>Ga0209690_1000260_pt1 | contig 27843 bp, 25 predicted proteins | sample GraSoiAngelo_150_FD_186164 | JGI IMG/M metagenome (GOLD analysis project Ga0209690, IMG submission 186164) | Grasslands soil microbial communities from the Angelo Coastal Reserve, California, USA - 14_1009_09_40cm (SPAdes) (version 2) | ecosystem: Environmental > Terrestrial > Soil > Grasslands ... | reverse complement strand
CGCGGACGCGCGCAACGAGCCTAAATACAACCCACAGATGACTCTCGCCGAGATGGTGACTCAGGGGCCGATCGGGTTGGGCAGCAAGTTTCACTCTGTGATGACGGGCGCTCTTGCGGCTGACATGACAATCGAATTCACCGAATTCGATCGACCGCGCCGACTCGGGAGCACGACTCACTTATCCAACATGGACATCAACGGAACCCTGCTCTTCGAGCCACAAGGCCAGAGCACAAAAATGAAATGGCTCTGGAACATCGAGGCTCGTGGCTTCCTCAAGCTGCTCAGGCCGATTGTGCGTCGAATGGGCGAGCGCCAGAAATGGGCCATCTGGACAGGCTTGAAGAAGGTTATGGAGGCGCAATCGGAGGCCGCGCCTAGCTTGCTGAAATGAAGTTTCGCTCAACCCGACGAGGGCTCAATGGAGGCTGAGGAGAGTCCGATGGCAACCAAGAGCAGACAAGTGGCCGACTCTCCTTCGCCAGACCCGTCATGGAGGGGTCTCTACTTGGCGGCCAGTGTTTGCGGACTTCTCTTTGTCGTACTCAACGTAGCGGCAATTGTGATTCTCGCAATCATTCCTCCCGCACCGAGCTCGGGCGGAGCAGCCACGCTTCAATGGATTGCCTCAAACAAGACCGCCTACACCCTCGAACTAATCCTGTTTGTCGCACCGAGCGTCTTGGCGATGGTGGTGTTCCTGGCTCTGTACATGGCGCTCAAGCATGTCAACAAGAGCCTCGCAGCGATAGCTGCGTTGATCGCGATAGCTTCTGAGGTCACGGCTGCGGCCGTCAACAGCAGCCCCCAATCGCTCAATGCAGCCCTGATACTCCTGAGCGATCAATACGCGGCAGCCACCGCAGAGGCGCAGCGCCTGGCCTTCGCGACTGCCGCTGAGGGTCTGATTGCGGCAACCAACGCAGCGAACATCGCCGGCATCATGTTGGAGGTCGGCATCTTGATCATCTCTTTGGTCATGTTGAGAGGCGTCTTTCCTCGATGGGTTGCTTATCTGGGCATAGTCACGGGGGTCGTGGGCATCTTGAGTGAGGCCCTCAGACCCGTGATCGGGTTCGCCTACATAGTCTTCTTCGTGCTCGAAGTGATCTGGTTGATCGCTGTCGGCTGGAGACTCTATCGGCTGGGATCTAGAGCCTCACCCGAACTCAGCCCGTCCGCGTAGGCGCACAAGGGTATGGGTCAAAACCACCGTCCTTAGCTGAGCACGGAGTCGAACCACGGCGGGTTCGCTTCGCGGCACCCACAAGCGGCACGTGGTAACCAGTGAAGCCAAGCCCGCGACGCCACAGTAGGTCGGGTCGCTACCTTCTGTGTACCCACCGAGGACTCCGCAGGTTTCCCCGTTGAGCTCTTAGAGACGCCTGAAGGTAGGTGTCGCGTCCAGGCTGCAGCGCCGCCTATGTACCGGGTGAGCTCCTGAGGCGTTGGAAGCCGTCCGAGTCTCCTGGGTCTGGCGCAGTCGACGGGCAAGTCATCCCACAATGAGTTCGCCGAACCTCTCTTCGTGCTTATCGTTGAAGCATGAACGCGACGCTCACCTTGAACAATGGCGTCGAAATGCCGAGCCTTGGCTTCGGCGTCTTCCAGATCCCCAGTGAACAGACGGAACTCGCAGTCGAGACCGCCTTGGCCACGGGTTACCGCCTCATCGATACGGCCGCTTCGTACTTCAATGAGCACGAGGTCGGTGCGGCGATCCGCCGCTCTGGCATCCAACGCTCAGACGTCTTCATTGAAACTAAGGTTTGGATCAGCGATTACGGCTATGACCAGACCCTCCACGCTTGCGAAAAGAGCACGCGCAAGCTCGGCATCGACCGGCTTGACCTGCTCATCCTTCACCAGCCGCTGCCGAGCCAGTTCGATCTCACCATCGACGCCTACCGCGCGCTCGAGACGCTCCTCGCCGACGGCCGTGTCCGGGCGATCGGAGTAAGCAACTTCATGCCAGAGCACCTAAAGCGGCTGCTGGCCGCGACCACGGTCTTGCCGGTGGTGAACCAGATCGAGCTGCATCCCTACTTCAGCCAGCCGGAGCTTCAGGGGCTGGATGCTGCACATGGGATCGTGACCCAGGCGTGGTCACCGCTGGGCGGCATCACCTTCTACCGCGCCGGACAGGGAGGCAGCACCTTTGAGGACGCGACGATCACTGAGATCGCGCAGCGGCACGGGAAGACTCCACCTCAGGTGATGCTGCGCTGGCACCTGCAGCAGGGCCGGTCGGCGATCCCAAAGTCGACCAAACGGGAGCGCATCGCTGAGAACTTCGACGTCTTCGACTTCGAGCTCAGCGAGGCCGAGCTCGCCCGCATTGACGGCCTCAATAAGGGTGTGCGACGGGGACCCGAGCCTGCCGAGATCACGATGGAGAGCACGGGCGCACGTAAGATCCCGGAGGCGTAGCCCGACCTGCTTCCAGCGCTTCGACGATGCGGTGTCCGGGGGGAAACTCATCGCCCGGGCAACTGGGCTCCGGGGACAGTTGCGATGAGTTTTCGGGTCGTCCGGGGTCTCATTTGGTGAACCCGTTAGCGTCAGATGCGATGGATTCGGCTCGTGCGGGAACGCTGGAGTCGGACTGGAGGGAGATGAGATGCCTGAATACAGGATCGGAACCCGCGAGGAATGGCAGGTGGCCCGGGACGAGCTCGCGAAGCTCGAGGCCGAGCAGGCGAAGCGAAACGAGGAGATCACGAGAACGCGTCGCGATCTGCCCTGGGTCCGGGTCGAGAAGGAGTACGAGTTCGACACCGAGGACGGCAAGACGACCCTGGCCGAGCTCTTCGACGGGCGCTCACGGCTGCTCGCCTACAACATCATGTTCGGCCCCGACTACACGCTCGGCGCCTGCCCCGGCTGCACCAGCTTGGCCGACGGGCTCGACGGCTCGCTCGTTCACCTGAGCCACCGCGACGTGACGCTGCTCTGTTTTTCGCGGGCGCCGGTGGAGCGGCTGACGGCATACAAGCAGCGGATGGGCTGGCAGTTCCCCTACGTCTCCACCTACAACACCGACTTCGCGTTCGACTTCGGCCTCGCGCTGACCGAGGAGCAGGCTCAGCAGATTCCCGAGGGTCAAGGAGATGATCGACAACCCGCCCGACTGGCTCGAGGAGTGGTCACGACAGATCGGGGCGGAGCTGAAGGACGGTCTGCGCGAGAACCCTAGCTGGATCGCCTTCGCGCGCGAGAACGGGACCGTCTACCACACCTACACCGTCTCGGCGCCCGACCCGTTCGTCGCGCCGTACTACAACTTCCTGCTCGCGCGAGCGCCGAAAGCCCAACCCGCCGAACCTCGCACCTGGCGGAAGGACGAATACCCGGACTGATTCCGAACACGTGTCGGTGGGCGACCAGTCGCGGTGCAGACTGGCTTGCCGCCAGTGACGATACTTTCGCCCGGATCGCGCACGTCAGCCCTGAGTGCCGTCAGCGTTCCCCCTCGTCCTCGTAGGGGTCGGTCGGCTGGTCGCCAATGGATACAGAAAGTTTTTATCTCATCCGCAGTTCCACACCCGGCGATGGGCTGATGAGGACGGCAACGGCGATGCCGAGGATCAGACCAACGACAGGTGAACGGCAATGACGCCCAGCGCTGCAGCGCCGAAGAGAAGCGCAGCTGTAGTGCGGGAATGCTGCTGGGCGTGCTGAGCGTTCATGCCGAACGACATCCGCGGCAGGCTAGCAGCCGCAGACGGCGGTAGGCTTGGAGTCGAGCCGCCCCGTCAAGCTGCACTGAGGCCGTAACTTGCCTGCCAGGATTCCGGATCAGCTTCGCGACCTGTTCGATGAGCCGGCGCTGGCCCATGCGTCCTACCTGAACCGCAAGGGCCAGATCGTCACGTTTCCGATGTGGCTCGACTACGACGGCGAACACATACTCGTGAGCTCCCCCGCGGGATCCCTGAAGGGCCGATCGCTACGCGAGCGTGGACAGGTCTCGGTCTCGGTGGTCAGCACCAAGAATCCCTGGCACTGGGTCTCCATCAGCGGCCACGTAGTCGATATTCAGCCCGACCACAACCTCGAGTTCATCGATCGTATGTCGCGCAAATACGTTGGAACCGACTACCAGCGCCGCACGCCGCGCGAGATCTTCACCATCGAGATCGATCGCGTGAGTCCCTCGGAAAAACAGCTCAGCGGCTGGAATCGAACCGGCTGAACTGAGCGGAAGGACGCCCGCCTAGAAGGGCTTCAGGACCATCAAGCCGACGAGCACCAGAAGCCCAACCCCTCCCGATCCGGGCGCCGGCCATCGGCGGCGTTTGGTTGGTCTTCTCGTGGCAGGCGACATGTCGCCCCTCATCAGCTTGCGGAAACGCCCGGGCTGCTCAGGTTGCCCGACGGGTCCCACCCGTGCCAGCCCATAGGATCGATCCAGGCGCTCACCCGATGGGCCTTGCGGTTCCGGAACGGCTTTCCCGTATACCGCACGGCGAGACGGTCGATGTCGACGAGGTCACCATCCTCTTCGATGGCGACGACCTTCCCGTACAGACTGACGTGCCGATACCAATCCCCGTCGAAGATGGTCAGGCTGACCTTCGGGTTCAGGCGCATCCACTCAAGCCGCGCTCGCTTCGCGTGCATATTGACGAGGACGCGACCGTCGTCCCAGTCGTACCAGGTGGCCACCGTCATCGGAAATCCGTCCGGCCGCACCGACGCGATGACGGCCGCATTCGGTTGCCGCAGGAACGCTTCGACCTGGGGTGGGAGCTTCAGCACGGTACCATCGGACTAAATGATCACGGTTTCGGCCCAGGTCAAGAAGATTCCCGCTGCCGTGCGCCCGACGGTACGGGCCGCGATCAAGGCGGTGAAGCAAGTCGCGCCTGACGCGGAAGAGATCCCCTACCAGATGGAAGCCCCACGCTCTGACCGCATGATGTGGAAGATCGTCCGCTTTGCGGTCGACGGGTCGAACGTCGTCGGCATCGGTACGTTCGCGCGGCACTCGACGATCTTTTTCTACCGCGGCCGAGGGCTGGACGATGGCAGCGGGCTCCTGCAGGGCGGCGGCAAGGACACCAGGTTTGTGACTTTGCGTACGCCCGGCGACCTGGAGCGGCCTGAAGTCAAGCGTCTGATTCGAAAGGCGTTCAAGCGAGGCGACACCGGGTAGACCGTCTCTAGAGTGGAGCGGGTGAAAGTCACCCCCGCCCGGCCGCCGGTAGCCGCCGAGCGTCCCCACGTCCTCGAGGCGCACGGCGATCGGCGCGTCGACCCGTACTACTGGCTGCGCGACAAACAGAATCCAGAGGTCATCGCGTACCTGGAAGCCGAGAACGCTTACGCGGAAGCCGTCATGGCGGGTGGCGCCGAGCTCGAAGAGAAGCTCTACCGCGAGATCATCGGCCGGGTCCAGGAGACCGACACCTCCGCGCCGACCCTCTTCAAGGGCTGGTGGAGCTATACGCGGACGGTGGAGGGTCTCGACTACGAGATCTACTGCCGGCGCCGGGGCGAGTCGGACGCCGGGCACGCGCAAGGCGCACTTCCGGACACGCCCGAAGAGGTGCTCCTCGACGCCAACGAGCTTGCCAAGGGCCACCCGTACTTCGAGCTCGGCTACGTGGAGCGGAGCCCTGATGAAAACCTCATCGCCTACGCGTCAGACGTCAACGGATCCGAGCTCCATGAGCTCAGATTTCGCGACCTTGCGCATGCCGCGGACCTCGATGACGTAGTCGGAGACGTTTACTACGGTGCCGCGTGGTCCGCCGACAGCAAGACCTTCTTCTACGTCAAGCCCGACAAGGCCATGAGACCGTTCCAGGTCTGGCGGCACACGCTCGGCGCGCCGACCGAGGAGGACGTGCTCGTGTTTCAGGAGGATGACGAGCGATTCGAGGTCAGCATCGAGCTCTCGAAGAGCGAGCGCTATATCTTCATCAGCACCGCCAGCCAGGTGACGAGCGAGTATCACTACCTGCGGAGCGATGAACCCGAAGCCGAACCCGCGATCATCGAGCCGCGCCGCACTGACATCGAGTACTCGGTAGATCACCAGGACGATCGTTTTCTGATTCTCACCAACGACGGTGCCACCAACTTCAGGCTGATGGCTGCGCCGACGGCAAGTCCCGGCAGAGAATCGTGGACCGACGTCGTGCCGGAGCGCGCGGGCGTCCGGCTCAATTTCACCGACGTCCACAAGGGCCACGTGGTTCTGGGCCAGCGCTCCGATGGCCTGGAGCGTCTCGAAGTGCTCAACTGCACGACCGGCGACCTGCACATCGTCGCCCAGCCTGACGCTGCGTACACCGCCTTTCCAGGCTCGAGCCCCAACTACGACAGCAGTGTGATGCGGTTCTTCTATACATCGCTGACCGCCCCGTGGGCCGCAGTCGACTACGACATGGAGACGCGCGAGCGGACCATCGTCAAAGAGCAGCCCGTGCGCGGCGGTTACAACCGCGACGATTACCTGACCGAGCGTCTGTGGGCCGTTGCTCCGGACGGAGTCCGCGTGCCGATCTCGATCGTCTACCGCAAGCACGTGCGGACGAAGGCCTCGCCGCTCTTGCTCTACGGCTACGGCGCGTACGAGCACTCAAACGACCCGATGTTCGATCCCGCCCGCCTCAGCCTGCTCGACCGTGGATTTGCGTTCGCGATCGCGCATGTGCGGGGCGGAGGCGAGATGGGGAGGGAGTGGTACGAGAACGGCAAGCTGCTCCGCAAGCGCAACACCTTTGATGACTTCATCGCGTGCGCCTTACAGCTCGTCGCCGATGGTTACACGATTCCCGAACGCCTGGCCATCCGCGGCCGGAGCGCGGGGGGACTGCTCATCGGGGCCGTGCTCAATGAGCGGCCCGACCTTTTTGGCTGCGCGGTCGCACAGGTCCCGTTCGTCGACGCACTGACGACGATGCTCGACGACAAGCTGCCACTGACCGTGAACGAATACGACGAGTGGGGCAATCCCGCGCAGCCCGAGTACTACAGCTACATCAAGAGCTACTCGCCATACGACAACGTGCGTCCCGCAAGCTACCCAGCGCTGCTAGTCACCGGTGGGCTCAACGATCCCCGCGTTTCCTACTGGGAGCCTGCGAAATGGGTGGCGCGGTTGCGGACCGCGAACCGGAGCGACTGCGCCATCGTCATGAAGACGCAGATGGGCGCGGGCCACATGGGTCCGTCGGGTCGCTACGAGTCATGGCGCGAGGAGGCGTTCGTGATGGCTTTTGTCCTATCGCGGTTCGGTATTGACGGGCAGAGGCGAGCCGGTTAGTCTAGGAAGCGTCTGCACACCCATTCGGGTGTGTCCATTTCGGATTTTTCGGAGTGTGCTAATGGGCGGCATCAACAAGACACGCTTCACCGTCATCGGTGAAGTGCGCCCATCCGCACACCATTGAGCCGGGTCCGGTAGCCGAAACCTAGAACCCAGAGACTCAAGCAAGGACCGTGCGGTTGTTGGGCACCGCCACGGTCCTTTTCTTTTGTCCGCTTCACGTCCAGGGGTCCCCGCGAGCTCACGCCGCAAGCTCGGTGCTCGTGGGGTTCATTTCAGGAGATAGCCATGAGCATTCCGGCGATCGAGATCCAGGGCGTCAGCAAAGCGTTTCGCCGCCGCGAGCGCGAAGCTGGCGCGCCCTGATGGCGACGCGATTGGAAGGACAAGGTGGCGCTCCACGAACTCGACCTGATCGTCCAGCCTGGAGGCGTGACCGGCATCCTGGGACCGAACGGGAGTGGGAAGTCGACGCTGATCCGGATCCTTGGCACGCTGCTCACCCCTGACACCGGGACAGCCCGGGTGTTCGGTTGGGACGTCGTCAAGGAGGCGCTTCAGGTTCGCCGCCACGTCAACCGGGTCTCGGTCGAGGCCGCCTTCTTCAAGGAGCTCAGCCCGTGGGAGAACATGGTCTACGCGGCACGTCTCTACGGCAGCGCGGGCAGCGGCACGCGGCGCCGCGTGGTCGAGATCCTCGAGCTTCTCGGCCTGCCGTTGGACGTGATCGACCAGCCGATGAAGCAGCTGTCACGCGGTCAGCAGCAGAAGGTCGCGATTGCCCGCAGCTTCCTGACGGCGCCGTCGCTCCTGCTCATGGACGAGCCGACGACAGGACTCGACCCGCGGTCGAAGAAGGAGGTGCAAACCGTGCTCGAGACGCTGCGTGCGGAGCGCGAGATCACCGTGCTCGTTTGCACCCACGACATGAACGAGGCGGAGGCCCTTTGCGAACGAGTGTTGATGATGGACGGCGGCCGTGTGCTGGCCGACGGCAGGCCCGCCGAGCTGTGCCGCATCCATGGCGGCGCCACGCTCGAGGGCGTCTTCATGCACCTGACCGGTAAGACCCTCGAGGCGGAGGAGCCGGCGGAGGTGGCTCCGTGACGGTGACGGTCCGGCACTCTGAGATGGGCGCGTTGCTCGGCTTCGCCGAGCGACAGCTTTACGTGTACAAGCGCTACTGGGTCTGGGAGGTCGTCTGGCTCTTCTACAGCGTCGTCAGCGTGCTCTCGATCGGCTTTCTGGCCTCAGGGCTGGGCACGCTCGGGGCCGGAGGCGAGTCATTCGACCTGCGCAAGGCGCAGCTCTACCTGCTCGTAGGAGCACTGCTCTGGGGCTACCTGTCGCTGGTCTTCATGGAAGCGGCATACGCCATCGCCTGGGAGCGGTGGGAGGGAACCATCGAGTACACATTCATGGCGCCTGTGCGTCGGATGACCCACCTGATGGGCATCTGCCTGTTCGCGATCGGGTACGGCCTCGCGCGCACGTTTATCGTGCTGCTGGTCGCGGTCGCGATCTTCAACATCGACTTCTCGCACGCCAACGTAGCCGGCGCGCTCCTGGTGCTCGCGGCCTCAATCGTCCCGCTCATCGGACTCGCGATCCTGACCTCGGTGCTGCCGCTGCTCTCGCCCCAGAAGGGCGAGCAGATGTCGTTCGCGGTGCAGGGCTTCATGCTCCTGGTGTCGGGTGTGTACTACCCGCTGAGCGTGCTGCCGATGCCACTCCAGGTGGCCGGGGCGGCCAGTCCGCTGACCTATGCGCTGTCCGGCATGCGGCACAGCCTTCTCGAGGGCGCGGGAGTGGGGGACCAGCTCCCCACCGTGGGCATCCTGCTGGCCATGGGGGCGGCCTTGATCCCGGCCGGGATCCTGGTCTTCAGCTGGGCGGAAAGGCGAGCAAAGAGGCTGGGCTTGCTCAAGCGCAGCGGGTAAAGAGAAGTAAGCGATAGATCCGTGCCGGTCGTGCGGTTTACCAAACTAATGTTCGCGACTATCACGTTCGACCCTCCGTATTTAGGCCTCGCAACCGTCTCACCCACAACATATCGGGAACGGACTTCTCGATGGCCGGTTTAGCCTTTCTAGATCTTGTGGTAAAGGTATTGACAGGCTTACACGGCGCTGCTAGGGTCTGCGGCGAATCGCGGTGATCAGTGGGGAGAAGTGGTGAATCCGACAGACATTGGACCATACGTCGCACCCTACGTCCAAGTAAGGCACGCCATACACCTCCTCTACGCCACTTCTCCCCGCAGCCGCGATGAGGCCGGCGATCTGCGTTTCAACCATAGGTTTGACAAGCACGGCAACCGTCTGCCCCTCGAGCTCCACGGATGCGGCTGCAGCCTTTGCGCCCGCACCGAGCGCCGTCGCCTCAACTATTGGGAGGCCCGATGAGTGTTCACTGGAGCGCATCGGGTGAGGGTGGACGACAAAGGGCGGCTGGCGATCCCCGCCTCGTTCCGCAAGCAGCTGCGCGAGGGCAGCTTCGTCTCGGTCGGTCAGGACCAGGTGTTGGCGATCTATCCGCCGGACCTCTGGGCGGCGCTGGGCGAAGAGCTGCGCAGCCCGCTTCCAGGCCCGGACCATCGAGCCTTGTCGAGGACGCTCTATCCGCTCTCGGATCCGTTCGAGCCCGATGGCCAGGGACGGATCAGCTTGCTCCCGGAGCAGCGCCGGCTGGCGGGGATCGAGACTCCGTCGACAGCGGTGGTGATCGGGGCCGGTTCGAGGGTGGAAATCTGGCCCGAGGGCCGATGGGACAGCTACAGCGCCGACGCGCAAGGGCGTTTCACAGAATTCGCTGACAGGGTGATCTCAGGACATTAGTCCGCACGTTCCAGCACTTTCACAAGAGGTAATAGAGCTGCTCCAGCCCCGATCGGGGGCAGTCGCGATCGACTGCACCCTCGGGCAGGCGGGCCACGCCCGCCAAATCCTGGAGAGGATCACACCTGGCGGTCGGCTGCTCGGGATCGACCGCGATCCCGCGGCGGTCCGGACCGGGCAGGAGTCGCTGGCTTCATTCGGCGACGCGGCAGTACTGGTTCACGGAACCTTTTCCCAGCTTGACGAGATCGCAACGAATCGCGGTTTCAGTCCAGCGGACCTGATCCTCTTCGACTTCGGTCTCTCCAGCACCCAGGTCGACGACCCGACGCGCGGCTTCAGCTTCCGCGCCGACGGGCCGCTCGACATGCGAATGGACCCGGACTCGAATCTCACCGCGGCGAAGATCGTCAACGAATACTACGTCGCCGAGATCGAGCGGATCCTACGGCAGTACGGCGAGGAGCGTTGGGCCCGCCGGATCGCACAGTTCATCGTGGCGCGGCGCCCGCTCCGCACCACCCGCGACCTGGCTCAGGCGGTTGAGGCCGCCATTCCGCGCCGAGCATGGCCTCGTGACATCAATGTGGCGACGCGGACCTTTCAGGGCTTGCGGATCGCCGTCAACGATGAGCTTGGAGAGATCGAAACCGGATTGCGAGCAGCTCTTTCGACACTCAAACCCGGTGGTCGTATGGCGACGATCAGCTTCCACTCCCTGGAAGACCGCTTGGTCAAGTCATTCTTCAACGTCGAGTCCAAAGACTGCATCTGCCCACCCCAGCAGCCAGTCTGCACCTGCGGCCACCGGGCCACCCTCCGCATCATCACCCGGCATCCGACGCGGCCCTCCGAGCAGGAGGTGGCCGCCAACCCCCGCGCCCGGTCCGCCCGCCTCCGGGTCGCGGAAAGAGTCTGACTTCACAAGTCCTGGTGGCCGGCCTAACCCCTCCGGCCACCAGGCAATAAAAAAAGCGTCCACCCCATCGATGGGGAGGTGGAGCAAAGCGCTGGAGGGACTGTCTCCTAAACGTCAATCCAATCAATGAGGCAAACGTCTTGACATCGACCCGAATACTCACTCGACGGCGCCTGGGCGCGAACAGCGCGGTATCACACGTTGCCAACCCGCCCCGGCGGCGACGGCGTACGCGCGGTTTTGTCCATGTGGCCGGAGCGGTCGCGGCAGAACGGCTGCGGCTGAACATGTTCGGCCATGCCTACATGGCGGTCGGGGCGGTCGTGATCGTCCTCCTCTTCTACCTTGCGATCGCGGCGCAGATCACGCAGGCGTCCTATGACATCACCAGGCTGCAGGACCAGCAGCGGCAGCTCATCGCCGAGCAAGACCAGCTCCGCTATCAAGAGGTGACGCTGCACGCGCCCGCCCAGGTTCAGCAGCAGGCCGCGCAGAGCGGTATGCAGCGCGTCGTGCCGTCGAGCTACGTGCAGGGCACCGAGGTCGCGGTCGACCTGGAGGCGCCGGTCGGCGCCTCGGCCTCCGACACGACGCCGCTCTGGCTCCGCGCTGTGGCCCTCGTCGTGAACACCGTCGGCGGCACGCGCGACGTGCAGGCGGCGACGAAACACTAGATGTCCACCAGGGCTCTCTCCGCGAGACGCCCCGGAACCGTCGATCGCGTTGGCTCGGCCCGCCTCCGCGTCCTGTCGATGCTCGCGCTCGCAATCGTGCTCGCGGGCATGGTGTGGTCGCGACTTGCGTACTGGCAGGTGGCGCAGCATGGCCGTCTGACGGTGCAGGCGCAGGCCCAGTACCGCGAGTTCGTCCAGCTGCCGGCGATGCGCGGCGCGGTCTTCGACCGCAACCTGACGCAGCTCGTAGTCAATACCACCGTCTACTCGGCTTTTGTGTCACCTGACCAGATCGTCGCCGCCGACCGTGACCGTGTCGCCACGGGCTTAGCCGGGGTGCTCGGCGTCGACCAGGCCAAGGTGATGACGACGCTGCAGTCGAGCTCGAAGTTCGCCTACATCGCGCGGCGGTTCCCCAAAGCCAAAGCCGACAAGCTCAGGACGCTCAAGCTGCCGGGTGTCGGCCTCCAGGAGGAGACGCAGCGCTCCTACCTCCCTGGGATAGCGAGCGGCACCACCCTCGCCGCCAACCTCCTCGGCTTCGTGGATTGGAACGGCGCCGGCAGGTACGGTCTCGAGGAGAAGTATCAAAAGGTCCTTGCGGGCACGCCGGGATACATCTCGAGCTACCGAGACCTCTCCAACCGCGAGATCGTGCTGGGCTCGCACACCCACCAGGACCCTGTCCCCGGATCAGACCTTGTCCTCTCGGTCGACGCCAGCGTGCAGTACGCCGCCGAGCAGGCGCTCGCCGAGGGCGTGAAGCGAGACAAGGCGGAGAGCGGCAGCGTTCTGATCATGGATCCGGCAACCGGCGGCATCGTCGCCTGGGCCGACTACCCGAGCTACAACGCCAACGACTTCAACCACACCGACGCGGCGCTGTTCAAGGACAACGTCCTCAGCTATGTCTACGAGCCGGGCTCGGTTATGAAGGTCGTGACGCTGTCAGGCGCGCTCAACGCCGGTGCGATCACGCCGACGACGGTCATCAACGATCCCGGATACCTCAAGGTCGACGGCTTCTGGATCTACGACTGGGACCGCCGCAACCACGGCAACATCGACTACACCTACGTTCTCGAGCACTCGCTGAACGTCGGAGCGATGAAGGCGATGCTCGCCGTGGGCCACGATGCCTATTACAAAAACCTCCAGGCTTTTGGCCTGACGCAGCCGAGCGGCATCGACGTCGCGGGCGAGAGCTTCATACCTCTGCCATCGGCGGCACAGATGCAGGACGCGCAGTACGCGACCACGTCGTTCGGTCAGGGCATCGACGTGAACATGGTCCAGATGCTGGCAGCGACCAACGTCGTCGCGAACGGAGGCAAATACGCGCCGCCGCACCTTGTGGAGCGAATGGGCACCCAGATCAACCCGCTGCTCCTTCAGTCCCAACGCCAGGTGATCACCCCGGCGACTGCGGCCAAGATGACCGCGATGATGGAGCAGGTCGTGCAAAAGGGTTCGGGCTGGACTTCGAGGATTCGCGGCTTTGAGCTCGACCAGGCTGGGAAGACTGGCACGTCGCAGATCCCGGTCAACGGCAAGTACACGCAGGACGTGTGGACGTCCTTTGTCGGTTTCCTCCCGGCGCAGCACCCGAAGTTCACGATGCTCGTCGTGGTGCGCAAGCCTCACTATCCCGGCAGTGAGCGTGACTGGACTTTGAATGACGGTTACATGACGGCTGAGCCGATCTGGAAGCAGATAGCCCAAACAATCGTCGTCGACTGGCATATAACACCGGACCCGCACTGAAGATCGTGAGGGAGATCTGCGGATCTCCCCCGGGGGCCTCCTCTCGGATTCCACAGACCGTGCATCAGTTACAGGAGCTCGCGCTGGGGGGACGCCCGGAATGAATCCGGGCTTCGGCTCCACTTACTGTTGATACCGATCGTGAGCTCCTGCATGTTGCGGACCGCAGATACATGAGGCTCAGCCTCCTCGAGATCCTCGAGGCGACGGGCGGAGGCGAGGTCGGCGGCACCCAGGTCGGGGAGACGTTCTCCAGCTTCCACACCGACTCGCGCGAGGTGCAGCATGGTGGCCTGTTCTTCGCCCTTCGCGGCGCGGAGATGGACGGCCACCAGTTCGTCGCGGACGCCATCGCGCGGGGAGCGGCCGCCGTGGTCGTGGAGCGAAAGAGGGAAATCCCCAGCGGCATAGTCGAGGTGGTCGTGCCCGACACGTGGAACGCGCTCTTCGCCCTCGCCTCCCTCGCCCTGCGCCGCGTCCAGCCGCTCGTCGTCGGCGTCACGGGCAGCAACGGCAAGACATCGACCAAAGCGATGGTGGCGGCGATCCTCTCGCGGCACTTCAACGTGCTCCGGACGCAGGGCAACCTGAACACCGAGACGGGTGTGCCCCTGACCATCCTGAGCCTCGAGCCGCATCACTCCGCGCTGGTCCTCGAGATGGGCATGCAGCGCGCTGGTGACATCGCGCGGCTCGCGGCGCTCGCCAAACCCGTGATCGGAATCGTGACCAACGTCGGTGTTGTCCATATCGAGTTCTTCAAGTCGCGTGAGGACCTCGCCCGAGGGAAAGGGGAGCTCGTCGAGGCGCTGCCAGATAAGGGGCTTGCCGTCCTGAACGCCGACAACGAGTTCTATCCGCTGCTTGCCCAGATGACCTCGGCGCACGTAGCCAGCTTTGGAGAGCACTCCGGCGATTACCGCGTGGAGAAGTACGAGCCGCTGGGCGAAGGCGGCTCACGCTTTTCGATTCGCGGCATCGACGTCCGCCTGCTGCTCGACGGCAAGCACCAGGCGCTGAACGCCGCGGCAGCCCTCGCCGCCGGCGACTTCGCGGGCGTTCCGCTCGAGATCGGCACCGATGCTCTCGCCGAGGTGCGCGTCGAGCATCGCCTCGAGGAGATCGACACGCCGGCTGGCTACACGCTCATCGACGACGCCTACAACGCCAGCCCCGAGTCGATGCTTGCCGCTTTCGATGTTGCCGCCCAAAAGGCGCGAAGCGGCCGGCTGCTCGCGGTGCTGGGCGAGATGCGCGAGCTCGGTCCACTAGCCGAAGAGTCCCATCGTCTGGTCGGGCAGCGGGCGCGGGAAGTTTTCGATGCGGTGTGCGTGGTCGAGGGCGCACACGCGCGCCAGATGGCCGTAGCGGCCGGCGCGGAGGTGGTGGCCGATCGAGCCGCCGCCGTGGATTGGGTCCGCCACAACGCAGTGCCGGGCGATCGAGTGCTGGTCAAGGCCTCGCACGGCGTCCGTCTCGACGAGCTCGTCGCGGAACTGACGGCAGCTTGACGAGAGAAGCCGGCTTGTGCTTCTAGACCTCACGACCTTCGCCGTGTCTTTCCTCCTCGCCCTCGTCCTTTATCCGCGGGCGATCGCGACACTGCGGCGCCTGCGTTCCGGCCAGGTGATCCAGGAGGAGCTGCCCGACTCATATCAGCAGAAGGCGGGCACGCCTACGGGCGGAGGAATCGTGTTCGCCGCGCTCGCGATCCTCGGCGGACTGCTCGCGACGGCCGCGGGCCACGCGGGCGGGCTTCCCTCGGTCGCGGGCCTCGTTGCCGGAGGCGTGATCGGTTTCGCCGACGACCGTAGCAAGCTCCGGGTCGGCACCCGCGGCATCCCGGCGCGGCTCAAGTTCCCGATCCAGCTCGTGCTCGCCATACCGGTGGCATGGCTCGCGACCGTACAGGGCGAACCGCAGCTGTTCCTTCCGGTCACGCCGTGGGTGGTCTTTCCGCTCGCCGTGATCGCCGTGGTGGCGACCGCGAACGCCGTGAACATCACCGACGGCATGGACGGCCTCGCCGCCGGCCTCTCGATCATCGCGATCGTTGCGACAGTGCTTTTTCTCCCCGGCGCGCCGTCAGGCGAAAAAGCGGTCGGCATGACCTTGTGCGGAGCGCTCGCAGCGTTCCTGATCTTCAACCGCTATCCCGCACGCGTGTTCATGGGCGACACGGGCGCGCTCGCGATCGGCTTTGCGCTTGCCGCGATGGCCATCCAGCAAGGCGTGCTCCTACTGCTCCTCCTGGTCGCTCTCGTGTTCGTACTCGAGACCCTGTCTGTCATCATTCAAGTGGCCTACTTCAAGGCCAGCGGCGGACGCCGCGTTTTCACGATGACCCCGATCCACTACACGTTCCACCACGAGGGTTGGTCTGAGAACCGCATCGCGCTCACGTTCTGGGGCGCGGGGCTCCTCTCGGCGCTTGCCGCGGTTGCTCTCGTGCGGCTTCAAGTGTGACCGCCCTGGTGATCGGCGCGGCGCGCAGCGGCGTCGCGCTTGTGGCGCATCTCGCTGCCGCGGGCGAGAAAGTTCGCGTCGCCGACCGCAAGCCCGCCGCCGAGCTTCAATCCGCGCTCGCGCAGATGCCGTCCGGGGTAGAGCTGAGCCTGGGCGGTTACGACGAGGCAGTGCTGGACGGGATCGATGTGGTCTACGCGAGCCCCGGCGTGCCGTGGGACTCAGAGCTGCTGAACCAGGCCCGCGCCCGCGGAATCCAGGTCTCGAGCGAGATCGAACTTTTCCTAGGTCTTTGTCGCGGCACCGTCGTCGGCATCACTGGCACCAACGGCAAGACCACCACGACTGCGCTCACGGGCGATGTCCTGGCGGCGGGCGAGCGCCCGGTCATCGTCGGCGGAAACATCGGCGACACGGTGCTCGACCGCGTCGATGAGATCACCCCGCAGCACTGGGTCGTGCTGGAGCTCTCCAGCTTTCAGCTCGAGTCGGTGCAGAGGCCTCACCTGCACGTGGGCGTGATCCTCAACATCACCCCCGACCACCTCGACCGCCATCGGACGCTCGAGCGGTACGTGGACCTCAAGGCGCGAGCGATCGAGGACGCCGACCAGGCGCTGTTGAACAGTCGCGACGCGCTGGTGAGCGGGCTCGCCCGACGTGCGCGTGGCCAAGTGCTGTGGTTCGACCGCCACCAGCCGCAGCCGCCGATGCCACTGCCCGGCAGGCACAACATGGAGAACGCGCTCGCCGCGGCGGCGATCGGCCGCATCGCCGGGCTGAAGGACGACGCCATCAACCAAGCGATCCGCAACTTCAAGGGCGTGGAGCATCGACTCGAGCTCGTCGGAGAGTGGGAGGGCGTGAGCTGGTACAACGACTCCAAGGCCACGAACCCCGACGCGGGCCGCGGCGCTCTGAGCGCGTTTCCCGGCGCGCCCGTGATCCTGATCGCGGGCGGTTACGGAGGTGGCTTCGACCTGCGCCAGTGGGTCGCCGACGTGCTTGCGAACACCGAGGCGGTGATCCTCATCGGTGCGTCGGCGGACGAGCTGGCGAAGGAGCTGGGGGCGCATCCGAAGGTGCTTCGCGCACAGACGCTGAACGAAGCCGTCTCGATGGCGGCCGGCCTCGCGCGCGAGGGTGGGGTCGTGCTGCTGAGCCCCGCCTACAAGAGTTTCGACATGTTCAAAGACTTCGAGGATCGCGGCAACCAGTTCAAAGAGCTGGTCCGCCAACGGTTTGCGGCTTGAGCTCCACGGCCAAGGAACGGCAACAGCCGGACCGGCTGCTGCTTTTCACCACGGTCGCGCTGTGCGCGGGGGGCCTCGTCATGGTCACGAGCGCGAGCGTCGCGTTCGCCTACACGCAGCACCAGTCGGCGTTTTACTACGCCGAGCGACAGGCGGCCTGGATGCTCATCGGCTTCGTCGCCCTCTTCGTTCTGGGGCGTCTCGACTACCGGCGCATCCGGCCCCTTGCTCCGGCGGGTGCGATCGCCGCGGCGCTGCTGATGCTGCTCGTGCTCGTGCCGCACCTGGGGGTGAGCGTCAACGGGGCCCGGCGCTGGTTCGACGCGGGACCCCTCGGCACGTTTCAGCCGTCAGAGCTCGGCAAGCTCGCGTTCTCAGTTTTCATCGCGCACTGGATCGACCGCAACTCCCAGCGGATGGGCGACTTCCAGCACGTGTTCGTTCCCTTCGTCGCGATGCTGGCGGGGATCCTCGTGCTTTTGATGCTCGAGAGGGATCTCGGGACAGCGATCGTGACCGTGGGCATCTTCCTAAGCGCCTACTGGGCGGGAGGCGGCCGGCTCCGGCACATCATCCTTCTCGCCGGCGGCCTGGGCCTTGCCTTCATCGCCGTGACCTTGCTCGAGCCGTATCGAATGGGCAGGCTGACATCGTTCAGGAATCCGTGGGCGGATCCCCTGGGCGCCGGTTTCCAGGCCACGCAATCGCTCTACGGGCTCGCGTCGGGCGGCCTTTTCGGCGTGGGCATCGGACACTCGATCGAAAAGTACGGCTGGCTGCCCGAGGCGCACACGGACTTCATCTTCGCGATCGTGGGCGAGGAGACAGGACTGATCGGGACGACGCTCGTGATGCTCGGGTTCCTGGTCTTTGGTATCCGCGGCTACCGGGCCACCCTGCGGGCGCCCGACCGCTTCGGCATGGCGCTCGCGGCCTCGATCACGACGTGGGTCACGTTCGAGGCGCTGCTGAACATGGCCACCGTGACCAACACCCTGCCGATCACAGGCGTGCCGCTGCCGTTCTTCAGTTACGGCGGCACGGCGCTGGCGACCACGTTGGCGGGCGTCGGCATCCTGCTCAGCATCGCCCGCCACGGCTCGGGTTCGGCATTGCGGAACAATCGGAGGTCGGATGCGACTTTTGATCGCTGGCGGCGGGACCGGCGGGCACCTGTATCCGGCGCTCGCCGTCGCGCGAGCGTTTCGCGGTGAGGAGGCAGGCGGCGCCGTCCTGCTCGTCGGGCGCGCCGGTGGTCCGGAAGAACGGCTGGTGCCGGCGGCGGGCTTCGAGCTCGAGACGGTGCGTGTTCGCGGCTTCGACCGCGATGCCCTGTGGAAGAACCTGGCTCTGCCGTACCTCATCCCGACGGCCGTTCGCGCCGCTCTGCGCATCGTCGACCGGTTTCGGCCCGACGTGGTGCTTGGCATGGGCGGCTACGTCATGGCTCCCGCGGTGGCGGCCGCCCGGATGCGCCGCATTCCTTACGTGCTGCATGAGAAGGACGTGCGGCCGGGACTTGCGACCAGGTACTTCGCGGCGGGCGCCGCGGCGATATGCACGACGCTGCCCGGCACCGAGCAGCGATTGAAGGACGGCCAGGTCGTGCTCACAGGTGTACCGCTGCGCGAAGGCTTCGCGCCTCGGACTCCGAACGTTCCGCCACGCCGCCTGCTCGTCACGGGTGGAAGCCAGGGCGCGCGCCGCCTCAACGAGGCGACATGGTCTGCGCTCGACGCGCTCTGCGCCCGGTTCGAGGAAGTCGTGCACGTCGCCGGACAGCAGGGCGCGGAAGGGATCGCGCGCCACGCACGCGATCGCTACTTGGGTCTCGCGTTCGCGGACGACATGCCCGCGCTTATGACACGCGCGGACCTCATCGTCGGTCGCGCCGGGGTGGGCACCATCGCCGAGGCGGCGGCGGTTGGGCTGCCGATGGTGCTAGTCCCGGGCACGTTCGGCGGTGGCCACCAGGAGGAGAACGCCGAGGCCATGGTCAAGGCCGGCGCGGCGGTCCGAATTGCCGACGCCGACCTGACGGGCGAAACGCTCGTCAAGACCATCGACAGTCTCGATCCGGAGCGCATGCGCTCGATGGCGAAGGCCTCGGCGGCAGCGGGTCGCCGGGACGCAGCGCAGCGCGTTCTAGCTGTGCTGCACGAAGTGGTCAATCGCAAATGAGAGTTCATCTGATGGGCGCGGGCGGGGCTGGCGTCTCTGCGCTGGCGCGCGTTTTCCTCGCCCGCGGCGACGACGTAAGCGGCTGCGACCTCAAGGAGTCCGAGACGACCGCCGAGCTGGAGGAGGCGGGCGTCAAGATCCTGGTCGGCCACAACCCCGAGCACGTGCTCGGCCAGGATCTCCTCGTCTACAGCGGGGCGATCAAGAGGTCGCCCGAGCTCGACGCCGCGCGGGCGATGGCGGTCAAGGTGCTGAGCCGCGCCGAGATGCTCGCGCAGCTGATCAACGAGTCGGACTCGATCGCGGTCGCCGGCACCGCGGGCAAGACGACGGTCACGCACATGGTTGGTCACATCCTGGTCACCGCGGGTTATGACCCGACCGTGCTCGTTGGTGATGGATCGAGCGCTCGCGCAGGGAAGTCAGACTGGCTGGTCGCCGAGACGGACGAGTCCGACGGCACGCTCACGCTTCATCGTCCCCAGCGCGCGATCGTGACGAACATCGAGCTCGACCATCCGGATCACTTCCGCGACCTCAGCGCTGTGCGCGACCTCTTCCAATGGTTCATCGAAGGTCTGCCGGCAAGCGGTATTGCCGTGCTGTGCGCGGACGACGAGCTGGCGCGCGAGCTGAAGCCCAGAGCGCGAAAGGTCACGTACGGATTTCGCCACGGCGCGACCTATCGATGCGAGCCGGTGCGCCCGTTTCCGATCTACCGGGGGGCGGACCTTCTCGGCCACATCAACTTGCGGCAGCCTGGGCGGCACAACATCCAGAACGCCACCGGCGCCGCCGCGATGGCGCTCGAGATTGGCATCGGATTCGACGACATCGCGTCGGCTCTGCATACGTTCCCGGGCGCCCACCGGCGCATGGAGTTCCTCGGCATCTTCCAGGGCGCCGCGGTGTATGACGACTACGCCCACCACCCGACCAAGGTGCGGGCCACGATCGAGGCGGCGCGCGAGCTGCGACACCGGCGCCTGCTCGTCGTCTTTCAGCCTCACCGCTATTCCCGGCTCCATGCCTTGATGCATGACTTTGCGCGAGCGTTTGGGGGCGCCGACAGGGTCTACGTGCTCGATGTCTACAGCGCTGGCGAGGAAAACGTTTCCGGTGTCCGCGCCGAAGACCTCGCCCACCAGATCCCTCACGGCATCTTTGTCGGAGATTTCGCAAAGGCGAAGGAAGCACTATCGGAGATCGTCGGCCCGGACGACCTGGTCCTGCTTATGGGCGCGGGTGACATCAAGAAGTTGGGCGATGAGCTGGCGCACAAGGTCTAGCCTCACCTGGCTGCGAGCGCTGGCGGGCGTGAAGGCGGACGAGACCCTCGCGTCCCGGACCTCGTTCGGCATCGGCGGTCCGGCCGAGTTCTTCCTCGAGCTGGGACGGCCGGAAGCGATCGAGAAGGCGATCGAGGGTTGCTGCCAGCGCGACATTCCTTATCTACTGCTGGGCGCGGGAACGAACCTCTTGATCGCCGACCGGGGCATCGAGGGTCTTGTGATCCGGGTGGTCAATCGCGAGCACGAGATCGAGGGCACCCGGGTCCGGGCCGGCGCCGGCCTGAAGATGATGCGGCTCGCCCGGATCGTCGCCGACGCGAACCTGCGCGGGTTCGAGTTCGCGATCGGCGTGCCCGGAACGGTCGGGGGCGCCGTCTATCAGGACGCGGGCTGCTGGGGCAAAGAGATACGCGAGGTGCTTGTCTCGGCCGAAGGCTTTGTGCCTGGCGCGGGCAAGCAGACCTGGGATCCTCCGGCGCTCACGCTCGGCTACCGAACCTCCGCGCTGCGTGACGGCGCCTTGAAAGGCGCGCTTGTCGTGTCCGCCACGGTGCAGCTGCAGCGAGGGGATGGGGAGGAGGCCAAGCGGCTCATGGCGAAGCTCACCCGCGAGCGCAGCGAGACGCAGCCGATCAAGACCAAGAACTGCGGCAGCGTCTTCAAGAACCCGACAGGCGACTCGGCGGGTCGACTGGTCCAGGCGGCAGGACTGAAGGGCGCCCGTGAAGGCGCAGCCATCGTGTCGACGCTCCACGGCAACTTCATCGTCAACGAAGGCGGCGCGACCGCCGCCGACGTGCGACGTCTCATCGAGCGGGTGATGGTCGAGGTGAAGCGGCGGTTCGGGATCCAGCTCGAGCCCGAGGTCGAGATGGTGGGGCGCTGGAAGTGAAGCTTGCCGTGCTCCGAGGAGGGAAGTCGGCGGAGCGCGAGGTGTCGATGCGCTCCGGAGAGCAGGTCGCCAACGCGTTGCGTGGACGCGGCCATAAGGTGACGCAGGTCGACCTCGACGGCAACACCTGGGACGTGCTGCGCGACGGCGGCTTTGAGTGTGTGTTCAACGCGCTGCACGGCCGCCTCGGCGAGGACGGGACGGTGCAGGGAATGCTCGAGCTGCTCGCGCTGCCGTACACGGGCTCGGGAGTTCTTGCCTCGGCGCTGTGCATGGACAAGTCGCGCGCGGGTAAGGTGATGGCGGGCGTGGGCCTGCACGTGCCCGAGTTCGAGGAGATCGAGATCAAGCAGGGTGTCGCCGCCGAGGTGGTCGAGCGGCTGGTTTCGAAGTTCGGTCTGCCGTTCGTCATCAAACCCGTCCGTGAGGGGTCGACGATCGGCTTGACCATCGCCAAGGATGTTGACGCAGTCGCCAGCGGACTGGTCCTCGCGGCACGTTACGACCGGCGTGTCCTGGTGCAGCGGTTTGCGGTCGGCACCGAGATCACGGTGGGTGTCCTGGCCACGCCCGAGCTGCAGGTCCTTCCAACGCTGGAGATCGTGAGCGAGAACCCGGTCTACGACTACGACGCCAAATATACCGCCGGGAAGTCGCACCACATCATCCCGGCGCGCATCCCAGAGGTCGCCCGCGCCGCGGCTTCAGATGCGGCCGCGCGCGCCTTCGGCGAGCTCGGCTGCTCGGGCATGGCGCGGGTCGACATCATCGTCGATGCGGGCGACACGCCCTGGGTGCTCGAGGTCAACACCGTGCCGGGTCTCACCGAGCTCTCGCTCCTGCCTGACGCCGCGCGGGCGGCGGGCATCGCCTTCGATGAGCTGTGCATGCGCCTCGTCGGGCACGCAGTCGGCCGGCACGCGCATCACGTCGGGCCCGCCGCGATATGAAGTTCCGCCGGCGTAGCTCGGTCTTGCCCCGGGCGCCATGGCCGTATGGACTCGAGCGGACTGAGCCTCTGAAGGGACAGCTCTGGACTCGGTCGGAAAAGGCGCTCCGTCCGCCTGACGTCCACTGGGCATGGCGGGGGCTGGCGGTCGCCGCGGCGGGCCTGGAGGCGTCGATTCTGATCTGGCTCTGGTTCGGCCCCGCGCTAGGGCTGCGCTCGGTCGAGGTGACCGGCGCGCATCATCTGAACGCGAGCCAGGTCGCAACCGCCGCCGGGATCTCGAGCCACGGGTCGGTGCTCGCCATCGACGGCGAGTCCGCTCGCGATCACCTCCTCAACCAGGTCTGGATCAGAACCGCCACCGTCGAGCCCGAGCTGCCGGGCTCGGTCGTGATCCAGGTGAGCGAGTGGGAGCCGATCGCCGTCTATCACGCCGGTACGTCGAGCAAGCTGTTCTTGCTCTCGAGCCAGGCGATCGTGCTTGGTTCCACGCCCACTTCCGGAGGCCTGGTCGACATCCAGGGCCCAGGGGTCGGCGATCCGCATATCGGGGAACGGGCACTCGACCCGCAGCTTCTGACAGCGCTGGTGAACATCCAGCGGGCGATGCCGACGCTGATCGGACAGGACGTCGGAGGCTTCATCTTCGATTCGTGCGGCGACCTGACCCTCATCGCCAAGCGCGGATGGAAGATTTACTTTGGCCGCGTTCTGACGCCCGAGGAATTCGCGAGCCTCCGTGACAAGCTGACCGCGCTGAAGGCGATCTCTGGCAACGGCAACGTCAGATACGACTCCCCCGACCTGTTGTACGTGAACGTCATGAACCCATCGGAACCGGCGGTCGGGTACAAGTCGCGCCAGCCGGCCCCGGCGTCACCGCTGCCGTCGCCCGCCCCGACGCCGTCGCCAAGCCCATGCAAGTAATCGTCGTCGCGATCCTCGGCATGATCCTGGGTCTTCTCCTTCCGGTCACGATCCCGATCACTTACGCGCGCTACACCGCCGTCGCGTTGCTGGCCGCATGGACTCGATCTTCGGCGTCCGGATCTTTAACAACCTAGGTGCTATTCGCCGCCACTACCTGTAGCCGCGAATCCATCCAGCCGCGGAACATCGCGTACCGACACAGAGTCGCGATGAGGTTCGCCCCGGTCATGGCCGCGACCTCGAGCAGGTGCGGCGCGCCCGGCATGAGGTGGCGAAGCGCGTCGCCGGCTCCGGTGGTCAGGACGAGTGCGATCAGGAAGGCGGTCAGGCCCGCGGCGTAATCGGTCGCCGCCCCCCGACGGCCCTGGACTCCAAACGTGAAGCGCCTGTTGGCGGCGGTGTTGGCAACTGCCGTGACGATCAGGGCGACGAGGTTTGCGAGCCACGGCGCGGCCAGCTCGCGGAGGGCCAGGTAGATGAGGCCGTAAGCGAGCGTGCTCGCGATGCCCACCGTGGCGAACCGCACGATCCGCGAGGGGCCTGACCGCATCAGGCGCCACACGCCGCCCAGGTCCTCGAGCGCGGTGGGGAGGATGCTGACCCTGCTGTCCGGGTCGTCGTCCCAGTCGACCGGAACTTCGTGGATGCGAAGGCCCGCGCGCTGCGCGAGCACGAGCAGCTCCGTATCGAAAAACCAAGAGCGATTTTCGGTCCGGGGCACGAGCCGCCGCGCCGTTTCGGTGCGGATGGCTTTGAAGCCGCACTGCGCGTCCCTGAACCGCGCACCGAGAGCGACCCGGAGGAGTGCGTTGTAGCAGCGCGATATCAGCTCGCGCTTCGCGCCCCGGCGCACGCGCGACCCGGGCGCCAGGCGGCTGCCGACCGCGACGTCGCTGTGCCCGCTGATCAGCGGTGCGACCAGCGGCAGCAGCGCCCCGAGGTCGGTCGACAGGTCGACGTCCATGTACCCGACCACCTCGGCCTTGCTCAGCAGCCACGCGGCGGCCAGAGCACGGCCCCGACCTTTGTCGCTGAGCCGCATGTAGCTCACACCTGGCACAGTCGCGGCGAGGCGCTCGCCGATGGCCTGGGTGTCATCGGTGCTTGCGTTGTCGGCGATGGTGACGTTGGCGTGGAACGGGAAGCAAGCGTCGAGATAGGCCCGCAGACGCCGGACGCTGTGCTCGAGGTCGAGCTCTTCGTTGTAGACGGGAACCACGATGTCGACACTTGGCTCCCTGACCACCGCGAGTGCTGCCCGCTCCACGCCAAGCACGATCTACTTGCCGTCTGGGTCCGATCTGCGAGCTCGCTGAGAGGATCCTCAGAAGCGCGCTAGGCGCGTTAAGCGGGGAGCAACTGACCCCCGATTCCCGCACAATCCACGACCGATGTCCACGCCCCAACCGGCACAGCCGCAGATCTCGCCCGACGGGCATTACTGGTGGGACGGACAGGCGTGGCAGCCGATGCCCACTGCTCCCGGTCCGGCGGCCGGCCAGCCCGCCTGGCTGGACCAACCGCCAACCTGGCTCGCGGCGCCGCCCGACGCTCCAGCGCCCGCGCCACCCGCGCCTGTCGCCGAGCAACCCTCGGTCACGCCGGCGTGGACCACACCGGCGCCGCCGAGCTCTCGGCTGTGGATCTACATGACCGGACTCTTGCTGATCGTGATCATCGCGATCGGCGCTGTTGCCGTGTACGGACAGCTGAACGCGAACACCAACACCGTCGCGTCGGTGCAGGTCTCGCCCACACCTTTGATTTCGGACTACGAGCGCGCGGATCGCTTCCTGAATGTGGACCTCGGGCCGTCGCTGGTCGAAGCCAATCAGGCTCTGCCTGGCGTGACATCGAAGTGCACCTCCACGCTCCCGCCTCCATGCAAGGATGCGCTGATCGCCCTCGACAAAGCCATGGTCGACGTGGACAACGCGATGACTAGCAACCAACGCGACATTCCGCCATGCATCGGCCGCCCGGTGCAGCAGTTCAAGGACGACTGGACAGGCATGGAGCAAGGAGTCGCGCTCGCGATCAGCGGCTACGACGCGAACAGCAGAACGCTAATCCTGCAGGGATTGCAGAAGTTCGCCGCGATCGCTCAGTACTTGAAGCCTGACGTCGATAGGATCAGTAAAGCCGAACAGGTCTGCTCGAAGACTGTCTAGTTAGTCCGGACCTCTCGGGTCTCACCCGCCTCCACGGCCGCGACACTAGTCCAGGGCCAGAACATCGCGCCGGGGAGGAGCGTTGGGCGAGAATGGTGGACCTGAAACGAGTCTACAAAATTCTGTTCGCTGAATCAAGTGAATTCGTGTAAGCTTCAAAGCTTGGTCTCCAGCGATTCACGACTGCCGCCAGACCCAGCCCACGCCTTCTTCACAGCCAAAAAACACAAGGGCTAGCCACCAAAGCGCGGTTACCCACAAAATCTTGTCCCACGCGAGTTGGTGAGCCTATATAATCCCCGGCAACCCGCCCTCAACATCCACACGTTCCAGGAGGCGTTCCAGCACAGTTTTGCCGCGGCGGAAGAAAACCGTCGGTCTCGACCTGGGCACATCCCGGGTCGCCGTGGTCATAGCAGAATCTGACGACCCGGGGATCCCCGTGGACATCCTCGGCGTGGGCGAGAGCCCGTCCGACGGCCTGCGCAAAGGCGTTGTCGTCAACCTCGAAAAGACCATCGCCTCCATCCAGGCCGCCACCGTGGCCGCCGAGCGCATGGCCGGACATCGCATCGAGTCCGTGGTCGTCTCCCTGGGCGGCACCCACCTCTGGAGCCAGAATTCGACCGGGGTCGTCGCGGTCGCCCACCCCGACCACGAGATCAGCGATGACGACGTGCAGCGTGTCGTCGAGGCGAGCAGGGCGATCAGCGTCGCCTCCGACCGCCAGGTCATTCACGTGATCCCACGCGCCTACACCGTCGACGGCCAGGACGGCGTGAGAGACGCGGTGGGGATGACGGGCCATCGCCTCGAGGTCGAGACCAACATCATCACCGGCGCCCAGACCGCGGTCCAGAACGTGATCAAGTGCGTCCATGGCGCCGGCTTCGACGTTGAAGACGTGGTCTGCGCCGGGCTCGCGGGAGGCGAAGGCGTGCTCACATCGCAGGAGATCGAGCTGGGCGTCTGCCTGGTGGAGATCGGCGCGGGCACGACCAACGTCGTCGTCTACAACGACGGCTCGGCTCGCCACCTCGCGGTCCTCCCGGTCGGCGGCAACCACGTCACCAGCGACATCGCGATTGGCCTGCGGACGACCCTCGACGAGGCCGAGGGGCTCAAGCTCAACTACGGCCACGCCCTGCCGGACGTCATCGACCAAGGAGAGAAAGTCGAGGTCAGGCAGGTCGGCGGCGACCGTATCCAGGCGCTGCCCCGTAAGTTCCTGGCCGAGATCATCGGCCCGCGCATGCTCGAGATCTTTCAGATGGCGCGCGAGGAAGTGCGCAAGTCAGGCTTCGAGCAGCTGCTGCCGGCGGGTGTCGTCGTGGCGGGCGGCGGTTCGCGTTTGATGGGCACGATGGACGCCGCCCAGTCGGTGTTCAACACTGCCGCGCGCCTCGGCCAACCGCTTGCGCTCGCGGGCCTCGCCGACAAAGCGCATGGCCCGTCGTTCGCCGTCGCGGCCGGGCTGGTGAAGTGGGGGGCGCGTGCTCGCGCCGTGTACGGGAACACGCGCCAGCCGGTCACCTTCGGCAACACGTATCAAAAAACAGTGAGGTGGCTGCGAGATTTTTTCTAGAGAACACACCAAGAACCAGCTTGAGCTCGCCATGGCCAGAGCAAATTCGAAGGAGGACCACCTGATCGTCATGAAAGAGAGCGAATTGCACGAGGGGCGAGCGCGGATCAAGGTCGTCGGCTGCGGCGGCGGCGGCGGCAATGCCGTCAATCGCATGATCTCGAAGGCGCTCAAAGTCCAGTTCATCGCCGTGAACACGGACAAGCAGGCGCTCGAGCGCTGCCAGGCCGACGTCAAAGTCCAGATCGGCAACAAGATCACTCGCGGCCTCGGCGCCGGCGGTGACTGGACGCGCGGGCGCGACGCGGCTGACGAGAGCCGCACCGAGCTGTCCGCGGTCGTCCAGGAGTCGGACATGGTCTTCATCACCGCCGGCATGGGCGGCGGCACGGGCACCGGCTCGGCGTCGATCGTCGCCGAGATGGCCAAGGAAGCCGGCGCGCTGACCATCGGCGTGGTCACGCGTCCGTTCTCCTTCGAAGGCCGCATTCGTAACGACACCGCGGAAGAAGGCATCAAGGCGCTCCGCGGCCAGGTCGATGCGCTGATCGTCATACCCAACGACCGGCTGGCTCAGGTGGCCAGCTCCAAGACCACGCTCGAGGAAGCGTTCCGGATGGCGGACGACGTCCTGCGCCAGGGCGTCCA
>Ga0209690_1000259_pt1 | contig 27943 bp, 27 predicted proteins | sample GraSoiAngelo_150_FD_186164 | JGI IMG/M metagenome (GOLD analysis project Ga0209690, IMG submission 186164) | Grasslands soil microbial communities from the Angelo Coastal Reserve, California, USA - 14_1009_09_40cm (SPAdes) (version 2) | ecosystem: Environmental > Terrestrial > Soil > Grasslands ... | reverse complement strand
TGACCAAACAGGAACAGCCAATCGCGTTCTGTGAATCCTGTATGGCCCTGGTGGCGACGGCGCAGAATAGACAAGCGCCAGCCCAGCAGGAACGAGCCATGACAGCACCACGATTTGATCAATCCAGAAGAGCAGTTCAACAGTGGTCACCTGCTGCACAGGCAGGTCAGAAGGTTTCGTTCCCTTGAGGATGTTGTCTATGTAGTGGGCGGACCGGCGGAACAGGTGGCCAACATCCGCGCCATAGGAGATGCAAAGAAAACGCATCGTCGAGCTTGCCGGCAAATATCGGTTGCCGGCTATTTACTCCCTGAAGGAGTTTGGGGGGAAAAAAGGGCGAGCGGTGGTCGTCATAATCGCGTTAGCCCGCTTCTGCTTTGCCTTTGAAAAGGTGCTCTCTAAATCTTTGGGGTCCGATTCAGTCTCGATCTCCTCCAAATTTTAGCTCCAGTGCCAGAGCCGCGGCCCTGAGCTCTTTCAGTTGGAGGCCTTGCGATATCCTGGATCCCGGCAGCCGCATAAGTCCTACCCGGGCGAGCTTGGTGACTGCGTCCTTGAGTATCTCTAGCCTTTTGGTATTTAACTCGACCCCTAAACCCGAGAGCCCGGTGACATTGTCTTCTGGCTGCGCCAGACTGGCGAGCAGACCTTCACCTACAGGATCCGCAGAGTTCGCCATCACGATGGGGATGGTACTAGTTGCTCCCTTTGCCGCCAACGCCGGCGGTCCCGAACTAGCCACGATCAGATCAACCCTTAGACGAACTAACTCCGCAGCTAGCTCAGGTAGGCGCTCAGGCTTTTGCTCTGCAAATCGGTACTCGAAGGTAATGCTCTTTCCCTCAATCCATCCAAGCTTGCTCAGCTCTTGCCGAAAAGCCTCCTGGGGCGCCGCTTACAGGGGCTCCCCAGACACTTTCGTCAGTTTCCCTTCCGAACATTACTCGATCGGCTTTCCTTCCTTCACTGACTCAAGTTTCTTAGCTGCCTTGTTTTTTACGTGTTCAGTCGCGTCCAGTACGGTTGAAAAAACCATGTTGATTTCATGTTGATTTCCAACCGCCGCAACGTTTGAATGTTCCCCGTTGATTTCAGCTCAGCCCGCCTCAGAAAAACCGAGCTTTCCCTCGGCATAGCGATACTCGACGGCGATGTTCTGTCCGTCAAGGTAGCCGAGTTGGGCTAGACCTTCACGAAATGCCTTGATGGATGGCACCGCAGAAGAAGGAGAGACGGTTGATAGATAACCTATCCGTGCGAGCCATGGGAATGACCCGTGACTACTATCAAACAAGAACTAGCGCCCGAATTCGACCCCGCCTACGATGGCCGATAGAGACAATGAAGTACCGGAGCCGCGACGTATCGAGATCACAGGAGAGGCGGACTGTTTACGCGTCTTCGCGATGACAAAGGCTAACATGTGCGCCAGAAAAGCCGGACCGGACCTACACAGTGAATAGAACCGGCGACTGTGCCCGGTACCAATATCAGCGAATGTTCCCGCTGCTTCCCAGAATCACTCATTTGGCGTCTCTTTTTCCCTGGCCGTCCCTTTGCTCCTCGATGGTCCATGAGTGCATCGGCTAGGCTACCATTGCCTTCCGGAATACCCGCCACAGACACAGAAACAGAGCAAGAGATTCTCAGGGCAATTGAGGCAGCCAGCGAACGCCTGGAACAGTTGGAAAGTCTATGGCGACTCGTGCTTTTTTACCAAAAGCAGGTGAAGCGCAGTGACCTCGCTGTGGCGCTTCTTGAGCTAATGATCCAGGAATTCTCCCCTGGTAAGGAATCTAGAGCTCTCATTTATTTCGTCCTTGGGCAGATCGCTCAAGCGGATGAGAAATGGGCCTTAGCCTCGGAGCACTACGAAAACGGTCTATGTCTGCTGCCGAAAGAACGCGACACAGCCTATTTCCTTCGTAATAATTTGGGCTACTGTTTGAATGCGCAGGGGCTTTATAGCGCCGGCGAAAGGTATTGCCGGCAGGCGATCGAGATTGATTGTGAACAGCAGAATGCATTCAAAAATCTTGGAGTAAGTTTATATGGCCAAGGTGACCTTAAGGGCGCTGCTTGGTGCTGGGTAGAAGGAATCAAAGTTGATCCCTCTAATGGCGAGGCGCAAAAACTTCTCGACCAGTTGCTAACGAAGCATCCTGCTTTAAAAGCCGAGTGCGCTTGGATTCAGCGGGAGTTGAAATACTTCAGGAAGAATAGTTCAAAGCTGATTTGATTTCCGAATAGGGCATATGGCGAAAGATCTATCCCGCAGTTGCCCAATCTGTGAGGGGCTACAGGAGTATAAAGATTTTGCGGAAACTCGTAACGTTCGCGAATTGCTGGTAGGTCTGACCCACGAAATAGGCAATAACCTGCAGGCCATCAGGAGTGAGTTGGATCTTCTGACATTGTCCGGTGCTTTACCTGAACAAAGCTCGAAGACAGTCATCCGGGGCGTTCAGCAGATCCGCAAACTCACAGGTGAAATTGCCGAGTATCTTTCGCCTCCGCCGTTGCAATTGACGTCAGAAGATCTGGCTCTCGTGCTAGCGGAAGTTATCCGGGTGAGCGAGCGAGAGTTGGCTGAGCACGGGATTCAACTCACTGTCCTGCTCAGGGAGCCGCTTCCTAGGTTGTGTCTCGATTGGCAATTTCGCAGCGCACTAAAACGGGTCATAGAGTTTTCCTGTGCTCTGCTACCGCAGGGTGGACAGTTGCAGATCGAGGCGGGCCTGCATTGGGTGGAACATGACCGCTATGTCGAGCTCAAGTTGATCAACGCTTCACCGACCCAACTAAACGTTGAAGGCAACGATGTGTTTCGTCCTTTTCTCAAAGTTAATGATTGCCGGGTCGGTTTAAGCATGGCCGTGGCACGACAGGTTCTCAGACGCCATTTTGGAAAAATCGCCTTTCGTCAGGAACACCGGAATCGGGGGGTATTTTCGATTCTGATAAAAGTTCCCGCCGAAAACAAAGGTCCTCAAGCCTCCATCTGATCCGCGTGACGTTTATGGCAGCCCATACGGCCAAGATTCAAGCTTTGACAGAGTCGAGGATTGAAGAACTGTATACGAAAAACGCCATGAAAGCTGACCAGCGGTTTAAAAAGGGGACGAATCTGCCCATCCCCAATCTGCTGGTAGTAGATGATGATGCGACCGTCCGCCAGCAACTGGAGCGCTGTACATTCAGAAGGGCCATTCGGTTGTCGCCGTTTCCTCAGCCGAAGAAGCCATCTCGCGCCTTGGGGAAGAAGACATCGATTTCGTTATTACCGATATCAAGCTTCCGGGAATGGACGGCGTTCAACTCATATCTTACATCCATCAAAACCTTCCCGATGTGCCGGTCATTGCTATTACCGGCTATTCCGATATTCAAACCGCGGTGAACGCTCTTAAACTCGGCGCCAGTGATTTTGTCGTGAAACCATTTGATTTGGCGGCGGTGGACGAATCAACTCGCGCTGCGCTCGAAAAATCAAATGTCTACATGGAAATCCGCCATCTTCGCCGCTGGCTCAAGGATCGCTCGATCTTCGGCGGTATGCTCAGCAAAACTCCGGAGATGCATCGGGTATTTGAAATCATTCGCATGGTCGCTCCAACACACATGACCGTACTGGTTCAAGGAGAAACGGGAACCGGAAAAGAATTGGTCGCGAGCGCCATTCACTACCAAAGTGGGCGATGCCAGGGTCCGTTCGTAACTATTAATTGTGCCGGTTTTCCTGAGACCTTACTGGAAAGCGAGCTTTTTGGCTATGAGAAGGGTGCCTTTACCGGTGCCGAGCAAGCGAAACCCGGAAAGATCGAACTTGCCCATGGAGGAACTCTGTTTTTGGATGAAATTGAGAGTATTTCGCTGGTGATGCAGGGCAAATTGCTGCGCGTGCTCGAAGACCAAAAATTCCAGCGGCTCGGCGCGAACACAAGTATTCGGGTGGACATGCGGGTCATAGCGGCCAGCAACATTCCGCTAAAGGATTTAGTCGCGCAGGGCAGAATGCGGTCCGATTTTTACTACCGGATCAATGTGATTCCCATCCACCTGGTGCCTCTGCGTCAGCGCAAAGTCGACATTCAGCTGCTGGTGCATGATTTTCTCCGTCATCATCCGATTGTGGCGGAAAAGGGCATCAACGCCATCTCCAAGGAAGTGATGAATGTTTTGATGGATTATCCATGGCCGGGAAATATTAGGGAGCTGCAAAACATTCTCGCGCGAGCGATCGTCTTGGCCGCGGGGCGCATCATCGAAACCGTAGACTTGCCGGACCTTGCGCTCGAACCGCAGCCGAAGGAAAACGGAATCATTGGGTGTGCTTCATTGGACGAATGGATGAGGAAGCAGGAAAAGCGTTTTCTTGAGCAAAAGCTGGAAGATTTCGGCGGGAACGTTGCGCTTATGGCAAAAGGGTGTGGAATCGGGCTGCGGACCCTTTCCCGAAAGATTCGACTGCACAATCTTGATCCCAAAGGCTCTCAAAACAACAAAACTTAGTGAGAAATACCTGGAATGCATCATATTTCCATTCGCTGCCTTTCTCGTCGCGCAGTGGAGTATCGCGAACCGTCTCGATGAGACTGTTCTTCAAGATCCATTGCCGTGATGACAATTATCGAAGCGATATTGCTGCTTGTGCTCTACTTCGTGCCAACCATCCTTGCCAAGAAGCTGCATGTGAAAGATGCCTCGTCCATCTCCTACGTGAATCTCGTTTTCGGCTGGACCGTTCTGGGTTGGATATTGGCGCTGACGTGGGTGATGACCCAATGGATTCAACAACCGCCAGACTATGAACCAGAGAACACCACGGAAAAATCATCCGATAAAAAAGATCACCAAACGTAATTATTAACCGCTCATAAGACGGACGGCTCTCTTGCATCTAATAGAAAGTGTCAGTTGAAGTTGCTCTCGTCCAGCTAATCCGATTTGTTAAGTATCCAACGCCACACTGATTTAAGCGTAATTTTTGGGTATTGTGTTCGCCCCGCCGAGTCGCCAATCTTATCATCAATCCACTTTTTAGCTTCTTTCATCATGTGTTCTTCGGATTGTCTCTTCGTCTCAAAGCGAACAGTGGGACTAGGTAGCCAGACATCGCGAAACGTTCGAGAGCTTTCATTAAATTGTATATGGGCACGTGCTGTCCATAAATTTGTCTGTGGTTCTAGGTCCCCTGTCACGAAAATTAGGTGATTACGATATCGTTCGGCCACTGTTACTCGCGGTAAAGTGGGTTTAAGCCTAAGCTTCTCTTCCATTATGGACCATCAGGTTTTTAAGGATTTTTGGGCTGGTAAAGACGCCGAGTTCCACGGGCGCCCACTCTATAGTATCTTTAATCAAGTTGTATACAATTATTTTCTGATCAAGGCCGGGTTCGCTTGGCTCTGCGGTGGATGTTACATGCTGCGCGCAGGCGGTCATTTGTTAAGGTGACTTAACCAACAGAGTCAAGACATCCAGGGTCTTCCGCTCTTTTGGTGATGTGTCCTTCGCTGGATCACGCTGCACGCGTTAGCGGCAGCATCGGAACAGATATGTGGTACACTAGATATCTGTTCCAGTGCTATTCAACGGCCGCATATCAGCAGGTTACAAAGAATCCAGAAATGCCAACAACGCATCGTGGTCGGCTGGACTGAGTCCCCCGAAGCGGTCACGGGCGTTCTGGGCTTCCCCACCATGGCGTAGGATCGCTTTCTCGATGGTGTTCGACCCTCCGTCATGCATGAAACGATCCCGACGCGACAGTCCCCACAATGGCGCCGTGCGAAACTCGGTCCCCTTTGGCGCGGCCTTGCTCAATGCCGTCAGCAAGCCCTGCTCCCATGGCGTGCAGCAGCAGGTCTGAGAACAAGTTGACCCTTTGGTTGCTCAGCGCTGCGACCGGGTTGTTGCCGGTCGTCAGCGTGGGCACATGGCAACTAGCGCACCCAATCTGACTAAACACTTGCTCTCCTTGCCGCACTTGATCCGTGATGGGACGCCGAGGCGCTGGGGCTAAGAACCGCATAAAGTTTGCAAACGCGTTCAGGCCTGAGCCGTCGTCCTCGGGGTCCGCCACCGTGTCACACTCCGGCGGGATCGGCTGGCCCCGCGGGTTATTCTCATGCGGGAAGGAGGGGTTGGTAATGCCCATCTCGTTGAGGTAGGCGTCCCCGGCGAACTGATGCAAGGTGGCCACTTGCGCCTTCCAGCCGAAGCGCCCGAGTTCGGTCCGCCCGGTGTCGGGGTTCAACACGAAGTTGGCTATGCCGCCGTTGCTTGTGTTCCCCAGAATAGTGGTGTCCGGAATGGCTTCCATCAGCCCCGCACCAAACAACGCTGTGCTGATGCGCAGCGAAACGAAGGTGGCTTCGGGAGGCACCACCTCCCGCTTCAGGTGACAGCCCGGGAGGTCGATGGCGCGCTGTTGCAGCAGTCCGCCGCCTTTGTCGACGGATACCGAGCCGTCCAGCGGGTCGAAGACCCCGTTGAACAGCCTGGCGATGCGCGTCTCACGCGCCACGCCCAGATTGGGCTCCGACCCCCCCACGCTCGGCACAGCATGACATTCGGCGCAACTCTTTCCGTTGAACACCGGCCCCAAGCCCTCTGCGATGGTCTCCACGGCCTGGAACTCGGCCAGTCCGGCGTCGAAATCTGCCCGTTGCGCGGTGGTCAGACCCAGCAGTGGAGTGGTCAAATTCTCTGCACGTGCCGACATGAGCGCTTGCGAGTGGGTCCGCCATTGCGCAAACAGCAGGACGAAAACGCCTGTTGCCGCTATAAACACGAACATCGTCTTCCGCACTCTAAGCTTGAGCGACTTCATAGTTACCCCCTCTTCTCACCAAGTACTTCGTGTGCCTCTTCGTTCCTACCGGGCTTTGTCAGAGCAATCCAGGGATTTTTGCATCACCAAACTTTCCTGACGTCTTTCCAGTCTCTTGTGCTCGATTGCTCCTCCCAGCACAAACCATATAGCCGAAATAGATACAGTGGCGCAATCGAATCCAACGACACGAGGATTTTGAATCCTCTGCGCGCACAGGATAGAACGTCATTGGCTGGACACCATTGACACCTATGGATAAAGTCGAGGAACGTGCGCGTGCGAAAGCCGTACACGATGCGTCATACGTTTATCTCTATGGGGCTCACCAAAGGAGTGAAGATCAGATGGCTGGCCGAGTATTGCGGAACGTCGGTAGCAATGATCGAAAAGCACTACGGGAAGTATCTTGGCGGCGACAGTGAGGAGCAGTTAAACCGGCTTTTAGGGGCCGAAAGTGAAACCTTGAGTGAAACCTTTGGCACCCCTGGACCCCAGGAACAAGACCAAGCGGAGGAAATCATTAAGAAAGGTGAAAGTGGGCCCACCTGGATTCGAACCAGGGACCGACCGGTTATGAGCCGGTGGCTCTAACCAAGCTGAGCTATGGGCCCGTAATTTTTTTCGGCTGTCGGGTCGTGTGTTAGATTGCGGGAAGGCAAGAGAATAAAATTTAGTTTTCCATGAAGCTCTTGAGCCGCTTGCTGCGGCTTGGGTGCCTGAGCTTCCGCAATGCTTTGGCTTCGATCTGGCGTATGCGCTCGCGCGTGACGGTAAACTTTTGACCCACTTCTTCCAAAGTATGATCGGATTTTTCGCCAATGCCGAAGCGCATGCGTAGTACCTGCTCCTCGCGCGGCGTGAGCGTGGCCAAAACCTTTCGTGTTTGTTCCTGGAGGTTGATATTGACGACCGCATCCGAAGGCGTGATGATTCGTTTGTCTTCGATAAAATCACCCAGATGGCTATCTTCTTCTTCGCCGACGGGAGTTTCCAATGAGATCGGCTCTTTGGCGATCTTGAGAACCTTCCGCACCTTATCCAAAGGAATCTCCATCTTGGTGGCAATCTCCTCCGGGGTCGGTTCCCGTCCAATCTCCTGAACCAGATATCGCGAAGTACGGATCAATTTGTTGATGGTTTCAATCATATGGACCGGGATGCGAATGGTTCGCGCCTGATCGGCAATTGCCCGGGTAATGGCTTGACGGATCCACCATGTGGCGTAGGTGGAGAATTTATAACCTCGCTGATATTCGAACTTATCGACCGCTTTCATCAAACCGATATTACCTTCCTGGATCAGATCCAAGAACTGCAGTCCCCGGTTGGTGTATTTCTTCGCAATGCTTACGACCAAACGTAAATTGGCTTCGATCAGCTCTTTCTTTGCCAAATTCGCTTTGGTTTCACCTTCAATGATCGACCAGACGCGCCGCTTGATCTCCTCGGCCGGCATTTCCAAATCTCTCTCGATATGTTTGATGTCACGCCGCGCATTCTTGATCTCCTCCACCATGTTGAGAATCGCGTCGTGTCCCATGCGAAGCGAGCCCATGATCCGGTGCCAATCCCGCTTGCGCCCGTTAAGCCCTGACACCAGTTTTAGCACTTCGGTAGACGGTTTCCCGGTTTTCAACTCGAAATCCTTGATGCGTCGTTCAAAAGTCTGCATCCTATCCATCGCCTTCTTCAGTCCTTCGGCGATGGCTTCCGTCTGTCTGCGATTGAGCTGAAGCGCTTTCAGGCCATTGATGAGCTTTACTTGATTTTTAGCCAGGCTCTCCAGGAGCGCGTCGCGTCGTTGCGCCGAAAGCCTCCTTGCCTCCAGCTGCCTTTTGATTTTTTCTTTATCATTGGCGGTACGCCGAATTTTTCCTATTTGATCGAGCAACCGCTTTTCATGTACCTCTTCGTTCTCGAGATATTCGGCTTCTTCCTCGCCTTCCTCTTTAATAATCTCCCGGACACGGATCTCGTGCTGCGCCAGTTTTTCCCCCAGCTCAAGAACGTAAGTTAACGCCAACGGGCTTGATAGCACTTCATCGATAACCTGTTTTTCTCCCTCTTCGATTTTCTTGGCGATCTCGACCTCGCCCTCACGGCTCAGAAGAGAGACCGTTCCCATTTCACGCAGGTACATCCGCACGGGATCACCGGTCTTGCCGACCATATCGCCTTCAACGTCGCTATCGATTTCCTTTTCTTCTTCCTCCTCTTCGGCCAGCTCCTCGCCAGCGCTACCAAGACTCACCCTTTGGTTGGCATCGACAACTTCAATGTCCATTTCCCCAAAAATGGACATGACATCGTCGATCTGATCGGGCGATACGACTTCGGCGGGGAGCATGTCGTTGACGTCATCATAGGTCAAATAGCCCTTTTCTTTACCCAGATCGATGAGCTTCTTGACCTCCTTCATGTTTTTCTTCTCCACCGGCTGCCCGGCCTCGGCGGCCAATTTCTCTTTTCTTACCGGCTGGTGATCTTCGGTTCGGGCCTTCGGCGTTCTAGTTGGCGTTCTTTTCGTACGACGTCTTGCCATTCTAGTATCCTTTCTCTCTTGGCTTTCTCGTCTTTCTGTTCTTCCGCGGTGCGAATTGCGATCCGCAGATTTCGCTCCAACCCTCGTAGATGCTTTCGTCGCAAGTGCGCCAAGCAGTCAGCCGCCATCTTTGCACAATCAGCCTCAGGGATGGACTCCGCTTCCAAAGCCAGCGCCGCCATCTGAGCCGCCATATCCGGCGATAACCCTTGGGTGACCCGAAACAGATCCAACCTACCTCGTTCTTGCCACTCGGAGAGGATCAGGTCAATAACCGGTTGCCATGGCTGTTCAATCCAGCGCCTAACTTCCTTCTCTTTCTCAACGTCTCCGATCACCGAAGGGAAGCGGAGCATTAAGCTGATCAGTGAACGCTCCGCTATATCCTCACGATTTTGGGCGAGCGATGATAGCGGAACCGCCGCCGTTCGAGCTGCCGGCGGATGACTTCCTCGGATAACATTCGGACGACGTAGAACCTCTTCGCGCACACCTAGAGTATCCACGGCACGGCGCACTAACAGATCAACTTCAAACGGGCTCCTTACCCTGGTCAAAACGCGACTGATCTCCGACGCGGTCTGACTCTTTCCCTCCAAGGTCTTGCCATAGCGGTCTTCCAACCATGAAAAGTAGTAATCCGCCAACGACACCGCCCGTTCGAGGATATCTTCGACGGCCGCCTTGCCATTGCGACGAACAAAAGTATCCGGGTCTTCGCCGCTCGGCAAAAAGGCGGCCCGTCCCAGCAATCCCGCTTCAACGAAAATCTCAAAGCTGCGCGCCGCCGCCTTGTGTCCGGCATCGTCGCCGTCGAACAAAGCGATGATGTTTTTTGTGTAACGCGCAAGGACGCGGACGTGGTCAACAGTGAGAGCGGTGCCCAGAGTCGCCACGGCGTACGAGACGCCGTATTGAAACAAGGCGATGACGTCCAAATACCCCTCCACGACAACGACTCGGTCGACTTTGCGAATTCCTTCCTTTGCTTGGAAAAGACCGTACAGTGTTGAACCCTTATGAAACAGCGGCGTCTCGCTCGAGTTCAGGTATTTCGGCAACCCTTGGTCGAGGACACGCCCCCCGAAACCAACAACTTTCCCGCCGGCATTGACGATGGGAAACATCACGCGCGCAAAAAACTTCTCGTAAAACTGCCGGGGATTGCGCTGTCCCATGAGCCCCAGACGAAGGGTATCGTTGACTGAGATCTTCTCTTTCTTGATCAAATCCAGCAAGCCCGACCCGTTTTGGGGTGTGTAACCAAGCATGAAGCTCCGGCCCGTAGTTTCATCCACGCCTCGTGATTTCAGATAATCCAGCGCCTTTTTTCCCTCTGGATGGCTATAAAGCAGGCTCTGGTAATGGGCTGCGACCCGCTCATTGATGCGATACAAGGATTCCCTTTCGCCCATTTCATTCGGCGCGCCTGCCCGCTCTGCCCGCCCGATGGTGATACCGTAGCGCTTGGCAACGCGCTCTACGGCCTCGGGAAAAGTCAGGTGATCGTACTGCATTAAAAACTGAAAAATGCTCCCGCCCGTCTGGCAACCGAAGCAGTGGAAAATTCCCTTTTCTTCATTGACGGTGAACGAAGGCGTCTTTTCCGAATGGAAGGGGCATAGCCCCATGTGGTTTCGGCCAGTCTTCTTGAGCGTGACATAATCCGAGATCACCTCGACGATCGAAGCGCGGTCTCGAATCTCAATGATTTTGTCCTGGCTAATCATCCGCGCCCGTTACACGACGAGAAGGCCGAGCAAATTTTGCGCCTCGTCATGCGCTTTGGGGAAAAGTTTTTCTCTACCGATCCGAAGGATACCTTCCCCGAGTCGAGATAAGGGTGATATGAGGTAGGCACCCTCGATCTCATCGCGAGTTGTATGCGGCACCCACGAGGCCGAGCTGACGAGCAAAACAATCAGAGCGGTCACCGCAGCGCCTTTGCCGATCCCGATAACCACACCGCCGACGCGGTTTAAAGTTTGGAGAAATAGTATTTTTTCAGAACGATGGAGCAGCCAACCAGTCAAGTTCAGGAGAAAATAGACGACAAAGAATAGTGTCACAAAAGCTACACCTTTGAGTACTAAAGGGGAAGCACTCCAGTAAGCGCCTGCGACTGCAGCTATCGAGAGGTCATAACGAACCGCCACCAAGAAGCCCAGCACCAAACCGATCAAAGAAAAAATTTCTCGAAATAATCCTTTGAAATAGCCGCGCACCCCGAAGAGAACGAGAATGGAAAGAAGGGATAGATCGATCCAGTTCACTGGCGGGGACCATTCAGACTAGGATACATTCAATCTTAATCCCAGAGCTGACGCCTCTGAAAAAGCACCGGCCAGATAAAATGCAACCTACGCCCGCCCCCAAAATCCGCAACATGGCCGTCATACGTCAGCTTTGAATTCCCGCTTGATTTCCGGCTCTTGTCAGACTCTGGCTAGGAGCGCACTAGTGCTCCACGCGAGGGATAACCTTTGGACCTCCTCTAAGTCTCATGGCGTTATCCCCCGAGTAACGCCTTAGCCAACTCGTTGACCCGCTTGCCGTCGGTGCGTCCCGTGACTTTGGGCATCACGAGCTTCATGACCTTGCCTAGGTCTTGAACTCCGTGCGCGCCGGATTCGCTAATGCTTTCCCTAATGAGTGACTGTACTTCTTCTTCAGTCAGAGGTCCGGGTAAGTATCGCTGCAGGATGCTAAGCTCGGCCGCTTCTTTTTGGGCCAAGTCGTCTCTTCCCGCTTTTGCAAAGAGGTCAATTGCCTCAGTCCGTTGTTTACACACGGTCGAGATGACTTTATGAATCTCCTGGATGCTCAGCGCTCTGCGAACTCTTATCTCCTCGTTTTGTATGGCCGATAAAAGCAACCTCAATGTGGAAAGAGTCACCGCGTCGCCACTCTTCATGGCCCTTTTTACGGCCTCCTGGATCTCCACCTTGAGTTCCATATGATCTCGCCTCTAATCTCACCGGTCCTGATCAAGGCTTAAAAAGAATGACGCACGCGTCTCATCGCCCTTTTCTTAGCGGCAATGGCCTTTTTCTTTCTTTTCACGCTGGGTTTTTCGTAATGTTCCCGCTTGCGTAGTTCAGCTAGTATGCCCGCCTTCTCACAGAGCTTTTTGAAACGTCGAATAGCGCTTTCTATGGACTCATTTTCTCGAACTCGAACTCCGGTCATGAATGTAACTCACCCCCAATCACCTCAGGGCCGCTTTTTTAGCGCAATTGATTTTAGCTTATTTGCTGTCCAAGTCAAGCAATTCACATGAAAAATGGAGTGCTTGGAGCTACTGAAAGCATGCCCGCAGGCATCTTTGAACGTGCAAAATTAACCCGCGGGTCTCTTTTGCTCGAGCGTCACAATCGCGCGCGTCCGCGACGGCTAGTTCGATCTTAGTTTCAGCTTCCAGAATTTCTCAGGCCAATCGGAGACGAGACCTTGCACACCCAAAGAGGCAAATTTCTCCATATCGCGAACCTCATTCACCGTCCAAACATGAACATCCAGCCCGTCTTCCCACGCTTTGTCCAAAAACTCGCGGGTGGCGAGTTCCTTCTGAACGTGGATCGATCCAGCCTCTAATCGGCGCGCCGCTTCAAACGGATCTTCTTTGATACCTGATCCGAATAAGATTCCGACGCGCGATTCAGGTGCCAGCTCTCGGACCCGATCCAGGCACCGATAATCGAACGAAGAAAAAATGGTGCGATCTAAATAGTCGTAGTGGCTGAGCGTGAACAAGAGCTTGAGCTCGATGCCTTGAAGGGAATGGGGAAAATGTTTGATATCAAGGCAGAGATCGACATTGCCGACGACAGTCTCCAGAACCTCCTCTAGAGTAAGAATCCGCTCCCCTTTGTAGGCTTTTTTCCGCCACTGGCCGACATCGAGTTTTTTCAACTGTTCGAGACTCCTGTCGCTCACCTTGCCGCGCACACCCGCCGTGCGCCTGAGTCGCTCGTCATGGAAGACAACCACATGACCATCCTGAGAGAGCTGACAATCCAATTCGATCATATCGACGCGAGCTTCGATGGCCTTTGCAAAAGCAAGGCGGGTATTTTCCGGAAAATTACCTGAAGCGCCTCGGTGAGCTACTTTGATAAACCCCGCCATTTGCCTTAATGAGCCAAAATCGCCAAGAGAATGAAACTCTACCGGACGAGCTGGCTAACTTTGCAATACTGAAGGAACAGTCAGATAGATAAGAAACTCCCGATTCCCTTTCGGACCGAGCAACGGCGACTCAATAACGCCCTGGACCTCAAAATCAAGCGCCGCGGCTGCAGCTTTAATCTCATCGATCACACGTAGATGCTCATCGGATGACCGCACCACGCCGCCTTTCCCTACCTTCCCTTTTCCGACTTCAAACTGCGGCTTGATCAGCGCCACGACTTCGCCGCCGCCAACCAAAAGCGCCTTAACTTGCGGTAAAACGAGTTTCAGAGAGATAAAAGAAACGTCGATGGTCGCCAGATTCGCCGGGCTCGGCAAATCGCCGGCCGCAAGATAGCGGATGTTGGTTTTCTCATAGATGACCACTCGCGGATCGTTTCTTAGTTTCCAATCCAGCTGGCCGTAACCAACGTCGACGGCATAGACTCGGATGGCCCCGTGAGCAAGCAAACAGTCGGTGAAACCACCCGTTGATGCACCGACATCGAGGGCGACTTTCCCGTTTGGGCTGATGTGAAATTCTTGCAGTGCTTTTTCTAACTTCGTTCCACCCCGACTCACGTAGGGTGAGGCCTTGGTCTTCAATCGGATAGCGGCATTCTCGTCCACCAGGGTTCCGGCTTTGGTGACCGGCCGGTCATTCACCAGAACGTCGCCGGCCAATATTTTACCGCGCCCCTCCTCCCGACTGCCCACCAATCCGCGGTCGCATAAAAGTTTGTCTACGCGCTCCCTCTTTCCCATCCCTCCTTGTGTCGCTTCCTTTCGAACCGAACCACTTGCAGCGCGGTTTGGGTAATAGCCTCTCGGTCGAAGCCGCAGAGTTTTCTCAATTCATCCTGAGTTCCGTGAGGAATGAAACGGTCCGGAACACCCAAGCGCCGAACGCGCACATTGCTGATTCCCTCTTCGGCGAGAAATTCCAGAATCGCGGCGCCAAAACCGCCGGCGATGACATGGTCTTCGACGGTGATGATGTTGGGAACCCGTGTCAAGACGTCACGCAAAAGATCCTTGTCCAACGGTTTCACGAAGCGAGCATTCACCACAGCAGCGTCAATACCCAACGGCGCCAGGTCCTGCGCCGCCTCCAGTGCAGGCAAAACCGTATGGCCGATCCCCAGAATCGCAACGTCCTTTCCTGGCCTCAAAAGGTCCGCCTTGCCGATCTCGATCCGCCGCAGTTCGCGGTCCATTTCTACGCCCCAACCCTCGCCGCGCGGATAGCGTAACGAAATAGGCCCGTCGTGCTCGATGGCGGTCTTAAGCATGTGCTGAAGTTCATTCTCATCCTTGGGCGCCATGATGACGATATTGGGAATCGCACGCATATAGGCAAAATCGAACACGCCGTGATGGGTGGGCCCGTCCGCACCGACAAGACCGCCGCGATCCAGGGCGAAAACAACGTGGAGATTCTGCAAGCAGACGTCGTGCAGAATCTCGTCGTATCCTCTCTGGAGAAATGTCGAATAGATGGCCACCACCGGGATCAGACCTTCGGTTGCCATCCCCGCCGCAAAGGTCACGGCGTGCTGCTCAGCGATGCCGACGTCGTAGGAACGGTCGGGAATTTCCCTTGACAGTTTATCGATTCCGGTTCCGCTTCCCATAGCGGCGGTGATGCCGATCACCTTCGGATTTTCTTTTGCCAAGCGAATAAGGGCGTGGGCAAATACATCCGTGTAACTCGGGGTGGCGCTCTTTTCCTTCTTTGGCTTGCCGGTGAGCACGTGAAACGCAGTCACGCTGTGATATTTGACCGGGTCTCTTTCGGCCGGCGCGTAGCCTTTGCCTTTTTTCGTCAGGACGTGAATGAGAGTGGGTCCGTCGATCTTCTTGACGTTTTCCAGGGTCGTCACCATCTCGGCAACATTATGCCCGTCGATGGGACCGACGTATTGGAACCCTAAGCTCTCAAAAAGAAATCCCGGCGTGACTAAGCCTAAAAAAGAATCCCTGAATTTGCGCGCTACGTATTTAAGGTTCTCACCGCTCGGCAAGTTGTGGAGCAAGGTCGAGAGATTCTTTTGCAATCGAACGCCAAGATCGGTGGTGAACTGTTTGCTGAGGAAGGAAGAGACGGCACCGACTCTGGGATCGATAAAATGCTCATTGTCGTTGAGAACAACGATCAGGTCTTTGTCTAGATGACCCGCCTGGTTGAGGCCTTCAAAGGTCAACCCCGCGCTGAGTCCGCCGTCGCTAATCACCGCCACGACTTTTCGCGACGATCCTTCCAAGGTTTTCGCTTCCACCATTCCCAGGGCTGCGGATATGGACGTCCCGGCGTGGCCCGCGCCAAACACGTCATATTTGCTTTCCTCTCGGCTCAAGAAACCACTGACGCCACCCAACTGACGGATGGTTGCGAGACGCTTGCGTCTGCCGCAAATGAGCTTGTGCGCGTACGCCTGGTGTCCGGTGTCCCAGACGATGCGATCTTCGGGGGTTTTAAACACGTAATGAAGAGCCAGCGTCAGCTCTACCGCGCCGAGCGTCGAGGCCAAATGACCACCGACTTCCGATACTACGGAGATGACCTCTTCCCGGATCTCCGTAGCCAGTTGAGGAAGCTCGTTTAGAGTCAACTTGCGAACGTCTCTGGGATATTCGATACCATCAAGCAAACGTGCCATTAGAACTGGATCTCCGGTATTTTTGAATTCCTCTCTTCGTGTAAGGCCCGCCCCGCGACAAAATGAGCCATAGCTCTGAGATGCTCGGCCTCCGCGCCGAACCCGCTCAACTGCTTGAGCGATTGTTGTAATAGCTCTTTTAACCGTTCTTTCGCTTGCACCACGCCCACGACGGCCGGATAGGTCGCCTTCTTCCGTTCCTTGCGTCCGGACTCCGGCCGCTCACCGGGCGGCGTTTGCCCTTTCACGTCTAAAATATCGTCGGCGATCTGAAACGCGAGCCCGAGAAATTCGCCGTAGCGAGAGACGCGGCGCAACTCCGTCCCCTTGGCCCCCGCCGCTCGGGCTCCGACTCGAATGGCGGTGAGGATCAGAGCGCCGGTCTTCCTGACGTGAATGTACTCTACGGTGGCAAGATCCACCTCTTTATTTTCGGCTTCCAGATCAAAAGCCTGTCCGCCCACGAGACCCGCCGCCCCGATCGCGTGGCCAATTTCATGGATCAAATCCAGGACTAACGCTGAAGGCACCGAGCGTGCCACCTGGGGCGCTGAAATTATATGAAAGGCCTCGGTCAACAGCCCATCCCCGGCGAGCAACGCCATCCCTTCGCCAAATACTCTATGAGCGGTCGGTTCGCCGCGCCGCAAATCGTCATCATCCATGGCCGGCAAATCATCGTGAATGATCGAGTAAGCATGGATCATCTCCAACGCGCACGCGAACGGCATCAACAACTTGTGCTTCGCGCCGAAGAGTTCGCCGGCCGCCAGGGTTAAAATCGGTCGAATTCTTTTTCCGCCGGGGAACAGCCCATATCGCATCGCCCGCCAGACTGCGTGCCCTTGGCCCTGCTGCTCTCCTACATATCGATCTAAGGCACGATCAATCGCGGCTCGTCGGGTAGCCAAATAATGATTAAAGTCGAAACTCGTCACGTGTGGCGTTGAAAACCGGCGCCGTTTGCCTCGTCAATGTATCACTGACCCACTTTGATCTTCAAACGCGGGGTTGCTTCGAACAACAACGCCAATGGTTGGCCGCGTCCCGCCCGTAACCGTTGCGCCGTCTAGGAAAGCAACGGCTACTCAACTACTCCTCCGGCTCTTCATCCTCACCCCTGGATGCCATGTCCAGCGTTTTGAGCTGGAGCCTTCCCTCTTTGTCGTTGAGCAAAAATTCAACTTTCTTTTCCACTTCGGTTAATTTTTGATTGCAGTATTTAACTAACCCGACACCTTTTTCGAAGGCCGCCAGGGAATCCTCCAAAGACAAGTCGCCGGATTCCAACCGCTCCACTACGTTTTCCAGCTCTTCCAGCGCCGCCTCGAATGGCTTGTTGATCTGATCCTTCTTCGTCATATTATTTCTCCACTTTATCGGCGGCGGCATCCGAACGGAAAGCTTTGTCGGACATCCCGCCCGATTTCTTGACTAATTCGAATGGATCTATGCGAGCGCCATTGAGACGCGCGCCCCAGTGGAGATGGGGTCCGGTGACCCGACCCGTCATTCCGGACAATCCGATCACCTCGCCTTTTCGCACTTCAGCTCCCTCCTGGACTCTGAATTCGGAAAGATGAAAATACATGGTGTATAGCCCGGCGCCATGATCCAATACCAAGCTATTGCCGCTGAAAAAAAAGTCCCCCACTAGAACGACTCGACCGTTATTCACGGCCAGCACTTCGGTTCCCATGGGCGCCTTGAGATCGACCCCCGTATGCGGCGCGCGCGGCGCGTCATTGATCACCCTACGGTAACCGAACGAAGAACTGATATCACCCTGCACGGGTGCGATAAACGGGTTCTCCCATAACCGTTCCGGGACGGATGTCGAAAAGACGCGAGTCAGTTGTTCCTGCTCGCGGTGAATTCTTTCGAGCATCTCCGGACTCAGTTGGTCAAATTCTGGAGGAACAGAAAAGGATTCTTTCTCGAATGCCTTCGGTTTGATCTTAAGCGCGATTTGGGTCTCCCGATACCCGCCCGCCCGTTGCGTTCCCTTAACCAAGACTCTTGCCGGGCCCGGTTTGGCTTCCAAATCCACGCCCACCAGTGCGGAAAAAGTTCCACGCCCGCTCGGATAAAAGCGGACCGTCTCTTTCCCCAATTGGCCCTCGACTGCTGCCAATCCGGTGCCAGACACTTTCAACTCCACAATCTCGCCCTGAAAAACTTCGATGGGTTTTACCGCGACCGACGGCGATCGTGATCCGCCAAAAGCGGCGCCGAAAAAAACCCCGAGCACAGCGATCGTGATCGTCACAATTCGACCCACGATTATCTCACTCACATTCCTCGACCTTACAGACGGATTTTCCTTTGGCAAAGCGGACGCGCAGTCGATCACCGATTTTCAAGGAGGCCGCATCTTTGACGATGACTTCCTCGGGCAACTTATGGGCAATGCTGTAGCCGCGGTCCAACACCGCCAAAGGGCTTAAAGCATCGAGCCGTCCGGTGGCCTGGGCGAGTTGATCTCTCAATCGGCGCAGACGGTCTTGGAAGCGACGCAGCAAATCTATCGACAACTCATCCAGCCGTTGCTGATTCTCACGCAACTTCCGTCCCGGATCCGTGAGTCTTTTCACCAGACCACGCCAACGGTCATGCGCCATCTCCAGTTTCGCTTGTATGGTGCTGACAAGTGCGTCCTCGAAATTTACAAGCTGCTCGATGAGATCGGTTTTTCTGGGGATCACCATTTCGGCGCCCGCGGTCGGCGTCGGCGCGCGTCGATCGGCGACGAAATCAGCGATGGTAAAATCGATCTCATGGCCAACCGCGGAAATAACCGGAATCGGCGAAGCAAAGATCGCCCGCGCTACGATCTCCTCATTGAAGGACCACAAATCTTCCAGCGAACCGCCTCCACGCCCGACGATCACCACATCGACGTCGCCGTACCGAGCCAACTCTGCAATGCCGGCGGCGATTTCCTGAGCGGCGCCCTCGCCCTGAACCTTAACCGGACGGATTACGATTCGGCGCTCGGGAAATCGGTCACCGATGATTCGCAGCATGTCATACAGGGCCGCTCCTTTATCCGACGTAACAATTCCAATGGATGCCGGCAAAAACGGCAAAGGCCTCTTCCGCTGCTGGGCAAAGAGCCCTTCTGCGCCGAGCTTCTTTTTTAGCTGTTCAAAGGCGAGGTAAAGAGCGCCCTGGCCCCTTGGCTCGATGCTTTCTACGTAGAGTTGGAGATCTCCCCGGGCCGAGTAAAGACTCACTCGTCCGAAGCAGAGCACTTCCATGCCGTCCTCAGGCAGGAACGACAGACTCGCCCCTTGCCGCCGGAACATGACCGCCGCAATCTGGCTCTTGTCGTCCTTGAGTGTGAAGTAAAAATGCCCCGAGGGTGGCACTCTAAAATTGGAGATCTCTCCCAAAACCCAAAAAGCGTCCAGTTGTGATTCGAGAGCGCTCTTTACAATCTCGTTGAGTTCGCTAACGGTGAGAAAACGCGGACGTTCACCTGCAAACAACGGTAGGTCGGACACTTCGCTACGGTTTCTTGCCATATCGATGAACGACCTGGCTCGCGAAAAAAGTTAGCCCTCCCCAGGGAGGGCTAACTGAGACGACGCGCGGCGATCACTGGAAGAAGCGCTACAAAAAGCTAGGCCGCCTTCTTTTGCACTAACTGTTTGAATACGTCCCAGCTCTTGAGCAAATCGAGCGCCCGTTTGAGCTGGACATCGTTGTCGATGGTTTCGTCTCCCGTGGGAGCAGACGGCGGAAACAATTTTTCTTTCTCTTTTTCACCCGGGTCCTGCTGTTGCCCAGGTGCTTGCTGTAGGGGGTTCTGCAAGTGCCCGGGCAGATTCTCCTCGCGCAGGGGCAGGCCCGGACTCCGTTTCTTTTCTTCGACTTTTCCCTCTTGCTGCGGGGAGCCGTCGACCACGATATCCGGGACAATACCCGTCGCCTGGATCGAGCGGCCCTTTGGCGTAAAGTAACGAGCCGTCGTCAGCCGCAACGCGGAGTTGTCGTCCAAAGGAAGAATGGTCTGGACGGAGCCTTTTCCGAACGTCTTGGTGCCTAGAACCACGGCCCGCTTATGATCCTGTAAGGCGCCGGCGACGATCTCGGAGGCGCTGGCGCTGCCGCCGTTGACCAAGACTACGATCGGGAAATCCAGCCAAGAGCCTTCTTTTTGTGCGAAGAATTTTTGTTTTTGCGACTCGATACGACCTTCCGTATAAACAATCAAACCGGAGTCAAGAAACAGGTCGGCAACGCGCACCGCCTGCGTAAGAAGTCCGCCGGGATTATTTCGCAAATCGAGAACGAGGCCTTTGAGCCCGCCTTTCTCCGCAGCCAGCTTCTCCAGCGCCTTCTGCACGTCGCGGTCGCTGCGCTCTTGAAATTGAGCGAGCCGAATATATCCATAACCCTCGTCCAGCCCGCGGCTGCGAACGCTTTGCACTCGAATGGTGTCACGCTCGAGCGTGTAGTCAATCAGCTCCGGGACACCCTCTCTTTTGATGGAGATTTTTATTTTCGTACCCTTGGGGCCGCGCATTTTTTTTACGGCATCCACAAGAGTCATATCCTTAGTGAATTCGTCGCCGATTTTGAAGATCATGTCGCCTGGTTTAATGCCGGCCTTGAACGCGGGCGTATCTTCAATGGGCGACACCACCGTCAGGACCCCGTTTTTGACCGTGATCTCGATTCCCAGACCGCCGAAGCGTCCCTGCGTATCCATCTGCAGTTCTTTGTAAAGTTCAGGGGTGAGATAGGCGCTGTGCGGATCGAGCGAACTCAACATTCCGTTGATAGCGCCGTTAACCAAATTCTTGGTATCGACTTCTTCCACATAGCTTTTCTTGACGATGGAAAGAATGTTCGTAAAGGTTTCGAGGCTTTCATAATCCTGGCGCGGCACCGCCGCTACATTAGGTACCCAGTGACCGGCCAGAAAAAACCCAAGTGCCATTCCCACAAATAACAGGGCTACCGGCATACCATGTTTTCCTACGAATCTCATAGGCTGTCTCCTCGCTGAATTCCTTTCAATCGTTCGTATACTATCTTAACCGAATAGAAATATCTATGGCTTCTTAAACCAGGGCAAAGGATCGACGGACCGGCCGTCCTTACGCATTTCGAAGTAGAGCGTTGCCCCCGCCAAGGAATCGCTGTCGCCGACCAATCCGAGGGTTTCCCCCCGTTTGATCGGGTTTCCCTTTTTCTTAAGAATTTCAGAGAGGTGGGCATAAATGGTATAGTACCGCTCTCCGTGATCGATGATGACCATGTTGCCATAACCGGAGAAGCGGTCCGCAAAAACCACCGTGCCTTTCTCCACCGCCTTGATCTCCTGACCCAGGGAAGCCTCAATGTCGATGCCGTTGCGAAAAACTTCGGTGGCAAATTCCCGATGTCGGGTTCTGCCGAAGCCGCTTGTGAGCTCACCCCGAACAGGCCAATCCAATTTGCCCCTCATGGCCCCAAGTCCAACACCGGAAGGCACTTCCGGCGGCTTGCTGAGGGCTCGTTTAGCAAGCTCATCCATCATCTTTTGTAGGCGGAGCGCCGCCTGTTCTAGTTCTTTGAGAGCGCGAACCCGCGTCTCTTTTTCTTGTCGGATACTGGCAAGCATCTCTTTCTTCTTTTCGGCTTCTTTACGGACGGAATCTTTGGACTGGGCAAGCACTTGTCTTTGATCGCTCAGCTCTACTTTTTTGCGCGCGAGCTCTTCTCGAAGCACTTCGTGCCGTTGCGCCTGTTCACTTAATTTCTCGACCAGCTCGCGATCGTAAGACACCGTCGTTTCCAAATAATGCTTGCGTTGCAAAAACGCGGTCAGGGAAACGTCTCCGTTAAGGATGACAAAAGGGCTTCCGCTGCGATACCAGCGATAAAGCGCCGCGGCGCGTCGCTGCAACAGCTCCTGTCTATTTCTCATGGAATTCTTTATTTTTTCCGCTTCCGCCTCTTTCCTTTGTATTTCCGTCGAAATGGAATCGAGCTTTGCGTTGGCGTCCTTTAACTCTCTCGTCTTCCTTTGCCAATCTTCTTCGATCTTTCCCAACGATTGCAGGATAGAACCCTCTTTTTTTTCCGTCTGCGAGATACCCTGTTTCTCTTTCTCGATTTTTTTCTTGATACCCTCGAGGTCTCTATCCACACTCGCCGCTTTAAGACCCAGCGGCACAAGAAGGGCTAAGGCAAGCGAAAAACCCAGCGTTCGCCAAGTCAGCCTCACCACGTCTTAATAAACCTCCGCAGAGAGAATAGACTACCCGCGGCTCCAAGAAGCCACCCGATCGCAAGCATCAAGGCGATATGGCGCGCGTTGAGGAAGTGAAATTGGCTGAACGAACCCAAAAGACCGAAGGTTGGAATTTCATTGCGCAGCCATTGAAATGTAAACCAAAGCCCGATGATCGAGAGAGTCGCGCCGGCGATGCCCTGAATCATGCCCTCAACGACAAACGGCGCTTGAATCATGGCTTCCGACGCGCCGACGAGCTGCATGATTTCGATTTCGTCTCGGCGCGCTAGGAGGGCGAGTTTCACCGTGCTTTCCACGATGAAGAAAGTCGCGAGGAAGAGCGCGCCGCCAAAAATCCATTTGACCCACTGGACGGCAAGCACCACAAGGCTCAACCGATCAACCCATTCCTGCGGATATTCGACGAGTGCGATGCCCTTTTCCCGTTTGAGTCGATTGACGAAATCCTCGATCATCGGTCCATCGCGGAAATTTTCCCGGATCTTAATTTCGAATGACGCCGGCAAAACATCCTGCGGAAGCCCCTCAAGCACACCCGACTGGGCTCCCAGAGCGGCTTGGAAGTCCCTCCAGGCTTGCTCTTGGGAGATATGGCGCACCCCTTCCACCTCGGGAAAGGTCCGCACCCGAGCCAAGAGCCTTTGAACGTCGGCGGCGTCCAGACTTTTGTCCAGATAGGCATTGACTTGGATTTGCTCACCCCAGGCCTTGAGAAGGTTCTGTAAATTTTCTTGCAAGAGCATAAAGGCCCCAAAGACAAAAAGGGTCGTCGCCATCGTTGCCGCGGTAAGCACGTGCGTCCAGGGTAATTCCCAAAGATTGTTCCTTACCCGGCGAACGACGAAGCCAAGTGGCGCCAACTTCAATGCATGCCCTCGTGTCTTACGACCTTTTGCAGGTCATCGGCTACGAAACCATGCCGGAGAGAAATGATCCTTGTGCCGTATCGTTTAATCAATTCAAGATTGTGGCTCGCGATGATGATCGTGGTCCCCCGCTCTCTGATCTTGAGGAACATACGCATCGTTTCGTCCGCAATCTCCGCGTCCAAGTTGCCCGTAGGCTCATCGGCCAACAAAAGCATCGGATCGTTAACCACAGCGCGCGCAATCGCCACACGCTGCTGCTCCCCGCCGGAGAGCGTCAGCGGCTTCGCCGTGTACTTCTCCTTCAACCCAAGCTCCCGCAGCAAATGATAGGCCTTGGTATGACTTCCATTTTTGGAGGTTCCGACCACCTCCGCGGCCAACGCCACGTTTTCCAGCGCCGTCAAGCGAGGCAACAACTTGAACTCCTGAAAGACTAAACCGATCTGTCGCCGTAGCCGCGCGACCCCGCGTCTATTCAGTCGGTTGATATTCTGGCCATTCAGCAAGATCTGTCCGTTGGTAGGCTCCTCCTCGCGAAAAAGCAGCTTGAGCAACGTCGTTTTACCCGCGCCACTGGGGCCCGTAAGGAAAACGAACTCGCCTTTGTCAATTTCCAAACTAATATCGTTCAGAGCCTGGGAGTTTGGCGGATAGGTCTTGAAAACGTGGAACAGCTGAATCATGGGAACTGCGGTAAAAAAGCAGTCATGAACGTTACGCGCATGAAAAAAAGCCTTGACATGAAACAGAGTGGTTGTTACAGTTTCAAAAATATTGATTTTACTCGCCTATTTATAAGAAATGCCGCACAAACTTACAAGTGCTCAGGAGGCAGAGATGCCGAAGCCGTGGAGATTCGAGAAATTTCGGATTGTGCTGATTAAGCCTTCCAAGTACGACGATGACGGGTATTTGATTCGGTTCTGGAAAGGTGTCCTTCCGAGTAACACACTCAATGTTCTTCACGGTCTGACGGATGATGTAAAAGAGCGCCGCGTGTTCGGCGACCTCCCCATTGAAGTCACGACCTTCGACGAAACCGCGGAAAAAGTTCCGATCAAGAAAATCATAAGGTGGAGCCGGGAGCCCGGCACGAAGCTTTTAGTCTGTCTAGTCGGCGTGCAAACCAACCAGTTTCCGCGTGCACTGGACATGGCGAGGCTTTTCCGAGCCGAAGACATCGCGGTTATCATCGGCGGGTTTCACACCAGTGGGACGATCAACATGTTGGGTGAACAAGAGCCGGATATCCAAGAATTGGTTCGCGAGTCCATTTGCGTGGTTTCCGGCGAGGTCGAAGGCAAATGGGAGATGATCCTGTCCGATTTTCTCCACGATCAACTGAAACCCATTTATAGTTTTGCCCAGGACTTGCAGAGCCTAGTCGATATTGAATCTTCTCCGCTGCCGAAGACCAGCCCCAAGACTATGGAGCATTTTGCCTATCCGACTTTCGGAACCGCGGATACTTCGCGGGGCTGTCCGTTTGCTTGCAGCTTCTGCACGATCATCAATGTGCAGGGACGCAAGATGCGCGAGCGCAGTCCGGAGAGCATCGCGGCGCTCCTGCGTAGGAACTATTCGGAGCATGGCGTATCGTTTTATTTCTTCACCGATGACAATTTTGCCAGGAAGAAACTCTGGCGCGAGACTTTCGAAGCCATCATCAAACTCCGGCAAGAAGGCATTAAGGTCTCTTTTATGATGCAGGTGGATCTGGCCCGCAAGCCAAAGGATTTTGTCAGCTTGGCGGCTAAGGCGGGGTGTACTCAGGTCTTCATCGGCATGGAAAGCGTTAACCCGGAGAACTTGAAGGCCGAAGGTAAGAAGCAAAACAACGTCGAGGAGTATAGAGATATCATCGAAGAATGGCACGAGGCCGGAGTGGTGGTGCACACGGGATACATCATCGGTCTTCCTTGGGACTGCAAAGATCAAGTGCCGAACGACATTCGTTTTCTGATGGACGAAGTCGGGCCCGACCAAGCCTCTTTTTTCATGCTGACCCCACTGCCCGGTTCTCAGGACCATCGCGAAATGAGGCAACGCGGCGAGTGGATGGATCCCGATTTCAACAAACGCGATTCGTTTCACGCCACCATCCATCATCCGCGCATGACGGCCGAGGAATGGACCGAAGCCTACGAAAACGCCTGGAAGACTTTCTATAGCAAAGAGAATATGATCAAGGTCCTGTCGCGCTGGAGTGATAACGCGAAGAACTATTGGAACCTTATGTCGGTGTTCTTCTGGTACAAAAACGCCGCTCTGATCGAAAAACAACACCCCATGGTTGCTGGCTTCTTCCGTTTGAAAGACCGCAAAGCCCGCCGTGCCGGATATGCCATCGATTCCCTGCCCATGCACGCCTGGAAGCGCGCCAAGGAAATTACCCAGCTGCTCATTTCCTGGGCCAAATTCATGAAGGAGATGGAAGAGGTTTGGCTACAGACTCGGAAAAAAAGTGAGACCGAAGAAAAATGGCTGGAGCAAATTCAAAGAGTCCAGGGTGACGTCTGGCAAGCCCTTCGCATCGGCGAGTTGCAAAGAATCTATACCAACGCCAAAGAAGCATTACCGGAGAAAGCCCGAGCTCTGCTCGACCCACTGGAAGAGCTCTCCTCGAAAATCCTTTGGACCCGGAAGGATCTCAATCGGTTTTTAAAACAATGGGAAAGTCTGAGAGGGAGAATCCAGGAACTCAGGCTACGCGAGGGAGACGCTGCGCGACGTTGGCTGGACGAGATGCATAAGATTCAAGACGGCATCCGGTTCGGAGACCGCATTCACGAGTGGCAAGACGCCTACGGATGTTTGCGCAAATCTCTCCCTTCGAAAGCACGCTTGCGCCTGGTTAAATTCGACCCGTTGAACAACCGCGCCATCTACTCACGCCAGGAATTGCAACGCATCTGGACGCAGACGCTGGCAAACGCGCGGCAAATGCGGCTGTGGCAGATTCGGCCTTGGCAGCTTACCTCGGCGATGGTGAAGGACTTTTTTCTGACCACGTCATTCGCCTTCAGTTTTCGCGAGTTCTCGAAGCATCAGTTTTGAACCGCTGACACACGCGCCCGCTAATGGATTTGCGTCACTTGCTTCGCTAAGTTCACGACCTGTTCTTTAATCGCCACCGCGTCTTCGGCGTCGGGGGCCATACGAAGATAGGTTTCAAAGTCCGCCAAGGCTTGGCTGAAACATTCAAGTTTTAAAAAAACCGCCCCGCGATCTCGTAAATCGTCCGCCGAGCCGGGTTCGAGAATCAGAAGGCGCTCGATAATCGAAAGCGCTTTTAAGAAATCATTCCGCCTCAGGTAAATCGCCTTGAGGTTGTAAAGCATCCGCCGAATGACTTGTTTCTTTGTCACTGGCTCGAGGAGATCAGCGTGCAGCACGATATTTCCGCCAAAGAGTTGGCGCAGAAGCGTTTCCAGGCTGTCCGTGGACAAAACCTCGCCACCGTTAAAGGGATCGATCACAATCTCCTGCTCGTCATCGATATATTTAACCAAAAAGTGTCCTGGAAAACCGACTCCAAGAAGAGGCAGTCCGATCCGCTGTGCGACTTCCATGTAGAGAACCGATAGCGTGATCGGAATCCCTCTCTTGCGCTCCATGACCTCGTTTAAAAAGCTGTTCTTCGGATCGAAATATTCAGAACGATTACCGCGATAACCGTGGCGTTGAAAGAGAACGTGGTTAAGGCCAGCAATGGAACGGTAAACATTTCTTTCCTGACCTATTCGCTCGGCGACTTCTGCCGCCAGCAAGTCGATCCGCGAAAGGTATTCGGCGATAAGCAGGTTCGGATACTCGCCCGCCGCGATCGTCAGCGCCGCGCGCGCGAGCTCAATTTTTTGGTCGGGGCATGCGACCGCGCGACGAAACTCTTCGTACGGATCGTTGGCCATGGGAAATGGCTCAAATCTACCGTGGCTCTACAATGGCATCGACCAGGTACGGCAGTTTCTTTTCTTTGACATATTTGAGCCCGCGCTCGAGAGCGGGCCTCACGTCCGCGGGCCGTTGAACCGGTCCTTCGGCGCTCACGCCAAACGACTGCGCCATCTTGGCATAATCAACGGCAGGATCATCCACATGGGTCCCGATGCCAGCGTTCTGCACCGGCCGGTTGCGGAATTTTGCGACTTCGATCCCATGCTCCTCGGAATTATAAAAGGACTGGTTGTTGTGCATCACGATCAGCAACGGAATCCTGTGCTTTGCCGCCGTCCAAAGAGAACTGGACGTCATAAGCAGGTCGCCGTCCGCTTGAATATTTACAGCGAGCTTGCCCGTGTCCTTGAGCGCCAGCGCAGCGCCGATGGCCGCACCCGAACCGTAACCAACGCCGGCGCCGCCGCTCGCCCCGAGATATTGGTTCGGTTTGGTGAAATCCCACAGGCGCCGGGCCCAACCGTTAGAACTTCCGTTCACCAGCACCCAGTCCTCTTTCCTGATAACCTCGCCGAGTTCCAGAGCCAACCATGCAGTCGATATTTCTTTTTGCGAGCCCTTGGCTTGCGCATCCGCCAGCCACTTGGCACGTCGAGAACTGTGCTTTTCGGCGAGCTCCTTCTGCCTGGCTTCGATGGCAGCCTTTTTCCTGCCGTC
>Ga0209690_1000258_pt1 | contig 27956 bp, 28 predicted proteins | sample GraSoiAngelo_150_FD_186164 | JGI IMG/M metagenome (GOLD analysis project Ga0209690, IMG submission 186164) | Grasslands soil microbial communities from the Angelo Coastal Reserve, California, USA - 14_1009_09_40cm (SPAdes) (version 2) | ecosystem: Environmental > Terrestrial > Soil > Grasslands ... | reverse complement strand
GGAATGGGAGCTGGCGGCGGCGATCGAAGGCACCGCCCAGGCGGCCAGGTCGGCGTTTGGCGACGCGACGGTCTACCTGGAGCGCTACGTGCGCCACCCGCGCCATGTCGAGATCCAGGTCGTCTGTGACACCCACGGACATGCGGTGCACCTGGGCGAGCGTGAGTGCTCGATCCAACGCCGCCATCAGAAGATCATGGAAGAGACACCTTCGCCTGCCGTGACCGCGGAAATCCGCAGCGCCATGGGCGAGGCTGCGATCCGTGCCGCAACCGCGGCCGGCTATGTCAACGCCGGCACAGTCGAGTTCATCTTCAGCGACGGCGAGTTCTACTTTCTGGAGGTCAACGCCCGCCTCCAGGTGGAGCATCCGATCACCGAGGCGGTGACCGGCGTGGACCTCGTGAAGGAACAGATCCGCATCGCGGCCGGACTCGAGCTGAGCTTCACGCAGTCCGAGGTCGAGTGGAAGGGACACGCGATCGAGATGCGGATCAACGCCGAGGATCCGCTGCGTAAGTTCATCCCCAACCCCAAACGCATCTCGCGGTGGGTGGCGCCGGCCGGCCCCGGGGTGCGGGTCGACTCTGGTTTCGGACCTGGCTCCGACGTGCCGCCGAACTACGACTCGCTGGTGGCCAAGCTGATCGTCCACGGCGGCGACCGCGCGGAGGCGATCGCGCGCGCAAGCCGTGCCCTGAGGGAGTTCGTGGTGGTCGGCCCGGCGACCACGATTCCATACCACCGCGCCATCCTCGAGAATTCCGACTTCCGCTCCGGAAACCTCAGCACGCGGTTCATCGAGGACCATCCCCAGCTGATCGAAGAGGCGAGAAAGCTGGCCGAGGACGAATCGCCGTTCGACTACGGCCCCGACCCTCGCCACGTCGCGGCCGCCGCGGCCGCCGTGGCCTCGTTGGTGCGCCAATAGCCAGGCTCGAGCACCCGGAAAGCGGACGGCCTTTTGCTGTCGCCGGCACCAACAAGCGCGGCACCTCGGGTCACTTCGAGCTACGCGATGACCTGATCCGCTTTCCCGACGGCGTCGAGGCGCTGTACACGGTGGTGGCCAATCCGGACTCAGCCTTCGTCGTGCCGTATTTCGACAACGGCGACACGATGCTGGTTCGACAGTGGCGGCATGCGTGGGACATCTCCTCGTGGGAGGTTCCGGCCGGAACGTGCGACGACAGCGAGGATCCACTCGTGTGCGCCCGGCGGGAGCTTGCGGAGGAGACTGGGCTGCTGGCCAAGCGGTACACGTCGCTGGGTGTGGTGCATGGCGCCGCCTTCCTCACTGGCAAAGCGCATCTCTTCCTCGCCGAAGACCTGACCGAGGCGGCCCGCAGCCCGGAGACCTACGAGCAGGACATGGAGGTGCTGCGCCTACCCTTCGACCAAGCTTTGAGTGCGGCGCTGGAGGGCCAGATCGTCCACTCGGGGTCGGTGACCGCGGTGTGCCGCGCGGCCCGCGCCCTCAAGATCCTGTAGCTTCTCTAGCCGCCCGTGCTTGGCGACGGCGACGGCGTCGCGACGTCTTTGTGGTTGATGTGCTTCTTGGACGACGGGCCAACCACGTCGAGGTCGTACTCGGCGGCCACGTTCTGGCCCAGCACGTCACGGAGCTTGGTCAGGACGACGAGACGGTACTGCGCGCCGTCTTTGAGGTTGAGGCCACTCAGTGTCACAGTCCGGTTGGCGTAAGAGGCGGTGGCATCCAGCTGCTTGCCCTTGGAGTCCAGGATCATCACGGCGTCGGTGATGGTCGTCGGGTCGAGATCGCTGTCGAAGGTCACCTTCACCGTGTCCGACTCCACATCCACGTTCACCACCTCGGCGCCCTTGCCGAGTGCCCGGTGGGACCCGGACGATGCCTGGTCGATCAGGAATTGCTTGCTGGTCGCTTCCCGAACGAGGCTGAGCGTCTCCTCGTAGTCGCTGACATCGATCTTGCCCCGCGTCAGGACCAGGCGAACCACGAACCTCGCCGTGTCGGGCTGTGAGCCGGTGATCTCGGAGGTCAGGATGTAGAACCGGGAGAAGTGGGGGTCGCCTTTGACGACGAGGCTCAAGCCGCCGCCCGCGTAAGCGGCCTTGCCATTGTCGTCAAGGAACGCGTTCGCCTGGTCCGACTGGCTGTTGAGCCGCGCCTGCATGAAGTTGTTGACGACCGTGGTTGCGTCGTCGAGTGGCGTCGGCTCGGGCGGCAGCGTAGGCGCCGTCGCCGTCCAAAGCGCGCCACCGCGGACGAACGCGAAGGATGTGCCGTTCGGCGCCCACAGCGGCGAATGGAAGGTGCCGCTGGCAAGCCGGCCGAGGTTCGAGGCGTCGGGCCGGCCTTGGAAGATGTCGGTATCGCCGCCGATCAGGATCGCGTCCTGGCTCGACCAGCTCGCATCACCCGCTGGCAGCGTCGCCTGTGTCGCGCCTTGCGTGTTGGCGATCAGCACGTTGTCGGTGGTTGCGTAGAGAAGCTCCGATCCGCCGGGCGACCAACCCTGGAAAGCCGCGTTCGCCTGACCGAGCTGAACGCTTTTGCCTGTCCCGAGGTCGAGCACGAAAAGGTTCTGGTCCTGGCGGTAGACGGCGTGGGCGCCGTCCGGCGCGATCGAGACGACCGTCACCGCGCCGGCAGATGGGAGCGGCGCCAGCTGCTGGCTGCGGCCGTCGCCTCCTTTCGTGTAAACGCCGTCCGCGGCCGCCCAGATGACCTTTTCCTTGGTCCACCCGACGAGCGTCGGCGCGGGGGTGACAACAAGCTCGTCGGTCATGCCCGAGGCGAACGTGAGCACCTCAATCTTGCCGGCCCGGATGTAAGCGAGGCGGTCGCCAGTAGGCGAGATCGAGGGCGAGGCCGCGCCATCCGGCGCGATGATCGTGGCCACTCCGCCCTTGGCGGGTACGACCTTGAGCGCCCCTTGCCCGTCGACAAAGTAGATGGAGGACGAGTCCGAGGACCACTGGGCCGACAGGCTCGACGCTCCGGCAAGCGTCGCCAGCGGTCTTTCGCCCAGTGACGGCGTCGGAGTTGGGCGCGGCGTCGGTGTCGCGGGCGGCGTTGCTTTGGGCTGGGTGACGAAGGTGATCGTCTGCGCCGTCGAAAGCGGCTTACCCGAGGCGGTTTTCGCGCCCGGCCCGATGGTGACCTGGTACTGCGTATTCGGAGCGAGAGTTCCGCCCGTCGGCTGCACCGCCAGCGTCCGGCTGCCGCTGTCCCAGGAGAAGGTCACGTTGGTCGCCGGTGCGATCTGGACCGCGTCCTGGGTGGTCTTGCGGTCCATCGGCTGGTTGAACGCGACCAGGATCGGCTGCGCGAGAGCGACGCTGCGGTCGCCGTCGACGGGACTCTGAACCACGACCTGCTGCAGCCCGCCCGGCTGCGACAGCGACGTCCAGACGACGACCGACGCGATCAACACCACGCCCGCCGCAGCGCCCGCCCACGCCAGTCCCGGCGGGGCCAAGGCACGGCGCCACCACGAGTTGCGGCCTTCGCTCATGGCCCAGGCCTCTTTCATGAGCTGCCGGCGTAGGCCGGTGCGGAAGGCGTCGTCGAGCGGCGGCTCCGGGGTGTGCGCGGAGCTCAGCATCGACGCGATGCGCTGGAGCTCACCGTCCTGGAGGACGTCCTCGAGCTCGGGGTCGTGGTACGAGTTCATTCGACCGGCCTCAGGCTCGCTGCCTCATCGCGCAGCTTGGTCACGCCGCGGTGGATCAGCAGCTTGACGGCCCCCGCCGACTTGCCCATCGCCACCGCGATGTCTTCGATCTTCATGTCTTCCTGGAACTTGAGCACCAGCGCGGTCCGCTGCTGGTGCGGAAGCGATTCCACGAGCGTCCAGATCCGGCGCACCTCGTCGCGGTGGGCGGCGAGGTCTTCGAGGGCGGGTCCGGCCACGGACAGGTCGTGAAAGTCGTCCAGCGGCTGCGCGGTGCGCAGGGTGCGGTAGCGGTCGGCGATCGCGTTGACCGCGATCTGATAAAGCCAGGCAGCAAACGGCCGCCCCGTGTCCTGGTAGCGGGGCATTGCCTTCAGAGCCTTCATGAAGACTTCCGAAGTGACGTCCTCGGCCGCGGTTTGCTCCCTCACTCTTGAATACACGAACCTATAGATCTGCTGAAGGTGCCGGTCGTAGAGCGTTCCAAATTGACGCGGATCCCGCTTGGCACGCTCGACGAGGTCTCGCTCCTCGTCCCGGGACGGGTCGCTCACCGGCCGTTCAGCCTGTGCCGCTTCAAACGGGAGGCACCTCAAGGTGGTTACGTGGATGGCTCAAGAGCAGTCCTCGATTATCAAGCCAGTCGCTTAAGGGTGGCTTCCCTGGCCCGATGGCCACGACATATTGGGCTCGAGGATCTGCGCGTAACAACATCTTGATCAGCCGGTCGCCGATATAATTCCAGCGTCGCCCGTGCTGATTGGGAGCCCTTCTTGATCGAGCGATACTCGCCGCCCGCGCTGCGGGTGGTCTGGTCAGACCAGCACAAGTTCGAGTTGTGGCTGAGGATCGAGATCCTCGCCTGCGAAGCCTGGGCCTCGCTGGGCCGGATCCCGAAAGCCGCGCTGCCGAAGATTCGCAAGGGAACGTTTGACGCAACGAAGATCGCCGAGCTCGAGTCACGCGTCGGCCACGACGTGATCGCCTTTCTTACTGTGCTCAACGAGTCCATCGGCCAGCCCGAGGCGCGCTACGTCCACCTGGGTATGACAAGCCAGGACCTCAACGACACGGCGATGGCGGTGCAGATGATCGAGTCGGCGCGCCTGATCGGCCGCGACCTTGCCGCCGTGCGCGAGGCGGCGGCGGACCTCGCGATCAAGCACCGCCGGACGTTGATGGCGGGGCGCACGCACGGCATCGTCGCCGAGCCGATCACCTTCGGGTTCAAGGTTGCGGGCTGGGTGGCCGAGCTCGACCGCTCGATCTCACGACTCGAGGGCGCCGCTCAGGGGGCTGGCGTAGGTCGCGTCAGCGGCGCCGTTGGCACCCATGCCACGGTCGACCCTCGCGTCGAGGAGCACGTGTGCCGCGAGCTCGGTCTGAGGGTCGACAGTGTCTCCACGCAGGTCGTGGCGCGCGACCGCCACTCCGAGTTCATGTCCGCCCTCGCGATCGTGGCCGGCACGCTGGAGCGCATCGCGACCGAGATCCGTCATCTCCAGCGCAGCGAAATCAGCGAGGCTTTCGAACCGTTTGGCAAAGAGCAGAAGGGAAGCTCCGCGATGCCTCACAAACGCAACCCCGTCGTGACCGAGCGCGTGTGCGGACTGGCGCGGGTCGTACGCGGGCATCTGGTGACCGCGCTCGAGAACACCGCGCTGTGGCATGAGCGCGACATCAGCCACTCCTCCGCAGAACGCGTCATCTTTCCCGACGCGTGTGCAACCGTCGATTACATGGCGATCGAGATGACCAAGGTGCTGCGCGGACTGCAAGTTCGGCCGGAGCGCATGCTTGCCAACCTCCAGTTCGCGGGCGGCGTAGTTTTCTCGCAGCGTGTTCTCCTCGCTCTCGTCGAGAGCGAAATGTCGCGAGAGGATGCTTACCTCATCGTTCAGAAGGCCGCCATGCAGGCTATGGAAAGCTCCGGGACCGGATTCCGCACCTTGCTCGAGAACAACGACGAGGTGGTGAAGCGCATAGGCTCGAAGATGGACGAAGTCTTCGATCCGTGGGCCGGCCTCGAGCACACCGACCTCGCGTATGAACGTCTTGGTTTGGGAGTCCCCACTTCATGATCGCCGGACCTCCCCTGACCGACACCGAGCTCCCGCTCAAGCTCTTCGCACGCGGCAAGGTGCGCGACACCTACGAGCTGAGCGGCGACCAGCTCTTGATGGTGGCGACGGATCGGATCTCGGCCTTCGATCACGTGCTGCCCAACGGCGTCCCCGACCGCGGCAAGGTGCTGACCCAGCTCTCGATCTTCTGGTTCTCGCAAACCGACACTTTTCAAGCGAATCACCTGATCTCGGGCATGGTGCCTGACCTTCCCGCGGTGCTCAAGAACTTTCGCGAGGATCTCGCGGGCCGATTCATGATCGTGCGCAAGGCCAAGCGCATCGATTTCGAGTGTGTCGTGCGTGGCTACCTGGCCGGCAGCGCGTGGAAGGAGTACGAAGAGTCGCAGACGCTGGCCGGAGAGAAGATGCCACCGGGTCTGCGCCAGAGCGAGAAGCTCGCCGCTCCGATCTTCTCGCCCGCGACCAAGGCCGACTCGGGCCACGACCAGAACATCACCTTCGAGCAGATGAAGAAGGAGCTTGGCGACGATCTGGCGGCCAAGCTTCGCGAGGCGAGCCTGGAGCTGTACAAATACGCCTCCGAGTTCGCGGCGAGGCGTGGTCTGATCCTCGCCGACACCAAGTTCGAGTTCGGCCAGATAGGCGACGAGGTCATCCTCATCGATGAGGTGCTCACGCCCGACAGCTCTCGCTACTGGGACGTGCACGCCTACGCGGTCGGCTCGTCTCCCGAGTCGTACGACAAGCAGTTCGTGCGCGACTGGCTCACCCGTTCGGGATGGGACAAGGAATCCGAGCCGCCGCGCCTGCCCGACGACGTGGTCACCCAGACGCGCCTGCGCTATCTCACCGCCTACCAGAGGCTGGTCGGCAAGCCGCTGTTTCCGCGCAAGCCGAGGAACGAAACGTGATGGATCGCGCAGGGGCGTTCAGCATTCCGCACCTATTGACTCGAACGCGCGTAATCGGTGCGGGCCTGGTGCGCGTTTGGCGTCAAACGGGCGGAATGCGAGGTCTCCGAGGATGATCGCGCGCGTGATCATCACACCCAAACCGGTGGTTAACGACCCACAGGGACTCACGGTCAAGCAGGGGCTCGCGTCGCTGGGGTTCCGCGAGGTCACGGATGTGCGCGTCGGCAAGTACATCGAGGTCAACATCGAGGGCTCGAGCGAGCACGAGGCGCGCCGGCGCGTGGAGGAGATGTGCCGGCAGCTCCTTGCCAACCACGTGATCGAAGACTTCCGTTTCGACATCGAGCAGGAGCACAAGCGCCGGTGAGGTTCGGGGTTGTCGTTTTTCCGGGAACGTGGTCGGACCGCGACTGCGGCTGGGTCATCGATCAGGTGTTGGGTCAAGAGCTCACCTACCTCTGGCACAAGGACACGGACCTCAAGGGGTGCGACTGCGTGATCCTGCCGGGCGGTTTCGCGTATGGCGACTACCTGCGCACGGGCGCGATCGCGCGGTTCGCCCCGATCATGGAGCAGGTCGGTGACTTTGCCGACCGGGGCGGTCTCGTCTGGGGAATCTGCAACGGGTTCCAGGTCCTGTGCGAGGCGGGACTCTTACCAGGGGCGCTGATCCGCAACGCATCCCTGGAGTTCCGCTGCGAGTGGACCAACCTCCTGGTCGAGCGGACCGACCTACCTTTCACGTCGAAGTGCGGCGATCGTGAGGTCATCCGCGTGCCCATCGCGCACGGAGAAGGGAGCTACTTCGCCGATCCCGCGACTCTCTCCCGTCTCGAGCAGCGAGGTCAGGTCGTGTTCAGATACTGCGATTCGCAGGGTCGGGTCGTGCCCGCCGCCAACCCGAACGGTTCGATGCACAACATCGCCGGCATCGTCAACGCGCGTGGAAACGTGCTCGGCATGATGCCGCACCCCGAGCGATGCTCTGAAGCCGAGCTCGGGGGAACCGACGGACTCAAGCTGTTTCGTTCGGCCGCGGAGGGTGCGCTCAAGGTGCTGGTGTCTTGAGCATCAAGTCTGTGGACGAGCGCCGCCTGCGTGAGGTCGCGCTCACCCCGGATGAGTACAAAGTCATCGTCGGGCAGCTGAAACGAGCCCCCAACGAGGTCGAGCTCGGCATGCTCGGGGTGTTGTGGTCGGAGCACTGCTCGTACAAGAGCTCGAAGGCGCTGCTGCGCCGCCTTCCGTCCAGCGGGCCTGGCGTGGTGCAGGGACCCGGCGAGAACGCGGGTGCGGTCGAGATCGGCGAGGGTTGGTCGGTGGTCTTCAAGATCGAGTCGCACAACCACCCGTCCGCGATCGAGCCCTACCAGGGCGCTGCCACCGGCGTCGGCGGCATCATCCGCGACGTCATCGCCATGGGCGCAAGGCCTATCGCGCTGCTGGACTCGCTTCGCTTCGGCCCCCTGCCCGAATCGAGCCATCACGTCGAGGGCATCGTCGCCGGGATCGGGGGCTACGGGAACTGCATCGGCATCCCGACGGTGGGCGGCGAGGTGTACTTCGAGGAGTGCTACGCGAACAACCCTCTGGTCAACGCGATGTGCGTCGGCCTGGTGCGCACCGACCAGCTGGTGCGGGCCCGGGCGGAAGGCACAGGAAACAGCCTGCTGCTGGTCGGCGCTGACACGGGGCGCGACGGGATCCACGGCGCGTCATTCGCGTCCCTCGAGCTGGATGGGAACAGCTCCGAGCGCCGGCCCGCGGTCCAGGTGGGCAACCCATTCCTGGAGAAATGCCTGCTCGAAGCCTGCATGGACCTCACGCACACAGACGCGGTGGTGGCGATCCAGGACCTCGGTGCGGCCGGTCTGACCTCGGCGGTCGCCGAGTGCGCGGGCCGAGTGGAGGGGGCCGGCGCTCTCATCGACGTCGAGCGCGTGCCGCGTCGCGAGCGCGGGATGAGCCCGTACGACGTAATGCTCTCGGAATCTCAGGAGCGGATGCTGGTCGTCGTCAGGCGAGGTCGTGAGCGCGAGGTCGAGACCATCTTCGAGGCGTGGGACCTCAGTTCGGCCGTGATCGGGGAGGTGACCGACGACGGACAGCTGTCGGTCGTCGATGGCCGAGATCATGTGGCGCGTGTGCCAGTGAAGCTGCTGACCGACGGAGCCCCGACGCGCCGGCTCGTCGGTTTTGCTCCCGAGCCGCCGTACGGTCTCGAGATCGCCGCGCTGCCGCCGCTCGCCGATCCGGGCGCCACCCTGCTGCGCATGCTCGCGAGTCCGAACCTGAGCAGCCGGCGCGGCATCTTCCGCCGCTACGACCACATGGTCGGCGACTCCACGGTCATTGCGCCCGGCGGCGATGCCGCGATGCTGCGCGTGAAAGGCACGCGACTGGGGCTCGCGGTGACGACCGACTGCAATGCGCGCTACTGCCACCTCGATCCGCACCTCGGGGCGCAGCTGGCGGTTGCGGAGGCTGCGCGCAACATCATCGCCACCGGCGCGCGGCCCCTCGCGGTCACCGACTGCCTGAATTTCGCCAACCCCGACCGGCCCGAGGTGTACTGGGAGCTGGAGGAGGCGATCGCCGGCCTCGCGTACGCGTGCCGCGCACTCGAGTTGCCCGTGGTCAGTGGCAACGTGAGCCTCTACAACGACTCCAATGGCGAGTCCGCAATCTATCCGACCCCAGTGGTCGGCATGGTCGGCGTGATCGACGATTACGGCAAGCGCCTGAGCGCCGGGATCCGCGCCGAGGGCGACTTCGTCCTCCTCATCGGGTCCAGCCACAACGACCTCGGCGGCAGCGAATACCTCAAGGTCGAGCACGGCCACGTCGCCGGCCGGCCGCCTGGCCTCGACCTGGTTCGCGAGAAGGCTGTGAACAGGCTGATGCTGAGCGCCGCCCAGAGCGGATACCTTCACTCGGCGCACGACTGCGCAGAGGGCGGCATGCTGGTGGCGCTCACAGAATGCTGTCTGCTCGGGAGCATCGGGGTGCGCTGTCCGGCGATCCGGCCGGAGCCTCCGCTCCGACTCGACGCCGCCTTCTTCGGCGAATCGCCGAGCCGTTACATCGTCACCGTGCCCTCGCGCGCGATGCCTGAGCTGCAGTCACTGGCACGCCGCCACAACGTCGAGCTCTCGCTTCTCGGCCTGGCGGGAGGCGACCACATCGAGTTCGAGGGCCAGCTCAAGCTTTCGCTCGCCGAGGTTCGTCAGGCCTGGGAGGCAATGTTCCTCTAACAATGTGCGGTGTATTCGGGGTCTGCGCCAAGCAGGGGATTGATGTCGCGAACCTCACCTACTTCGGGCTCTTCGCCCTGCAGCATCGGGGCCAGGAGTCGGCCGGGATGGCGGTTTCGGACGGATCATCGGTCCGGCTGCATCGCGACATGGGCCTGGTGGCGCAGGTGTTCTCACCCGCCGCGATCAAGGAGCTCGGAGAGGGTTCGGTGATCGCCCTCGGCCACACGCGCTACTCGACGACGGGATCCAGCCGATCCGAGAATGCCCACCCGGTTCCGTTTCACCATCCGTTGCTCGGCCCGGGCGCGATCGCCCACAACGGCAACCTGCTCAACGCTGACGCTTTGCGTGCCCAGCTGGTCGAGCAGGGCGTGATCTTCGAGACCGGCCTCGACACCGAGGTCATGGCGCGGCTGATCGAGAACACGCACGGTCGCACCTGGGAGGAGGTCGTCCGCCGCAGCTTCGCGCGCATCGTGGGTGCGTACTCGTGCGGAGTGATCACGCCGAATCAGCTGATCGCACTCCGGGATCCGTACGGCTTCCGGCCTCTGTGCATCGGCTACATCCCACTGCCGGGGCAGCCCGCGCACGTGGTCGCCTCAGAGACGTGCGCGCTCGACACGGTGCATGCAACCTTCGTGCGCGAGGTCCAGCCGGGCGAGATAGTGATCATGGACGAGCATGGCGTCCGCAGCGCCAGCTTCCAGACCTCGAACAAGCACGCGATGTGCATCTTCGAGTTCATCTACTTTGCGCGGCCCGATTCGATTCTCAAGAACTGCGAGCTCGAGGACGCGCGCATCCGCATGGGGCACGAGCTTGCGCAGGAAGCGCCGGTCGACGCCGATATGGTGGTCGCGTTCCCGGACTCGGGCACGCCCGCGGCGATTGGCTACGCAGAAGCGTCGGCGATCCCGTTTCGGGAGGCGCTGATGAAGAGCCGATACATCAACCGCACCTTCATTCAGCCCGACCAATCGCTCCGAGAGGCCGGCGTGATGCTGAAGCTCAATCCGCTCCCGCGCTCGATCAAGGGCAAGCGCCTGATCGCCGTCGACGACTCGATCGTCCGCGGCACGACCACGAAGCGGACCATCGAGCGGCTGCGCGCAGCGGGCGCGAGCGAGATCCACATGCGGATCTCGAGCCCGCCCATGCGGTTCCCCTGCTTCATGGGCGTCGACATCGGCTCGACCAAGGAGCTCATCGCCGCGGGACGTTCGGTGGACGAGATCCGCAAACACATCGGCGCCGACTCGCTCCACTACCTCTCGATTCCGGGTTTGATCCGGGCCATCGGGCGGGGCACCTCGGAGGAGTTTTGCCGCGCCTGCTTTGACGGCTCGTATCCCGTTCCGGTGCCGCAACAGCTCGAGATGGACAAGATGCAGTTCGAGAGCCCTTCGCCGCAGCTGGCCAAGGTCTGACCTCCGTGTCCCAGGAAGGCTTGTCGTACGCCGCCGCCGGCGTCGACATCGAGGCCTATGAGCGCGCCCTCGAACGCGTCAAGCCGTTGATAGCGGCCACCCAGGGCAAGGAGGTGGCGGCCGGCGTGGGTCCGTTTGCCGGCCTGTACGCACTCCCGAGCGGCGCCCGGCTCGCCGCCAGCGCCGATGGAGTCGGCACCAAGATCAAGGTCGCCATCGCGGCAGGGATGCACCGCGGCATCGGTGTCGACATCGTGAATCACTGCGTCAACGACATCGCATGCGCCGGTGCGCGCCCGCTCTTCTTCCTCGATTACTTCGCGACCGGAAAGCTCGACCCAGAGGTCTTCGGCCAGCTCGTCGAAGGGATGACCGCCGCCTGCCGTGAGGCCGGCTGCGCCCTGCTCGGCGGCGAGACGGCCGAGATGCCGGGGATGTATGCGCTCGGCGACTACGACCTCGCGGGCTTCATCGTCGGCCTCGTCGAGCCAGGCGACCACCGCGCGAAGATCAAGGCCGGAGACGTGCTGGTCGGACTTCCTTCGAACGGGCTGCACACAAACGGCTACTCGCTGGCGCGCAAGGTCCTCGACGGCGTGCCGCTGGACGGAACGCTCGCGAGGGAGCTGCTGGCGCCGCACATGTCCTACCTGAGTGACCTTCGGCGCATCCGGTGGAAGGGCGCCGCGCACATCACCGGCGGCGGCATAACTGGAAACCTGCCGCGCTGCCTTCCTGAGGGCGTCACTGCGCAACTGGACAAAAGCGCGTGGGAGGTGCCGGCGATCTTCGACAAGATCCGCAAACGCGGCCGCGTCTCCGACGACGAGATGTGGGGCACGTTCAATATGGGGCTCGGGATGGTCCTGGTCGTGGATCCGAAAGACGTGCCGGAGGTGGCGCTGACTGTTGGCGAGGTCGTCCACCAGTCCGGTCCGGACCGCGTGGTGCTGATCTGAGGCTGGGAGTCTGCGTCTCGGGTGAGGGGACCAACTTGCGCACCCTGGTCGAGCGCGGGTTCGATGTTGTCGCGGTCGCGACCAACCGTCCTTCGTGCGCGGCGGTCGCATTCGCGCGGGAAAGAGGCATTCCGGTCGCAGAGCTCTCCCAGAAGGCATTCGACTCCGCGGAGCATCGGGACATCGCCATGCGCGACTTCTTCTTTGAGCGGACAGTGGAGCTTGTCGTCGACGCGGGTTACGACCGCATCCACACGCAGCCGTTCCTCGACGCCTTCGAGGACCGCATCCTCAACGTCCACCCATCCTTGCTGCCGGAGTACGCCGGCGGCTTGGACGCCATCGAGCAGGCCCTTGCCGGCGGCGCAAAGCGCACCGGCGCGACCGTGCACCTCGTCACGGCCGAGCTCGACGCCGGTCCCATCCTTCTGCAGGAGGCCGTTCCGATCCTCGATGACGATACGGTGGAAACTCTTCGCCAGAGGGTGCATGAGGCCGAGTACCGGATCCTTCCTCAGGGGATCCGGCTGATGGAGGCGCGACTTGCCGGCAGCTCTTCTATCCGTTAGCGACAAAACCGGGCTCGCGGCCTTCGCGCGCGGCCTGCAACGCCTCGGCTACGAGCTTTTCGCCACCGGCAGCACGCTCCAGGCGATCCAGGACGCGGCCGTCGATGTGCGCCCGGTCAGCGACCTGACCGGCTTTCCCGAGATGATGGACGGCCGGATCAAGACTCTTCACCCTGGCGTGCACGCTGGCATCCTGGCAAGGCGCGACCGCCGCGAGCACATGCACTCGCTCGAGCAACATGGCCTGCGGGAGATCGACCTCGTGTGCTGCAACCTCTATCCCTTCGTGGACACGGTCTTGCGCGACAGCGTCACTTTCGAGCAGGCGATCGAGCAAATCGACATCGGCGGGCCGGCGATGATTCGCGCCGCGGCGAAGAACCACGAATCGGTGGTGGTCGTGGTCCGGCCGCAGCGCTACTCCGAGATTCTGGGTGCACTCAACGAAGGCACCCTCGACGAGCAATCGCGGCGTCGACTCGCCGCGGAGGCTTTCGCCCACACCTCGGCGTACGACGCGTGGATCGCTGCCTACCTGAGGCATCAGGGTGGCAATGGCTTTCCGCCGGAGATCTCGCTCACCGGCTTGCTGGCGCAGCCGCTGAAGTACGGCGAGAACGAGCATCAGCAGGCGGCGTTCTATCGCCTCGGTCCCGATCCCGGCGGCGTCGGCGGGGCTGAGCAGGTGCAGGGTGAGGCTCCCGGGTTCAACAACCTCCAGGACGCATCGGCTGCGTTCCAGCTCGTGATGGACTACGCCCAACCCGCGGCCGCGATTGTCAAGCACATGAACCCCTGCGGCCTCGCGGTCGCGCATGAGCTCGCGACCGCGTACCGGCTGGCCTACGAATGCGACAAGATCTCAGCGTTTGGCGGCATCGTGGGCGTGAACCGGCCGCTGGACCGTTCGACGGCGGAGCAGATCGTGCAGATCGTGACGCACGTGGTGATCGCACCGGAGGTGCTCGACGAGGCGAAAGACGTTCTGAACCGGCGCAAGAACATGATCGTGCTGGCGGCGCGGCCCTCCCCCGGAGGCCTGTTCGACTATGACGTGCGTTCCGTGCCCGGCGGGTTCCTGGTCCAGGAATGGGACCGCGCCGGCTTCGATCGTGCCTCATGCCAAACCGTCACGCGGCGGGCGCCGACCGAGGAGGAGTGGGCGCAGCTCGGATTCGCGTGGGCGGCGGTCAAGCACGTCAAGTCAAACGCGATCGTGCTGTTCAAAGGTGGCGCCGCGGTGGGTGTCGGCGCCGGGCAGATGTCGCGCGTCGAGGCGGTGCAGCTTGCGGTGCAGCGCGCTGGCGAAAGGTCCCGCGGCGCGGTGATGGCATCCGATGCATTCTTTCCCTTTCCCGATGGGCTCGAGCTTGGAATCCGAGCCGGTGTCAGGGCGGTCATCCAGCCCGGCGGCTCGATGAAGGACGCCGACGTGATCGCGGCGGCCGACGTCGCCGGGATCGCCATGGTGACGACGGGCCGCCGTCATTTCAAGCATTGAGCCGGCGCTTCGGCGAAGAGGGCCGCGAGCTCTCGTATAGCACCTACCTCAGGGTGCCGGAGCTCCTTGCGCTGCAGCAGCGGCTCAGCGAGGAGCATGACGAGCTTCTGTTCATCGTCGCGCACCAGGTCTATGAGCTGTGGTTCAAGGTCATCCTCTTCGAACTGGAGGCGGCTCGCGACGGCATCGCTGCAGACGATGTGTTCTTCGCCCGGCACCGCCTCCATCGGGTCTACGTCATCGAGAAGCTGCTGATCGAGCAGATCGAGGTCCTGGAGACGATGTCGCCCCAGGACTTCCTCGCTTTTCGCTCCAAGCTCGCTCCGGCGAGCGGGTTCCAGTCGGTGCAGTTCCGGGAGATCGAGTTTCTGTCTGGGCTCAAAGACCCTAAGTACGTGGGGCGGCTCGAGGCAAGTCCAGAGGAGATGAGCCGTCTGCGCAAGCGCCTCGAGGGGCCGTCTGTCGACGACGCGTTTCGCGCCCTGGTCGAAAGGCGCGGTGCGCCATCGCTTCTCGAGATCTTCCGCGACCGTGAGCGACACGGGGACCTCTTCGACCTGTGCGAGGCGTTGCTCGATCATGACGAGGCATTCGCGCACTGGCGTTCGCGTCACGTGCTGATGGTCGAGCGGCAGATCGGCAGCAAGACCGGGACCGGCGGCAGCAGCGGCGCGCAGTACCTGCGGGGCACGCTCGGCAAGCGCTTCTACCCGGAATTGTGGGACCTGCGCTCGGAGCTGTGAAGGAGCCGCTGTTTCCGGGCGAAAGGCCAGAGCACCACATGAAGAAGGCGCGCGCTCAGGCGCCGCGCGTCACCTGTGGGTCCTGCCGTAAATTCGACGGTACGGCGTGGTGCCGGCACTGGAACTTCCACACCACGGCCGAGTCACCACCGTGCCGCTTCTACGTTCGCAAACCGGCTTGACCGAAGAGATCCTGATCCAACGCGGAACCACCCTGGTGCACCGCCTGCGGCTCGAGCCATCCGAGGTCCTGCCGTGGCACGTGGATCCGTACGTCCGCGTGACCGTGGTCCTGAGCGGGGAGTTGTTGGAGATCGAGTACCAGGACGGTGACGGGCGCGAGCAGGTCCATGTGCATCCAGGCCAGGTCGACTGGGACGAACCGACGAACAGGCCGCACCGGGCTCGCAACCTCGGCGACCCGTATGAGGAGATCACGATCTTCTTCGGCGAACGGGAGGGCGTTCCGCACCAGCCCGCGTCAGAAGCATGACGCCCGCCGAAGCGCGGTCAAACTTCCCGGTCTTCGAGAGGTTCGCGTATCTCAACTCCGGTTCGGCGGGCCCACTGTCGCGCAGAACAGTCGAGGCGATGCAGGCCGCCGAGTTTCTGGCGCTGAAGCGAGGACGCGGCGCTACCGGCCATTGGGAGGCGGCCGCGGCGATCGAGACCAGGCTTCGTGAGCGCATCGGATCTTTGATCGGCGTGCCGGCGGAGAACGTCTTGCTCACGACCTCGACCACCGAGGGCTGCAACCTGGTCATCACCGGCCTCCGATTGAGCCCAGAGGACGAGGTCGTCACGACCGACGCCGAGCATCCCGGTTTGCTGTTGCCCTTGCTCGCCTCGGGCGCGCGGGTCAAGCAGGCACGAGTCATGGAACGGCCGGCCCGCGAAGCGCTGCGGGCGATCGTCGACGAGGTCACATCGCAGACCCGACTCATCGCGCTTTCGCACGTTCTGTGGCTCAACGGTCATGTGCTCCCGCTCGGCCAGATCAAGCAGGCCACGGGTCTGCCTCTGCTCGTCGACGGCGCCCAGTCGGTCGGGGCGATCCTCGTCCACGCCGCGGTCGCCGACTGGTACACGGTCTCCGGGCAGAAGTGGCTCGGGGGGCCAGAGACCACGGGCGCGCTCTACGTCGCGGACCCCGAGCGAATGCGGCCGCAGATCCAGAGCGGTGCGGCCTCGTCGCGCACGGACGCGTCCCGGCTTGGCCTGGTGCACCTGGCGGCAAGCATGACCTCCGGACTGCTTGCGGCCGTGGAGGACCTTCCCGAGTGGGGATTCGAGCGCGGGGCAAGCATGGTTGCCACGTGCCGCCAGTCACTGCTGGCGGCCGGACTCGAGGTCAGGACCGAGGCCGGCCAGGGCACGCTCGTCTCGTTTCGGGTCCCGGGCGATCCGATCGAGCTGGTCAAGAGAGCGGAAGCGTCCGGCGTGATCATCCGCAACCTGCCCGACGGCTGGCTCCGCGCCTCGGTCGGTTGGTGGAACGACGAGTCGGACATCGACCGGCTTACTCGGTTCCTTCGGGCGTTACCTTCCAGCGCATAGTTCGGTCTAACAGTCGGATGGTGCCCCCTGCATCCGTGGACGTGGGCCTGCACGACCGCAGCGTCGACGAACGTCGCGAGTTCGAGGCGAACTTCAGGCTTGTCTCCCGCTCCGCGTTCCTCCTCGCGCGCCAGCTCGGTCGCACGACGGACCAGGCGCGCGACATCGTTCAGGACGCCGCACTGCGTGCCTGGCGCTACAGGTCGACGCGGGAAGGCGAGTTTCGGCGATGGTTTCTAGCGATCGTCTACCGGCAGTGCCGAAGTCGAGTCCCGGAATGGCTGCCGCTGCCGACGGGCCTGGAAAGGGCAGCCCCTGACGCGATCGACCGCTCGATGGACCCGTACCTGGTCGCCGCCATGCGCAAGCTGCCGAGCCGGCAGCGTGCAGCGTTGTGGCTTCGCTACTGCGACGACCTCGCCATCAGCGACGTCGCTCGAATCATCGGCTGCAGCGAACCAGCCGCAAAACAGCTGCTGCTTCGCGCCCGCGAGGCGCTGCGCCAAAGACTGCAGGCGAGTTCAGAGGAGATCGAGAGATGAAGCCCGTTGCATCGGTTGAAGAGATAGAGTCGCGGCTTCGCGCTCTCCCCGCGGCCACCTCGCTGACGGCGAGTGACGAGCGGGCGCTGCTGCGGCTGGAGAGATTCGATCTCGCCTTCGCCGAGGTTGGCCGCCGAGGCGCGCGCTCGACGCCGCGCCTACGTTTCGCGACAGTCGCGGCCGCAATCGTGGGGGCGCTGCTCGTCATCCTTCTTGTCAACACGACCGGGGCGTACTTTGCCCCGCGCTACGCACGCATCCTGGCCGACACGCCTGGCATTGGGCCGATATCGGGACGTTATCTGCAGGCGGTCGGATTGAGCGGCGCCGACGTCACATTGGTGGGCGACTCATCCACGTCTGCGGGACACACGCTGAAGCTGGTTGCGGCTTACGCGGACGGACTGCGCACCGTGCTGTTTGTCTCTATCGACGGGAAGGGTCTGACCGGGGATCCAAAGCAGTTCGGACTGCATCCCGGCGACTGGGGGCTTAGTTACGACGATGTTACCCTGACCGACCAGTTCGGCCACAGCTATGCGGGTTGGGGCGTGGGAGGCCCGACCGCCCTCCAGTTCCAACCCCTCGTCTGGCCTGCGTCGGCGGTGGGCGCGAGGCTGACGCTGCACGTGACCGGCCTCTGGGCGATGTGGAAGGGGGCGGCGTTAGGCCCAGGAGCGTCGTTCGATCCTGAGACGGTAACCGTCCACGGCGACTGGAATCTTCACGCTACCGTCGTTGCGGAACCGTCCCACCCGATCGCCTTGCCGGAGCCCGTGCAATCCGACGGCGCCGTCTACACATTCACCTCCGTAACGGCGTCGCACGCGACGCTGGTGGTGCACCTGACGATCTCCGGTCCGATCACACGCGAGATCAAATCGTCGGCGACTCCGGACGCGCTGCTGGGGCTGTTCAGCCCACGGGTCTTTGACGCGGAAGGTCGCGAGATGCAGCTGCAGGATTACGGCAGCGAAGTGCCGCGGAACGGCGGGCCGGTGAGCGCCGAGATGACGGCATTCATCACCGGTCCAGGGCGGTACAGAATCGTGCTCGCCGCGGCGCTGTCCGCGCCCGATCAGCAACGCTGGATCGTCGTGCCGTAGGGCTCAGTCGTCGATCGCAGTGTAGGCGAGGGTCCAGAAGTCGCGGAAAACGGTTGGTGGGTTGGGCGAAGTCCAGTTCACCTGCGTCATCAGGATGGTCACCATCTCCTCGGCCGGGTCCGAGTACCACGACGTGCCCATCCCGCCGTCCCAGCCGTATTTGCTGACGGTCGACGCGATGTCGTCCCTGCGCGTGACGACAGACATCCCTAAGCCCCAGCCGTGGGCATCGAAATATCCGGGAAGCCACTGCGTGCGCGCTTTCTGCTCCGCGGTGAGCTGATCCGTCGTCATCGTCGCGACGCTCGGCCGGGTCAGGATCCGCTTCCCGTCGAGCAGGCCCTTGTCGAGCATCATCTGGCCGAAGGCGAGGAAGTCATCCACGGTCGAGACCAGACCCCCGGCGCCCGAGGGAAACGCGGGAGGCCGGCTCCAGCTGCCGCCCCTGACGTCGTCGTAGAGACGCAGCTTGCCGCTCGCCGGCTCGACGGCGTGGCTCGTGACCAACCGATCGATGCGGTCTTCGGGCACCCAGAAACCGGTGTCGCGCATTCCAAGCGGCTCGAAGATGCGCTCACGCATGAGGTCGTCCAGAGGCCGGCCTGATGCTCGTGCGATCAGCACGCTCAACACCTCGGAGCCGGTGTTGTACATCCAGCGGTCGCCTGGCTGGTAGAACAGCGGCAGGCTGGCGAACCGCCGTATCCAGTCGTCAGGTTGGGGTTGTCGGGATGGATCCGGCGGGCCGTCCCCGAGTCCGGCTCTTTCGATGGCGTGTAGGTGCCGGGCGTCGCAAAGATCAGTCCGGCACCGAGCGTGAACGTCAGCAGGTCGCGGACCATGATCGGCCTGCGGGCCGGAACCGTGTCGTCGACCTCGGAATCGATCTGGCGCAGCACCTTGCGATTCGCCAGCTCAGGCAGAAAGTCATCGACGGGTTCGTCGAGCCGGATCACGCCCTCCTCCAGCAGGACCATCGCCGCCGCTGCCGTCACCGGCTTCGACATCGAGGAGATGCGGAAGATCGCATCGCGCTCGTAGCCGATGGCGTCGACGTGGACCTCTCCACGCCGGCTGACCAGCGTGACGAAGCCGGGCAGCTCGCCGCGCTCGACGTAGCCCGCTAGCACGTCGTGCATGCGCGCCAGCCTCGCTGCGGACAAGCCGCCCTTGCTCACCCTCCGATCCTAGGCCGCCTCCTCGATGCGCACCTGCTCCCGAGTCGCGACCTGCGCGGCCGGCCCCCGGAGCACAGCCACCACGACCATGAGCGAAGCGGTGGCGCAGATTGCGGCCAGGACGTACGCGAGCTGGAAGCCGGCGCTCCCCCGCGCGTAGGACGTCGAGATCGAGCTGATCGATGCCAGTCCCAGCGCGCCGCCGATCTGCATCACCACGTTGCTGAAACCCGAGCCCAGCCCGGCGTCCGCCAGGGGCACCTCGGACATCGAGATGGTGAGCAAGGGCAGGAACGACATCCCGCCGCCCGCTCCCAGCAGCACGTAGGCCGCGAACAGCGACGGCGCATAGCTGGTCTGGGGGCCGACACCCGAGAGGATGACCAGCGCCGTGATGATGACGGTCAATCCGGCGACGAGCAGGTTCCGTGGTCCGATCCGAGCCATCAGCCTCGCCGCCAGCCCCGCCGACATCACGCCGATCATCAAGGTGGTCGGAAGAAACGCGAGGCCCGTCTCAAACGCGGTGTAACCGTGGACGTGCTGGAGATAGAGCGCGCCGATGAAAAAGTTGGTGAAGAGACCCGTGAACAGCAGCGCCCGGGCGGCGGTCGCTCCCGTGAGCGAGCGAATCGTGAAGATGCGTAGCGGGACGAGTGGGTTCGCCAGGCGCGACTCGAGGAGCACGAACGCGGCCACCAGCGCGATCGCCGCGCCGCTGAGACCGAGTGTGTGGGTTGAGGTCCAGCCGTAATCGGCCGCGGTCACGATGCCGTACACGCCAAGCATCAAGGCCGAGGTGATGAGGAGTGCTCCGGCGATGTCGACGCCCTGGCTCAGGCCGAGACCCTCGTTCTCCTCGATGAGCCATGCGCCAAGGACCATGGTGGCGATGCCGATGGGCACGTTGATGAAGAAGATCCAGTGCCAGCTGGCCCACTGGGTCAGGAAGCCACCCGCAAGCAGCCCCAGCGAACCGCCACCGGCGATCACGAGCGTGAAGACGCTCATGGCCTGGGCGCGCTCGGCCGGCTTTCGGAACTCGGTGACGATGATGGCGATGATCACGCCTGCGGACAGCGAGCCGCCCAGCCCCTGCAGGAAGCGCCCGACGATGAGGTGGTCGGCACCCGTGGCAAACCCGCTTCCGACCGATGCCACCGTGAACAGGAAGACGCCCGCCAGGAAGACTTTGCGGCGGCCGATCAGGTCACCCAGGCGGCCGGCCACCAGCAGGAAGCTTCCGTAGGCGATCAGGTAGCCGTTGACCACCCAGGTCAGGTTGGCCTGGGTAAAACCGAGGTCCCGCTGCATGTAGGGCAGCGCCACGTTGACGATGGTGGAGTCGAGCATGATCATGAGCTGCCCGAAGCAGACCACGACCAGGGCCATCCACCTTCGAAGATCTGAACTCATAGCCGCCTCCAGAGAATCCAACCGACGTTAGGATGATCACTATAACAGGATCATTATGGTCTTTATTGCATGGATTATCTGAGCGGCGGGAATATTAAGAGTTGGTGATAACATCGATGGACGTGAAGACCGGCGAGGAGCGCTCAGACCGAGGGCTCGTCGCGCTCGTGACCCAGCTTTCCAAGGCTCTGCACCGGCGCTCGACCGACGAGCTCCTGGGTATGAGGCTCAAGGCCTACATGGCACTCGGCTACATCCGCGACCATCCTGGAACGACGCAGCAGGAGCTCGAAAACGGCCTGTGGATGGACGCGAACACCGTCGTCCTGATCCTCAACGAGCTCGAGGCGGCCCAATTCTCAGTCCGGCGTCGAGATCCTCAGGACCGCCGCCGTCACCTCGTCGAGCTGACCGCCGCCGGACGGCACGCCATCGAGCGCGCGGACAAGGCCAGAGAAACCCTGGAGGAGGAGATCCTTGCGCCCCTTTCAGCCGAGGAGAGAAAGACGCTGACCACGCTCGTCGAGCGTGTGCTCGAAGGCCTGCTTCAGGAGACCCACGGCTAGGTCCTAGTTCAGCCGCTCCACGATCATGGCCATACCCTGGCCGCCGCCGACGCACATCGTCTCCAGGCCGAACGTCTTGTCCTTCTCGCGCAGCCCGTTGAGCAGCGTGCAGAGGATGCGGGCGCCCGTCATCCCAAAGGGATGGCCGAGCGCGATCGCGCCCCCGTGTGGATTGAGCTTCTCGCTGAACGGATCGACGCCGATGCCGCGCGCCGCGGGGATCACCTGGGCCGCAAACGCCTCGTTGATCTCGACTATGTCGATATCGTCGATGCTCATCTTGGCCCGCTTCAGCGCCTGCTTCGAGGCGTCGATGGGGCCCAACCCCATGAACTCGGGCTCGAGCGCTGAGAGCCCGGTCGAGACCACGCGCGCGATCGGCTTGATGCCGAGCTCCTTGGCTCGCCGGTCCGACATCACCACGACCGCCGCCGCGCCATCGTTGAGCGGGCATGCGTTGCCGGCGGTCACCGTGCCGTTTTCGCGAAACGCAGGCTGGAGCGTGGCCAGGACCTCCATCGTCGTCCCCGGCCGAGGTCCATCGTCCTTGGTGAAAGGCTGGCCGTCGGGCAGCGGGACCGGGATGATCTCGCGGTCGAAGAACCCGTCATCGCGCGCCTTGACGGCTGCCTCCTGGCTTTTGACCGCGAACCGGTCCTGCTCCTCGCGCGAGATCTTTTCGCGCGCGGCGACGTTCTCCGCGGTCTGGCCCATGGCGATGTAGATGTCGGGATACTCCTCGGTGTTGCCGGGCACGAGCTTGGGGTTGTAGGTGTCGGGCGCGTCCGGGTAGCCGCTTCCGTAGCGCGAGACGCACTCGACGCCCACCGAGAGGAATACGTCCCCCTCGCCCGCCTCGATGGCATGCGCGGCCATGCGGGTGGTCATGAGCGATGACGAGCAGTAGCGGTTGACGGTGACGCCGGGAACATCAAGCCGGGCCAGGATCGACACCACACGGCCGATGTTGTGACCCTGCTCGCCGCCGGGGAGGCCGCAGCCGCAGATCAGGTCTTCGATCTGCGTCGGGTCGAGCTCGGGGACCTTGTCCAAAACCCTGGTCACGACGTGCGCCGCGAGGTCATCAGGCCGGACGTCGACGAGGGAGCCCTTGCGTGCTCGCCCGATCGGCGAGCGGCCGTACGCCACGATCACCGCTTCGGTCATGGGACGGTTATACGCCCCTACGGCTCTCGGGCGGAGACGACGTACAGGAAGACGCCGAGCAGCGCGATTCCTGCGACCGCGAAGGCGAGGAGCAGGCTGAAGTTCGCTGACCCGATCACGACGACCATCAGGATCAGGGCAGGCAGGTACAGGAAGCCGACGATCTGGAGGTGGCGCATCTCGAGCCAGCGATAACGCCGGCCTTCCAGAAGGAGCTCGCGCGGCAGGCGCTCGTTCACGTCCAGCGGATGGAAGATCGAATACATGCTTCTACGCTCTAGGCTGCGCAGGTCCCTGAGCTCGAGTCGACGTGGCATCGCTTCTTGAAACAGTTTGCCACCAAGGCCTATTCAGGAGCGAACCAAAAGCGCCTCGCGGGTGAAAAGCCGTAGGGCGGCGTAGAAGCAGCCGGCGCCCGTGAGGACAAGGCTGAGCGAGGTCACCGCCAGGGCGCCCCACGCCAGCGAGTTGTGGACGATCGCGTCGCGCAGCACCAGGACGGCGTTGAGGATCGGGATCAGGTAATAGGCCAGGCTGGGGTTGAAGTCGGGGATGAACAGCACGATCGAGGCAGGGAAGATCGTGATGAAGTAAAGCGGGGTGGCGTACGCCTGGCCCTGGCGGAAGTTGCGGGCGAGCGTACCGAGCGCGATCGTGAGCGAGGCGAACGACGCCGCCAGCAGGACCGCGAGCCACACCATCACGATCGCGGCCAGCGGGCTCAGGCTGATTCGCGCCTGGTTGCCGCCAAACGTGATCTGGCTGAGCGCGATGAGCATCGACCCGATGGAGGCGACGGCAGCGACCAGGCTGATGACGCTGACCGCGAGAATCTTGCCGATCAGGACGTGACCGCGCGGGGCTGGCGTCAGCAAGAGGCTCTCCAGGGTTTTGCGCTCGCGCTCGCCGGCCGAGGTGTCCAGGGCGGCGGAGAGGCCGCCGGTCAGGCTCATGGTGATCAGGATGTAGGGCAAAAAGAAGCTGAGGAAGGAGTTGCCGGCTGCCTGGGCGGGGGAGCTCAAGGGATGAACGGTGACCGGCAGCGGATTCAGCACCGAGGGGTCGACGCCCTTCTCCTGAAGTGAGGCCGCGATCTTGGCGGCGTCGTATCTGCTGAGCACCGTCTGCAGCCGGATGTCGGCGACCTGCGCGCTCTGCCGCGTTGGGTCGTAGTACTCATCGACTCCCTTGGCGGTGAAGATCGCGCCCAGGTCAACCTGTTGCTTCGCCGCCGCCGCAGGATCGTCCACTCGTTCCAGCTTCAGCCCGGTCGCGCTGAACAGGATGTCGAGGCCGGTGGGGATGTCACCGGTGTAGCCGATCGTGTAGGTCTGGGCGGCCGTACGCGTCGACACCTGGGAGATGACGAACAGCACGACGGGAGTCGTGAGCGCGGCGAGCCCGATTGCGATCAGCGTGCGGCGGTCGCGCAGGATCTCCCGCATCTCCTTGCGGAAGACGACGCCGATCGAGCTCACGTCGCTGCCTCGACCAGGGAAAGGAAAGCGTCTTCCAGGTCGTGATATCGACCTCGCACCTCGGCAGTGGGACCACCCGCGACCACGCGGCCCTGGTGGATGATGGTCACCCGGTCACATAGCCGCTCCGCGTCGTGCAGGACATGAGTGGAGAAGATGACCGACTTGCCGCGCCCTTTCGACTCGACCATGAAGTCGCGGATCTCTCGCGACGCGAGGACGTCCAGGTTGGAGGTCGGCTCGTCGAACATCAAGACCGGTGGGTCATGAACGATGGCGCGCGCGATCGCGACCTTCTGCTTCTGGCCTGACGACAGGCTCTCCGCTCGCTGTTTTGCGAACGAGCCCATGTCGAGCCTGTCGAGGACCGCCTCGACCTTGCGGTCGAGCTCGCCATCCAGGACTCCGCTCAACTCCGCGAAATAGGCGATGTTCTCTCGCGCCGAAAGTCGCGGGTAGACGCCGATCTCCGCGGTCACCACGCCGACCCGGCGGCGGACCTCCTCCGGCGCGACCTGGGTGTCAAAGCCGAGGACCTCGACCGACCCGGCGTCCGGCGCGAGCAGCGTGCAGATGATGCGCAGGGTGGTGGTCTTGCCGGCGCCGTTGGGACCGAGCAGGCCGAAGATCTCGCCCGGGTGCGCCTCTAGAGAGATGCCGCGCAGGACCTTGTTCGCACCGAGCGCCTTTTCCAGGCGATCGACCTTGACCGCCTTTTCGGTCACTTTTTCCTGGTTGTGCGCCTGGTCGCCGTCGATCTTGGCTTCTGGGGTGTCTTGCCCTTGGTCGCCCTTGTCCTGGCCGCGGGTTTCGCCGGCGCGCGCTTCGGACTGGGTTTCTCCTCCGCGGCCGCCTCGACTTTGGCCGCCTCGACCTCGGCCGGCTCGAGTTCGGCCGGCTCGAGTTCGGCCGGCGCCTCGGCGGCGGCTGGTTCGGGGGCCACGCCGATCGAGCTGGACAGAGTGCGGTGGCATGTCTCGCACGTGACGATCGTGCGCACCAGCGCGCCGAGCTGATGCTCCTCCCGGCGCAGGTTGCGGGTGCGGTTGCAAAAGGAGCAGTGACCCACCTCGGTGGTGACGGTGACGTGGCCGGGTCGCTTGTTCATCCGGCTGCCTAACTTACGGTAAAATCGCGCGAGCTCGCCTTTAAGTCCTGGCCAGAGAGCCAGGGAAGGAGATTTTTTCATGGTCGTCACGTCGCGGCTGCGACACGTGATCGAAAGCCAGCAGTTCTCGCGTTCCGTGCTCGAAGACCTGATCGCGCGCGCGGACGAGATGAAGCGCGAGCCACATCGTTTCATCGGCCGACTCGCGGGTCAGGTGATGGCAGCGCTTTTCTACGAGCCCTCGACCCGAACCCGTCTGTCGTTCGAGGCGGCGATGCTGCGCCTTGGCGGGCAGACGATGGGCACCGACAACGCGCGCGAGTTCTCCTCCGCCGCCAAAGGCGAGACGCTCGAGGACACGATTCGCATCGTCAGCGGATATGCCGACGTGATCGTCGTGCGTCACAACGAAGAGGGCGCGGCCCGCCGTGCCGCGGCCGTCAGCAGCGTCCCGATCATCAACGCGGGCGATGGGCCGGGCCAGCATCCGACGCAGGCGCTGCTCGACCTGTACACGATCCGCGACGAGCTCAAGCAGATCGACGGGGTACGTGTGGCGATGGTCGGCGACCTCGCCAACGGTCGCACGGTTCGCTCGCTGACGTATCTCCTCAGCAAGTTCAAGGACGTCAAGGTCTGGTTCGTGGCGCCGCCTCAGGTCGCGATGCGCGATGACCTGAAGGCTCACCTCGATGAACATCGCGTGCCCTGGATCGAGACCCAGGACCTCGAGGCGGTGCTTCCCGAGGTCGATGTCGTATACATGACCCGCATCCAGAAGGAGCGCTTCGCCGACCCGGACGCGTTCAACGCCGTGAAGGGCGTGTATCGGATCGACCAGGGCACGCTGGCGCTGATGCGGAAGTACGCCATCTTGATGCACCCGCTACCACGCGTCGATGAGATCGCGCCTGAAGTTGACGCGGATCCGCGCGCCGCGTACTTCCGCCAGGCGCGCAACGGGCTGCACATCCGCATGGCGCTTCTCGACCGGCTTCTGTCGTGAGCGTTGCCCAGGGTCGGCTGAAAGCGACCGTGATGGACGCCGACCAGATCCGACGTTCGCTGTCGCGAATCGCGCATGAGATCGTCGAGCGCAACCGCGGCGCAGGCGATGTGGTGCTGGTTGGCATCGTGAGCAAGGGCGATGTGCTTGCGCGGCGGCTGGCCGCGATCTTGAGCGAGCTGGAAAACAATAGAGTCGCCTACGGCCGGCTGGACGTGACGCTCCATCGCGACGACCTGGAGTCGCGCCCTCGGGTGGGACATCGCCTGGCGAGCGAAATACCTGACATCCGCGGCAAGGTGGTCGTGCTCGTCGACGACGTCTTCCACCACGGAAGGACCGCACGTGCGGCGATGGACGCCCTGATGGACTTCGGCCGCCCGCGGGCGATCCAGCTCGCGGTGCTCATCGACCGCGGCCATCGCGAGCTTCCCATCCGGCCGGACTATGTCGGCAAGAACGTGCCCACCGCCGACTCGGAGCGAATCGAGGTCCTCGTCCTCGAGGAGGACCACATTGACCAGGCGGTGATCATTGCCGGCTGAAAAGTCCTTCGCCGCTCTGGTGCTCGAGGACGGGCGTTGGTTTGTCGGCGCCCCGCTCGGCGCCGACGTTGCCGGCGAAGGCGAGGTCGTCTTCAACACCGCGATGACCGGCTACCAGGAGGTGCTTACCGATCCCTCATACGCCGGCCAGATGGTTTGCATGACGTACCCGCTTCAGGGCAACTACGGACTGCGCGAGGCCGACGCCGAGTCGCCGCGGCCGTGGGCGCGCGCGCTGGCTGTGCGGTGGGCCTGCCCGACGCCGAGTCATCACTCGAGTGAGGCGTCGCTCGACGAGTACCTGCGGCGATGGAACGTCCCCGCGATCACCGAGATCGACACCCGCGCCCTCACGCGCCACATCCGGATGCATGGAGCGCTGCGGGCCGTCCTCGTCCATCAGGCCGAGGCTCCTACCGAGGCGAGTTTGGCCGAGCTCACCCTCGCCGCCAGACGCGTAACGCCTCTCGCCGAGCAAGATCTGGTCGCCCAGACGTCGCGAACAGCGCAAGAGGAGTGGTTCGACCCGCTGCCGCCCGAGCTCCGGACGCGAAGGCGAACCGACGGCGACGGGCTGCTCATCGCGGTCATCGACTACGGCGTCAAGGCCAACATCCTGCGTTCCCTTCGCGAGCGCGGCTGCCGCGTCCTCGTGCTGCCGCACACCGCGTCGTGGGCTGACGTCCGAGCCGCCGATGCGGATGGCCTCGTCCTGTCGAACGGCCCTGGCGACCCGGCGGTTCTCGAGGGGCCGGTCGAGCTGGCGCAGCAGGCGCTCGGCAGGATCCCGCTGTTCGGGATCTGTCTCGGTCACCAGATCCTCGGCCGCGCCGCCGGGGCGACCACCTCGCGTCTTCCGTACGGTCACCACGGCGCCAACCATCCCGTGAAGGACCTCGACACCGGGCGTGTCCATATCACGAGCCAGAACCACGAGTTCCAGGTCGTCGCGGCCTCGATCCCGAGCGGCGACTTCTACGTCTCGCAGCGCAACCTGAACGATTCCTCGGTCGAAGGCCTTGGCCACCGCACACTGCCCGCCTTCAGCGTCCAGTACCACCCCGAAGGCTGTCCCGGCCCCCAGGACAACCAGCACCTGTACGACCGTTTTCTGGAGATGGTCCGAGACCGCGCCCCGCTGGTGAGGGCGGTCGCAGGCATGAAGGAG
>Ga0209690_1000257_pt1 | contig 27987 bp, 31 predicted proteins | sample GraSoiAngelo_150_FD_186164 | JGI IMG/M metagenome (GOLD analysis project Ga0209690, IMG submission 186164) | Grasslands soil microbial communities from the Angelo Coastal Reserve, California, USA - 14_1009_09_40cm (SPAdes) (version 2) | ecosystem: Environmental > Terrestrial > Soil > Grasslands ... | reverse complement strand
TACCGGTGAGCACCGGTACGGCAAGCCAGTCCTCGGCGATGGAACGGTAGTAGCCGAGGATCAAGTCCGCCTCTTGCATCGCTTCGTCCGCCGACGCGTGAAAAGTGTGGCCCTCCTGCCACCAGAACTCGCGGCTGCGCAGAAAAAGGCGTGAGCGCATCTCCCAGCGGACGACGCTGTTCCACTGGTTGGTCAGCTTGGGCAGGTCGCGGTGGCTTTGGATGTAGCGCTTGATGAGCGGGCCGATGATCGTCTCCGAGGTGGGCCGCACGGCGAGGGGCTCCTCTAGCTCTTCCATCGAGCCGCCCGCCCGGGTGACCCACGCAACCTCGGGCGCGAACCCCTCGATGTGCTCGGCCTCCTTCATCAAGTACTCGCGAGGGATCAGGAGCGGAAAAGCCCAGTTCTCGTGTCCGCTCTCTTTGATCATGTCGTCGAAGGCGCGCATGATCGCCTCCCACATCGCCCACCCATAGGGACGGACGACCATCATCCCGCGCACGCCTGACCAGTCGGCGAGCTCGGCCTTGCGGACGACGTCTGTGTACCAGCGGTCGAAGTCGTCCGACATCTTGGTGACTTCCTTGACGAAGTCTTGCTGCTCCTCGGTTTCCTGTTTCACGCCTTTGGCTCCCATGGTGAAGTAATCGAGTCGTGATCAGCCCGGCGGCGAGTACCTACCGGGCTACGACGGGAGCGGGGCCGGTGCGGCAGGGGCGTGCTCGGCTGCGATCGCGTCGATCTCGGCCAGTAGCAGTGTCAGCAATTCCTCCTGGGGCACGGTGCGGTACAGCTTACCTTTCTTGAAAATCACGCCCTTGCCGCGGCCGCCGGTGACGCCGATGTCGGCGTGGCGCGCCTCGGCGGGCCCGTTGACCACGCAGCCCATGACCGCGACTGTGATGGGCACCCTCAGCTTCGCTATGTAGGCCTCGACGGCCTTGACCGTGGGCACCATGTCGTACTCGAGCCGACCGCAGGTCGGACAGGCGATCAGGGTCGGGCTTTCGACCCGAAACGCGAGCGTCTTGAGGATCTCATGGGCGACTCGTACCTCCTCGCGGGGGTCCGACGTGGCGAGTGACACGCGGATCGTGTCGCCGATCCCCTCGCTGAGCAGGATGCCCAGCCCGACCGAGCTGCGGATGCTCCCCGCCTCGACCGGGCCTGACTCGGTCACGCCCAGGTGGATCGGGTATGGGCGAGCCGCGGCGAACTTGCGGTTGGCGAGGATGTTGGTCCACACGTCGGTCGCCTTCAGCGAGACCTTGATGAAACCCGGGCCGTAGTCGAGGTCCTCGAGGATCTTGCAGTGTCCGAGCGCCACCTCCACCATCCGCGCCGCGGTCCGCTCGCGGTCGTCGCGGTCGATGTGGTGCTGCTCGCGCAGGCTCTTGTGGACCTCCTCTGGCAGCGAACCCGCGTTGACGCCGATGCGAAACGGAATCTGCCGCTCCTTGGCCGCGGTGACGACCCTCACGACCTTGTCGCGGTCGGGCAGGTTGCCCGGGTTCAGGCGCAGGCAGTGGACGCCCGCCTCGATCGCCATGAGCGCGAGCGTGTGGTCGTAGTGAATGTCGGCGATCACGGGCAGCGGCGAACCCTTGACGATCTCCTTGAGCGCCTCGGCGGCCTCACGGTCGGGCACCGCCGGGCGCACGATCTCGCAGCCGGCCTCTTGCAGCTCGTGGATCTGGCGCAGCGTCGCTTTGACGTCGCGCGTATCGGTCTTGGTCATCGTCTGGACAGCGATGGGCGCCGCGCCTCCGATGACCACCTCGCCGACCTTTACCGGGATCGCCTTCCGGCGATTCACGAAGGTGATCACCGCTGCAGCCCGGGGAACTGGCCCGTGGCGATGCGTTCGATGTCGAGGAAGCTGATCACCGCCGCCAGTGCAAGCAGGGCGACGAGGCCCGCGCGCTGGAAGTTGAGCTCGCTCGCCCTGTCAAACGGCCGGCGGCGAAGCACCTCGATCAGGACCACGACCATGCGTCCTCCGTCGAGGGCGAGGAAAGGCAGCAGGTTGGTAAACCCTAGCGCGACCGAGAGCAGGGCGACGATGGGGATGTACGTCTCGAGTCCCAACGAGACCGATTGCGCCGCCACGTCGGCGATCCCGATCGGGCCGGTCACGCCATTCGGGCCTAGGAGGCCGCCCGGCACCTTGCCGGTAACCAGCTCGCTCAGGCCCAGGACTATGTTGCCTACGGCGACGAACGGAAAGGTCACACCGTTGACGACCGCATCCTTCACGGTCACGACCGCCCACCGCGCTGTGATCCCCATCTGGCACTGCTTTGTCCTTTCATCGCAGCGGGGCGTGATGATGTACCGGAAAGGCTGCCCATTGGCGTGTACTCCGCCGATGACGATGGCGGCGTTCGGGGCGCTGTTCTCCACCTGGCGGAGCTGATCGGGGGCCGTGATCGGCCGCCCTTCGACGGTTCGCAGCTGGTCGCCGGTCCGAATCCCTGCCGCGGCCGCCGGTGAGTTGGGGAGCACGCCCACCACCTTGCCCGGCGCGTCGTTGAGCTGGGTCAGGTCGTAGGCCGTGATCAGCAGCATGGCGACCAGGAAGTTCGCTGCCGGCCCGCCCGCCAGGATCAACAGCCTCTGCCAGGCAGGTCGGGTGTGGAAGCCGTCCGGGTCTTCGAAATCGCCGGCCTCCATGCCGCCCATACGGACGTAGCCAAGGATCGGGAACGCCCTTATGGCGTACAGCGTGCCGCCGCGTGTCATCGACCACAGGCGCGTCCCGGCCCCGATCGAGAACTCGATCACCCGGACCTTGAACAGCTTCGCAAAAGCGAAGTGGCCGGCCTCGTGGGGCGCGATCAGGAGCAGGAACATTCCCGCGATGCCGATAACGACCAGGAGCCCGTTCATGCGCGCCTCACACTACCGAACTTTGCTTTAACTTCAGCCCTCGCCCAGCGGTCCGCCTCCAGGATCTCTGGTAGGGAACCGCCGCACCCTGGGAAGGCTTCGAGCGCCCGTTCGACGGTGGGGATGATGGCCCCGAACGGGAGGTCCCCGGCCAGGAATGCGTACACAGCCTCCTCGTTGGCCGCGTTCAGGACCGCCGGGTGGCCGCCACCGGTCGCGGCAGCATCGCGCGCTAGACGGACGCTGGGAAAGCGATCCTCGTCGAGCTCTTGGAACTCCAGGCCGCTCAGCTCGTGAATGGAGGTCGGCGGCACCGCATCCGGCAGGCGGTCTGGGTAGGCGAGCGCGACCGCAATTGGGAGCCGCATGTCGGGCCGGCCGAGCTGCGCTTTGAAGGAGCCGTCGACAAACTCGACGAGCGAGTGGACGACGCTCTGGGGGTGGATGCAGACCGAGATGCGATCCAGAGGGATGCCGTACAGGTGATGCGCCTCGATCAGCTCGAGGCCCTTGTTCATGAGCGTGGCCGAGTCCACCGTCACCTTGCGCCCCATCGACCAGCGCGGATGGTTCAGCGCCTGCTCGACCGTGACCTGGTCCAGATCCAGCTCGGGGTGGGCCCAAAACGGACCGCCGCTGGAGGTGATGACGAGCCGCCGCACGTTCTTGAGCTCCTCGCCCCAAAGGCACTGCCAGATCGCGCTGTGCTCGGAATCGATGGGGCGGATTCCGCGTTCGCCTGCGGCCTTCATGACCAGCGCGCCCGCCATCACCAGGACTTCCTTGGTGGCCAGCGCCACCTCCTTGCCCGCGCGAAGCGCTGACATCGTCGGCCCGAGAGCCCGCGCGCCTGGGATCGCGACGACCACGAGGTCGCACCGTGGGTCGGTGACCATCGCCTCGACTCGCGCATCGAAATCGCCTTCTCCGGCGCGCCCGTGGATATCGTGCTCGGCCTTGCGGTCGGAGGAGCCCACGCCCCCGGTCAGGCCGAACAGCTTGAACCGCGCCGGGTTGCGGTCGATGACATCGAGCGTCTGCCGGCCGATCGAGCCGGTGGCTCCGAGGACGGCGATGTTGATGGGTCGGGTCATCTAAAGGAGGTGGAAGACCGTGACATAGAGATAGACGAGGATCGGCGGAAAGAGAATCGAGTCCAGTCGGTCGAGCACGCCGCCGTGGCCGGGGATGAGATGCGATGAGTCCTTCACCTCGGCGAGGCGCTTCATCTGCGACTCAACGAGGTCCCCCACTATCGCGCTGGTGCCGACAAGAAAACCCAGCACTACCGAGTGCAGCGGATTGACGCCGATCACGCCCGAGATTCCAACCAGCATCACCAGCATCGCTCCGATCACGCCGGCGATCGCGCCCTCGAGCGTCTTCTTGGGGCTGATCGCCTCGAAGAACGGATGCCGGCCGATCCGACTGCCGACCAGCAGCGCGGCCGCGTCGCTCACGACCACTGCGAAGATCGTGAACAGAGTCCAGACCAGGCCGTTGGGCTTGGACGTGTAGAGGAGCAGGTAGAAGTTGAACGGCATGCCGACATAGAGCGCGCCCGACATTCCCATCGCCCAGCGGCTGAGACCCTGCCGCTGGCCGGGTAGGAAAAGAAAAGCGCCCAGTCCGCCGACCAGGGCGAGCGCGAGCACCAGCGTCACGTCGACCTGCTTCAGCACCGTGCCGCTGAACGCAAAAAAAGCGCCCAGCGGGAATAGCAGCCACGCCGGCGCGCGCGAGCCCATGCGGTCCGAGAGATCGTTGAACTCGTACAGCGCCAGGCCGCCAAGGATCAGCACGACCAGATAGACGCCGTAGATCCCCACCAGGACGAGGCCGATGACGAGCCCGAGGACAACGAATGCGCTGAGGATGCGCACCATCAGCGGACTTGGCTTCCAGCTGCCTGTCAAGGGCGCGTTGCGCGTGGTCAACTGACCATCACTTCGTGCGCGGGTCGCGCTCCAAAACGCCGCACCCTGGTTGCGTACTCGGTCAGCGCTGTTCTGAGATCGTCCTCGCCGAAATCGGGCCACAGGGTCTCGCTCACCAGCATCTCCGCGTATGCGCCCTGCCACAGCAGGAAATTGCTCACGCGATGCTCACCCGCGGTGCGAATGATCAGGTCGGGATCGGGAAGATCCGGCTGATACATCCGCTGCGAGATGGCCGCTTCATCGACACGTTCCGGTGGGACGCCGTCGCGGATCAACCTGCGCGCCGCGTCAACGATCTCGGCGCGGCCGCCATAGTTGAGACAGACGTTCAGGATCCCGTTCTTGTTGTTGGCTGTGCGGGCCATTGCCTCCTCGATGCGATGGCGCATCTTTGGCGAGAGCTCGTCCCGCCGCCCGCTGACCAAGATCCGCACGCCACGTCGATGCATCTCGTCGACCTCCCGCTGCATCGTCTCGTGGAACAGCCGCATCAGCGCGCGAACTTCGGCCCGCGGCCTCGCCCAGTTTTCGGTCGAGAAGGCGTAGATCGAGAGGGCATGCACCCCCAGGTCTTCGCAGGCTTGGAGGACACGCTTGATCGCCCGGACGCCCGCCCGATGGCCGAAGCTGGCGGGCCGGCTCTGGCGGCGGGCCCAACGCCCATTGCCGTCCATGATGATCCCGATGTGGCGGGGGACCTGCGAGTCCAAAGTTGAGGGAAAGCGTACCGACCCGACCGAAAACCGGCTGGGGGCAGGGTGGCCAGGGCGGCCGAGTTCATCTCGGCCGCGACCCACGTCGCGTTTGGCCGCCAGGCATCTCTGGTGGAAGGCTACTTAATGAATCCGAACCGTATACCGGAAGGTGAGCAGGCCCGGCGCGAAGCGCCCGGCCGATGAGCGGAAACCATCCGGGTTTCCGCTCATGCTATACCTCCATCACCTCGCGTTCCTTCCGGCCGGCCAGCGCGTCGACCTTCTCGATCTGGGCTTCGGTGATCTTCTGCAGCCGGCCCGTAGCCCGCTTCGAGTCGTCCTCCGCCACCTCACCCTGCTTCTGCATCTGCTCGATGCGGTGCAGCTCGTCGCGGCGCACGTTGCGGATCGCCACGCGGGCGTCCTCCGCCTTCTGGCGGACGAGCTTGACGTACTCGCGCCGCCTTTCCTCGGTCAGAGGCGGGATGGGGACGCGGATCACTTGGCCGTCGTTCGCTGGGTTCAGTCCCTGGTCGCTCGTACGCAGCGCTTTCTCCACCGCGCCGATCTGGCTCTTGTCGTAGACCTGGACGACGAGCAGGCGCGGCTCCGGAGCGCTGATCTGTGCGAGCTGGTTGAGCGGAGTCGGCGTCCCGTAGTAAGGAACCATGATCTTGTCGATCAGCGCGGGATTCGCGCGCCCCGTGCGGATGTGAGTGAGCTCCCCGCCGAAATGCTCGACGGACTTGTTCATCTTCGTCTCTGCCTCCCGGAGGATCGGATCAATCACGACGCCGCGCCCACCAGCGTCCCGACTTCTTCTCCGAGCACCACGCGCTCGATGTTGCCCGGCGTGAGGAGGTTGAAAACGACGATCGGCACATCGTTGTCCATGCAGAGCGTAAGGGCGGTGTTGTCCATCACCTCGATGCCGCGGTTGAGCACCTCCAGGTAGTCGAGCCGCTCGAACTTCGTCGCGCTCGGATCTCGCTTCGGATCCGCGGTATAGACGCCATCGACCTTGGTTGCCTTCAGGATCACGTCCGCCTCGATCTCGACCGCCCGCAGCGCCGCCGTCGTGTCGGTCGTGAAGTACGGATTTCCGGTCCCGGCCGCGAGGATGACCACGCGACCTTTTTCCAGGTGGCGCACCGCGCGTCGCCGGATGTACGGCTCGGCGACCTGCGGCATCTGGATCGCGGTCATGGTCCGCGCCGGAATTCCGGCGCGCTCCAGCGCGTCCTGCAGTGCGAGCGCGTTGATCACCGTCGCGAGCATGCCCATGTAGTCTCCTGTCGCGCGGTCGAATCCTCGCTCCGTGGCGGCCAGCCCGCGGAAGATGTTGCCGCCGCCGACGACCAGCGCGACCTGCACACCCATCTGATGGACGCGCTTCACCTGCGCGGCGATCGTCTCCACCACCTCGAGATCAAGTCCGTAATCACGGCTGCCGCCAAGCGCCTCTCCGCTTAGCTTGAGCAGAACGCGGTTGTACTTGGGGGATCCGTTTACGTTCATGTTTGGGCGCCCTGCGCGCGCCCGGCGAGCTGGCTCAGTTCTCTCTGATGTTAAATCGCGCAAAGCGCCGGACTGTGATGTTCTCCTGAAGCTTGGAGATGTGCTCGGCGATGAACTGCGCCACCGTGTGGCCCGGTTCGCGGAAGTATTCCTGCTCCATGAGGCAGTTGTGCTTGAGGAAGTCCTCGATCTGGCCTTCGACGATTCTCGGGATCACCTGCTCCGGCTTGCCGTCCTGCCGCGCCTTCGCCTCGTGCACCTCGCGCTCGGTGACCAGCACCTCGTCGGGGACTTCCTCGCGCGAAACCCAACGGGCTCCGAACCCCGCAACCTGGAGCGCCAGCTCCTTGGCAAGCTTGCGGAAGTCCGGACCCTTGGCGACGAAGTCCGTCTCGCAGTTCACCTCGATGAGCACTCCGATTTGGGGCGGGTAGTCCGGCGAGGTGGTGTGAAGGTAGGCCTCGACCACACCCTGTCCGGTGGGGCGGTCCGCCCGCTTGCTCGCCTTCGCGATACCTTTCTCGCGCAGGATCGTGAACGCCTTCTCGAGATCGCCGCCTGCCTCCTCCAGGGCGTTCCTGCAGTCCATCATCCCGGCCCCGGAGATCTCGCGCAGCTTCTTGATCAGGTCCATGTCCACGGCCATCAACGGGCCTCCTCTTCGTCCACCGTGCGCTCGATGAACTCCTCTTCTGAGACCGTCGGCAGGTAGTCTTCCTCGTCCTCGAGGTACTCCTCGATCTCTTCGTAGCGAGGCGTCTCGAGGAACTCGCGCTCCTCGACCTCTGGCAGGATCTCGCCGCGAGCCGCCGCTTCCTGGCGGCCTTCCTGACACGCGTCTGCGATCTTGCCGGTCAGCAGCTTCACCGCGCGGATCGCGTCGTCGTTGCCGGGGATGACGAATGTGATCAGGTCCGGGTCGCAGTTCGAGTCGGTGATCGCGACCACCGGGATCTTCAATCGATTCGCCTCAGTGACTGCGATGTGCTCCTTGCGCGGGTCGACGACGTAGAGCGCGCCCGGCAGCCGCTTCATGTCGGCGATACCGTCGAAATGGAACATCAACCGGTCGAGCTCGTCCTGGAGGCGCTTGGCCTCCTTCTTTGGCATCTGCTCCAGCTGGCCTTCCTGCTGCATCTTGCGCAGGTCCTGCAGCCGCTCGATGCGCTTTTTGACGGTGCTGAAGTTGGTCAGCATGCCGCCCATCCAACGGCGGTTGACGAAGTACATGCCGCAGCGCGCGGCTTCGGTCTGGATGGTCTCCTGGGCCTGCTTCTTGGTGCCGACGAACAGCACGGGCCGTCCGCTTGCCGCCACGCTGCGGGTGAACTCCCACGCGTCGTCCAACAGGCGCACGGTTTTCTGCAGGTCGATGATGTGGATGCCGTTGCGCGCGGTGAAGATGTACGTCTTCATCTTCGGGTTCCAGCGGCTGGTCTGATGCCCGAAGTGGACACCCGCCTCCAGCAGCTGCTTCAAGGTCACTTGAGCCACGTTGTTGCTTGCCTCCTGTTCTTCTTCCGCTCGGGTTCCGGCCTTCGGAATGAAGGACAGGGGCGTGGCCCGGGCGTGCTGACTCAGTCGATTAGGACTGGCTCAGGGAGTATACCCAGACTCGAAATCGGTTAAGCGACGGCTTTCTTGACGCCCTTCGGGCCCGGGCACTTCGGGTAGTCCGAGCACGACTTGAACGCGCCGAACCGACCGCGGCGCTCGACCAGCGGCTTGCCGCAGATGGGACAAGGCTCGTCGAGGATCTTCGGGCCCTGGCGAGGCTTGCCGTCCTTGCCCATGTTGGCGCGGTAGTTGCAGTCCGGGTAGCGCGAACACGCGACGAAGGGGCCATACCGGCCCGTGCGCTCGACCAGGTCCCCCTCTCCGCACTGCGGGCACTTCCCGCCTGTCGGCTTGGCCTCGGCCTGGGCGGCGTCGCGCTTGATGTACTTGCACTCCGGATACCCCGAGCAGCCGACGAACTCGCCGTAACGGCCCGTGCGCAGCTGCAGCGGCCTGCCGCAGCTCGGGCACGGCTCGTCGAGCAGCTTCGGCTGCGGGGCCTCCCCATCAGGGGTCAGGGCGCGGCGGAACTTGCACTTCGGGTAGCGGGAGCAGCCCATGAACGGACCGAACCGGCTCGCCTTACGCACGAGGTGTCCCTCGTGGCATAGGGGGCAGACCTCGTCCGTGTCCGCCGGCGTGGCCTCCTCGGCGGCGCTGAGCATGCGCTGCAGCGGCCCGTAGAAGTCCTTGACCACCGGCACCCACTCCTGGCTGCCGCTCTCGACCTCGTCCAGGCGCTTTTCGAGCTTCGACGTGTACTCGTCGTCGGAGATCGTCTTGAAGTGGTCGACCATCAGAGTGTTCACCGCCTCGCCTACCCGCGTCGGGAACAGCCGGCGGTCCTTGATTTCCACGTAGCCGTGGGCCTTGGTGATGGTCTGCACCGTGGGCGCGTACGTCGAGGGCCGCCCGATGCCGCGCTGCTCCAGCTCCTTGATCAGGGTCGCCTCCGAGTATCGCGGCGGCGGCTGGCTGAAGTGCTGCTCCGGCTTCAGACCGTGGTAGTCGAGGTCTTCGCCCTGGGCGAGGACGGGAAGATCGTTTTCGCCGTTCTCGTCTTGACTAGGGGGGTTGTCCCCCCTTTCGCCCTGCGCGGGCAAAGCCCGCGCTGACGGGCTACCCCCCTGCGGCCAGATCTTGTAGAAGCCGTCGAACGCAAGCACCGAGCCGTTCGCGCGGAAGACGTAATCTCCGCCTTCGATCTCGACCTGCGTTTGGTCGTAGACCGCAGGGGCCATCCGGCTTGCCACGAAGCGGCGCCAGATGAGGTCATACAGCCGGTACTGGTCCGGCGTCAGGTGCTGACGGACCGCCTCCGGCGTCCGGTGGACGTCGGTCGGCCGGATGGCCTCGTGTGCATCCTGCGCCCCCGGCACCGCCTTGGTGGCACGGGCCGACCCGAGGTACTTTTCGCCGTGGTGGCCCTTGATCCAGCCGTTGACCTTCGCGTCGGCGTCGGCGGAGATCCGCGTCGAGTCGGTGCGCATGTAAGTGATCAGGCCGGTCGGCCCTTCGGCGCCGAGCTCCACGCCCTCGTAGAGCTGCTGGGCCACGCGCATCGCGATGTGCGGGCGCATTCGCAGCCGGCTCGAGGCGTCCTGCTGCAGAGTCGAGGTGATGTACGGCGGATTCGAGCTCTTGGTGCGGCGCCGCTGCTCCACCCCGATAACGCGATAGCTCGCGCCTTCGAGCTTGCGGACGATCTCGTTGGCCTCAGCCTCGTTGTGGATCTCGAACTTCTCGTCGCCCGGCTTGGGCGCCGATCCGAGAGGCCGGTTGAGCCTGGCATGGAAATGGTTCTCCGCTCCCGTCTTTTTGGACAGCTCGACGTCCACCGTCCACGACTCGACCGGGACGAACTTGCGAATCTCCTCCTCACGGTCCACTACGAGCCGCAACGCGACCGATGAAACGCGACCCGCGCCGATCCCCTTCTGTACCTTGCTCCAGAGGAACGGGCTCAGCCGGAATCCGACCAGACGGTCGACCACCCGCCTGGCCTGCTGTGCGTTGACCAGGCGCATGTCGATGCCGCGAGGCGATTCGAGCGCCCTGCGCACCGCCTCGGAAGTGATCTCGTGGAACTCGATCCGCTTTGGATCGCGAATCTTCAGCACCTCGGCCAGGTGCCAGGCGATGGCCTCCCCCTCCCGATCGGGGTCGGAGGCCAGGATCACCTCCTGGTCCTTCTTGGCCGCGGACTTGAGCTCGTTGATGGTCTTGCGGCGGCTTTCCACCACCTCGTAGTGGGGCTTGAAGCCGTCGTCCACCTCGACCCCCATCTCCTTTTCGGGCAGGTCCCGCACGTGGCCCATCGAGGCGCGGACGTCGAAACGGTCCCCCAGAAACCGCTTCAAGGTCCGGGCCTTGGCCGGCGACTCGACGATGATCAGACCTTCTGCCACAGCTCTCTCTTTATTCCCAAAAGCGGACCGTTGTTCCCGGCCCGCCTTCCGGGGCTGGCATCCTACGCCCGTTCTTTGCCGCGGCGCAACGCCCTTACATACCCACCCTGGTGCCGCCGGACGGCCCCGTCGAGCTCCAGGGCGGTGAGTCTGCCAAGGACCTCGGCGACCGGCAACTGGAGCTTTCGGGCCAGCTCGGCGGCGTTCAGAGCAAGAACGTCCGAGAGATGGGATAGGATGCCGTCCCGTTCGGGACGGAGCCTAAAACCCAGTGTCTGGGGCGTGGCCAGGGGGTCGTCGAGCACCTCGCCGCCCCGGTTCAGCAGGGCCAGCACGTCGCGCGCGTTCTGGACCAGGCCGGCCCCGTCACGAAGGAGCGAGTGAGTGCCCACCGAAAGAGGCGAGAACACGCTGCCTGGGACGGCCATTACCTCTTTATGTAGGTCGAGCGCGGCCTCGGCCGTGATCAGGGCGCCCGACCCTTCCGCGGCCTCCACCACCACCACGACGTCCGAGATGGCGGCCATCGTGAAGTTGCGCGCCGGGAAGTTGTGCCGGCGAGGGGCCGTGCCATCGGGAAACTGGCTGACCAGCGCACCGCCGGCCGCCAGGATCGACTCCGCGAGCACGGTGTGGGCCACCGGGTAGATGACGTCCACGCCGGTGCCCATGACCGCGACCGTGACTCCCCCGCCGTTCAGCGCCCCGCGATGGGCGGCTGCGTCGATGCCCAGCGCCAGGCCGCTCACGACGACGACACCGGCCCGGGCAAGCTCGAGGCCAAGCTGCTCCGCGACCGCCTCCCCGTAAGGCGACGGCCGGCGTGAGCCGACGATGGCCACCCGCGGTCCCTCGGGCGGCGGCCACCGTCCCCGAGTCCGCAGATCAGGCTGCGACATCTTGCAGGCGGAAGCCGAGAGCCTCGAGGATGTGGTGCTCCAGGACCTCGTCCGAGCCGTCGAGGTCGGCCGCCGTCCGGGCGACCCGCCACGCACGATGGAAGCCTCGGGCGGTCAAGCCTCGCTGGGCCGACCAGCGCTCGAGAGTCCGCCGCGAACCGGGTGCCAGTGGCGCCAGCTGGCGGAGCCGCCCGGGCTTGAGCTGCGAATTGAGCGCCCCCTGGCGCTCGATCTGACGGCGCCTCGCGTGGATGACGCGCTCTCGCACCAAGGACGACGGCTCGCCTCGCGGCTCCGACGCCAATGCCTCGATCGGCACGCGACACACGGAGACCTGGAGGTCGATGCGGTCGAGCAGCGGGCCTGACAAACGCCGTTGATACGTGTCGATCGCGCCCGGCGTGCAGCGGCATGTGCGCAAGTCATCTCCACCCCACCCGCATGGGCACGGGTTGGTCGCGGCGACCAGGCTGAATCGAGCCGGGTAGGCGACCGAGCCGCCTGACCGCGTGATGCTCACGCGCCCGGACTCGAGCGGCTGACGCAGCGCCTGGAGCACCGCCGTCTGAAACTCCGCCAGCTCGTCGAGAAACAGGACGCCGTGGTGAGCGCGGCTTATCTCTCCGGGAAGCGCGAGCCGGCTGCCGCCGCCGATCAAGCCCGCCGTGGAGACGCTATGGTGTGGGGCGCGAAAGGGTCGGGTCCAGTCGAGCGGCCGGTCGTGCGGCAGCTCGCCGAGCAAACTTCGTAGCTGCGCCACCTCGAGCGCCTCCTGGAGCTCGAGCGGAGGCAGGATGCTGGGCAGGCAACGCGCGAGCATAGTCTTGCCCGCCCCCGGCGGCCCGGACAGCAGGAGGTGATGTCCGCCCCCAGCCGCGACCTCGAGCGCCCGTTTGGCCTCCTCCTGCCCGTGGACCTCGGCCAGGTCGTGCTCAGCGGCGATGTGCTCGGGCAATGCGCTGAGGTTTTGAGCGGCGGCCGCAATCTGCTCGGTGCCAAGCAAGTGCATCACGACCGCGCTGAGCGACTCGCACGGGATGACCTCCAACCCATCGACGAGGGCGGCCTCCGAAGCGTCCTCTGCCGGGACGAAGACGCGCTTGTAGCCGAAGTCGCGGAGACCCCGCGCCGCCACCAGCACGCCATCCACGTGCCGCACGGCGCCGTCGAGCGCCAGTTCGCCCAGGAATGCGCTTTGTGGAGGTGGAGGGCGACGCGCCTGCGCGAGGGCAATCGCCACCGCGATGGGCAGGTCGAGGCCCGACCCTTCCTTGCGCAGCTCGGCCGGGGCGAGGTTGACGGTGAATCGGGTCCTCGGATACTCGAGCCCGCTGTTTTTGATCGCAGAGCGGACGCGCTCGCGCGCCTCCTTCACCGTGGTGGCCGCAAGACCCACCAGGAAGAACTTCACGTCCCCTCCACGGCTGATGTCCGCCTCGACGTGAATGGGGCGCGCCTCGAGGCCGACGAGCACGCAGGAATCGACGCTTCCGACCACGCGCCCGACGTTATCGGGATGGTCGCTTGATTTCAGCCCCGGCTGTTAAGGGCTAGGGGCCCGAGAGGGGTCGCGCCGAAGCGACGGACTTCGTGGAGTCCTAAGACGCGAGGAAGTCGGCAACCCCGTCATGAAATGTCTGCGGCTGCTCGACGAAGACCTGGTGCCCCGCGTCCCCCACAACGACCAGCCGGGCGCCGGACATGCCGGCGCAGATTTCCTTGGCGCAAATCGGGCCGCAGATGAAATCTTCATCACCGGTGATCACGAGGGTCGGTGACGTGATCGCGGGCAGCCGGCTGCGGAGGTCGAACGTGGTGAAGATCTCCTGGTTGAAAAGCTTCAACGCATCGGCGTTGACCGTCTCCGATTTCAGCGTGTCCAGGTAACCGGCCTCCGCGGCCCCGAAGTGGGCGAAGTACAGGGGGAGCTCCCGAAACACGAGGGCGCTCAGCTCCTGGTCGGACACGAAGTGCCCCGCCTGCTCCTCCTCGAGCGCGGCGATGGCGTCCGCCGCCCAGTGCTGTCCGGTGCGTTTGTCGATCCCGGCGCGCATGGCCGCTTCCTGGTCCGGGCCGAAACGGCATAGAGTCGAGGCAAGTACGAGGCGCCGCACACGGTCGGGAAAGGTCGCCGCATAGGCCATCGCGACGACTCCACCGTGCGAGTGGCCGAGCAGCAGCATCCGCTCCAGGCCGAGGTGCTGGCGAAGCTGTTCGACGTCGGAGACGTAGTCGTCGATCTGGTAAGCACGCGAGTCGTTGGGCCGGTCCGATCCGCCGGTGCCGCGCGGGTTCAGCATGATCAGGGTGTGCTGCTCCCAAGAGCGCCGCCAGGTCGCCGAAGTACGTGGCCGAGAAGCCCGGGCCGCCGGGATGGCAGACCATCACCGGCCCGTGTCCGAGCTTGCGGTAGGTCAGCTTCCGGCCGTCCGCGGTCGTGAAGCTCAAAGCAGGCGAGGTTCGGGCCGCCAGCGACCGCCCGCTTCGAGGTAACCCGCCGGCTGCTCGGTCTCATGGCTCAGCACGAGCAGCCAGCGGTGGGTCTCGGCCTCGTCGAACAGACGCGCTTTCTCCTCGAGCACGCGCAGCGGCTCGAGGTCGGCCGCCATGTTCCAGGGCACGCGTAGATGCGGCGTCTGGCACACCAGGTCGCCCGTTACGGCGCATGCCAGGTCTCCCGACTGAAGGACGAGGACCTGGCTGCCGGGCGTGTGACCACCGACGTGGCGCAGATGCACGCCGGGCAAGACCTCAGCGTCGCCGTCGAGAAACTCCACGCGGTCGTTGTCGTCTGCAAGTGGCGTGAAATCGTCGGTGATGTAGCTCGACTTGCTGCGCACGTCCGGCTCCAGCGCGAAATCCCACTCGCTGCGCTGAATGAAGTGCCGCGCGCGCTTGAAGGTCAGCTCCACCTCGCCTTCCTGGTTGCGGCGCGTGAGGCCGCCCGCGTGGTCCCAGTGCAGATGCGTGGTGACTACGGCATCGACTTCGTCAGCGCGGATGCCCAAGCGCTGCAGAGCGTGCAGCATGCTCTCCGGCTCACGCAGCACGACCTGTTGCGCGCGCTTCTCACTCAGCTTGTTCCCTATGCCGGTCTCACAGATGATCACCCGGCCGTTCTTGCGCGCGATCAGGCACACGCAGGCACAGTCGATCATGTTGTTGCCATCGGCCGGCTTCTGCTTTTCCCACAGCACCTTGGGCACTACTCCGAACATCAGTCCTCCGTCCGCCTTCCAGTGGTCGGTGATCAAAAGATGAAGCTCGAGGTCGCCCATCTGCACGGCGCCTTATATGCTCCCCGAAATGGGCGCGGCGGCGATCAGGACATCGCAGCTCACCAAGGACTACGGCGCCAGGCGCGGCCTCTTCGACCTCGACCTGCAGGTCTCCGGCCAGGAGGTCTTCGGCTACTTGGGGCCAAACGGAGCGGGCAAGACGACCACGATCCGCCTGCTGATGGGCATGATCCGGCCGACGAGCGGGTCGGCTCACATCTTCGGCATGGACTGCGTCCGCGATTCGGTCGAAGTCAAGCGCAGGGTCGGCTACCTGCCCGGGGACGTGCCGCAGTTCGGCAGCCTCAGCGGCGGCGAGGTGGTTGCCTATCTGGGCGGTATGCGCGGCGGCGTCGACACGCGGCGGGTGCATGCCCTCGCCGAGAGATTCGAGCTCGACCTCAGCCGGCGTTTTCGCGAGTACTCGAGCGGCAACAAGCAAAAGCTCGCGATCGTGCTCGCGTTCATGCACCGGCCCGACCTGTTGATCCTCGACGAGCCCACCGGAGGCCTCGACCCGCTGAACCAGCAGGAGTTCTACTTGCTTCTGCGCGAAGCCCGCGATGATGGCGCGACGGTTTTTCTTTCGTCGCACATCCTGTCCGAGGTCGAGCACGTCTGCGACCGAGTTGGGATTGTCCGCGACGGCAAGCTGGTGCGTGTCGCGCAGCTGGATGAGCTCCGACACATCCGTGTTCACAACGTCGAGCTGGAGTTCGCTCCCGGCGAGACGATTCCCGAACAGCAGATACGAGACTCGGACGGCGTCGAGTCGATGACGGTGTCCGGCCAACGAGTGGCATGCAGCGTGCATGGGAGCTTCGAGCCTTTGCTGCGGGCGGTAAGCGGCTCTCGAGTTGTTGACCTCGTCAGCACCGAGCCAAGCCTCGAGGAGATATTCCTCAGCTACTTCAAAGAGCCCAAGCCCAAGCTGCTCAAGTCGTGATGTCCTTCGTCCTGGGCCTGCGTCTGGGTCGCTGGGGGATTGCCGGCTTCTCCGTCGCGGCGCTGGTCTCGGCGTTCGTCCAGACCGCCGGCTTCTACCAGATCGCCGGCCATACGGCCGCCGAGCGCACGGCATTCGGCGCCTCGATGGCGACGCTCGCCACCCAGTTCGTCGCGCTCTTCCCGCCGCCGATTCGCCCCGACACGGTTGGCGGGTACGTGGAATTTCGCGGCATCCATCCGCTGGCGATCCTGTTTGGGGTGTGGGCGCTTGCTTCCGCGATGGGGTTTGCGCGCGGCGATGAGGAGCGCGGAATTGTTGAAGCGTCGCTCGCCACCGGCACGTCGAGGATTGCCCTGGTGGCCTCGCGCGCCTCTGCATTCGTGGCCGCGATCACAGCCGCCTCGGCCGCGGCAGGGGCCGGTTTCCTTGCCGGCGTGGCGTCGGGACACGAGACGGTCGAGCTCCGCGGGCTGATCGAAGACCTGGCCCTCCTCGTCGCTGTCGGCTTCTCGTGCTATGGGATTGCGCTCCTGGTTGCCCAGCTCGTGCCGGCGCGGATGGCCGCGGCGGCCGCCGGCGGCGTCCTGCTCGCCTTGTTCCTGCTCAACAGCCTGAGCCGCGTGTTCGCGTCTCTGGCGACATGGAGATGGCTCTCGCCTTTTCGTTACTACGACCTGGGCCAGCCCCTTCCTCCGGGGGGTTACTTCGACACGCGCGCTCTCCTGGCGATGCTCGGGATCGGTGCGCTGACGGCGGCCGGCGCCGCAGTCGCTTTCCTTCGCCGCGACCTCGGCGGTGCTCTCGTGAACGTTCCCTTGCGCTCGCACCGTCCCGGCTACGACGCTTCGCCGACCGTCCTGTGGTATCTGCCACTGGCACGTGGGTTGTATGAACGACGCGCCGGCCTGGTCGCATGGACAGCCGGCATGGCGGTGCTCGCCATCGTCTTCGTCTCACTGACCAGGACGATCGTCAACGTCCTGCTCTCAGTTCCTGCCCTCCTGCCGTACCTTTCGAGCTTCGTCCACCAGCAGCTTTATCCAGCCGTGCTCGGGTTCACGTGGTTCAACGTCGCCCAGCTTCTCTTCGCGGCTCTCGCCATCACCTACGTAGCGCGCTGGTCGGCGGAAGACGACGACGGCCGGCTCGAGATCGCGCTCAGTGAGCCGTTCTCGCGCGCCGCGATCGTCGTCGAGCGGATGGCCGTCCTGATCCTCGCAGCCCTCGTGATCACGGCCGTCAGCGGCGCGACGCTGTATTACGCGTCGCACGCCGAGGGCATCGACCTCAATCCCGGCCGGCTGGTGGCCGCGTCGCTGATGCTCGTGCCGTTCGCGCTCGTGTTCGCGGCCGCCGGTTCCCTGCTCGCCGCCTGGAATCCACGCGCAGCCGTCGGGCTGCTGGGCGCGTTCGCGTTCGCCAGCTACCTGGACACCGAGCTCGGCACGATCTTCAAGCTTCCGATGTGGCTGCAGGACCTGTCCGCGTTCAAGCTCTTCGGCACGCCTTTGCTCACCGGCATCGACGGCCGCAACCTGGCGCTGATGATGCTGCTCGCACTCGCGGGCCTCGGAAGCTCGATACTTGCGATGCAACGGCGGGACGTCGGCGCATAGGCGTTGGCATTAGAAAAGCCCCGACCCAGCACCTACGAAAAGTAGCCAAGCACGAACTTAGGAGGTAAACTGCGTCGCCATGCCGAGATCGATGTGGAAAGGCGTGGTCTCTTTCGGAATGGTCTCGATCCCCATTCGCCTCTACAACGCCACCGAATCCAGCGCCAAGGTCTCCTTCCGCCAGCTGTGCCCTGAGCACCACTCCCCGATCTCGTACAAGCGCTGGTGCGCCGAAGGCGACCACGAAGTCGCCTACAGCGAGATCCAGCGCGGTTACGAGGTCGGCAAAGACCGCTACGTGATCATCGAGGACAAAGATCTCGACAACCTCCCGCTGCCCACCGCCCACGCGATCGACATCGAGGAGTTCGTGCCTGCAGACGACATCGAGCCCGGCTTGTACTACGACAACGCGTATTACGTCGAGCCCGAGGAGCTCGGCAAGAAGCCTTACCAGCTGCTCAAGCGAGCGCTCGAAGCGACAGGCCGAATGGCCATCGCCAAGATCGCGCTGCGCGACAAAGAGCACCTCTGCGCGCTGCACCCCAACGGCCAGGGTCTGATCATGAATACGCTGCACTGGCCGGACGAGATCCGCTCGACCGAAGGTCTCAAGGGGCTCGAGGGCGAGGTCAAGATCAACCCCAAAGAGCTCGAGATGGCCAAGGCGCTGATCGAAAGCCTCGCCGAGACATTCGACCCGAGCCGCTACAAGGACGACTACCGGGAGGCGGTCATGAAGGTGGTGCACGCGAAGATGGAGGGCGAGGTCATCGAGGCTCCCGAGGCGCCTCAGCCGGCCAAGGTCATGGACCTGATGGAGGCCCTCCGCCAGTCCGTGGAGCAGGCGAAAAAGCAACGCTCCGGACGCGAGAAGCCCGCGGCTGAGGCCAAGAGGCGGCGTAAAGCTTCATAAACGCGCTGCCCCTAATCTGGGGCAGATGCAGGAGTCAGACCAACTCCAGATTGACCTGGAGAGCTTCCCTGCCGAGGTGCGGCCGATGCAGGCCGTGTCCGCCGAGGCGCCCTTCAGCTCGCCCGAATACCTCTTCGAGGTGAAGTGGGACGGCCTGCGCTGCATCCTCTTCCGCGACCCGGACGGGCAGGTGAGACTCAAGGATCGCGGCCTCAACGACCTCACCGCGGACCTTCCCGAGGTGGTGGCGGCGGCCAAGCGCGTGCCGCCCGGGAGCGTGATCGACGGCGAGCTCGTGGCCACCGACAGCGACGGGCGGCCGAACTATCCGCGCCTCCGCCAGCGCCTGGCTGCGAGCGCGCAAATGCGCGACGAGATCCCCACCGCTTACCTGGCCTTCGACGCCCTGTATCTCGAGGGGAGACCCCTGCTGCGCCAGCCGGTTCTGCGCCGCCGCACGCGCCTCGCCAAGGCTGTCGAGACAGGCGGCCACCTGTTCGTGCCCGACCATATACAGGAGGACGGCGTAGAGCTCTTCGAAGCCTGCCTGGAGCGCGGCCTCGAGGGTGTCGTCGCCAAGCACTTGCAGAGTCCGTACGTGCCAGGTCAGCGCAGCCCCTTCTGGCTCAAGGTCAAGGCGGTGAAGTCGGACGACTTCGTCGTCATCGGCTGGACGGGCTCGAAGCCGTTCGACGCGCTCGTGGTCGGCTACCACGAGGACGGCCGTCTTCTGCCCTGCGGGACGGTGGGCGGCGGTTACGACGAGGACGCGGGGCACGCGCTGCGCGACGCGTTGGTCGAGCTTGCCACCGAGCAATCTCCCCTCGAACCGCCGCCGATCATGATGCGTCCCGTTCAATGGGTGCGGCCGGAGCTCGTCGTGAGCATCCGCTACTCGGAATGGTCGCCCGACGGCACGCTGCGTTTTCCAATCTTCAACGGTCTCCGGCCAGAGGTCCACCCGGCAGAGGCCGTGCGGCATCGGCCGCGCGTTGTGATCAGCGGCCACGTGCGTCCGGGTTCGGCGGCCTACGACCTGACGCGGTTCCCGTTTTGATCCAGGAGCCGAAGGCCGACTTCGACGTCGTCACCGGCGCCTTCAGCTATACCGGTCGCTTCATCGCTCGCCGGCTGCAAGCGCTGGACCGCCGGATCAAGAGCCTGACCAACCATCCGCGGCGCGCGGGCACGGAAGACATCCAAGCCGATGTCGCGCCGCTCCAGTTCACCGACCGTGCGGCCCTGGTGGACAGCCTGCGCGGCGCCGACGTCCTCTACAACACCTACTGGGTCCGTTTCCATCACGGACGGGTTCGCTTCGGCGACGCTGTCGCCAACACCAGGATCCTGCTCGGCGCCGCGAGAGACGCGGGCGTGCGCAAGGTCGTGCACATCTCCGTCAGTAACCCCTCCGAGGACTCGCACCTCGACTACTACGCCGGCAAGGCGCGGGTCGAGAGGATCGTGCGCGAGTCAGGGCTCGCGTGGGCGATTGTCAGGCCGACCTTGATCTTCGGGCCGGGCGACATCTTGATCAACAACATCGCGTGGCTCTTGCGACGCCTGCCCGCGTTCGGCATTCCTGGTCGTGGCGATTACCGTCTCCAGCCGGTGGCCGGAGAAGACGTGGCGGAGATCGCCACGTGGGCTGCTGATCAGCACGACAACCTGACGGTCGATGCGGCGGGGCCCGACATCATCTTCTACAGCGAGATGGTCGAGTCCATCGCCATCGCCGTGGGACGCCACCCGCGCTTCATTTACCTATCGCCCCGCAACTCCGTGCTCGCCGCGCGGATCATCGGGCGGTTGGTCAACGACGTCACGTTGAATGAACCCGAGCTGAAGGGTTTGATGCAGGAGCTGCTGGTCTCGCATGAGAGACCTCGAGGAACGCGGCGGCTGGACAACTGGCTCTTGAGCAGCGCTGAGACCCTCGGCAAGACTTACGCGTCGGAGCTCGACCGCCACTGGCGTTAGAAGCAACCGGCACGGCAAAGAGGGGTGGAATTCGGGCGCGGGGTTGAAATGCGGTGAAGAGGCTGGCCGGGCTGCGCGCGGACGGCGTCGTTTTGCGACGGGCATCTGTCAACGCCATCACCGGATGGTCCAACAGGGCGCGCGGTCAAAACCGAGGACGAGGGTTTGTTGCGGGTCGCGCCGATGATCACATTCGGGATGCCACGATGGCCTGACTAAATCGGGGTGAACATCATCAGTCGAAGGCGTCTTCGATCAGCTCGGCGTCCAAACCTCCGTTCTCGTTCACGGTGAGGCCGACGACCGCATACCGGATAGGACCTCGCCACTCTGATAGCGCCCGGTACTCCGCAGCCGCGGACATGAGCGCTCGTCGCTTGCGAGCGCTGACGCCCTCGAGCGGCGTGCCGAAAGCGTCGCCTGCGCGGGTCTTGACCTCGACCACGATCAGGTCGCTGTTCCGACGGCAGATCAGATCGAGCTCGCCCCTCCGGGCCAGGAAGCCGGCGCCGACGACCTGATAGCCGCGCGCCCTCAACAAGTCGGCCGCGGCCCGCTCGCCGGCCCGCCCTAGATCGTCAGGCCTGACCGAGAAAGCCCTCGACGGATCTTCGGCGCCCAGGCGGCCCACCTTCGGGCTCAGCTCCTGAGCTGCTCGTTTGCGCATTCGCGATGCGCTCTCTGCGCTGCTCGTCGCTTCGTCCGAATCTGGATCACCTGGGCTCGCCAAATCTCTCGCTGAAGTTTCCCGGTCAGGCCTGCCCGGCTACCAGCTCGGAGACGCGGAACGGCGCCCAAGACGTCCTGTGGATCGGGCTTGGGCCGAGTCGTCGGATCGCGGCGCGGTGCGACGGAGTGGCGTAACCCTTGTGTTCGGCAAACCCCCAGCCTGGATACAGCCGGTCGTACTCGATCATCGTCCGATCGCGCGCGACCTTGGCAACGATGCTGGCCGCCATGATCGACGCGCAAATCTTGTCGCCCCTGACCACCGCCATCTGAGGGAGGGGCGTGTCCGGCACGTCAAAAGCGTCGATCAGCAGGTATTCGGCCTTGACGCTGAGACCAGCGACCGCGCCGGCATGGGCGAGGATGCGCGCCTTGTAGAGGCCCAATCGGTCCACCTGCGTGTGGTCGACGGCGCAGACCGAGACCGCGACCGCGCGCCTCCGGATGATGGCGTCGACCCGATCTCGCTCCTCAGCCGTCATCTGCTTGGAATCGTTGAGACCGGGGATGCGCTCGCCGATGCGGAGGACGACGGCGCCGCCGACGACCGGGCCCGCAAGCGGGCCCATACCGACCTCGTCAACGCCGGCCACGACCTCGTAGCCCATCGCGTGGGCGCGGCGCTCGAACTGCCAGAGCTTCGGACGCATTCAGATGGAGAGTACCGAGGTCGTAAGCGAACGCCAACCCTCTTTACAGGACAGGCCTACACCTCCTGCGGCTCGGCCTCGGCCTCGGCGGCCTCCTGTGGCTCCTCCTCCGGCTCTTCAGGTTCTCCGGCCTCGGCGACCAGCCGTCGCCGCTCCCGGATCCGCGCCTCCCGGCCCACCTTGCCGCGCAAGTAGTAGAGGCGCCCCTGCCTCACGTCGCCATGGCGCAGCACGTCGATCTTGTCAATACGCGGCGAGTGGACCATGAAGGTTCTCTCCACGCCGACGCCGTGAGTCACGCGTCGCACCGTGAAGTTGCGCCGGAGCCCGCCACCTGTGACTCGGATCACCGTGCCTTCGAAAACCTGGATGCGTTCGCGCGTGCCCTCGACGACCTTGGCGTGCACTCGCACGGTGTCGCCTGCACGCAGGGCGGGTGTCTTCTTTTTCTCCTGCTCCTTTTCGAGCTGCTGGATCACATTCATGTTCTTAGCTCCTCAGCTTGGGGTGTGAACCCCGTCTCTGCGCTGCCTGCTGCCTCCGCCACTGCTTGATGCGGGCGTGATCGCCGGACAGCAGCACATCAGGCACCGCCATGCCCCTGTACTCGGCCGGCCGCGTGAACTGCGGCCAGCCGGCGAACTCACTGGAAAAAGCGTCCTGGGCCAGGGAGCCGGGATCGCCGACGACTCCTGGCACAAGCCTGGCGACCGCGTCGATGAGAACCATGGCGGGGATCTCCCCGCCGCTCACCACGTAATCGCCGATCGAGATCTCTCTGGCCTGGAGGGCCGTCCGCACGCGGTCGTCGATTCCCTCGTAGCGGCCGCACACGATGATCAGCCCCCACTGCTGCGCGAGCTCGGCGGCAAGTTTCTGGTCGAGCAGCTCGCCCCATGGCTCCATCAAGACCACCTGACCTGCGTTGCCGGCGCGCAGCGACTCCACCGCCTCGATCACAGGCTCGGGCTTCATCACCATCCCGGGACCGCCACCGAAGGGCATGTCATCGACCTGGCGGTGGCGATCGTGGGTGTACAGCCGCAGGTCGTGAGCCTGAAAGCCGATCACGCCGCGCTCGATGGCACGGCCGATCACACCCTGCTGAAATACAGGGCTGAACATCCCAGGAAAGATGGTGACGACATCGAACTTCATGCTTCCTCGAATCTCATCAGCCAGTCGGCTACGACGACCCGGCCACGCGCGATGTCAACCTCCAGGACCGCGTCCTTGGTTGCGGGAATCAGATGCTCGATAGAGCCTTCGCGGCTGACCCACACGTCATTGGCCGGCCGCTCCAGCACCTCCTCGATCACGCCTACCCGCCGGCCGGACTGGGTGACGACGGTCAGCCCGACCACCTGGCGGTAGTAAAACCGCCCCGCCTCCAGCTCACGCATGCGGTCTTCCGGGACTTCGAGGTAGCGCCCGCGAAAAAGCTCTGCCAGGGTGCGGTTGTCGATGCCGCGGAGCTTGACCACGAGACCCGGCTGCCCCTCCCGGCTCCACTCGACCTGGTGCTCGTAACCGTCGAGCACCAGGCTTGCGCCCGTGTCGAAGCGGTCATGGAAATCTGTCAAGGGCAATACCTTGACAGCTCCCTCCAACCCATGCGCCCCCGTCACTTGCCCGACTCGGATCATGCCCTTACCTCGCCGCCCGACCGAGGGCCGCGCGGCGCGAAGTGTGGCGAAGACAACGACGGGTTGGCGAGGTCCACGAAAACGCGCTTGCCGCGGTCGCGCGATGACGCTACCCGGACGAGCGTCCGAATTGCCTCGATGTTGCGACCGGCCTTGCCGATGAAGCGACCGATGTCTTCGTCGGCGAGCTTGACCTTGATCGCGACTGTCGCGCCTCCGCGCTCGAAGGACTCGACGGTCACCTCGTCCGGCTTCTCGGCCAGCGACTTCGCCACAAACTCGACGAGCGCCCGGTAGTCGATACCCGGGCCGCTCGGCATCGGCCGGTCGCGCCGGAAGCCACCACCGCGCCGAAAGTCACGCCGTTGGGGTCGATTTCTCTGTACGTCGCTCAAGGATTCCCTCCCGCTTCAAGAGGCTGCGCGCCGCTTCGCTTGGCTGCGCGCCCTGCTGCAGCCACTTCATGACTTTGTCCACATCGATCTTGATCTGCACTGGGTCTGTCATCGGGTCGTAATACCCGAGGTGCTCGATAAATCGGCCGTCGCGCGGCGAGCGCGCGTCCGCCACCACGAGACGGTAGAAGGGGTGTTTCTTCGCCCCCATCCGCCTCAACCTGATCTTTACCAACCTGCGCCTCCTTGTCCATGAATCCGGATTAGACCGGCCAACTTGCCTTTCCGGTTGACCGCGCCGAACTGTTTGGCGAGCTTTTGCATCGCCTCGCGTGCCTTGAGCAGGCGGTTGACGTCCGCCGGCTGCACTCCGCTGCCCCGGGCGATGCGGCGCTTGCGCGCGCCGTCGATCAGGCCGGGATGAGCCCTCTCGCGAGGGGTCATGCTGAGGATGATCGCCTCCATCTTCCTCACCTCTTTTTCCGTATCGGCGCCCGCGAGCTGCCCCTTCAGGGCCCCACCGCCCGGAACCATTTCGAGCAAACCTTCCAGCGAACCCATACCCCGCAGCTGCCGGATCTGGGCGAGGAAGTCGTCGAAGCTCAGCTGGCCGGCCCGGAGATGGCGTTCGACCTCGGCCGCCCTGTCCTTGTCGACGGCCCGCTCGGCTTTTTCGATCAAGGTCAGCACGTCGCCCATGCCCAGGATTCGCGATGCCATGCGTTCGGCGTGGAACGCCTCGAGGTCGGACGGCTTCTCGCCCGTACCGGCGAACCTGATGCGCTCACCGGTGGCCACCCGAAACGAGAGCGCGGCTCCGCCGCGGGGGTCGCCGTCGAGCTTTGTCAGCACGACCCCGTCGACCCCGACGCCTTGACCGAAGGCCTCCCCAACCCTGACCGCCTCCTGACCCGTCATCGAGTCAGCGACGAGCAGCGTCTCCGCGACCTCGACCGCGGATTTCAAGCGTTCGAGCTCCTCCATCAGCTCGGCGTCCACGTGCAGGCGCCCGGCTGTGTCGAGGATGACGACATCGCAGCCGAGCCGTCTCGCCTCCGCGACCGCGGCCCTCGCGATGTGCTGGACCGAGGCTTCGCTTGTGTGAAAAGCGACCCCCTCGCGCTCCGCCAGCACGCGGAGCTGCTCGACCCCCGCAGGTCGCCGATAGTCCAGGGCCGCGACGAGAGGGCGGTGACCGTCCCGTCGCGCTAGCAGTGCGAGCTTGACCGCGGTCGTGGTCTTGCCCGAGCCTTGAAGCCCAACCAGCATCAAGACGGTCGGCGGTTGGGAGGCGTAGCGCAGGCCTTCCGAGTTTCCGCCCAGGAGCTCGACCAGCTCGTCGCTGACCGCCTTGACGACGGTTTGGGGAGCCGTCAGGCCAGGCGAGATCTCCCTGCCCGCGAGCCGGCCTCGCACGCGCTCGACGAACCCTTTGACGACTTTGAAGTTGACGTCGGCCTCGAGCAGGGCCAGCCGCACCTCGCGCAGGCCGGCGTCGACCTCTTCGGCACGCAGGACTCCGCGGCTGCTGATCTTCTTGAGGGCTGCCGCGAGCCGCTCGCTCAAGGCTTCGAACATCTAGGCGCCACCCTCAAGCGATGCGATCCGCCGCCGCAGGCCGTTGAGCTCCCGCTCCAGCGCACCGATCGCGCGGCGCCGGCGCGCGGTCTCGGCGAGCAGCCCGAGCCGCTTCTCGTATTTCTGCAGCACCCGGGTAGAACGACGGACGATGTCGTGGACCGCGGCCCGCGAGGTGCCCTGGTGAGCGGCGATCTCCGAGAGCGACCAGTCGCTGCGCAGATAAAGGTCGATCACCTCGCGCTGGTGTTCAGTGAGCAGAGCGCCATAGCGTTCGTATAGGGCAAGGGTGCCCCCGCGAGCCTGAAGGGTGTCAAGTGGCATGCCTTGACAGCTTAGCAAGAATTAGAATCAGCACATCGTGGGGCCGCTGCTGGTCGAAGCGTTTCGCTACAACAGGTGGGCCAACCTGCATGTGCTCGATGTATGCGCTCGGTTGAGCGAAGACCAGCTCCAACTGACCGCGCCTGGCACGTATGGGGCGATCGCCGCGACGCTGCAGCACCTCCTCTCTGCTGAGGGACGGTACCTGCGCCGGATCCTCGGCCACGAGCGGCAGATCAACGAGCGCGATCCGTTTCCCGGCCTCGCCGCATTGAGGACGATCGCGGAGCGAAGCGGGGATCTTCTGATCGAAGCCGCGGGCCGGGTCGGCGGCGACGATGTGATCGATACCCAGTACGGAGATGGGCGCTTCAGGTTGAACCTCGGTGTCGTGCTTCTCCAGGCCATGCACCATGGCAATGACCACCGCACACATGTATGCACGATCCTGGGCACTCACGGAATCGAATACGGCGACATGGACGTCTGGGCTTATGGAGCGGCGTCGGGCGCGATGGTCGCGCTCGGTGCGAGCTGATCGGATGCTCACCGCCTTTCTGCTCGTCAAATCGACTCGGGATGGGCTGACGCGACTCGGACCTCAGCTCGCCGACGTCGAGGGCGTCGCCGAGGTCTACACAGTCACGGGGGAGTGGGACTTCGTCGCCATCGTTCGTGTGCGCGAGCACGATGACCTGGCCAAGGTCGTGACCCAGCACCTCACCAAGCTCAATGGCATCGAGCGGACCCAGACCATGGTCGCGTTCCAGCAGTTTTCGGCGCACGACCTCGAGGCGATGTTCGGTCTCGGCCTCGAGGACAGGACCGGGTAAGGAGAGCGTCGCGGCGCCGCGCCGCTCCCCTGGCGACCTCCTCCCCGTCGCCCTGCGCGCTGCGCGCGCGGGCGCGGCCGTCCTCCTGGAAGCAGGGTTGCCGCGCCCGGGCGCGGCGGTGGAGCTCAAAGGACACGGCGACTACGTCACGGCGACCGACCGTCGATCTGAGGCCGCCATCCTCGAGGTGCTCGCGCGCGACTCGCCTGGCGTGGCCGTGTTGGCAGAAGAGGGCGGCGGCGTCCGCGCCGCATCGATGTGGGCCGTCGACCCACTCGACGGCACGACCAACTTCACGCGTGGGTTCCCCACCGTCGCCGTCTCCGTCGCGCTGCTCGAAAGCGGAATGCCAGCGGTCGGCGCCGTGCTCGCGCCGTTCCTCCAGTTGGAGTTCACTGTTTCGCGAGGCGGAGGCGCTTACATGAACGGCGAGCGGCTGCCGCAGCACCGCGCCATCGAGCCGGCCAGCGCGGTCGTTGCAACCGGATTCCCGTTTCGAGACAAAGCGCTCCTCGCGCGCTACTTGCCGGTGATGGAGAGGGCCCTGGAGCGTTTCGAGGATCTGCGACGTGCAGGTGCCGCCGCGCTCGACCTCGCCTGGACCGCGTCGGGCACCTTCGACGGTTTCTTCGAGCTTGGCCTGCACACCTGGGACGTGGCCGCGGGCGCGGCGCTGGTCCTCGAGGCCGGCGGCCGCGTCACCGACTGGTCGGGCGGTGACGGCTGGATCGAGACAGGGAACATCATCGCCGCCGCGCCGGCGGTGCACGAGGTGCTTCTAGAGCTGGCCGCGCATGCGCCGGAGGGGTAGCTCGACCAGAGCCCGCCACTGCTGGCGAACGGTCAGACCGGCCGGCGCGCGGCCGGCGTTTCGCAAGCGCCGTGGCTCGGTCGCCCGGTCCTGCACGGCGGTCCTGAAATCGCCTTCGAATTCCGTCACCGCCGAGGCGATGTCATGCGATCCGAAGTGGCAGTCGCTTCCGCCGATCGCCGCACCGAGGCGATCGCGGTTGGCGGCGTAGAAGGCATCGAGCTGCCGGCGGCGCCGTGCCCCGATCGGAACGGTGAACACCATCTCGATCCCATCGACTGGATGCTTTTCGATAAGGCGACGGAGCATCCCCGGCTGGATCGACCCGAAGTAGATCGGCATGAAGGGATGCGGGACGATCGCGAGGGCGCCCTGG
>Ga0209690_1000256_pt1 | contig 28002 bp, 30 predicted proteins | sample GraSoiAngelo_150_FD_186164 | JGI IMG/M metagenome (GOLD analysis project Ga0209690, IMG submission 186164) | Grasslands soil microbial communities from the Angelo Coastal Reserve, California, USA - 14_1009_09_40cm (SPAdes) (version 2) | ecosystem: Environmental > Terrestrial > Soil > Grasslands ... | reverse complement strand
CTTTTTCTGGGAGCACATCTTACCGCGGATCTCGGAGCAGGCGCGCCGTGCACTCGAGGAGCACCGCGCGCAGGGGCACCGGCTGGTGTTGCTGACGGGCTGCCCTGATTTTCTCGTGGACCCGTTGGCCACATATCTAAAGATGGATCATGTCATTGCGGGACGACTGGAGCGCGCAGACACAGTCTTCACCGGCGGCATGGTGGACCCGTATCCCTACCGCGAGGGCAAGCGACTGGCGGCCGTTCGGCTCGCCGCCGAGCAGGGACTCGACCTTGGCGCCAGCTTCATGTATGGCGACAGTCCCGGCGACCTGCCGGCGCTGGAAGCGGTCGGCCATCCCCGCGTCGTCAACCCGATTCGCGGCATGACCAGGATCGCGCGCCGGCGAGGCTGGCCCATCCTGTATTGGAGCTGACCTCACCTCCATGCGCATCACCGAAATCTTCTTCAGCATCCAAGGAGAGTCCTCCTACGCGGGGCGTCCCTGCGTGTTTGTCCGGCTCACGGGCTGCCCGCTCCGGTGCACGTGGTGCGACACCGCCTATGCTTTCCACGGCGGGACCGAACGGAGCCTGGAGAGCATCCTCGCCGAAGTCGCGCGCTATGAGTGCCGGCTAGTCGAAATCACCGGCGGCGAGCCGCTGGCGCAAAGCGAGGTCCATGGGCTCGTCACCGCCTTGGCCGATCGCGGGTACGCGGTGCTGATCGAGACGAGCGGCGCGCTCGACATCACACCGGTGGACCCGCGGGCCATTCTGATCATGGATCTCAAATGCCCCGGCAGCGGGATGGAAGACCGGAACCTCTGGGCCAACCTCCCCAAGCTCAAGCCGACGGACGAGGTCAAGTTCGTGATCAAGGACCGTGAGGACTATGAGTGGGCCGTCGCGAAGATCCACGACCACGCGCTGACAGACACGCACACGGTCCTGCTCAGTCCCGTCTTCGGTGAGCTGGACCCGCGGCTGCTCGCCGAGTGGGTGCTCGCCGACCGGCTGCCCGTCCGCCTCCAACTGCAACTGCACAAGTTCATCTGGGATTCCGAGATGCGAGGCGTATGAAGGAGCCCAGCCGAGCGTATGACGGACACATGATGGACATTACGGTTCGCACCGGGCGAGTCGAGGAGGAAGCGGCCGACGCCGTTGTCGTGATGCACTGTGAGGGCGACCCGCGCCTGACCGGAGGGGCTTCTGCGCTCGATGCAGGGCTCAAGGGGCGGCTGGCCGCCCTGCTCAAGAGCGGCGAGTTCACCGGTACGCCGAATCAGGTCTCCATCGTGCACGTCGCCCCCGGCGAGGGCGTGCGTGCCAAGCGCGTGGTGCTGGTGGGGCTCGGCAAGCGCAAGGAGGTCTCGTTAGAGAAGCTCCGCCAAGCCACGGCCACGGCCGCCAAGGCGAGCCGCGCTGTGGGCGCCGTGTCGTTCGCCATGCCCGTACAGGACCACGCCGAGCTCCTGACCGGGCTGCCCGCCGCCAGCCGCCTGTACGACATCGCCCAGGCCCTCGTCGAAAGCGCGATCCTGGGCCTCTACGAGTTCACGGTCTATCACACGGAACGGAAGGACGAGGCCAAAGCCATCCGGCGCATGACCGTGCTGGTGAGCGACTCGAATGCGCTGGCCCAGGCGCAGCAAGGGGCCCAGCAGGGGCAGATCGTCGGGGAAGCCACCACGTACGTGCGCGACCTCTGTAACCACCCGTCGAACGTCGTCACGCCGACCTACATCGCGAACGAGGCGAAAAAAGTGGCGCGGGAACGGGGCGTGCGCTGCACGGTCCTCGATCGGCCGCAGATGGAGCGTCTCGGGATGGGCGCCATCCTGGGCGTCGCCCAGGGGAGTCACGAGCCGCCCAAGTTCGTCATCCTGGAATACCGGGGCGGCCCCCGCGGCGAGCGGCCGGTGGTGCTCGTCGGCAAGACGATCACGTTCGATTCGGGCGGGATCTCGCTCAAGCCGGCCGACAACATGGAACAGATGAAGGCCGACATGACCGGTGGCGCCGCCGTGCTGGCGGCGGTCCGTGCGGCCGCGCGGCTCCGCCTGCGGCTCAACCTCGTCGCCGTGATCCCGGCCACGGAGAACATGCCAGGTGGGCACGCGATCAAACCCGGGGACGTCCTCCGGAGCCTCTCCGGCAAGACCATCGAAGTCATCAACACGGACGCCGAGGGGCGCCTGATCCTCGCCGACGGCCTCACGTATGCCCAGCGCTTCAAACCAGCCGCCCTCGTGGACATCGCGACGCTGACCGGCGCCTGCGTCGTGGCCTTGGGCAACCACGCCATCGGCGTGTTGGGGAACAACGAGCCGCTGATCGGGGAACTCAAGGACGCCGGCGAGCGGTGCGGCGAGCGCGTGTGGCAGCTGCCGCTCTGGGAAGAATACTACGAGCAGATCAAGAGCGACGTGGCCGACGTGAAGAACACCGGCGGGCGCCCCGGCGGCACCATCACGGCCGCGGCCTTCCTCAGCAAGTTCGCGGGCGACGCCGTCTGGGCGCACCTCGACATCGCCAGCACCGACTGGAGCGAGCGCGAGCGCGCGTACATCCCGAAGGGCGCGACGGGCGTGGGCGCCCGCCTGTTGATCCAGTTCCTCTGCAACCGGGCCGACGGCACGCGCCTTTCCGCGGCGCGAGGCCGCTAACGACGGCGATGCCGTGAACTTGCGAGAGAAAGTCGGCCAGCTCTTCATGCTCGGCTTTCAGGGCACCGAGTTCACGGAGGACCTGCGCGCCCTCTGCAAGACCTATCACCCCGGCGGGGTGATCCTCTTCAGCCGCAACCTGACCGATCCGGAGCAGGCCGCGCGCCTCACCAACGCCCTGCAGAAGCTGGCCCCCAAGATGCCCCTGCTGATGGCCATCGATCAGGAAGGCGGCCGTGTGGCGCGGCTGCCCAAGGGCTTCACCGTGTTCCCGGGGCAAGGCACCCTGGGCCGTGCCGGGGCGGTCCCCCTGGCGTACGGCTTCGCCGAGGTGACGGCCAGGGAGCTGCGGGCGATCGGCGTGAACATGAACCTGACCCCGGTCCTGGACGTGAACACCAATCCGCAAAATCCCGTCATCGGTGACCGGGCCTTCGGGCACGATCCGGAATTGGTAGAGACGCTCGGCCTCGCCGTGATCGCCGGGCTGCAGGACAACGGCGTGCTGGCCTGCGGCAAGCACTTCCCCGGCCATGGCGACACGGCGGCGGACTCGCACAAGGAGCTGCCGACGGTGTCCCACGGGCTCGACCGGTTGCACGAGATCGAGCTGCGGCCCTTCGTGCACTGCTTCCAGAACGGGCTCGCGGCCGTCATGACGGCGCACGTCCGCTATCCGGCCTTGGACCTGGAGCACCCCGCCACACTGTCCCAGGCCATCCTGACCGACCTGCTCCGCACCCAGCTCCAGTTCAAGGGGCTGGTGCTGACGGACGATCTGGAGATGCACGCGATCCTGGACAATCACAGCATCGAAGCGGCGGCCGTCCGCGCGCTGAACGCCGGCGCGGATATCCTGCTGATCTGCAAAGACCCCGATCGCCAGGCGGCCGCCATGGAGGCCGTCTACCGCGCCGCGAAAGACGGCGATGTCCCGGCGTTGCGGTTCGAGCACGCCCTGCTACGGGTGCTCGAGGCCAAGGAGCGCTACCTGCTGCCGTACACGCCGGCGGACCCGAGGCACGCAGCCGAGCGCGTCGGCACCAAAGCGCACCGCGAGGTCGCCCACAGCATCAAGGAAGCCGCCGAACAGGCCAGCGTCTGAGCGGATCTGTCATGGGCTTGAAGAAGGGCGACATCATCGACGAGTTCAAACGCTACCCGGACGGTTGCGGGCTGGTCGTCAAAGTGATGCACGGGGGGGAGGGCTTCCAGAAGATCGTCTGCTGCGGCCACGAGCTGACGGAGGAGGACGTCGTGCCCGCCCGTCTCAACAAGTTCGGCCGCAAGCTCAGCCCCAAGGGCGTCGGCTACATCATCGACGAGAAGAAGAGCCATCCCAACGCGTGCGGCTTGCGCCTGATGGTCGTGGACGGCGGCCACGGGCTGCAACGCATGGAATGCTGCGGCCATACGCTCACCTTGGCCGACGAAAAAGAGCTGCTCACCTTGGGGTTCGGGAAGCTCCGGGAAGCCGAGCCTGAAGAACAGCCGGACCAATCCCCTGGCCCGGCGGGGACCGCCTAGTTGGAGGGGCACGGCATGCCGTGCTTCTACAAACTAATCAGCCCAGGAAGATCTTCTGCAGCTTGGCTTGGTTTTCCAAGACCGCCATCGCCTGGTGCAGGTGCTGCAGCTTCTGGTTCCGAATGCGGGTCGCTTCTTGATTGGTCAGGTCCACCCCTCCCGAGCGGATGGCCGTCTGCAGTTTGCGCAGGTGCTGGTGGAGCTCCTTGAACGAGGGCGGGTCGAATTTCTTCAGCACCAGGGGATTCAACATGATATAGCCCTCCATGATGTCCTTGGCCATCATGGCGAAGCTCCGCCCTCTGCTGCCCCCTCCTCCTGTTAGGACAGCCATACCTTTCCCTACATCAGCTCGCGTCGCACGCTGATGGGCGTCCCTGCCCGGAGACCTTCCTGATAGGCCATCAGCGCCCGCTGCTGTTTCTGGTTCATTACGGCCCGGAGCGCGCGCTCGGTCTGCGCGCTGTCCTGCATCGGCACGGCCGGCGTCGGCTGGCTGGCAAGGATCACCTGCGCCATGGCCAGTTCATCCGCGGTCGGGGCCACCGACTCGCGGACCAGCATCCGCGCCTTCTCCTGCATCAGGAAGGCCTTGTAAGACGCCTCGAACTGCTCAGGCGTTTTATGATGATACCGGGCCAAGACCTGTTTGTATTGAACCGGGTCGAACTTGCCGTTGTGCTGGAAGTCGGGGTGCTTCATGATGGCGTCCCGCAGCTCGTTGGCCGTGACAACGACGCCCATTTCACGGGCAGCCTGCATCCACAGACGGCTTTCAATGAGCTGGTCGATCGTCTGCTGCTTGAGCTGGTCCTCCGAGATATCGGCGGTGATCGCCCCTTCCTGTTTCAGGTAGCGGTACCGCTCGGTCAGGAACTGATAGGTCTGGAGGTACTCGCTGCGCGACACCTTGTCGTCCCCCACCCGGACGATGATGTCTTCCTTGTTCTCCTCAAACCCCCACCACCCCATCGTGACCACGAAGATCGCGGCGATCAGGAACATGAGGGTCCGGTAGAACCAAGGCCGCTCGATCGCGCTTTCCCGGATGACTTTCAGCATGTTTCCCCCTGCCAGAACAGGACCAATTTATTGTACGCAACCGTGGGCGTCGACGCAATGACACTCAACTATTTGTTCTCCTTGGCGTTTTCTGTTACAATCCCTTGGCTAGCCGCAGGAGCAGGATACGTGCCGGACACGGGGGGCATTCTCGAACGGGAGCAGGACCATACACCCACCCGCGTCTTTCCCAAGGCAACAGTTCTGCATCGTTTCATTGCGAAGTCGTTGGACCTGTTGATCGTGTTGGGGGTGGGGGAATTGACGCCACCGTACGGGTTTTGGGTGGCCTTCTGGTACATCCTGGTGGCGGACGGCTTTGCCGGACGCAGCATCGGGAAGCGTCTCATCGGGTTACAGGCCTGGGTCCCTGAGTCGCACGCGCCGGCCGGTTTCAGGGACTCGATCATCCGGAACGTCCCCCTTGCCGTCGGCTACGCGGCCTTTCAGATCCCATACGTGGGTTGGCTCGGGGCCGCGGCTGTGTTGGGCATCGAGTCCCTCCTGATCATTGGCAACGAGCGGGGCCTGCGGATCGGCGACGAGTTAGCCCACACGCAGGTCGTAGACGAGCAGATCTTCGATGTGGAATCCCTGTCGTAAAGGAGGAACGGCGTGAGCCTCACCTCAGACATCCTCGGGTGGTTCTCCAATGACCTGGCCATTGACCTCGGCACCGCCACCACGCTGGTGTACGTGCGCGGGCGCGGCATCGTGCTCAACGAGCCGTCGGTGGTAGCGATCGAGAAGAAGACCGAAAAGGTGCTTGCCGTCGGTGCCGAGGCCAAGAAGATGCTGGGCCGCACCCCCGGCAACATCATGGCCATCCGGCCGATGAAAGAGGGCGTGATCGCCGACTTCGAGATGGCCGAAAAGATGCTCCGGCACTTCATCACGAAGGCGCACAACCGCAGCACCTTCGTGCGGCCGCGGATCATCATCGGCGTGCCCTCGCGGATTACGCAGGTGGAGCAGCGTGCGGTGCGTGATTCGGCGGAGCTGGCTGGCGCCCGGGAGGTCTACCTGATCGAAGAGCCCGTCGCCGCGGCCATCGGCGCCGGCCTCCCGATCACGGAACCGTCGGGCAACATGGTGGTGGACATTGGCGGCGGCACCACCGACATCGCCGTCCTCTCGCTGGGCGGGATCGTCTACAGTGAATCGGTGAAGGTGGCGGGCGACCGCATGGACGACGCCATCATGAACTACGTGAAGAAGAAGTACAACCTCCTCATCGGCGATCACATGGCCGAGCGGGTCAAGGTGGAGATCGGGTCCGCCTATCCGTTCGAGGAGAAGAAGACCATGATGGTGAAAGGGCGCGACCTGATCTCCGGCATTCCCCGGACGCTGGTCCTCGACGATTCTGAGATCCGGGAGGCCCTCTACGAGCCGATCAGCACGATCGTGAACGCCATCAAGGTGGCCCTCGAGAACACGCCGCCCGAACTGGCCGGCGACATCATCGACTGCGGGATCGTGCTGACGGGCGGGGGGTCCATGCTCTGGGGGATGGACACGCGCCTGCGGGAGGAGACGGGCTTGCCGATCATTACGGTGGACGACCCCCTCACCTCCGTGGTGTTGGGCGTCGGGAAGATCCTCGACGAACTCGATCTGCTGCGCAAAGTGAGTGTGATGTCCCAGTACAGCAGCTCGCGGTAACGCGGCGGCCCGGCCGTGTGACATGATCTCATTGCAATCGATCGCGGGAGGCAAGCGGGCTGTCCTCCTGCTGCTCCTCTTTCTGGTGGTCGCGCTGCTCCTCCTGCCGGAATCCCGCCAAGAATCCCTCATGGTGATCGGCCGGCCCATGGCCACCGTCATCGCCGTGCCGCTCCGCGGTATGGAGGCGGCCAACCAGACGATCGACTCGCTCGTGAACCGGTACCTGGCGTTGCAGCACATGCGTGAGGAGAACCTGGCACTCCGGCAGCACATCGCGCGGCTGCAGCAAGAGAACGCGCGCCTCCGGGAGACCGCCCAAGCGACCACGCGGCTGCGCGACCTGCTCGAGCTGCAGGAGCGGCTGCCCTATCCCACAGTCGCCGCCCAGGTGATCGGCCTGGACTCCACGAACTGGTACCGCAGCATCGTCATCAACAAGGGCCGCAAGAACGGCCTCGCCGCCGACATGGGCGTGGTGACGACGGCGGGCGCGGTCGGGCGGATCGTGAAAGCCTACGACCGCTTCGCCATCGTGCTGCTGCTCAACGACCTGAACAACGCGATCACGGGGCTCGTGCAGCGCACGCGGGACGAGGGCATCGTGGAGGGCACGGAGAAGGGTCTCGCACGCATCAAGTACCTGCCCCTGCTCTCGACCGTGAAGGTCGGCGACCAGGTCGTCACCTCCGGTCTGGCGGGCGGGTTCCCGCGCGGCCTGCCGATCGGCAATATCACCAAGATCGAGCGGCGCGAGGCGGAGCTGTTCCTCTCCGCCGAGATCGCGCTGGACGCGGACTTCGCGAAGATCGAAGAGGTGCTTGTCATCACCGCCCCGCGGGAGAGTGCGCAGCTCCCCGCCAACCCGTTCACCTTCCAGCCGGCGGTCCCGCTCACGCCCGCGGGGGAGACACGATGAAGGTCCTGGGTTACGCCTGGCTGATCCTGCTCCTCGTCCCACTCCAGGTCGTCCTCGTCGACCGGATCAGTCTCTTCGGCATCCGCCCCGACTTGCCGCTCGTGGCCGTCTGCCTGATCGGCCTGTACCACGGTGAGATCGACGCACTGCTGGCTGGGATCGCGATCGGATTCGCCCAGGACCTGTTCTCCGGCGGCGTCCATTGGGGGAACCTGTGCCTCAAGCCGATGCTCGGCCTGATCGCCGGGCTCGCCAGCCGCAACGTGCTCAACCTGACCGGGGGGTTCGCCTTCGGCCTGATCTTGTCCCTGTCGGTCCTCTCCGGCACGGTCATGTACCTGCTCAAAGCCTTCATGGGTCCCGGCGAGAGCTTTTTCCTCGCGGCCCGTGGCATCATCCTGCCCCAGGCCTGCTACGACGCGTTGGTGAGCCTCGCCCTGCTCAAGCTCCTGCAGCGCTGGTGGGCATCCCCCACGCCGCAGACCGCGCTCAGTTATGAGTAGGTTCACCACCCAGCACGAGGACTTCAGAAACCTGCAACGCCGGCTGCTGTACCTGCGCACTGGTCTGCTGTTCTGTTTGCTGCTGCTCTCCGCCCGTCTCTGGTACCTGCAGGTCGTCAAGGGCCCCTATTACCGCGAGCTCGCGGAACAGAACCGGGTCCGCACGGTGGACCTCAAGCCGGCCCGCGGGCTGATCTTCGACCGCCACGGCGAGTTGCTGGCCAACAACGTCCCCAGCTTCAACCTCTACCTCACCGTCGAGGACATCCGGGATCGGGAGGGCCTGGCTGCCGCGCTCGAGGAGCTGATTGGACTGCCCCGCGCCGAGACCAAGAAGCGGTTGGTCCAGCAGGCCAAGTCATACGTCCCGATCCTGCTCAAATCAGGCCTAACCCTGCGCGAGGCCGCCCTCCTCGAAGGCCACCGGCTGGAGCTCACGGGCCTGCGGGTCCAGGCGGAATCCCAACGGAACTACGTCCAAGGCCCCCTGGGAAGCCACCTCCTGGGTTACGTCGGCGAGGTGTCGCCCGAGCAGCAGGAGGAGCCGGACTTCGCGGGTCTGGTCCAGGGCAGCATTGTCGGCAAGGCCGGCGTCGAGAAGACCTACGACCGCATGCTCCGGGGAAAGCCCGGCGAGAAGACCATCGAGGTGGACGCGCGGGGCAACGAGCGGAAGATCGTGGCGGTGGTCGAACAGACCCCGGGCGACGACCTCTACCTGAGCCTGAACCTGCGCCTCCAGCGTCTCGCCGAATCGCTCTTGGGCGCCGAGTCCGGCGCGATCGTCGCGCTGGACCCCAGGAACGGCGATGTGCTGGTGATGGCCAGCAGCCCGCCCTACGACCCCAACGTCCTGTCGCGCGGGCTCACGCCCGCGCTGTGGGAGCAGATCGCGTCGGATACGCGACACCCGCTGACGAACCGGGCCGTGCAAGGCCAGTACCCGCCGGGCTCCACGTTCAAGATCATGGTCGCCTCCGCCGCGCTCGAATCGGACAAGTGGTCCGCCGACACCAAGGTCCGGTGCGCGGGCGCGTTCCCCTCCGGCAAACACATGTTCAAGGACTGGAAGAAGGGCGGGCACGGCGTGATGGACCTGTACCACGCGATCGTCCAATCGTGCGACGTCTACTTCTACAACATCGGCCAGCGTCTCGGAATCGACACGATCGCCGAGACCGCGCGCCGGTTCGGCCTGGGGCAACCCACCGGCATCGACCTGCCGTCCGAGCGCGTCGGGGTCGTGCCCTCCACCGAATGGAAGCAGCGCGTGCGGAAAGAGCCGTGGTACGTCGGCGAGACCATCTCCGCCTCCATTGGGCAGGGCTACATCACCGTCACACCGCTCCAGATGGCCGTCGCGATCGGAGCCGTCTCCAACGGAGGGACGCTCCACCGGCCTCGCCTGGTCCGGGCCGTCCGTGAGCGCGCGACCGGGCGGCTCCAGGAGTTTCCGTCGGTGGAACGCGGGCCCGTGCCGCTGCAGGAGGACACTTTCCATTTCCTGCAGGATGCGCTGCGGGAGGTCGTCCTGCACGGCACCGGCGGCCGGGCGCGCTCCCGGTCCATCTCGATCGCCGGCAAGACGGGGACGGCCCAGACGGTGGGCGCGCGGGTCAGCCAGCTCAGCACCGACGAGGAGGCCATTCCCAAGCAGTTCCGTGACCACGCCTGGTTCGTGGCCTACGCGCCGGCCGAAGAGCCCCAGATCGCGGTCGCCGTGCTCGTGGAGAACACCGGCCACGGCGGCGCGTACGCCGCGCCGATCGCCAAGGCCCTGATCGAAGAATACATGAAGGACTCGGACGTCGATGATCGACACCAGATCGCCGGACAGTTTTGAGTGGCGGTTCGTCCTCGTGGCGCTGGGGATCCTCGCGGTGGGCGTGATCTCCATCTACAGCGTCTCCCCAAGCCCGATGTCCAAGGGCCAGACTCCCCTCTACGCCAAACAGCTAGCCTGGATCCTCATCGGCCTCGTGGCGTTCCTGGCGGCGGTCGCCATCGACTACCACTCGCTCGCCCGGCACGCCTACGTCCTCTACGGGCTCACCTTGATCCTCCTAGTGCTCGTCCTGGTCATGGGCCGTTCCAGCCGAGGCGCGCAGCGCTGGTTCGCAGTGGGGCCCCTCACCTTCCAACCGTCGGAAGTGGCCAAGCTGGTGCTTGTCCTCGTGCTTTCGAAGTACTTCGCCGACGTGCAGCGCGCCGGCTGGATCCAGCGGGTGATCGTGCCCGGCCTGATCACCCTCCCCGGGCTCCTCTTGATCCTGAAGCAGCCGGACCTGGGCACCGCGATGAGCTTCACCTTCATCTTCGTCTCGATGGTCCTGGTCGGCGGGCTGCATGCGAAAGCGCTCGGCCTCGGCGTGCTCTTCACGTCCATGCTGTTCCCCTTCGCCTGGGAACTCATCTGGACGTCGCTGCACGACTACCAGCGCGATCGGATCCTGACCTTCTGGGACCCCATGACCGACCCGGCCGGCAAGGGCTATCACGCCCTGCAGTCCCGGATCGCCATCGGGTCAGGCGGCCTGCTCGGCAAGGGCCTCGTCGAGGCCACGCAGAGCCGGCTCAAGTTCCTGCCCGAAGGCCATACGGATTTCATCTTCGCGGTGTTCGCCGAGCAGTGGGGCTTCATCGGGGTTTTCGTGCTCTTCCTGCTCTTCGCGGCCTTGATCTTCCTAGCCTCGGAGATCGCCGGCAAGGCCAAGGACCCGCTGGGGCTGCTTCTGGCGGCTGGCATCCTGTCGATGGTGGGCTTCTGCCTGATGGTCAACGTGGGCATGACGATGGGGATCTTCCCGATCGTCGGCATCCCGCTCCCGCTGATGAGCTACGGCGGGACCACCACCGTGACCTCCATGGCGGCCTTGGGGCTCTTGCTGAATGTGAAACGACGTCGGTTGACACTATTTTATTGAGTGACGTTTCAACCTTTATGACGGCAGACGGGTCTAACGGAGTGTGGTGGATGACATGAGCGCCAACCGGTCCCGCTACACCTGTCTGCCAAGGAGAGTATATGGGGTTAGAGATCATCATCAATGTCGCGCGGGAGGAAACCCGCGTGGCGGTCCTCGACCGAAAGGTCCTGACGGACCTCTACATCGATCGGGCCAAGCAGCGGGACTACGTCGGCAACGTCTATAAGGGCAAAGTCGTCAAGGTCCTGCCCGGCCTGCAGGCCGCCTTCGTCGACATCGGGCAGGACAAGGCGGCGTTCATTCACGTCTCCGAGCTCACCGGCGGGATCGGCTCAGACGAGACGCTCCTGGAGCTGGAGGACAAGGCCGTCGAGGTCCCGAAGCCCAAGCGTCATGCGTCGAAACCCATCGAGCAGCTCCTGGAGGAAGGCCAGGAGCTCGTGGTCCAAGTCGTCAAGGGACCGATCGGCACCAAGGGCTCGCGGGTGACCTCGTACATCTCGCTGCCCGGCCGCTACCTGGTCTTCCTGCCGCACGTGGATCACATCGGTATCTCGCGCCGCATTGAGAACGACGAGGAGCGCGCCCGCCTCAAGCAACTCATGCTGAAGCTCCGCAAACCCGGGTCCGGCTACATCGTCCGGACGGTCAGCGAGGGGGTGACGGACGATGAGCTCCGCTCGGACGTCGAATTCCTTCAGGCCACGTGGGAGGAGATCCAGGAGAAGAAGACTCGCCTGAAGGCGCCGGCGCTGCTGCACAACGACCTGGACCTGGTCTTCCGGACCGTCCGCGACCACTTCACGAAGGAGGTCCAGCATCTGTGGGTGGACTCGAAGCCCCAGTACGAGGCCGTCCGGGAGTTCGTGGGCCGCTACCTGCCTGAATTGCTGCCGCGCATTCACCTCTACACCAAAGACCAGCCGATCTTCGACCATTTCGACCTGGAATCGGAGATCGCCAAAGCCACCGCCCGCAAGGTCTGGCTCAAGTCGGGCGGGCACATCGTGATCGACCACACGGAAGCGATGACCGTCATCGACGTCAACACCGGGCGCTTCGTCGGCAAGCGGGACCTCGAGGAAACGATCACCAAGACCAACCTGGAGGCCGTGAAGGAGATCGCCTACCAACTCAAGCTGCGGAGCATCGGCGGCATCATCATCATTGACTTTATCGACATGGAGCGCGAGCGCAACCGCGAGAAGGTGTTCCAGGCGCTCAACGACGCGCTCGCGCACGACAAGGCCCGCACCCGAATTCTGAGAATCTCGGAGCTGGGCCTTGTGGAGATGTCGCGGGAACGCGTGCGGGAGGACCTCTACCGCGCGCTCTCGGAGCCTTGTCACTACTGCGAGGGGCGCGCCTACACGAAGGACCCGACCACGATCTGCTACGAGCTGTTCCGCGACATCCGGCGGCTGTCGCCCACGCCCGACGAGCGGACCATCGTCATCGGCGCTCACCCCAACGTCGCCTCGCTGCTGGCGGACGAAGAGGCCGACTCCCTCGCGGAAATCGAGCGCGAACGACAGGTCAAGGTCGTCGTCAAGCCCGACCCGACCCTGCACATCGAGCAGTACGACATCGTGATGCTGTGATGACTGCCCTTGACGGAGCACCGGGGCCTTGGATATTTTGAAGATGTAGTCCTGCGCGGCGCCTTCGCACCCCGGTAGCAACCCAGGACACAGACCCGACGTATGACACCGAGCGCATCAAAAGCTCAGGACCACATCACCATTGCTCTTGGCGACGAACGCTACCCGGAGCTGCTGCGCGCGATTTACGATCCGCCGGCCGTCCTGTACTGCGACGGCTCCGTGGAACCAGGAGACCGGCAGGCGGTGGCGATCGTGGGCTCCCGCCAAGCGACGCCTTACGGGCTCCGCATCACCGAGACACTCGCTGGCGAACTGAGCGCGCTGGGGTTCACGATCCTGAGCGGGTTCGCGCGCGGCATCGACGCGGCCGCCCACCGCGCAGCCCTGGCGGCGGGCGGTCGGACAATCGCCGTGCTGGGCTGCGGGCTGGATGTGGACTACCCGCCCGGGCACGCGTCCCTGCACGCAGAAATTGCTGGCAGCGGCGCCGTGCTCACGGAGTTCGCGCCCGGCACGCCGCCGCGGGCGACGAATTTCCCGCGCCGGAACCGGATCATCAGCGGCCTGGCGCTGGGCGTCGTCGTGGTCGAGGCCGCCGATGACAGCGGATCGTTGATCACCGCGCGCCTCGCGCTGGAGCAGGGCCGCGAGGTCTTCGCGGTGCCAGGCCCCATCGACGTCCCGACGAGCCAAGGCCCGCACGGTCTGTTGAAGCAGGGCGCAACGCTGGTGGAGACGGTGGACGACATCGTGGAGGAGTTGTTGCCACAACTGGACAGACCATTACAGACGCTGAAAACTGAACCCATTGCTGCGCTTCCGGAACACGTGGAGCTTTCACCAAGTGAGCGCACTGTGCTAGAGGTGATGAGCCGCGAGCCGCTTCACCTCGATGACCTGACGGAGCGGAGCCGCTTGACGACACCGGCCGTCGCGGCCATCCTGCTGGGTTTGGAATTGAAAGCGCTCGTGAAGCAGTTACCGGGACAGCGGTACTGTCTGGCGAGATGAGAAAGACGTTACACGAGGGTTCATGTCCAAGTCGCTGATCATCGTCGAGTCGCCGGCCAAGGCCCGGACCATCTCCAAGTACCTGGGCCGCGGCTACACCGTCATGGCCTCCGTCGGCCACGTGAAGGACCTTCCTGAGAGCAAGCTCGGCGTGGACATCGCGCACAACTTCACGCCGCACTACGTGACCATCAAGGGCAAGGCCCAGGTCCTCGCCGAGATCAAAAAGAAGGCGAAGGAGGCCGACAAGGTGTACCTCGCGCCCGACCCCGACCGCGAAGGGGAAGCTATCGCCTGGCACATCGCCCAGGAGATCGATGGAAAGTCAGTTGACGGGAAGGCGAAAGGCCAAGCCCGCAAGGTCCTCCGGGTCCTCTTCAACGAGATCACGGAGTCGGCCATCAAGCGCGCCCTCCAGTCCCCCGGCCAGATCGACATGAACCTGGTCAACGCGCAACAGGCCCGGCGCGTGCTCGATCGCATCGTCGGCTACCAGGGCAGCCAGTTGTTGTGGAAGAAGGTCCGCCGTGGCCTCAGCATGGGGCGGGTGCAGTCGGTGGCCGTCAAGCTGATCTGCGAGCGCGAGCGCGAGCGCGAAGCCTTCCGCCCGGAGGAGTACTGGACCATTACGGCGACGCTGGCCGGGAAGCACCCGCCGCCCTTCGAGGCAAAGCTCCACAGCGTCAACGGCCGGGAGGCGGACATCAGCACGGCCCCGGAGGCCGAGCGCATCGTGGCGGCGGTCCGGGGCAAGACCTTCATCGTGCAGGCCATCGAGCGCAAGGAGAAGAAGCGCAATCCGGTGGCGCCCTTCATCACCAGCCGGCTCCAGCAGGAGGCGGCGCGCAAGCTGCGCTTCAGCCCCAAGAAGACCATGACCCTGGCCCAGCAGCTTTACGAGGGCGTGGACATCGGCAAGGAGGGGCCGACCGGGTTGATCACCTACATGCGCACCGACTCCACCAGAATCGCCCGTGAGGCGGCCGAAGAAGCCAGGCAGCTCATCCGCGAGCGGTTCGGGAGCGAGTACCTGCCCGCCACCCTGAACGTCTTCAAGACCCAGAAGGCCGCCCAGGATGCCCACGAGGCGATCCGACCGACATCGATCCACCGCGATCCCGAGTCCATCCGGCCGTTCCTGGATCGCGACCACTACCAACTTTACAAGCTGATCTGGACCCGCTTCATCGCCTCCCAGATGGCCCCGGCCCTCCTGGAAGTCACCCGCGTGGACTGCGTGCCCGAGCGCACGGCGGATGCCTACGTGTTCCGGGCCACGGGGACCGTCGTCAAGTTTGCCGGCCATCTGGCGGTGTACCAGGAAGGCAAGGACGCGGAGCTCGCCGCGCAGAGCCGCAAAACCGAGCGGGCGACCGAAGAGGAGGACGAGGCCGAGCGGCAGTTGCCGGTCCTCACCGAAGGGGAGCGCCTGCGCCTCGTCGCGCAGGAAGGTCAGGCCGAGCCGGGCCTCACGCCGAAGCAGCACTTCACCCAACCGCCGCCCCGGTACAACGAGGCGCTGCTCATCAAGGAACTGGAAGAGAAAGGGATCGGCCGGCCCTCGACCTACGCGAGCATCACATCCACGATCCAGGAGCGCCGGTACGTCGAGAAAGTGGACGGCCGCTTCGCGCCCACGGAGACCGGCATCACCGTGAATGACTTCCTCGTCAAGGGGTTTCCAGACATCCTCGACGTGGACTTCACGTCGCTGATGGAGAAGGAACTGGACGAGGTCGAGGAAGGTGAGAAACAGTGGGTCGCCGCGGTGCGCGATTTCTACCTGCCGTTCAGCAAGGACATCGAAAAAGCCAAGCACCTCCCCGGCCCCAAAGACACGGTCCAGCCGCCGACCAACATCCCGTGCGAGAAGTGCGGCCGGATGATGGAGATCAAGTGGGGCCGGAACGGGAAGTTCCTGGCCTGCCCGGGCTACAAGGAGGACCCGCCCTGCAAGAACACCCAGAACTTTGAGCGGCTGCCCGACGGCACCATCAAGATCGTCGCCAAGCAAGAGGTCGCGACCGACGAGAAGTGTGAGAAGTGCGGCTCCCCAATGGTGATCAAGAGCGGCCGGTTCGGCAAGTTCCTCGCGTGCTCGGCGTACCCGACCTGCAAGAACACGAAGCCCCTCCCGCTCGGCGTCAAGTGCCCCAAGGACGGCGGCGACCTCACGCAGAAGCGCAGCAAGAAAGGCCGCACGTTCTACGCCTGCACGAACTACCCCAAGTGCGACTTCGCCCTCTGGGACCGGCCTGTGGCGAAGCCCTGCCCGCAATGCCGCGCGCCGTTCCTGGTGGAAAAATACTCCAAGCAGACCGGCACCAGCCTCGTCTGCCGCAACGACGAGTGCGGCTACAAAGAATAGTGTGCTAAGATTACGGTCTCACTGAGAGACCGCCACCATGCGCGAGGATATCGTCATCATCGGCGGGGGCCTGGCCGGTTCGGAGGCGGCCTGGCAGGCGGCGAATCGCGGCGCCAAGGTCACTCTGTACGAGATGCGTCCCAAGGAACAGACGGCCGCGCACAAGACCGGCTATCTGGCCGAACTGGTCTGCTCCAACTCGCTCGGCTCCCGCGAGCTCCAGAGTGCCCCCGGCCTCCTCAAGGAGGAGATGCGCCGGCTCGGCTCCCTCATCATGAAGGTCGCGGACGACGCGCGGGTGCCGGCGGGCGCCGCCCTGGCCGTGGACCGCGACCTCTTCGCGCAGCAGGCCACGCAGGCCCTCGATGGCCACCCGAACATCCGCATCCTGCGCGAGCCGGTGGCCGAGGTCCCGTCCGACTGCCTGGCGATCGTGGCCACGGGCCCCCTGACCACTGACGCGCTGGCCGAACACCTCAAGCGCCTGACGCACTCGACGCACCTGTACTTCTACGACGCGATCTCGCCGATCGTGGACGCCGACAGCATCGACATGCGCAAGGTCTTCAAGGCGTCGCGCTACAACAAGGGCGACGCGGACTACCTCAACTGCCCGATGACGGAGGCCGAGTACGACGCGTTCCACCAAGCGTTGCTGGCGGCCGAGAAGGTGGTCCCCAAGGAGTTCGAGAAGATTCCTTATTTCGAAGGCTGCATCCCCATCGAGGTCATGGCCGAGCGGGGACGCGATACCATGATGTTCGGGCCGATGAAGCCGGTGGGCCTCGTGGACCCGCGGACGAACACGCGTCCCTACGCGGTGGTGCAACTGCGGATGGAGAACCGGCACGGCACCTGCTACAACCTGGTCGGGTTCCAGACCAAGCTCACGTACGGCGCCCAGAAGCGCGTCTTAAGGATGATCCCCGGTTTGGAGCACGCCGAGTTCCTGCGTTACGGCAGCGTCCACCGGAACACCTTCGTCAATGCGCCGGCGCTGCTCCGGGACACGCTGCAATTGAAGAGCGCCGGCCGGATCTTTCTGGCGGGCCAGCTCGTCGGGGTCGAAGGCTACACCGAGGCCGCCGCCACCGGCGGACTGGCCGGCATCAACGCCGCCCGCGGCCTGCAGGGCGAGGACCTCGTGGTTCCGCCGGAGACGACCGCGCACGGCGCGCTGCTCAAGTACATCACGACCAGCGATCCGCGGCATTTCCAGCCGATGAACACCAACTACGGGCTGTTCCCGCCGCTTTCCACCCGCATCCGCGACAAGCAGGAGCGGCAACGCCGGATCGGACAGCGTGCCTTGGAGGACTTTGCCGCATGGATGCAGCGGTCCGGTCTTTCCTGACGTACCTCCAGGTCGAGCGGGGCGCGTCCCCGCACACGCTGCGCAACTACGAAGGCGACCTGCGTCAGTTCCTGGCGTTCCTCCGAACGGCGCACAAGGGATCGCTGCCCGCTCCCACGGCGGTCGACGCCTATGCGGTGCGGAGCTTCCTGGCCGCACGCGCCGGGCTGGGGGACGCGAAAAGCTCCCTCGGGCGCAAGCTGGCGGCCGTCCGGAGCCTCTTCAAGCACCTCGTACGGGAAGGGGTCGTGCCGCAAAGCCCGGCGGCGGCCGTGGTCACGCCGAAGCAGGAGCACAGGCTCCCCCGAGTCCTGACGGCCGACGACGCCAAGCGCCTCATGGACAACCCCGGCTCCCACGAGCCACGCTCGGTGCGAGACCAGGCGCTGCTGGAAGTGCTCTACTCGGCGGGCGCGCGGGTGGCCGAGTTGGTGGGCCTGAACGTCGAGGACGTGGACCTGGACACGGGGACCGCCACCGCGCTGGGCAAGGGTCGCAAGGAACGGGTCGTGCTGCTGGGGACGAAGGCCGTGGCTGCGCTGCGGGCGTACTTGAGGAAAGAGGGTGGCGAGGGGAAGACCCCTCTCTTTCGAAACGCTCGCGGCGGGCGGCTGACGGCCCGCAGCGTGGAGCGGATCGTCGCGAAGGAATGCCAGGCCCTCGAGAGCTTCCCGACGATCACGCCGCACACGCTCCGCCATTCCTTTGCGACCCACCTCCTGGACGGCGGCGCGGACCTGCGCGCGATCCAGGAGCTGCTCGGCCACGCCTCGCTGGCCACGACCCAGCGCTACACCCACGTCGCGCTCGACCGGCTGATGGAGGCCTACGACAAGGCGCACCCACGGGCGCATGACAAGGAGTGATCCCATGACCATCCGCTCCACGACGATCCTGTGCCTGCGCAAGGACCGCCACGTCGCGATGGGCTCGGACGGCCAGGTGACGCACGGCACCACGATCATGAAGCAGAACGCGAAAAAGCTGCGGCGCATGTATAATGACACTGTGCTGGCGGGCTTCGCAGGTGCCACAGCCGACGCCTTCACGCTGTTCGAGAAATTCGAAGGCAAGCTGCAGGAGTACCGGGGCAACCTCACGCGGGCGGCCGTAGAGCTCGCGAAGGACTGGCGGATGGACCGGGCGTTGCGCCGGCTGGAGGCGCTGCTGGCCATTGCCGACCGGGAGCACTCGCTGATCGTCTCCGGGACCGGCGACGTGATCGAGCCGGAAGACGGCATTCTGGCCATCGGCTCGGGCGGGCCCTATGCGCTCGCGGCGGCGCGCGCGCTGCTCCACTACTCGACGCTCGACGCGCGGGCGGTCGTGGAGGAATCCATGAAGATCGCCGGCGGCATCGACATCTACACGAACCTGGAGATCACCGTCGAAGAACTAAAAGGATAGAGACCTGATGGACGAGCAGACCAACCAGCCGCCGAGCCTCGACAGCTTGACCCCGCGCCAGATCGTGGAAGAGCTGGACCGTTACGTAATCGGCCAGCGGGACGCCAAACGCATGGTGGCCATCGCGCTCCGCACCCGATGGCGGCGCCAGCGGCTGCCCGCGCACCTGCGCGACGAAGTCATGCCGAAGAACATCATCATGATCGGGCCGACCGGGGTCGGCAAGACGGAGATCTCGCGCCGCCTGGCCAAGCTCACGCAGGCGCCCTTCATCAAGGTCGAGGCCTCGAAGTACACGGAGATCGGCTACGTCGGACGGGATTGCGAATCCATGGTCCGCGATCTGGCCGAGCAGGCCGTGAGCATGGTCAAGGCCGAATACGCCGTGCGCATCCAGAAGAAAGCCGAGGCCCAGGCAGAGGAGCGCATCCTCGACCTGCTCGTGCCCCCGCCCCCGCCGAGGACGCCGCCCGGCATCTTCGACCAGGCGAGCTTCGAGACCCACCAGCCGCCGCCGGGCGAGGGCCACGAGGCGACGCGCTCGAAGTTCCGCCTCCTGCTGCGCGAGGGCAAGCTGGACAGCCGGTCCGTCGAGATCGAGGTCAAGGACAAGGCGGCGGTCCCGATCGGCGTCATCTCCAACGTCGGCGGCATGGAGCAGATTCAGGACCAGCTCCAGGAGATGCTGGGCAGCATGTTCCCCGGCAAGAAGAAGCGCCGCACGGTGAAGGTCCCGGAAGCGCTCGAACTGCTGATCCAGGAGGAGGGCCAGAAGCTGATCGACATGGAGGCCGTCGTCAAGGAGGCCGTCGCTAAGACGGAACAGCACGGCATCATCTTCCTGGACGAGATCGACAAGATCGCAGGGCGCGAGCGGACGATCGGGCCGGACGTCTCCCGCGAGGGCGTCCAGCGCGACCTCCTGCCGATCGTCGAAGGCTCCACGGTCACGACCAAGTACGGGCCGGTCAAGACGGACCACATCCTGTTCATCGCCGCCGGGGCGTTCCACGTGGCCAAGCCCTCGGACCTGATCCCGGAACTGCAGGGCCGCTTCCCGATCCGGGTCGAGCTGGAGCCCTTGACGAAGGACGACTTCATCCGCATCCTGACGGAGCCCCAGAACGCCCTGCTCAAGCAGTACACGGCCCTGCTCGAGACTGAAGGCATCACGCTGGACTTCACCCGCGAGGGGATCGAGGAGATCGCGGCGACCGCTGTGCAGGTCAACGAGCGCTCGGAGAACATCGGCGCCCGCCGGCTCTTCACAATCATGGAGCGGTTGCTGGAGGAGGTCTCCTTCTCGGCGCCGGAGCTGACCGAGCGGAAGCTGACGATCGACGCCAAGGTCGTGCGGGACCGCCTGAAGGACATCGTCAAGGACGACGATCTGAGCCGGTACATTCTGTAACGATACACAATGTCATTCTGAGCGAAGCGAAGAATCTCAGACGCACCGATAAGCGAGACCCTTCACTTCGTTCAGGGTGACACGATGAGGTAACGATGGACGAATTGATCAGGAAGGCGAACGTACTGGTGGAGGCCCTGCCATACATCCGGGCCTTCGCCGGCAAGACGGTCGTGCTGAAATACGGCGGCAAGGCCATGACCGACCCGACGCTGAAAGAAGGCTTCGCCACCGACGTCGTGCTGATGAAGTACGTCGGGCTCAACCCGGTCGTCGTGCACGGCGGCGGGCCGCAGATCGACCAGATGCTCAAGCGGCTGGCGATCGAGCCGAAGTTCCGTCAGGGCGTCCGCGTGACCGACGAAGCCACGATGGAAATCGTCGAGATGGTCCTCGGGGGCACCATCAACAAAGAGATCGCGTCGTTGATCAGCCGCCACGGGGCCAAGGCCGTCGGGTTGAGCGGCAAGGACGGCGGGCTCATCCAAGCCAAACCCTTCACGAAAGCTGAATGGGCCAAGAAGCTCGGGGCAGACCTCGACACCTGGGGCGAGGACGAGGACTACGGACTCGTCGGCGACGTCCAGGCAGTAGACACCTCCATCTTGAAGAACCTGCAGGCTACCAATGCCGTCCCCGTCATCGCCCCGATGGGCGTCGGCAAAGACGGGCGCACGTACAACATCAACGCCGACCTGGTCGCCGGCGCCGTGGCCGCGGCGCTTGGCGCTGAGAAGCTCGTCGTCCTCACTGATGTCCGTGGCATCAAGGAGGAGGACGGCAAGCTCGTCTCGACCCTGGCACGCAAGGACGTGGCCCGCATGGTGAAGAAGGGCACGATCAGCGAAGGCATGCTCCCCAAGGTGCAGGCGTGCCTGACGGCGCTCGAAGGCGGCGTGAAGAAGGCGCACGTGATCGACGGCCGCATGCCGCACGCGATCCTCCTGGAGATCTTCACGGACAAGGGCATCGGAACGGAGATCGTCGCATAGGAGTCCGGCTATGGCGACGGACACGCTGGACCAGAGTGTCCTGGAAGACCAGATCGCGGGCCAGGTCCGGCGCTACACCGTCCGCCTGGCCGTCTGCTTTATCGTCGGCATCAACGCGCTGTTCCTGCTGGTCCTCTGGGGCAGCGGCGTGGACCTGGACAAGATCTTCGCCGAGCGTGACTTCTTCGATCCGACTCGCGACATCTGCCTCCGCATGGCCTGGTACAAGCCCGTCGGCGAGCAGGACCCGGTGCGGCTCTGCAAGGAGTGGATCAACCTCGGCGATCCCGCCGGCCGCGTCCACAAGTTCAACAAGGACCTCCAGGTCGTCAAGGGCACCGATGGCAAGGTGTACGCGAAGGAAGGCGCCGGCGACGGCCGCCTGATCGCGGTTGTGATCATCGTCGTCCTGCTCATCGCCGGCGGGATGGGGCTGCAGCGTCACCTCATCGCCCGCTATCGGGCCCGGCTCGCCGCGGCAGCCGACAAGCACGCGTGAAAGGTCTGATCCTGGCCCACGGCGGCGCCGGCGCGCGCGTCGTGACTCCGGCCCAACTCGCCTGCCTGGCCGACGCGCTCAGCCGTGGCTACACCGTATTGCAGCGTGGAGGGCAGGCCCTGGACGCGGTGGAAGCCACGACGCGCCTCCTGGAGTCGTCAGGCCTCTTCAACGCCGGGGCCGGTGCGCACCTCCAACTGGACGGCGTCCGGCGGATGGACGCCGCCCTCATGGAAGGGCGCACGCTGAAGGCCGGCGCGGTGGCGGGCATCGAGGCGGTGCGGCATCCGATCAGCGCGGCCCGGCTCGTCCTGGAGAAGACCGCACACGTTCTCCTGATCGGTCCCCACGCGACGCGCTTCGCCCGTCACTTCAAGCTGGATCGGCAGGCCGGCCATCACCGCCGTTCAGCGCAAGCGTCCGCAAGACGGAACGCCTCGCGCGAAGCCGTGACGGCCACCGGACCCCAGCGCCGGATGCTGCGCCTCTACCGGCAGATGCTGGGCGAGGACACCGTGGGCGCGGTCGCACTGGACCGAAGGGGCACGCTCGCGGCCGGCACGTCCACCGGCGGCATTGCGTACATGCTCCCCGGCCGCGTGGGCGACAGCCCCCTGATCGGCTGCGGAATCTATGCCGACAACGAAGCTGGGGCGGTCTCCATGACCGGCCTGGGCGAGAGCATCATCCGGATCGCGGTGGCCAAAGAGATCACGGACCGCATGGCGATGGGCACGAGCCCCACGACGGCGACCAGGCTGGTGCTGGAGAAACTGGACCGGCGAATCCGGAAGGTCGAGGGGTTCGGCGCAGCCGGCGCGCTGGTGCTGGCGCCCGACGGCCGTTTTGCGATCCGCCACACGACGCCGCGCATGTGCGCCGGCTACTGGACGGGCACGGGCCAGCCGGTGGTGGCGGATCGATTTCGCTGAATCATCTCGTCGCCCTGGACTTTCCCTTCCATGTCGGTGTACCGTTCCACACACGCAGTTGCACCGCGCTGGGGCCGTTTGTGAAACCGTTCACCACCATCGCGATCGTCATCTTCTCACTCGTGGCCGTCCTGCACGTACTCCGGCTGATGTTCAGATGGGAGGTGGTGATCAATGGCCTGGTGATGCCGATGTGGGTTAGCGTGGTCGGGATCATCGTCGCCGGCGGGCTGGCCCTCTTGGTGTGGCGCGAAGCCAAGCAGGGGAAGCACTAACTAGGAGAACGCTGCATGACGCCCGAAGAGCAAATCGCGAAAATGACCAAAGCCATCAACCAGGCGATCAAGGTGTTATCGGACTCGTTTGCCTCCACCCCGGGGGATTACGCGAGAGCCATTCAGACGCTGAAGGAGTCCCTGCCGTCCCAAGCCACCCCGAAGCCCAAGCCAGCCGAGACACAACCACCCGAGCCCTAAAACGCTTCTCTTCCGCTAGTGGCGTTCATCACAGGCCTTGGCCAGGTCATGCAGAGCCTGGGAAACCCGGACCTGGTACGGCGGGCCGTCCTGCAGCCGCCGCAAGTGTTCCGGCAGGCGCGCCAGTTCATCGGCGACGAGAGCGCGCACGTCGGCCAACGCGGGCGCGGGCGCCAGACGCCGGCCCTCGCGCATGACGGGCTGGATCAGCGCCGTGCCGTCCTCGGGGTCGTCGGCGAGCGTCAGCACGTCATAGGCCATGCGCCCATCCGCCCCGTCATGACGGTACACCTGCTTGCGCCCAGGCCAGGTAGCCTTGCCCTCGGAGCGCTTGCGGCAGGCGCGACCCGCATACTCCTGCAGCTTGTACACGCAGTCGAGGTAGGGCGCATCCGAGGACGTCGTCATGTGAGCACCGACGGCGAAGGAGTCGATCGGGGCGTTGATGGCCATGAGCTCCTGCAAGGCATACTCGTCCAGATTGCCGCTGGCCACGATCCGGACGTCCGGCAAGCCCCCGTCATTCAAAATGCGCCGCACCCGGCGCGCATGGTCGGCCAGGTTCCCGCTGTCCAACCGGACGCCTTTGACGGAGATGCCCAGCTTCTGCAGGCGCGGCGCGAGCGCGACCACTTTACGGGCCGCCGCCTCCGTGTCGTAGGTGTCGAGGAGGAGCACGACATGATTCGGCTGCGCCAGGGCGAAATGCTCGAACGCTTCCATCTCGTCCTCGTGCGCTTGAATGAACGAGTGGGCCACCGTGCCATACACCGGCAGGCCGAAGAGGGCTCCCGCCTGCACGGTGGCCGTCCCGGAAAAACCGACGAGATAGCTGGCGCGGGCCGCGAGCAGGCCGGCCTCCGCGCCGTGGGCCCTTCGCAGCCCGAAATCCACCAACTCCTTCTCCGGAGCGGCCAGCACTGCGCGCACGGCCTTCGACGCGATCAGCGTCTGAAAATGGAGGAGATTGATCAGGCGGGTCTCCACCAGTTGCGCCTGCGGGAGCGGAGCCGTCACGCGCAGGATCGGCTCGTCGGGAAAGAAGACGGTCCCCTCCGGCATGGCGTGCACGTCGCCCGTGAAGCGGAACTGTGTCAAGTATTCCACCAGCGCCGCGCTGAAGCGGCCGCTCTTGGCGATCCAGTCCAGCTCCCACGACGTGAAGCGCAGGGTTTCCAGGTAGCTCAACGCCTGTTCGAGGCCGGCCGCCACCAGGAACCCGCGACGAGGCGGCAGCTTGCGCACGAAGCACTCGAAGACCGCCGTGCCCTCCATGCGCTGCGTGAGATACCCCTGCAGCATGGTGAGCTGGTAGAGATCGGTCAACAGCGCGCTCGACGACTGGTTCATGCAGCCAGGTTCTCCACCCGAATCGGCACGGCTCCCAGGAGGATCATCTCTTCCTCAGCCTTGCGGCCATCGTCCGGCTTCAGGTTCACCGCCCGGATCCCATCCATGAGAAAACAGACGGCATAGCCGCGCTTGATCGCGTCCCTGACCGTGTTCAGCACGCAATAGTCGGTCGCCAACCCCCCGATGAAGAGGCGCTTGACGCCGGTCTTGCGCAGACGCTCGTCCAGGGTCGTCCCCTCGAAGGCTGAATAGGCCTCCTTCTTGGTGTCAGTGGCTTTTGAGATGACTATGGTGGAGGATGGGAGATGGAAGTCTGGATGGAACTCCGCGCCCTTCGTGTCCATCACGCAGTGGACAGGCCAGATGCCGCCTTGCTCGCGAAACGAACAGTGATTGGGAGGATGCCAGTCCCGTGAAGCGAAGATCGGGAGCCCGCGCGCCCGAAACGCGGCCACATATCGGTCCAAGACCGGGACGATCTCGTCGCCTCGCAGGACTCCCAGCGCGCCGCCAGGCAGGAAATCGTTCTGTACGTCCGCGACCAGCAGGCCATCGCCGGGCTGGAGGTCCACGTCAATCCTCCTCGATTCTTATCTCATTGTCCTCCCAAACAAGTCCCTTTCACAACTTCCACCCGAACGCGACGCCGAAATCCCGATCACCGTTCTCCGCTTCATGCTCGTTTCTCCGTCGCCTTCTTCCAGACCCAGTAGACTGGCATGCCCAGCAGGACAAGGATCAAGCCAGGCCAGGTATATTGCGGCTTGTAGCGGAGCAACTGGATTTCGATGAACAGCGCCATCACAATATAGACAACGGGCAGCACCGGGTAGCCCCAGGTTTTATAGGGGCGGGCCATCCCGGGCCTGGTCCGGCGCAGCACGAAGATCCCGCCGATGGTCAGGATGTAGAACAGCAGGACCGAGAAGATTAGGAAGTCCAGCAACTGCCCGTAAGTGCCGGACAGGCACAGTACCGACGCCCAGGCGCCCTGCACCAGCAAGGCCGGCGCGGGCGAGAGACGCCGGTTCAACGCCCCCACGCTCGCGAAGAACACGCGGTCCCTCGCCATGGCGTAGTAGATGCGCGCCCCGGCGAGGATCAGTCCGTTGTTGCAGCCGAATGTGGAGATCATGACTGCGAGGGCCATGAGTACCCCGCCGCTATGGCCGAAGGCGACCTCGGCCACGGCGGTCGCGACGCGATCCTCCGCGGCGAACTGGATGCCGCGGTCCAGCACGGTGGCCCCCTCGGGCGTTCCCCGGAGGGGCAGCACGCACAGGTAGGCCAGGTTGGCCAGGAGATAGAGCGCGATGACCAAGCCCGTGCCCAACGCCAGCGAGCGCGGAAGGGTCCGCTCGGGGTCTTTCACTTCGCCCGCCACGAACGTCACGTTGTTCCACGCGTCGGCGGCGAAGAGCGAGCCGACCATGGCCACGCCGATCACCGTCAGCAGGCCGAGCCAGTCTTCCCCGCCGACCCCGGTGCCCGGCTGGACGGGCTCCCAGAAATGCCAGAAATTCGCGGTAAGCGCGGTGTCCGTGGCAAAGGCAACGCCCAGCAGGATGACCCCCACCAGCGCGCCGGTCTTGATGAGCGTCAGGGCGTTCTGCACCAGCGCGCCGGTCCGGATCCCCCGCAGATTCACCCACGTCAGGACGATGATGGAGAGAATCGCTAAGAGATTTTGGGTGTTCAGCCCGACCGTGTAGGGGCCCAATTCGCCGAACCACAGGCGGTACGGCCCGAACGTGCCGATCTGCCACAACCAGGCCGAGGACGAGAACCAGGGGACGAGCACGCCCGTGAACTTGGCGAAGGCGATCGCCACGGCAGCGATGGTAGCGGTCTGGATGACCAGCAGCATCGTCCAGCCATAGAGAAACCCCCAGAGCGGCCCGAACGCCTCGCGCAGGTAGACGTACTGCCCGCCCGCCGCCGGCATCGCCGCGGCCAGCTCGCCGTAGCACAGGGCGCCGATCACGGTCAGGACCCCCGTGACGAGCCAGACGACCAGGAAGAGGCCGGGACTGCGGACCTGCCGCGAGATGTCGGCCGAGACGATGAAGATGCCCGAGCCCACCATGGAGCCGACGACGAGCATGGTCGCGTCGAGCAAGCCCAGGCTGCGGACAAACGCGCTGGCGCCGGCTCGTCCCGCGTGCGCGGCTGCGGCGGCCGTCCCGTCGCTCACCGAGGCTTGACCCCTGCCTGATGCGACCTAGAGATTAACCACATGCGTCGGGTATAATGCGTTCGCCATGGTGAAGCTACGCGACCACGACAAAATGAAGGGGCTCTGGCCCCCTAAGTTCGAAGGGCCCCACGGCTTTTGGGACAAGGAGCATCCGGGGGAAGAGTGGGGCGACCTCATCCAAGTGAAATGGGTCGAGCCCAACCGCAAGGGCGAGCAGCCGTTCGTGAAGCTCATCGTCCACTGGGATAACGTGGACTTCAGGAGTGTGATCTGCAGCGAGGATACCGCATTTCTGAAACGGCTATGCCAGACGTTTCGGGAGCGGGGGCTCGGAAAAACCCTGGAGGAAGTCGGAAACCTGCAAGTGGACTTTTAACGCCAGGTCACTCTTTGGGAGGCTCGGGGGCTTTCTTCCTCTGATGAAACGCATAGGCAATCACGATCCCGAGGACGGCCACCGCCACTCCAAAGACGTTCCAGCCAAATTCTTCTGTCATAAGCCCACCCCTGCCTAAGATTTATAAGGATAGCACAGGGACAGTCCTCGCGCCCATAACTATTTGGGGGCTTGGAACCTTGACAGCCCCTGCGGCCGGTTCCTATCCTGTGCGCTATGGCGTTGATCTCGATCGAAGGCCGGAAGCACCAGCCGAAGTGTTCGATTTGCGAAGGCGAACCGGTGGAGACGGTGACCACACCGGCCTGGCGCTTCATCCTATGCCCGGACCATGTGACCAAGTTCGCCGCCCGCCGCCTGGCCGACGAGGAGCGGGCCCTGCTGCTTCAGAAGCACCACCCGGCCGGCGCCGCCTGGCAGCCCGCGGTCTGCGCCCTCTGTGTGGACCCTGCGGATCTGATCTTCACGGAACAGGAGGGCACCGTCGCATTCTGCCAGCCGCACTTCATCCGGTACGTCCTCTTGGCGCTGCGGCCGAACGAGCATAGCGTCCTCTGCGGACGGCTCACCCCCGACCAGTTCCTCATGCGCCTCTCCTCCAAGTACTATTTCGAAGGGATGGCCGAACACCCTTACTTCGCAGACCTCGACGACCCGGCCTATTCGGTCGCCACGCCCCTGTGGGAGACCTCGTGATGGAGCACGCTCAGTCACGCTTCCTGGATGGGCTGGTCCACGAACTGAA
>Ga0209690_1000253_pt1 | contig 28070 bp, 23 predicted proteins | sample GraSoiAngelo_150_FD_186164 | JGI IMG/M metagenome (GOLD analysis project Ga0209690, IMG submission 186164) | Grasslands soil microbial communities from the Angelo Coastal Reserve, California, USA - 14_1009_09_40cm (SPAdes) (version 2) | ecosystem: Environmental > Terrestrial > Soil > Grasslands ... | reverse complement strand
ACTGGCAGAGACAAGCTACTGCAAGCAGTAGATGTGCTGAACCAAGCCATCGTCCGTGATCCTTCGTTTTTCAAAGCCTATTGCCTCCTCGCCTTGGCTCATGACCAGCTTTACTTCTTTTATGACCATACTCCTGCGCGGTTAGCGGCAGCGGAAGCAGCGGTCGAGAAAGCATTTCGCATCCGTCCAAGTGCTGGCGAAGCGCATCTCGCACGAGCATATCATCTTTATAATGGATACCTTGAGTACAATGGCGCTCTGGTTGAACTGGAAGTTGCACGCCGGAGCTTGCCAAATGATCCCCGGATATTCACGGTGATGGGTATCATCCAAAGGCGTCAGAGACGCTGGGAAGAGGCCATACGAGGCCTCGAACGGGCAATTGAGCTCGACCCGCGCAACCTCAACAGTCTCCTCCAGGCTGCAAGTAGCTACGAAGGTGCCCGGCGTTATGCTGAACTAAAATCGAAGTTAGATCGCATGCTGACTATCGCGCCAAACAATGTCGAGGTAAGGGCAGAGCGCGCATCCGTGGAAGTAAATTGGAAAGCTGATACAGGGCCGTTGCATCAACTGATTGATGAAATCCGGACGACAAATCCTGCTGCTATGCCGAAGATCGCCGATCGATGGCTATTTTGCGCACTGGCCGAACGCGACGTCGCTGCCGCCAAAGACGCCTTGCTCGTTTCCGACGAATTCCCGTTAGAGGGAGAGGCTGTTAATTTCACGCGCCACTTCGCCGAAGGCATTATCGCGCGCATGACAAACGATGAACACAACGCGCAGTCGGCGTTTAGTGCTGCGCGCGCGGAGCAGGAAAAAAAGGTTCAGGCTGAACCAGATTACGGCCCGGCATGGTGCGTGCTCGGTGTGATCGATGCCGCTCTCGGGCGGAAGGACGCGGCCTTGCGCGAAGGACGGCGCGCGGTCGAGCTTCTTCCCGAGGAAAAGGACCCAGTCAATGGCATGGTCATGATCAAGTATTTGGCGATGATCGCCGCTTGGGTTGGTGAAAAAGATCTCGCCTGCGAACAGCTTGCCACTGCCGTCCGTTCCCCCATTAGCGGTATGGATCTCAGCTATGGCCAATTAAAACTGATGCCGTTCTGGGATCCGCTGCGCGGCGATCCGCGCTTCGAAAAAATCGTCGCATCTCTCGCGCCGAAGGAGAGACACTAATTTCACGAATTGTCACTAATCACAGGATTTTTGCTTTAATTCGTGTCGGTTAGTGAAATTCGTGTCTAAAATCGTCGCGTCCCTCGCGCCGAAGGAAACAGTTTCGAAGTAGGACTGCAACTTAGAATCTCTTCTTCAGCTGGACGTACCAGAACCGGCCTTTGATGGTGGCAAGCGACTCATCGTAGCCATTCTCGAAACTGCCGGCCACAAACGGTGGATCGGAATCGAACACGTTCTGCAATCCAAGCGTAAGCGTCGTGTTATTCAACCAAGCGCGCCATCCACACGGGTTGTACTCAGCAGTGGAAACCGGTGTGATATTTTTTTCTTTGTCGTCCTTCATCTTTACGTTCTTACCGCCGTCTTTCGCAAAGCCCGGCACCTCAGCCGACGCGGGTGGCGGTAGATTGAACGTGTACGACGCGATCAAGTCGAGCGTAGTCCATGCGGCCACTTTCCGCGCGCGGGGAGACTGAAGGCCTACATCGGGGTTCGGCTCACCAGTAAGCGTCAAGAACGGCCCCTGGGTTCTAGGCGTTTGCAACTTAATGGGAGCGGACTGAGACCCGGACAGACTAATATTATCGTCCTCATATTGGCTGATCCAGTGGACCACCGCGCCAATATCAAACCCCTGCATCCACGTATCGACTGGGCCATCGTAGTAGAGGCTAAAATTAGCGCGGTTCCATGGCAGCGAGCTCGTCAGGGTGAATCCCGCCGGTAAAAATTCGCCTGCGATTCCAAATCGTTTGCTGTTAGCGTTAACCTGCAGCTCGGCCCGCGAGAGCCATGTGCCATTTACGGTGAATGTTAGCCGCCCGTAATCTCCGTGGCCAAAAATCGAAGAATCTAGAATATAGATTGCTTCATAGTCGAGACCTTCAAAAATCGCGCCAGAAAGATTTTCATTAGGGTCGATAACCACGGTCACTGGACCAACCACGCCGGGAATCCCGCTGGGCGCGCGAAATACCAACGGCCCGTTCTGGACCGCAGGTGGTGCAGGCGGCGGATTACTCTCAATAATAAATTGCGCGCCCAGGGATGATATCAGCGATCGCAGATCAATGTGCCACCAGTCGGCGCTCACAGTAAGGCCCTTTAGCCATTTCGGGCTGTAAACGATCCCATAGGACCATTCATAAGCGACTTCTGGTTGCAACCGCGGATTTCCACTAATGCGTTCCTCGATCTGGTCGGGGGTCGATCTCGAAAACGGATCGGTCACCCGCGGGAAGTTTTGTGACCCAGCAGGCGTAATCTCGAATAATGTTGGCGCATGGAAGGCTTCAGTATAGCTGCCCCGCAAGGTAAGGGCACCGATATACTTTGGATCAACCGGCTGCCACCGAACGGATACCTTCGGTCTCTGCCCGTTATACTGAGAGCTCGTAGCGGGTTGGAATGGTGTTAGAACTGTAGAAGTATTCTGGCTGTACCACTCCTCTCGTTCGGCGAAATCGACCTCAAAGCTGTAAAAGCCTGGGAAATTCCATGTCGGACTGGTAAAGGGAACGCGCACCTCCTCGTATATTGACCAGACGTCACGGTTTACTCGAAAGCCTTGCCCATCCACCGAGCCAATCGATTGAAACGTTTGATTAAGCGAGCCACGCTCGCGCGTCATTCTTTCTCCGCGGTACTCACCGCCGATCGCAAATGAGATTGGACCGGCAGGAAGACTACAGATGTCACCGTTAATTGTCAGGTAGCTCAGGGGTAACTCAAACTCGCCGGTGTTTTGAAGCGTAACATAAACCCTGCTCCTAGCCGCCTTGCTATTATGGCCAAGGAAGCCGAGGAACGGATTAAAGGCCGTAGCTGGATCGGTATCCAGAAGAGCTTCTCGCAACCCAGGCTGGCTGACCTCTCCAATGGCCAAATCCTGGCCCTCGTTCTTGGAATAACGAAAACCGGTTTCCCAGTTCCAAGTCTTGAAATAATCACCGAATTCTCCCATCTCACCCTTGAGACCAACATCAAAGAGAGTGTCCCAGTAGGTGAATTTCTCGCTTCTCTTGCCAGTGTCGTTAGTCCCACGAAACCGTACCCCGGTAGTCACCGGAAGAGCGCTTCCGTCAGGAAAGAAGTTTGAAATCGTCGCATCTGCGACCGTGAACGGATTAAACGGATTAGAGATTGGCACACTGATGCCGGTGGGACTAAAACCGACGTTAAAACCTGGAATCTTGAACGGGTCAGGTGCAAATGGCACAGCCGCCAGGGATGTATCGAAAAACGTGCGGACAAATTTAAAGTCGGCAAACAGCGTGAGGTATTTGTCACACACATCGCGCGCGAAGGAGCCGTAATAAGCTTGGCGATCAGCCGGAGGAAGCGCCGGGGTGAAAGCCGCGAAGTTATAGAAGAAGTAATCGCCACCGCCTTTGTAATCAGTGCCGAGCTGCGGAACGTGTTGAATCGCATGTGGGCCGATGATACCAGGAGCGCCTGGATATGCGTTCGGATTAACGGCAAAGGGGCTTTTGTAAAACGGAGAAGTTGCCGCGTTCGGAGCCGAGTGCGGAGGCGGCGAGTTTGGACTGAAAAATAACTTCGGTATCAGGCGCCGGTCGCCGATGCGCCCAGGGAAATTCCCGCTGCGCGCATCAAATCCGCCAAATGGAACGAAGAAGGCGTTGGCAGAAATGTCGCGGTCATTGCTAAAAAGCCCACCGGTGCGTTCCCAAAAATCGGCAACTACCACGATGTCGGTCTTATCATCTCCAGTGCCGGCCTTAATCCATGCCTCCCACTCGCCCATGTCGTTGGATGCTCCCAGATTTGTGTTCCCGTTGCTGCCGCCGATCTCCAGTCCCCGGAATTTATGTAGCAGGAAGAAATTGACCACGCCGGTAACAGCGTCCGAACCGTACACAGCCGAGGCGCCATCCTTCAGGATATCGATGTGATCGATCATCGGGAAAGGAATGAGATTAATGTCCACGCCCTGGCTAGAGCCGGCGTTGCCTAACGAACCATACGCGACACGTTTTCCATCAATTAACACCAACGTTTCTTTGGGCAACAGGCCGCGTAGATTGACCTGCACCGTGCCGTCACCGCCATTGCCTATATTAAGGTTCACGGTGCCGCCTGCTTCCTGTGGCAGAAAAGTCTGCAAGTCCTGGGCATTGCGAATGCCCAGTTTCTCGATGTCTGTCGGCCGGTACGTATCCACCGGATTTGGCCCCGTCTCTTCGGCTGTTGGAATATTCGAACCGGTGACAATGACGCGTTCCACTTCCGCGGCACCCGGAGCTGCCGCCTGCTGGGCAAAATGCATTCGCCGTGAAAATTAAGAAAAATCCGACTATCGCTGTGCGAGAGGATTCTGAGTTGTCTGGAGCATTCATGTGCGACGCCAAAAGGCTCGACGAATCCCATTAGAAATATTTCTGCTGAAACGTGCAATCTCATTTCTGACATGTCGCCGGAGGCGACTTCAGACGAAGTCAGTTTTGGTTGCATCCGTGACATCCGCGGAATCCGTGATGTCTTCCAAAAATTTCCGAACTTCCCGCGTAAGGGATCCAAAAAATTTACGCAGTACTCCAGTGAACGGCCTGAAATAACTTCTCACGACGAGGAGTCAAACAAGGCCAAAACAACAAAAGGAAAAATTGAATCAACCAAAGGAGAAAAGATGAACCTTAAAAAGCAAATAGCAGTTATCGTTCTTGCCCTGACAGCGACCACTTCGCCAGTCTGGAGCCAGGACAGACAACCGTTACCATCACCGACCGCCCACACCCTTCACGGGACGTGGCGCGTTACCAGAACCGCGGTCGACTGTATAACTGGTCAGGATATATTGTCATTTCCGGCTATCATGACCTTCAACCAAGGTGGCACTTACACCGGCTATGGGGTCCCACCTGGTGGCGATCCCGGTCAGGGGACCGAATACGGTGTTTGGCAGCGCGAGCCAGGCAGTCATAATTACTCGAATAGAGCTGTGTTTTACAGCTATACCGCGGAAGGCGATTTTGACGGCAGAGGTGAAGCTACCGAAGCGATACAGCTCACCACCGCCGACAGCTTCACTGGTACTGGCACGGTCCAGATCTTCGACGCTGATGGGAATCTAATCGCCACCATTTGCGCCACGAGCACTGGAACGCGGTTTGAATAATCCTGGCAAAACAAGATTCGACCTCTGACTAATTAACGGGTTTGGCGCGTTCCATCCGCGCCAAACCCATTCGCTAATCAAGGATTTGCTTAAAATTCCTTGCGGGGCGGAACTCTAGCTCATTGAAACGAGCACGATACCGGCGCTGATCAGCACTGCGCCAACGATAAGTCGCAGGCTTAACTTTTCCTTCAACACTACCGCGGCTGTCAGCGTGATGAAAATCACGCTCAATCCTTGGAACGGATAAAGATAACTGAGGTCGAATCGCTGGAGCAGACCAAGTGTGAGAAAAAAGGAAACTGTCATGAGAGCGGTGCCGATGGCAATGAGCGAAAGGAACCGAGAATTGCGCAGACCGCTCGTTGCCGAGACTTCCATCGCTCTTTTCAAAACGAGCTGGGCTACTACAAAGCTCAGCAAAGAAACAACGATGAAAAAGAAGGCGAGAATGCTCACAGGCGTTCTTCGATTTGTGCGATTGGTTTCGCCACTAGCGCTAATCCGATAATCACCAGCGCGATACCGCACCAGCGAAGGGGCGAGATCGATTCGCCCAGAAAAATCCAACAACCGAGCGGAACCAGAATGTCCACAACGCGCGAAAGAGGAAACGCGATCGTGAGAGGGATGTATTTCAGGACGTAGAGCCAGCTAATAAAGCTGGCGATGATCAGAAGAATTGCCCACCACACCAGGGGCGAAGCCAGACCGTTGATCCCAGTCCAGGAAAAAGCGCTGTCAGGTTCCGCAACCTGCGTAGCGCCGCGTTTCAGAAGAAACTCGGACACCAGCACACAGGCCACACTTAAGCCGAGTTGCAGCCATGGATTGCCGAATCCCCGAGGTCGATCTCGCATTCGCTTTTTTAGCGTGCGGGCATATTGCCGCAAGATGTTTCGAATTCCGCGCGTTTTGGTAGGGCGCGCCACTCCGTGCGTGCCGCGCCGCGCGTTTGGCGTGCAGAGGACTGCTCGCCCTACCAGGTTTTGTGATTGCAGGCACGTCGCGGGCATGCCGCGCCATCAAAGCTGATCGGCGTTCGGAAATCGCTGGAGAACAGGGTCATGCCGCGTCGGTCCCAGATATTTGATCACGCGACGAAATGCCGGATTCAGCACAGCGCTGGTATGGCGCACATAGAGGTCGAGCGGCACCAATTCGCAGTCGAGATGTAGCTTCGGCTCATAATTTAGCGGATTACTGTAGTAATATTTCAATCCTTGTTGCAGCGACCATGAGATGATGTCGCGGAGCGTGTAGAAATACAGGTGCAGATCAAGTGCGACGTTGTAATCGAGCCCGATGCATTCATCGTAAATCGCTTCGTCACAGACGAGGCAAAAGCTGAAAGCAACGATTTTGCCGCTTTGTCTCCAGACGAAGAAACGCGTTCGATCCGGAATGCGCTTGCTGATCGCGCGGAAATAATCCTTGGTCAGTGTCTCGAATTTCAAGGGCGAGCGCTCGTGGACCTGAAGGTAAAGTGGATAAATTTCATCGACGTAGGGTGTGAGATCGTTCACGATCTCCATGTCGATTTTGGGCGCGCGCTCCGCTTTCCGGAATTTCCGGCGCAAATCCTTCCGCGTTGCCTTGCTGAGCGTGCGAAAATATTCGTCCCAGTCCTGGTAATGAAGTGGTAGCCGCGTCATTGGCATGCTGGGTATGCGCGCATAGCCGTTTGAACGAGAAGTTTCAAGTGCAAGGCGATATTTCGCGGGAAAATCTTTCAGAACCACCAGGGAAGCCCTGTTTTGCCGCGCGTACGTTCGAAGGCTGGCATGCAACGCTTTTGCCACCCATGCTTCATCCTCCTCATCGCAAGCGCCGAGGTCGCCTGCACCGGCCGCGCAACCAACCATCAATACGCGCATGGTCAGGAAACGCGGGAATTTTTTTCGAACCCCATCGATAACGGAACGAATTTTGCCGCGCACGCCTTCGATAAGGTTTTGTCGAGCAAAGAACACAGGCTGGACTGCCCGGACATTACCTGAATCATCCTCGAGAACGAGATAGTAATGCTCGAAATTCCCATCTAACGTCTCATCGACGATTTCGTAGTAACGATGATCTTTGCACTTATTCCGAAACGCGCGTTGCCATGCGTCACAATTCTGCAATTCGGCGAGCGTAACGACCTTCGCCGCGCCCTGCGGGAACGGAATGGTGTTTCCATGTGGCATGGCAAAAAATAAATGGTGGCCAAATAAACCCGCCGACAAAGCAGAATGCGAATTTATAGGCGCTGAACTTTTCTCAAGCTTTGCGCGGACGAAGGTCACGCCGGCCTTTGTCTGACATGTCGATGTTACGGCGCGGTAACGGTGTCGGTCACGCCGGAAATAAACCGAACCATGAACGAAATTCCGAACCGTCTTGTCAAAGTTCGCAGCAGTGAGTTCCAGGTGAATCCCAGGGGAGAGTTTTGTGCGCGATCGAAGGTGGCCGCGACTGCCGCAGCTGTGACGCTGGCAATTGCTCTCGGCCTTGTGGATTATCTTACGGGTCGTGAGTGGGCAATATCGGCTCTTTACTTGCTGCCGACGTGCTTCGCGGGGTGGGTGGCCGGGCGTTTGCCCGGATTCGCAGTGGGAGCGCTGTGCACGGGCGTGTGGTTCCTCAGCGACATACTCAGTGGGCCGATGTATCAGCATCCGCTGATTCCCGTCTGGAACGCCATCATGCTTTTTGTGTTCTTTTTCGTCGTCGTCTGGTTGTTGACGGCGTTTCGCAGTTCTCACTACCATCTGGAGCAAACGGTGGAGCGCCGAACCGCCGCGCTGCGGGCGGAGATGGAAGAACGCAAGCGGCTGGAGCACGCCAAGCTCCAAGCGGAGCGTCTCGCAGTGGTCGGCTCGATGGCCGCCCAGGTTGCCCATGAAATTCGTAACCCGCTCGGCGCAATCTTCCTTAACCTTGACCTGATCGGGGAGGAACTTAACGTTTTCGTAAATTCCAACCGCCGTTCAGCCGCCGAATGCCAGGCGCTCCTGCGCGAGATGCGTTCGCAGGTGCTGCGAATCCGCCAAGTGCTACAGGATTATCTCCGATTCGCGCGAATGCCGAAGTCCGAGCGCTCTGTTGTTTCGCTGAAGGGCTTTCTTGAGGAAAAACTTAATTTCGTGCAGCCGTTGCTCGATCAAAAGCACGTGGACTTGAGGAGCACGCTTGATCCGAACTTGCCACCGGTTTACGTGGATGCCGAGCAACTCTGGGAAGCTTTTTTAAATCTGATCCGCAATGCATTGGATGCGATGCCCGATGGAGGAAACCTGACGGTCAGCGCGCAAAGGAATGGTGCTGAAGCCTTGGTATCTATCAGCGATAACGGTCATGGCATGACCGAGGAAGAAGCTCGAAATCTTTTCGTCCCGTTCTTCACCACGAAGAGCGATGGCACCGGCCTCGGTCTCGCATATGCCCAGCGGGTCGTCAATGAACATGGCGGGAGGATTGATTGCGCTACGGCGTGGGGAAAAGGCAGCACCTTCAGCATTCAACTTCCGCTGGCTGTTGGCGCATGAGATGATGATTTTCTTGTTTCAAATGTCGAACGTCCGCGACAAGTTTGCAATCGCTGCGGGAGAGTTGAATTCGTTCGTGCCGGAGATCATTGCACCTGGGCGATTTGCCGCATGGCGGGGCGCTATTCTTTGAAAAGAATTATGGACGAGTTGCAGGACAAATCTGTTTTGATCGTAGATGACGACCCGGGAATGCTCCGGGCGATGACCAAAGTGCTTGCGAGTGAAGGCATGCAAGTCACTGGTGTGTCTGATCCAGTTGTGGTTGTGAAGACACTTGGGGATTCTAAAAAGCGATTCGACTTGGTCATCACAGACCTGAGGATGCCAATGTTCAGTGGGCGCGGCGTTTTGGCGCTTGCCAGTGCCCTGCCGGAATTGCCGGTTATCATCATCACGGCATTTGGGGGGCCTGATGTCGAAGCCCAGGCGCTGCGGCTGGGTGCCTTCGCCTTTCTCGAGAAGCCCATTGCTGCCGCTCAACTGATTGAGGCGGTGAAGCGTGCCTTGGCAAGTTCGCCAATCCGAGAAGCGTAGCCTAAAGGATGACGTCAGATATACGGTTAGGTCCCGGCTTGGCCTCATCGAGAAGCTTCATAGTCCACGACAGACCTTGTTAAGCGGCCTAGCAACGCCTAAGAAGAGTTACAGGGTATTTGGAAGCGCAGCGATTCAATCTAGCCCGCGCTCCCCAGGTCGGGAGAAACGTCCGTTGATTCCGGCGGTTTCGTTGTTTCTGGTTCTGTGACATTTTCCACCTTGAGCGTGCCGCTGCGGATATGGAGATCGCGCTGAGGAAATGGCAGCTCGATCCCGGCCTCGCGAAATTTGTGGTCGATGGCAAAATTGAGGTCGCTACGATAGCGGCTCGGCCGGGCGCTCATCTCACTGCTCCACACCACCAGCTCAAAGTCGATCGAGTTGTCACCGAATTTTTTGAGAAAAACGCTCGGGGCTGGGTCCTTTAAGGTGTTCGGATTTTCACCTCCAGCGGCGAGCAGGGCCTCGCGTACCTTGGCGATATCGCTGCCGTAGGCGACGCCGACCGGGATGCGAAACCGCACCCGCGGGTCCCCATAAGTCCAGTTGGTCACCGGCGAATCGATGAATTTCGTGTTTGGCACAATCATGCTGATGTTGTCGTTGGTGCGAATCACCGTGCTACGGGCGCGAATCTGCTGCACTTGGCCGGTGATCCCCGCTACTTCGACGCGATCTCCGATTGTGATTGGTCTTTCGGCAAGAATCACCAGGCCGCTGATGAAATTGCTGGCGATATTTTGCAGGCCGAACCCGACCCCTACACCGACCGCCCCTGCGAAAACAGCCAGCGCGCCGAGATGAATGCCGGTATTTTCGAGAACAATCAAAACGCCAACTACCAGCACGACGTTGCTAATGATTTGAGCGATGGCGTACTGGAGGGCACGATCTAATCCGCTATTGACGAGAAACCGATTGAAAAGAAAGCGCTTCGTTCTCGAAGAGATCCAAAAGACCGCAACGAGAAGAGCCACAAGCAGAAAAATCTGGAGAAGACTTAGCGAAACGGCCGGCAGAGGCGCATTCCAGCGCAGTGGAATTCCGGCGGCATTAATTGCGCTGACCGTGAAAAAGACGAGGGCGGCAAGACTGAGAAGCGTTGTAACGATCGCGATGAAGTTCGTGTCGATCTTGAAGCGGCTGAAAAAGCGGCGGACAAAATGGCTTTGCAAAATCCGGGCGATAATGAGCCCCGCCGCAAAAAGACCGACAAACGCGATTAGTCCCAGAAACGTAACGTAGTGGCCTCCAACTTGAAACAGAGGTCGTTCAAAAAACAAGAGGCTCATCGGAGATTAGTCTGAGCCCCTTGCCGGTCTTCGCAACCTATAAGCAAAAAACACGGCAAAAGCCGTGTTTCTTGTACTGCGAAATCTGTCGCGGAGAAATGCCGCGTCGACTACTGTTTGGAAGATTTGTCTTCGATGTATTTGATGACGTCGCCGACCGTTTGAAGTTTTTCGGCGTCCTCATCCGGTACTTCGACGGAAAATTCTTCTTCAAATGCCATCACCAATTCGACGATATCAAGGGAGTCGGCTCCCAAATCTTCGATGAAAGACGCCGTTGGCGTGACCTGCTCCGGGTTGACGCCGAGTTGCTCGACGATGATGTCCTTAACCTTTTCTTCGATTGATTTTTCCGCCATAAAATTTGTTCGGTTTCTGTTGGTTGTGCGTGGAAAAGCTTAAAGCAGTCCGGGCACAGGATGGCAAGTAAATGAATTAGAGAGCTTGTCAATCAATTTCAGGACTGTAGCGGCGCCTGTGCCAGCCGCAGTTTTTGTCATTTTGAGCGAAGTCGAGGCATCTTTTGCTGTTCTCTATGTTGGCCGCGTCAACTAAGAGTAAGAGATGTCTCGACTACGCTCGACATAACAACATGTTATGGTCGCGCTCGGGAGGCGCCGTCGACATGACAATCGGTTCAGCCGCCACTGCAGCTTCGGGTTTACTTCGTTTATTGTTCGAGTAGATGGAACCGATGTCCTCCTCCACCGTCGAGCCTGTTGATTTGCTCGATTTAAAGTTGCTGCCCGCGTGGGTCAAAGAACCCGTTAAGGCGAAAAACTACGCACATTACACGGGGGAAGAGAAGAGACGGCGACCGCGCAACCAACGAGACCACGAGTTCAAACGTTCAATGCTGAATATCAATAAAGCGGACTCGCACGAGCGCAAGAAGGTAGGGCGTGACCCTCCGCCACGGGACAGATTTGGTGCGGCGAAACGGGCGAGCCGGCAAAAGGATGGCGGGAAAGATCGACATGAACGGGGTCGACATCATGAAAATCGCCCTAAAGTTTCTCAATCAATCACACCTCTGGACATTACGATTCATTTTCTGCCGTACTCTCCGGCATTCGAAAGCGTGGTCGCGCAGATCAAATCGGGATTAGTTGCTTATTCGCTTTTTGCGCTGGCGCGACTGTTCCTGGAAAAGTCGCTACGCTACGAGGTTCGTTTGACCGCGAAGGCAGAATCGCCGCTCTACCAACTGGGTGAGAATGGAGCGGTATCTCTGGATCGAGAATTCCTCGAGCGGAACGCATTTCGATTTGCGCACGAAGATTTCTATAAGATCGACATCACGCAGTCCGACCCGGTCAAAGGAAATTTCTCAAATGTGGCGCGATGTCGATTGAGCGGGACGGTGCTTGGCCCAACAAATCACCACAATTACCAACCGCGACTTCGCAGCCTTTACGAACAGCGTTTCAACCACCGAATGAGCTTTGCGGATTATCAGCGGCAAATCGAAATCGTGAACCACCCGGCGTTGATCGAGCGATGGAAGGAAGAAGCGCGGAGGGTCATGACGTATACAACATTGCGCGAAGAAACTCCATTAACCTTCGCGTCGGCGACGGAAGCGGAACGACATTTTCGTTCGAACTATTTGCCGGGCCTGCTTCGCAGCGTCGAGGAGGTGGCCGTCGACGGAGTTTTAAGTCGACGTTTGCCCGATCGCGCGCTTAATCGAGCGGTTGAAGACGCCTGGGTGCGCGAGACCCACTCGCCATCGAACATGATGCAGGAATTAGCCGGCCGATTTCGACAAGCTGGCCTCAATGTCTTCCGGCATCGTCGTGGCATGTTGTTCGTCTCGCCGATCCGGGTGCGACCCTTTGTTCACGACCAAGCTGGCGTATCTCCGTCGGTGAATGCGATTCTTGAAGCGCTGGCAGCGAAGCCAGGGATCAGTCGTAAGGAGCTTTTTGAAAAAGTAATTACGAATCCTGCCAATGAAGAAGCGGAATCGCGCAAGCTGGCATTGGCTTCCGACGTGCGCTGGTTGATCAACGAAGGTTACGTGATCGAATTCAACGACGGCTCGCTCGATTTGCCGCGAGGCAAAGCAAAGCCGCAGGAAACTGCAGCAGCGGTGGTGTCAACCGCCGAAACAGCAGAACAGGCGCTCACAGGGGCGAGCGCCTGTACAGCTCCCGCTGGCGGGAAAGCGTCGGAAGAATTAGTGGGCTCGGAGTCGCCGCCTTCATAGCGAACGATTTCATTTTTCTCGTTCAAGACGACAATGCGGGGCTCATGAACGGCCGCTTCTTCCAGCGTGCAACGCGCGAAACTCATGATCGTGATGCGGTCGCCAATTTTTCCGAGATGCGCGGTTGCGCCGTTGAGTTCGACAAGTCCGCGCCGCGGTTCTCCGTAAATTGCATAGGTCTCGAATCGTTGGCCATTGCTCAAGTTGCCAACGAGAATTTTTTCGTGGGGAACCAAGCCAACGAATTCAGCCAGATCGGCGGAAATCGCAAGGCTGCCTTCGTAATCCAAGCTCGCGCCCGTGACGGTGGCGCGATGAATCTTCGATTTGAGAAGGGTGAGTTGCATGGCCAATCGATATCCGGCAAAGGCTGCGTGAATTTACTTCGCGATAACCCCGGCCTTTTTCAGGGCCGCGTAAGCGCCATTTTTGTTGATCGTCTTGAGACCGCGCGCAGTCACGCGGATACGGACAAATTTCTTTAGCTCCGGCACCCAAATGCGCTGGTGGCGCAGATTTGGTCCGAACACGCGCGGCACATTTTTTGTCACGTGCCGACCGACTCCGCCCTTTTTCTTGGCCATACCGCGCCGGTGAATGACGCTGCCACGCGTCGCTCTCGATCCTGTAATGCTGCAAATCTTTGACATGATGTGACCACCAAAAGAGGCGCGTAAGCTGCCGCGCACATACGCACCGGTCAAGTGAATCTTCACTCGCGATTCATTCGCGGCTCGCGACGGTTTAACCACGAACGCACACTAATGAACCACGGATGGTTGTGGGAAAGGCGATTCCTTCGTTATCCGTGTGGATTCGTGTCCATTCGTGGTTGATTTGAACGGCGAGGGCGCGCTGCGGTCAAATTTATCTCGCGTAAGAGGCAACCTATTTCGCAAGATCGATATCGCATTCGAGGCATGACGCAAAAAAATAATCAGAAACTGCGGATCGGAATCATTGGGGCCGGCAGCATCGTTCGCGCCCGCCATTTGCCGGCGCTGAAAAAAAATCCGGAAGTCGAGATTGTTGCGGTCTCGAATTCGACGTACGAGAGCTCCGAGAAATTTTGCCGCGAAAATCTACCGCACGCCACACCACTGCGAAATTGGCCGGAACTGGTAGCGCTCCCCGACTTGGACATCATTTGGATCGGCACGCCGCCGTACATGCATTCGGCGGTGACGATCTCCGCGCTTGAGGCGGGCAAACACGTTTTTTGTCAGGCACGCATGTCGATGGATTTGGCCGAAGCCGAGGAAATGCTGGCCGCATCGAAGCGTTATCCCGAACTGGTGACAATGCTTTGTCCGCCACCATTCGGGATGCGCGCTGATTTGCTGGTGAAAAAAATCCTGGCTGAAAATTACATCGGCCGTCCGCATCACGTGCGGCTGCAAAGCTTTACGGGCAACTATCTGGATCCCGACGCGCCGCCGCACTGGCGGCAAAGAATCGAGATTAGCGGGTTGAATGTGCTCACACTGGGAATTTACGTCGAAGTATTGCAGCGCTGGCTTGGCGATATCACTGGCGTCTTTGCGCGGGGAAAAGTCATTCATTTAAATCGCCAGGGCTACAAAGTCATCATTCCCGATTTGCTCACCGTCTTGTGCAGTTTCGACAATGGCGCGGAAGGCGTGCTCGAGTTCAGCGGCGCCGATGCCATGGCGCCGGGCGACCGCGTGGAAATTTACGGCAGCGTCGGAACTCTAACTTATGATTTCGGTTCGGACGTCGTGCAAGTGGGCAAGCTCGGTGATCGCGCCTTGCACGTTGTCGATCTTCCTCCGGAATTGGAAGGCGAATGGCGCGTGGAAGAAGATTTTCTCGCCGCGGTGAAATCCAAGGGCCGCATCCGGCCACGCCCAAATTTCGAAGAAGGCGTTCGCTATATGCGCGTCGTCCAGGCAGTCGCCGACTCACACGCGCGCAACGAATGGGTGGAGATTAAGAAGTAGTCGGTATCCTGCGTACCATTATCCGTCCATAATCCAGATAGGCCGAATAGCTTGGCCTAGATCTTGTTCGGCGAAAATATTTTGTTGTTGACGAACTGTTTGAACAGTGGCAACAGTCGCCACATTGAAAACGATCGATATAGAATCAGATATCTACTCTCATCTCCTTCAAAACACCTCGGAATTCGGCGAGACACCGTCATCGGTTCTTCGACGCCTTCTGGGACTTACCTCTACGAGCTCTGTGATTCCACCGTCGCACGAGAAATCCGAACTGCTCAAATTGCTCGCCTCTACAGAGTTCGTTTACGCTAAGGGCGTCGTTGGAAGGTTTCTCGTGGTGCTTCGATGGTTGCATCATCGAGACCCTGAGGGCTTCGCGAAAGTGGAGAATATCAAAGGCCGCGGCCGTCTATATTTTGCAAAGGACGCGCGCACCCTCCACGCGGCAGGTCGAAGTGTTAATCCAAAGCAGATTCCTGGAGCACCCTATTGGGTTATTACGACAACGCCAACCGATCTGAAACAGGAGATTCTTGAGCGAGTAATGCGCGAGCTCGGGTACAGTCTCGCTGACATAAAAGCTGCTACTCAGGCAATCGCTCGCTAAATGAACAAAGGTCGAACAATCGCTGCGGTCAACGCCTTCACCGTGCGGCCATGAATTTCGATGTCAATCTCAGCCAGTCGCGATAAGCATCAAAGCGCGGTGACCGCGCGTGCGAGCGCGTAACCGATCAGGCCGCTGGCGGGCAGAGTAAAAACCCACGCCCAGATGATTCGCTCGACCACGGTCCATTTCATCCCGCTGAAACGTTTCACCGTGCCGACGCCCATGATGGAAGTCGATATGACGTGCGTGGTTGAGAGCGGAATCCCGTAATAACTTGCTGCCTGGATGATCAACGCGGCGGTCGTCTCCGCGGCGAAGCCGTGCACCGGCTGCAATTTCACCATCCGATGACCGAGCGTACGGATAATGCGCCAACCGCCGGCTGCCGTTCCAACGGCCATGGTCACAGCGCAGAGACCGATCACCCACGTGGGCAAGACGAATGCTGGCGTTTTCAGAAAATTCAACGAGCCAGGCAAATGATCGAAGCTCCCGGCTTTTGTCCCGGTAAAGAGCGCGAGTGTGATGATACCCATTGTTTTCTGGGCGTCATTTGTGCCGTGACTATGCGCCATCCACGCTGCGCTGAAGATTTGCAGTTTGCCAAAAAGCGATTGGACAAAGTGGGGTGTAAAACGATGGAGCGTCACGAAAAGCAAAAACATCAGTAGGCCGCCGAAAATGAAACCTGCGAGCGGCGACATGATCATCGGCACAACGACTTTTGGCCATACGCCCGCATTCCACTTTATGACAGACCAATTGCCGCGCGCGGCAGCTAGCGCTGCTCCACACAGCCCGCCGATTAGCGAATGACTCGAACTCGAAGGCAAGCCAAACCACCACGTGGCGATGTTCCACGTAAACGCGGCGATAACCGCGCAGAGCACCGTCGACATTGTGACCACGTTAGTGTCCACCAGCCCTTTGCCTATTGTCGAAGCCACTGCGCCGCCAAGAAGCGCACCGGTGAGATTGAAAAATGCCGCCATCGCAATCGCTCTGCGCGGCGTAAGAACTCGCGTCGAAACCACGGTCGCGATCGCGTTGGCAGCGTCGTGAAAACCGTTGCTGTATTCAAAAATGATCGCGGCGACGACGACAGAAAAAAAGGTCAGCATAGCCGCAGCCGGCTACGAATACTTCAGCGCCACTTCAAGGATGATGTTTCCCGCATCCCGGCAGCGGTCGACTACCTTTTCCATTAATTCGAACAGATCGCGCAGAAAAATGATCTGCTTCGTTTTGTAATCGCCCTGGTAAAGATCGCGCAACAGATCGAGCTCCAGTTTGTCGGCGTCGCCCTCGATTGACTGGAGCTTGGCGTTCATCTCGCGCGCCGTCGCCGCGTCGGTGCCCTTGCGCAGTTGTTTCACCATCGCCAGAACGGTCTCGGCCGCTTGATCGAGAAGTTCCACCTGTTTCCGGAAACTTCGGCCCTGCAGGTCCTGTGGGCAGATCAGGACGCGCTCACCAATTTTTTCCACCGTCTTCGGTATTTTATAAAGTGCGGCTGCCAGCGCCTGAATATCTTCGCGTTCCAAAGGCGTAATGAAGGTTTTGCAAAGCTGCTCGGTCAGTTCCTGCGTGATCTGTTTGTCTTTGCGCCGGCTTTGCACGAATTCCTCCAGGCTTTGCGGTGAAGCCTTTTGCTCAAGTTTTTCCAGCAGGCCGATCAAATGATGCACGCTTGCGTCCGCCTGCTGTGCACTCGCCTCCAGCAAATCGTAAAACTTCTGGTCGCGTCCGAAAATTTTTTGGATCGACAGCATGGTTCGCTATTGTTGTAGCCGGGGTCGCTGGCCCCGGCTAGCCCATTTCTTGCCAGAGCCAACACCGCGATCATTCGATCCCGGCTACAGCATGGCGCCGCGCATAATTACCAAGGCGATGCTGAAGTAAATGATTAGACCTGTAACATCAACAAGGGTGGCGACAAAAGGGGCAGAAGATGCTGCCGGGTCGGCTCCGACTCTCCGCAGGATAAAGGGAAGCATGGACCCGGAAAGTGTTCCCCAAAGCACGACGCCGACGAGTGCGATGCCGACAGTGAGCGCAACGAGGGGCCAATGCGCGCCGTACGGCTGTCGATGGAAATATTGTTCGCCGACGATCGCCCATGCGGCCACGCGCACAATGCCGATCGTTCCCAGGATCGCGCCCAACGCAAGCCCAGCCCGCACTTCGCGACTCATCACCCGCCACCAATCGCGCAGGGTCACTTCGCCTAGCGCCATTGCGCGAATCATTAAAGTCGAAGCCTGCGAACCAGAGTTGCCGCCGCTCGAAATGATAAGCGGCAGGAACAGCGCGAGCACAAGCGCCTTCGCCAGTTCTTCCTGATAATTTGCCATTGCCGTTGCGGTCAACATTTCGCCCAGGAACAGAATCACGAGCCAGCCGGCGCGTTTGCGCACCATTCGCCACAGCGGGATCCGCATATACGGCTCGTCCAGTGCCTCCATGCCACCGAACTTTTGGATGTCTTCCGTTGCTTCTTCTTCAGCGACATCGAGCATGTCATCAATTGTCACAATGCCGACGAGCACGCCCGTGGAATCCACTACCGGAAGCGCTGTCCGGTCGTATTTCCGGAATACGTTGAGCGCATCCTGCTGGGAATCGTGCACGTTTAAGGTCACGAAGGTTTTTTCCATCAAATCGCGAACCGTGTGTGCAAGGGGCTTGAGCAGAAATTCCCGGATGCGGATGTCGTCGATCAATTTGCCGCGCTCATCGACCACATAAATGACATTAAGTGTCTCGCTGTCCTGGCCGTGTTCGCGCACGTAATCGAGAACTTGTTGGACGGTCCAATCTTCGTTTACGGCGATGAAATCCGGCGTCATTAAACGACCGACGCTGCCTTCTGGATAACCGAGCAGCGATTGCGCAACATGGCGTTCCTCTGGCGTTAGCAGCCTGATCAACTGCCGCGCAGCGGCGCTTGGCAGTTCTTCCAATAGCGCCGTGCGATCGTCTGGGGACATTTCATTCAGAATGCCGACCACCTGCTCGTGCGCCATGGCGCGCAACAATTTTTGCTGCGCATCCAGATCAAGATACTCGAACACATCAGCCGCCAGCGCATGAGGCAGCACGCGAAAGATGATGACCTGTTCATCTTCCGGCACATCGAGAATCACTTCCGCGACGTCGGCTGGCGGCCACTCGCGAAATACCTCGCGAAGCGCACCGAAATTACGGGCGTCGATCAGGCTTCTGATTTCTGGTTCTAAAATTTTCCCGACCATAAACGAATGTTCGCGCGAGAACGCCGCCGAGTTTTAGCACCGTCGTTCGCAAGAAGCAACGGATGACTCCGCTGTTCTCTGCTTGGAATTTGCGCGAAAAAGAACGAAGATAATTCCCATGCCGGCAGTTGCGACAGGCTCAATGGTTCGGCGTGAGATCGGCGGCGATCACATTTGCTTGCTGGCGTTCGATCGCCCGGATTCGAGCGCGAATATTTTCGATGCCGCCACTCTCGATGAGTTGAGTGAACATCTCGACTTTGTAGAGAACGACAATTCGCTGCGTGGCTTAATCATCACGTCGGCGAAGAAATCGATCTTCATCGCCGGCGCCGATTTGAAGACGCTGTTGAAACAAGCGCAGACCGGGGATATGCGCGCCTTCATTGCTCAAGGGCAACGGACTCTCAACCGGCTTGCCGAATTGCGAATTCCGACTGTTGCGGCAATCCATGGCGCTTGTGCCGGCGGTGGCTATGAAATTACGCTTGCGTGCGATTATCGAGTCGCTTCGAATGATCCAAGTACACGTATCGGTCTGCCGGAAACGACGCTCGGGTTAATTCCCGCGTGGGGCGGCTGCACGCGATTGCCGCGGCTGATCGGCGCGGACAAAGCAGCCGAAGTGATTTTGAAAGGGAAACTTTATTCTGCGCAGGAAGCCTTGAAGCTCAGCTTGGTCGATGAAGTCGCACCGCGCGATCAACTTGTGGATCATGCGCGAAAAAGATTGCGTGGCGGAAAACGTAAACCTTCGCTGGCGCCGAAGTTTGATCAGGAAATTCTCGCACTGCGTGATCATAATCCGGCGCCGGCTCGCGCGCTCGAAGTGATCAAGAAAGGTCTTTCCGTTTCAACTCAGCAATCGCTCGTCTTTGAGCTGGACGCGATTGTCGATCTTGGCAAAACCGAATCGACTCAAAATTTGATCCGCAATTTTTTCTTGGCCGAGAAATACAAGAAAGGCAGCTCCAAAGCGGCAGTGCCCAAGGTCGTGCACGCCGCTGTGATAGGCGCCGGCGTGATGGGTTCGGGTATCGCGCAATGGCTCAGCTCTCATGGCGTTACTGTGATTCTGCGCGACATAGCGCGGGAGCAGATCGACCGCGGTCTGGCTAACATTGAGAAGACTTATGCCGACGCAGTAAAGCGGAATTTGATGAGCGCGGAAAAAGCAAAAGAGGGACGCGCCCGGATTGTGGCATCGACTGCACCGATGGAATTGCGCGATGTGCAATTTGTGATCGAAGCCGCCTCGGAGAAGATCGAGATCAAAAAAGAAATCTTTCGCGAGTTGGCGATGCAGGCCGGTCCGAAAACGATCGTCGCCACAAATACGTCGGCCCTTCCGGTCGGCGAGCTCGCTGATGCGACCGTTTCACCCGAGCACGTCATCGGCCTTCATTTTTTTAATCCGGTTAGCCGGATGAAGCTGGTGGAAGTTGTCGTTGCGAAGGAAACGTCACAGGAGACGCGGGAGCGGAGTCTCGCCTTTGTGCGACAAATCGGGAAACTCCCGGTGGTTGTGCGCGACAGCCCGGGATTCCTCGTCAACCGCGTTTTGTTTCCTTATTTGCTCGATGCCGCGGAGCTTTTTGAAAGCGGACTGGACGCGGACAAGATCGACAATGCGCTTGTGACATGGGGAATGCCGATGGGACCGCTGCGATTGATCGATGAAATTGGCGTCGATATCGCTATTGATATTGGCAATACCCTTGAGAAAGCCTACGGGCGGCGTGATCACGTTCCCGCTGTTCTTCTCTCGTTGCGCAGTCGCCAGATGCTCGGGCGCAAAACGGGCGCTGGCTTTTACAAATACGAAGGCAAAACGCAAACACCGAACGAAGCGCTTGAAGAATGGCGCCGCACCGGGGCCGCTGGCAACGGCGCTATCGGTCTTCCTAATCGGCTTGCGTTTCTCATGGTGAATGAGGCCGCGCGTTGTGTGGAGGAGAAAGTGGTCGATTCGCCAGAGGACGCGGACTACGGAATGATTCTGGGAAGCGGTTTCGCGCCATTCCGCGGCGGGCCATTGCGTTTTGCTGAACATTTCAGCCTCAAAAAAATCGTCGATGAAATGGACCGGCTGGCGGAAAGCGACGAGAAATTCTTGCCGTGCGAGATATTGAAGAAACACGCGCGGGACGGAACGAAGTTTTATGAAAGCTAACGTGGCACAGGCATTTTGCCTGTGGGGCAGGCGGGCGGCTCGCCTGCCGATTTATAGTGCCCAGACACCAGGCAAGATGCCCGGTGTCCCCACAGACAAGATGTCTGTCCTACGAACGATATGAAATCGCCGCTCGAAGCACCCGAAAAACAAATCGCTGAAGAAACCAGCGCGAAGCCGGAAAAGCCGGCAGATGCCGTCATCGACACGTCGAAAATGGCGAAAGGCCAGCGCGAAGCGCTTGAGCTGGCCGAAGCTGCGCGCGATCCGCTGGATGACCGCGGAAGTTTCGCGAGCAATCTTTTCATCGGACGCTATGATTTCGATCGAATTTACCGGTATCCCGCGCAGAGCGCTGAAGATCGCGCCGCTGGCGAAGATTTTTTGCAGAAGCTGGAAAGCTATTTGCGCGATCACGTTGATCCCGACGAGATCGATCGCACCGGTGAAATTCCACCGGAAAATTTCAAAGGGCTTGCGGAAATCGGCGCGTTCGGAATCAAGGTGCCGAAGAAATACGGCGGGCTCGGTTTGTCACAATGCAATTATGGGCGCGCGGCCGTTTTGCTTGGCAGTTGGGATGGAAACGTGGCCGCGCTTGTTTCCGCGCATCAATCAATCGGTGTCGCGCAACCGCTGCTGTTATTCGGGACAGAAGAGCAGAAGCAAAAATATCTGCCGCGCGTGGCGGGTGGCGAAATCTCCGCATTCGCGCTGACCGAGAGGCACGCCGGCTCAGACCCAGCGACGATGAGCCTGCGCGCCGAGCCGACTTCCGATGGTTCTGAGTTCATTTTAAATGGCGAGAAACTTTGGTGCACAAATGGTGTGAAAGCAGGCGTGCTTGTCGTGATGGCGCGCACGCCGCCAAAACTGGTGGGCCGAAAAGAGCGCAAGCAGATCACCGCGTTCATTGTCGATGTGGACACGCCGGGGCTGGAGATCACGTACCGCTGCCGGTTCATGGGATTGCGCGCGCTTTACAACGCGGTCGTGAAATTTACCGACGTGCGCGTGCCTCGCGAAAACATCATCTCGAAGGAAGGCGCAGGATTGAAAGTCGCGCTTACTACGTTGAATACGGGGCGGCTCACACTTCCCGCCGCGTGCGTGGGTCTTTCCAAGCGGCTGCTCGAAATCTCACGCAAATGGGCAGGCGAACGCATCCAATGGGGCGTGCCCATCGGTCAACATGCCGCTATCGCTGGAAAAATCGCGGAGATGGCAGGCAACGTTTTCGCCATGGAAGCGATGACGTTTTTGACTTCGTCGCTTCTGGACCGGAAGGCCGGCGACCTGCGCATCGAAACGGCGATGTGCAAAATGTGGGCAACCGAAACGACCTGGAGAATTGCCGACGACGCCATGCAAGTTCGCGGCGGTCGCGGCTATGAAACTGCGCAATCACTGGCCGGCCGGGGCGAGGCTCCGATCGCAGTGGAAAGATTCCTGCGCGATTGTCGCGTCAATATAATCTTTGAAGGTTCGAGCGAAATCATGCGGCTCTTTATTGCCCGCGAGGCGCTCGATCCGCACTTGAAAGTAGGCGGCGCAATTTTCAATACGCAGTTGCCGATCTCCGATCGCGCGAAGGCTGTTTTTAGTTCCGGAAAATTCTATGCCGGATGGTATCCGCGCCAGTGGATGCCAAATGGCGCCGGTAAGATCGAGAATTTGCACGAAATATTGGGCGGCCATGTCGATTACGCCGCGCGCACAAGCAAACGGCTCGCCCGTGGTTTGTTCCATGCTATGGCCCGCTTCGGTCCAAAACTAGATCGGGAGCAACTGCTCCTTTCTAGATTTGTCGGGATCGCCACTGAATTGTTTGCCATCAGCGCGACGTGTTCTTACGCGCAATGGCTGCTCGTCCAGGGCAAACCGGCCGACGAAATTCTTTCTATCGCAAATTATTTCTGCTGCTCGGCGCGTATGAGAATCGACCATCATTTCGCCGGCACGGCGCGCAACGTGGATAAAAGCGGTTACGATCTCGTGCAGGATTTGCTCGCGGGAAAGCACGAGCTTCTGCGAAATGGCATTGTGTAGTCGTGTATCCGTCGGGCTGCTGGGTGCGATGTGTCGCCATATTGGCTCTGTCTTGAAAAGTTGGCGTTGACGAACACATCATCATCAGCAGGGCGAGACGTGGTCGTAACCCCGGTCTTCTCGGATAACACGCTTGCCTTGTGAAGGGCTTTTCAGTTGGATTGCAAATGTGCCTGCTGACGATCAGGTAACGTCGCTGACTGGGGTTGGTTCGTGCGCGCGAAACGGAGCGGTCGTATTTACGACAACTCATTGGAGCGTGGTACTGGAAGCGCAAGGTAAATCACCCGCAGCACAGGAGGCGCTGGAAAAACTTTGCCGCACTTATTGGCGACCTGTGTATGGGCTTCATCAGGCGGCAAGGCACTCGACCAGAGGAGGCGGAAGATTTCACCCAGGGCTTTTTCGCGCTGCTACTGGAGCGCCGCGATTTCGATGCTGTCCGCAAGGAGAAAGGACGTTTGCGTTCTTACTTGCTCACATCAGTGAAACATTTCCTCGCCAGCGAACAGCGCCGTGCGATGACAGCGAAACGAGGCAAAGGGCAACGGCTAATTCCACTGGAGGACTTGAGCGCGATCGAGGGAACTGAGATGGAACCGGCGGATTGCCTTAGCGCCGACCGCCTTTATGAACGCCGCTGGGCATTGACGCTTATGGAGCAGGTGCTGCGGCGATTAAAGAACGAATACGAAACCGGGGGCAATCCCGCGTTATTTGATTCTTTGAAACAATTGCTACCCGACGAACCTGGAGCGCCGTCGCGGGCGGAGATCGCTGCGCGGTTGGGAATGACGGATAATGCACTTCGACAAGCCTTCCATCGGTTTCGCCACCGTTATCAATCCTTGTTACGGGAGGAGATCGGTCACACTGTTGCCATTGCCAGCGATATCGAAGATGAGCTGCGCCATTTGATCGCTGTGTTGCGAGCGTAACGTATGATAGAATTCGGCGCAGTACAAGATGGGGAGTTCATGAACGAGTCTCCTGTAATGAGCAGCGTACTCAGAATTTGTCGAAAGTGCGGAGCGGAAATCTTTGCCGATGCGCCGGAACGGCTTTGCACAGCTTGCCTGTTTGAAGCAGGCCTTGATCTGCTCGCGCACCCATCTGTAGCCGCTGGCGACTCGTCCGCCGTAGCCTCGGCGAAGGCGGATGACTGCAGCTTCGTTGAAAACAATATTGAAACGCGTCGATGTTGCGCAACGGCATCGTTTAGATAGCGACCGTCTTCCCGAACGGCCCTGGGCGATTGAGTCAATCGCCCCGGCCTCGGTTGACCAACGGTTTCGCGACAGCTAATCTCAACGGATGACTGTGCCGCCCGTCCTAACGGAAGCGGTTTCACCTCGAAACCGCACCGCAAAAAGCGAAAAACCGAAAGCACTCGCGCCGTCGAAGGTTCTCGAAACGATCGAGCAACACGTGCTGCTCGATGGCTTCAAGGTCGTAGTCGATCTCGACAAAAGTCGCGGCTCCTATTTGCACAATGCCGTCTCGGGCAAACGACTCATTGATCTCTACGGATTCTTCGGCTCCATGCCGGTCGGGTTTAATCATCCGTACTTCGACCAACCTGAGGTCCAGCGCGATCTGTTGCGCGCGGCGAAGGTCAAGATCGCAAACTCGGATGTTTACTCGGCGGGCTACGCCGAGTTTGTCGAGACCTTTGAGCGCGTGGTCGGGTTGGCGCCGCTTGAGCGTTATCTCTTCATCGAAGGCGGCGCAATGGCTGTCGAAAATTGCCTGAAGGCGGCCATGGATTGGAAGGTGCGTAAAAATCTCCCTGCAGGCCATGGAGAGCGCGGCACCCAGATTTTGCATTTCCGCCGCGCGTTTCACGGACGCAGCGGTTACACCATGAGCCTAACCAATACCGATCCGCGCAAGACTGATCTGTTCGCAAAATTTGATTGGCCGCGCGTTTCTTGCCCACACATCGATTTTTCGTTGCCGGAATCGAAGCGCGAAGCAGATGTGATTGAGCAGGAACAGAAAGTCGAGCGTGAGATCCGCGAGTTCATTCAACAGCGCGGGATCGATATTTGCGCGCTCATCATCGAACCGATCCAGGGCGAGGGCGGCGACAATCACTTTCGCGGCGAATGGTTGCAGAAGTTAAGAAAGATTTGCGACGAAAATGACATCCTTCTCATTTTTGACGAGGTGCAATGCGGCATGGGCGCGACAGGCCGTAACTGGTGCTGCGAACATTTCAATGTCGTGCCCGATCTGCTTGCGTTTGGAAAAAAGGCGCAAGTCTGCGGCGTGATGGCTGGTCCGCGTCTCGACGAAGTGAAGGACAATGCATTTCGGTTGTCGAGCCGGTTGAACTCGACCTGGGGCGGCAACTTCACCGACATGGTACGCTCGACTCATTACCTACGCATCATCGAGGAAGAACATTTGGTGGAAAATGCAGGCAAAGTTGGCACCTATTTCCTGGAGCAACTCCGCGACTTACAGCGCGAGGCGACAACGATTTCCGCCGCGCGCGGGCGGGGACTGTTTCTGGCCTTCGATCTTCCAGATCCGGAGACGCGCGAACAGTTCTGGAAAGGATTTTTCGACCTTGGCGTTCTGACATTGCGTTCCGGAGAGAATTCGATTCGTTTTCGTCCGCCGCTCGACATTACCGCGGAAGTCATTGACGAAGCGATGGATCTGATGCTGCAGTATTGCCGCAAGCGGAAATGAAGTAGCGCAAGCGTCCCGCTTGCATTTAACAATTTCGCAAGCCGGAGGCTCGCGCTACATTTTAAGGTGCAACCACTCTTCGATAAACTCGGCCTCACTGACGTAAACGACGGCGTTTTCGATGGCGAATGGCGCGGAGGCGGCGCGAAGATCGACAAGATTTCGCCGATTGATGGGCGTCGAATCGCAAGGGTGCGGGCAGCTTCGGACGAGGAATACCAAAAGGCGATCACACGCGCGCAGGAAGCGTTTTTGAAATGGCGTATAACACCAGGGCCAGTTCGGGGCGACACGGTTCGTCGTCTCGGCAACGCGCTGCGCGAACTAAAACAGGAACTCGGCCAGCTCGTGACGCTTGAGACCGGAAAAATCATCGCCGAGGGCGAGGGCGAAGTGCAGGAGATGATCGATATCTGCGATTTCGCGGTCGGCCAATCGCGCATGCTTTACGGCCTGACGATTCAATCGGAGCGGCCAAGTCATCGGCTGATGGAACAGTGGCATCCGCTCGGTGTTATCGCAGTGATCACGGCGTTCAATTTTCCAGTCGCGGTTTGGTCGTGGAATGCGGCACTCGCCGCAGTTTGCGGCGATGCCACGGTTTGGAAGCCTTCGGAAAAAACGCCGCTTACCGCAATTGCAGTTACAAAAATCGCGGAACGCGTTTGCCGTGAAACGGGCACGGATCCGGCAATTTTCACTTTGCTGATTGGCGACCGCAAAACTGTTGGTCAAAAATTGGCCGACGATGCGCGGATTCCGTTAGTCTCAGCCACCGGCTCGGTGGGCATGGGTTTAAGCGTTGCGAAAACGGTGCATGGCCGGCTGGGCCGGACGATCATGGAACTCGGCGGGAACAACGCCCTCATCGTCGCGCCGAGCGCCGACATCGACATGGCGACGCAATCGATCTTTTTCGGTGCGGTGGGCACGGCGGGACAGCGGTGCACATCCACCCGGCGCGTGGTTATGCACGAATCGGTTGCGTCGAAAGTTCGGCGCAAACTTTTGGCGGCTTACAAGAGGTTGCAGATTGGGAATCCTCTCGATAAAAAAACGGTAATGGGACCGCTGATCGATAAGAATGCTGTCGATCTTGTTCAGCATTCCATTCAGCGATTGAAAGATGAAGGCGGTGAAATCCTCTACGGCGGCGAGCGACTCAGCGTTCCGGGTGACTGTTACATGAAGCCATGCCTCGCGACCGCGAAGTCCGATTTTGAAATCGTGCAGCACGAGACGTTCGGGCCGCTGCTATACTTGATGACCTATCGCGATTTCGACCAAGCGATTGCGATCCACAACAAGGTGCCGCAAGGATTAACCTCATCGATCTTTACGAACGACGTGCGTGAAGCCGAAAAATTCGTTAGTTCAATCGGAAGCGATTGCGGCATCGCGAATGTGAACACTGGAACCAGCGGCGCGGAGATCGGCGGCGCGTTCGGCGGCGAGAAAAATACCGGCGGCGGGCGCGAGAGCGGCAGCGATTGCTGGAAGAGCTACATGCGCCGCCAGACGAACACGATCAATTTTTCGAGTGAGCTGCCGCTAGCGCAGGGAATTCAGTTCGGCGCGGGCGAGGGGAGTGGAACGGTCTAATCCATTCCGAAAGCGACGCGAGGACGCGTCGCGCTCCGAAAGGCTCGCGAAAAAGGACTCGACTAATTGTGAACTTGCACGCAGTGCTTTGAATTTCGCACTTGAGTAGCTCGAGCAAGTATCGCGCCCTGATCATGGTCGGGCCGCGTACGGCTGATTGCTAATTACTACTGCTTGTTAGTTGGGCGGGTTAATTGATTGTTGAGAATCACTTGCGGTGCGGGTTTGCTCACCTCAAGCTGCAGTGCGCCCGGTTCATCTTCTTCTGCCGTTCACCGACTGGCCCGAGCGCACCGGCGGGCGCGCACTCAGCGCGCCGGCATTGCACCTCCCCACGCCGAGGGCGACGGGTTGAGTGGAGTGACCAGCGACGGGGAAGCGAACGCCTTCATTTCCGTCCCCGCCGCATTTGTCGGCGGTGTGCCTCTGACGCGAGCTATGAATCCGTGGGCAATGCCCGAAGCATCGACGTAACGACCACAGATAAATCCCTGCGCACTGATTCCGTTAAGCGATGTAAAGGTTGACCCGGGATAATCGAAAGTGAAAAATCTGTCTGGCGGAACAAAGAAGAGTCCATGAGTCACCCCTGAGCTGTCCGCATATCTGCCTACCACCCAGTTCCTATTGTTAAGTCCAAACAGCACTGTCCCAACAGAGCCCGGAGGATCGATCGGGAAGTGCAGCGCCCCATTGGTATCCCGGTAGTAGCCGTGAAGGATTCCTGAGCCGTCTATATAGTATCCCACCACCAACTGCTTTGAATTATTAATCTCGTAAGCAAAGGTCGAGAGAGCTCCCGGGACGCTAAACGACGTTAT
>Ga0209690_1000249_pt1 | contig 28248 bp, 31 predicted proteins | sample GraSoiAngelo_150_FD_186164 | JGI IMG/M metagenome (GOLD analysis project Ga0209690, IMG submission 186164) | Grasslands soil microbial communities from the Angelo Coastal Reserve, California, USA - 14_1009_09_40cm (SPAdes) (version 2) | ecosystem: Environmental > Terrestrial > Soil > Grasslands ... | reverse complement strand
GGCAACGATGCCGACGATCACCGTCACGATCGAAATGACGATTGCAATGATGGGGTGGTTAACGAAAAATCGAGACATCGTGGTTTACCTCTTCAGCTGCTTCATTGCAGCGTTACATTCAAATCCCCCTCTGTCCCCTTTTCAAAGGGGCTAGGGGAGATTTTTGGTCTTCGGGTCAATTTGCGCCGTTGCTGTGATGAGCTTAGCGTTGACCAGCATACCGGCCCGCACCTTTTGGATTCCCTCCGCGGCAACTCTCTCGCCCGGCTTCAATCCCTGGTCAATGATCCAATCGGTGCCGACCCGCTCGCCCACGATGACTGAACGGATTTGGATTTTGTTGTCGCTGCCGAGGACGGCTACCTGATAGCTACCCTGGAGTTCCGACACGGCCTTTTGCGGAATGAGTAAGGCGCCTCTCTTAACACTTGTGATCGCCCGAACCCGGGCATACTGGCCAGGACGAAGAAGGTTTCCGAGATTCGGAAACAGTCCTTGTACGCGAAGAGTGCCCGTCTTCACATCCACCTGGCGGTCAACAAAAGAAACGTGACCCGGATGAGGATAAACGGATCCGTCAGCTAAGATCAGTTGCAATTTTAGCTGTGGCTCGCCCGCGATCCCCTTTGTTGGATCCGAGCCTCCCTTCATCCACTCGAGGTATTCACGCTCACTTACAGGGAAGTAGACCTTGATAGGATCAACCGTGGATACCATGGTGAGCAGACTGCTGGTGCTGACGAGGTCGCCGATCTGTGCCTGGGCGATCGCTGCGATGCCGTCAATGAGCGAGACGACTTTGGTAAAGCCGAGGTTGAGCCGCGCGGATGCGACCTGCGCCTTTGCCGCTTCGACCTGCGCTTTGGCCGCCTCGACTTGAGCCTTGGCGGCCGCGTTAGCCTGGATCGCGTTATCGAGATCCTGCTGGGCAATGGCTTGCTCTTTGGCGAGCGGCGTATAGCGAGTCACGTCCTGTTGTGTCTTGACTTCATTGGCCTGAGCCTGCGCGACCTGTCCTTCAGCATTGGCCAGTTGACCTTTGGCCTGATCAACTGCCGCCTGAAAAGTTCGCGGATCGATTTCGAAGAGCAATTGGCCTTTTTTAACAAACGCGCCGTCTGTGTAGTTTTGGCGCAGAAGGTATCCGGTTACCTGCGGCTTGATTTGCGCGTTGACCAACCCGTCCAGCGTGCCGATCCACTCCCTCCAGATCGGAACATCCTTTTGCTCTACCTTCACCACCGCGACATCCGGCGGACGCGCTTGCGGCTGCGCGGATTTTGCGCAGCCAAGCGAAGCGAGCACAATCGCACTCAGCAAAACGTGGGCTACAAAGCCGAGGTACTTTACCGCAGTAGTTCGCCGTTCCGGGTTCCGCGTTCCGTGTTCCGAGTTGGGGGAAGGGACGTTGAACCCCCGATCGAGTCGGGGGCAGGCTCTTGAACCCCGGATCGGGTCCGGGGCAGGCTCTTGAACTTTGAACTTCGACAAACTAATCCTCGCTTGTTCGCCAATCGACGCTCCGAGTGACTGGTTACTCACCTTCAGACCTGAAAAATCTGCCTGGGATACTACCTCTCGATGCGGCATGTTGACCTCGAATCGTAATGACGCTTGATTAGCTCTTCCTTAAGACCAATGCCCCGAAGCGCGAAGCACACCGCATCGTGAATCAGCGTGTGCTTCGGCACGTTGTAATCGATCGCTGCGGTATCGGGAAAAAAGTGAAGCATCAAACCAAAAGCAATGTGATAGACGAACCAGGCCGAGAGATTAGGATCCGCCGGACACTCTCGTAAATCGCCGCTGGCGGCGGCTCCTTTCAATGATTTCTCGAAAACAGCGCCCCAGTTGTTTGTAAACGGTTTGAGTAGTGCCCTTACGAATGCACCGTCGTCGAGAAGGCTGCGGACCGCGAGACGGCCAAGTACCCCGTCGTGAACGTATACCGAGCGGCTCTCAAGGACGTGCGATACCAACGAATCAACCATTGTGATCAGCGTTGCGGTGGAAGGCTTTAGAGCTTCCAAGTGATTGCTCACTAACCAATCTGCTGTTTCTACAGACGCGCTTAGCATTGCATTGTATAGGGAGAGTTTAGTGGGGAAGTATTTATAAAGTAGGGCTTCCGAGATGCCGGCGGCCTTTGCTAACTCGCGCGAGGTCGTACCGTCAAAGCCTTTCGTTGCAAAAACATTTTTGACCGCCTCGATGATCGCTTGTCTTCGCTCGTTGAAGGGGAGCCGCGAGGAAAGTTTTATGTGCAAACCAGTTTGCATACTCCGGGACAAGCGCAACCGCCATGCCGGAAAGGAAGTTGTTGCTAATTGTGCGGAATCAAAGAGGAGTCGGAGAAATTTGGAGACCTGATGATGTCGAAAGTCGAAGGTGTCGATCCACTCTCCAACACTGACAATGAGTTAGGTTAGTACCGTACGCGACCGCTCGCCGTCGAAACTGTGGTTCGGGCGAGTTGAACCATTATCTCTCCTGAGATAAAAAATATTTGAGCGATCAAGTTCGAGCTTGTTCGTAAAACAAATGAGCGCAGACGTGCTTATCCAGGGCGAAACGCAGCGCTACCAAGCCGTGCTTCGCATAAGCGAGGCCCTTTTTGCGTGTCAAACGTGCGAGGAGTTGGCGAGAATTCTCGCCGATCAACTGGGCAAAGTACTTTCCTTCGACGACCTCGAAGTAATCGTCTTTAAAGAAAATTCCAAAGAAATCGAGTGGCAGGTATGCGCAAAGGGCCGATTGGGTGCTCCCGAGGCGCCCGTTGAAGAGCTGCCAGCGTGGCACGTTTACGACAGTCAGGACACGCTCCTGATTAACGATTGGAAGGCGGACGAAAGATTCCCGCGCCTGAAGGAACTGGTTGCGAAAACCGACATCGATATCGGCTCAGTTGTTCGTGTTCCCCTGATGACACCACACCAGCGACTCGGCACACTAGGTATCGCGAGCCGCCCTGGGACAACATACAGCGCCGATGACATCGGGTTCCTGCGGTTGATTGCGCGTGTGGTCGCATTGGCCATTGAGGACCGCCTTAATCTCACAAAGGAGCAGGAGGCGCGAGCGGAACTGCAACGTCAGAATGACCGGCTACAGTTGCTTCTGAATGTGACGAACCGAATCACATCAAACCTCGGGCTTCGCGAGCTATTGCGCGCCGTATCGGCAAACATCCGCGAAGTCATGCACGGTGATGTTGTAGCCATTTCGCTGCCCGATGCAGCGCCGGGACAGTTCAGGGTGTTTGCCATGGATTTCCCGCACGGCAAGGGGTTCGCCAGGGAAGAGCTGCTCGTTATGCAACCGGCCAAGGACTTGTTGGACAGTATGAAACCAGTCGTCGTCGACTGGCGAGAGAGTGAAGGATTCCCTTCTGAGGCATATGCCATTGCGGCTGCGGAGGGCGTGAAACTCAGTTGTATTATTCCACTCGTGAACCACGGTCGGGTGCTCGGACGCCTGTCGATTTCACGCAGGACAGAGACGTCCTTCACGCCGGACGAGGTCGAATTCCTGAGCCAGATTTCGGGACAGATCGCCATTGCGGTCGAAAACGCTTTGGCGTATCGCGAGATCTCCGAACTCAAAGACAAGCTCGCCCAGGAGAAGCTCTATCTTGAAGAAGAAATTCGCAACGAGATGAATTTTGAGCAGATCATTGGGAACAGCTCAACGCTGAAGCACGTTCTGCAACTGGTCGAAACTGTCGCCCCCAGCGATTCTACGGTTTTGCTGCTGGGCGAGACCGGAACGGGAAAAGAATTAATCGCCCGTGCGATTCACGACCGCAGCCAACGCAAGGATCGAACGCTTGTGAAGCTTAACTGTGCTGCAATTCCTACCGGGCTGCTCGAAAGCGAATTGTTTGGCCATGAAAGGGGCGCATTTACGGGCGCGATCGGCCAAAAAATCGGGCGCATGGAACTTGCAGACAAGGGCACGCTGTTTCTCGACGAGGTGGGGGACATTCCGGTTGAAATTCAGCCGAAGCTGCTGCGCGCATTGCAGGAGCGGGAATTCGAGCGTCTCGGTAGCACACATACGCGAAGAGTAAACGTTCGCCTGGTAGCGGCAACTAACCGCGATCTTGAAAAGATGATTGCCGCCCGCGAATTTCGCCAGGATTTGTTTTACCGATTGAACGTGTTTCCGATCCGCATTCCACCTCTGCGGGAACGCAGAGAAGATATTCCTCTGCTGGTGAGTTATTTCGTCCAAAGGCTTGCAAAACAGATGCAAAAGAAGATTGAAGCGATTCCTACGGCCGTGATGAAGGGTCTCACGGCCTGGGAGTGGCCGGGTAATATCAGGGAACTGGAAAATTTCATCGAGCGCGCTGTGATCCTGACCCGCGGCAAGTCGCTTGAGGCGCCCCTCGCAGAATTACGCAAATTGAACAGGGATGAACCGACGCATCCCGCGGCGCAGCAAACTCACGAAGACATTGCCCGAATCGTGAAAGAAACCATCAATGCCCTAAGTAACAAGAAAAGTGTTCCTGATGAGCATGTAAAGCAGCAACGTGATGAGATCGTGCGTGCGCTTACCGAGAGCAAGGGGCGCGTGGGTGGCGCCGATGGAGCCGCTGCACGTATGGGCATGAACCGCACAACCCTCCTCTCTCGAATGAAAAAGCTTGGCATAGATCCTAAGCAGTATGCCTGAGTCGGCAGCCTGGCCCTCCCCTGAAAAATCTTCCTACTCAGCGGCCGAATTCTCTACGTATAAAATCATCTCACCACGTTCGCTGGCAGCGGCGCACTAAATGCTCTTAGCTTAGCTCAGCTTATCTATCGGAATCGACGACGTGATTAAATATCAGTCGCTGTTTAAAATCTGGGCCATCCGTAAAGTGATACGACGTAAGAACTCTGTACTTCCATTGTGGAGCTAACAAGTAACTCAATGTCGATCCGGGCGGATTTCCGATCTTCATAGGTGATACTCCGAACCGAACCGACCCTCGGTTCGACTTTAACCACTTCCCATCTACCCGCTGGTAATGCAGCTTTTACATCGTCAACCAGCTGCTTGAATACGTTTTCGGCTTCTTTCTCGTTATTGATTACCGCGCCGTAGCATGAGAGATAACTGAGGATCCGGTCAATACTGCAATTCATTTCCGGGAGCGTAGGGTGGAGTCTGTACTTCCGAGCATCCTCGTCCGGCGCACCGCGAAGAGCTCGCATGGCCTCGCTACCTCCCGAGAGCCCAATGGCAATTTGCCTCAACACGTTAGATGCTTGACTTGATTGCAACGCGGGCGAAGTCCTTGCTTGTGTCGTAATCGATGAACCGTCTTCAAATCCCAAACCCGGATCTGCTTCACTCAGACTGCTGAGGAAAAATAAGATTACCAGAATTGATCTCGCCGAGTACATTGCCATTCTCCCTTTACTCAGACCACAAGGTCACGAGGTGCACGCATGCATCTAAAGGTAGCAAACGTTAAGCGGGCCACGCGAAAATCGCCACCATGTAGAAGTTTTGTCCGCTTGGCTCCGTTCCAGCAATGATGTCGATATCAATAGAGGCGTAAGAGTTTTGATCTTCGTAGGTATAACTTCGAATCGAAGCGGTCCCCATCCCCGGCTCTTTCCTTGTTCCTATCCACGTGTCCGATGGCAAGGCGGCTTGTAGTTCATCAATGAGCCATGTGAACAGCGTCACAGATTCTTCTTCAGTGTGAATCAGAGAACTGAAGCACGAGACATGAGTAGTGATACGATCAAGGTAGCAATCCATTCCGGCAATGGGAGGATTGAGCCTGTCTTTGTGAGGGTCCTTCTCACTCGGTGAACCTCTAAAGGGGTGCATGGCCTCCTTGCCGGAGGAGAGAGCCAGAGCAAGGCTACGTAGCGCGCTGTTCTTTTGGCTCGTTTCGCTTGACGGGGAAATGTCGCTTCTTATCCGGCCGGAGCCGACATCCAGTGAGGCCACAACGATACCAGACGCTATGAAACAACCAACTAGCAGCGGGGCTGCCAATAATATTTTGCTTTTCATTGGATTCCTTTCGGTCTTCATCTTTCTTTGAGACACACTCTTGGCATGAGAAAAAAGGGAAGAAGTCCAACATTTCCGTATCCCGACTTACGTCTTGCTATCCATGTCTGCCATTGGAACGGCGAGTCACCGCTCGCAGGCGGCCCAACAGCTCACGCGTAGAGCTGAAGAACCCTGCCGCATCGTCGGGTTGGAAATCGACGCGGTCCTTCTCTACTCCATCTTGAAAAAGAATTAAGGTCGGTATCGCTTGAATGCCGTAACGCTCCACGACGGCTGGACTATCATCCACATTCAACTTGAAGATGTGCGCAGCGCCCGCATACTGCTTGGCGGCGAGCTCAACGATTGGCGCAAGCGCGCGGCACGGCCCGCACCAATCCGCCCAGAAGTCCACCAACACCGGCGTCCTTGACTTCAACACAACTTGATCGAAATCGCGCTCGTTCACTTCTCTGACAGATTCACTCATCGCCGTCCTTCTCGCTTGATCTCTTCCACGATTGCTTTCGTCATGTATCCGTCCGCTTCCAGCTCAGCTCCGTGACGGTACATATCAGCCAACAGCTTTGGAGCTTCGACTTGGGCGCTCTTGTCCGTCGCAAGAGCAACCGGTATGCCAAAAACGCGCGGTGCAACTAATTGCGCGAAATCAAAAGCGGGCGAAAAATTTTGATCAGGCGGGAAAATGTTGAAGTTGAAAGTGTCAATTGCTCTCCGACACTGGTAGCCGCCTGACTGAACGACGCGCCGGGCCCTTCTGTAAGAAGGAAGAAGGCATGAGCACAGACGCGCCTATTCCGCCGGGAACCAACACGCAGCGCTACGAAGCGGTGCTTCTCATAAGCGGCCCTTTCTGCATGCCGGCAGCTTGAGGAACTGGCGAACGCGCTCGCCGATCAACTCAGCGAGTTTCTTCCGTTCGACTCGCTCGACGTACTTGTCCTCAAGGAGAATTCGCAGGAAATCGAATGGCACGCGTGGGGCAAGGGAGCAATCCCTGTTCCAGATCTTCCGATACAAGAGCTGCCAGAATGGCACGTTGTCAACGCCCTAAGTAACAAGAAAAGTGTTCCTGATGAGCATGTAAAGGAGGAACGCGAAGAGATCGTGCGTGCACTTACCGAAACCAGGGGCCGCGTTGGTGGCGCAGATGGAGCTGCGGTACGCATGGGCGTCAATCGCACAACCCTTCTTTCTCGAATAAAGAAGTTCGGAATCAATCCGAGGCATTATTCCTGATCGGCCTGCATCATCTGTGTCGAAGCAAGCTTCGACAGTTTCGGCATTCGACAGTAGCTGTCTTCAATCCTGCGCTGAAATGACGGAGTCACCCCGTCGGCGCTTTGGCACTTGGGTTGCTTCTTATCAGAGGAAAGATTGAAGTTTTGAAATGAGCATCCCGACTTACGATATGATTGTCATCGGCAGCGGGCCGGCCGGCCAGAAGGCTGCTATCGCTGCCGCCAAGGCGCGCAAGCGCGTTGCTGTCATTGACCGGACAAGCATGATCGGCGGTGTTTGTGTTCACACCGGCACGATCCCAAGTAAAGCCGTGCGGGAGGCTATCTTCCAGCTTACCGGTTTGGCGGTGAAGGCGATCTATGGGGATTCGTACCGCGGGTCCGGGGAGATTTCGGTGGACGATCTCTCGTTTCGCGTCAACCACATCATCGGACGCGAGACACAGGTCATTCGTGCTCAGTTGAAGCGCAACGGCGTTGCCATCTACGAAGGGAGCGCGCAATTTCTGGACGCTCACAACATCCAGGTTCGGAACGAGAACGGGGATATCAACGTCGAAGCTAACAAGATCCTAATCGCCTGCGGCACGCGCCCAGCACATAGTGCCGGGATTCCGTTCGACGATCACCAAATCGTGGATACAGACCACCTTTCAGGTTTGGGGCAGATTCCGAAAGAAATTATTATCGTCGGCGCGGGCGTCGTGGGCCTCGAGTATGCGTCCTTTATGGCGGCTCTGGGCGCCGAGGTGACGTTGATTGATCAGAGGTCAATCATTTTGGACTTCGTGGACCGGGAAATCGTCGAGGCGCTCTGTTACCACCTCCGCCAGCTTGGCGTCACGTTCCGTTTGGGCGAGAAGGTAACGCATGTCGGGACCGATGCGACTCGCAACCGGGTCTTCGCGGAACTGGAAAGCGGCAAGAAAGTTTTGAGCGATGCGCTGATGTATGCAGTAGGACGCCAGGGCAATGCCGATCAGCTGCACGTGGAAGCAGCCGGGTTAAGATGCGATCCGCGCGGCCACTTGAAAGTGAACGAGTTCTATCAAACCGAAATTCCACATATCTATGCAGCCGGAGATGTCATCGGCTTTCCGGCTCTGGCAAGCACCTCGTTGGAGCAGGGCCGCCTGGCCGCAAGTCATATGTTCGCGATCCCGTTCGAAAGCATGCCTGCGTTGTTTCCGTACGGCATTTACACGATTCCCGAAGTCTCCATGGTTGGCGAGACCGAGGAAACGTTAACGTCCCATCGAATTCCGTACGAGGTGGGAATGGCAAAATATTCCGAGCTTGCAAAGAGCATGATGCTCGGCGATGAGGTCGGCATGCTGAAGTTACTGTTTGATCCCCAAACGCGTAAGCTCCTTGGCATCCATGGAATTGGGCAGCGTGCGACGGAAATTATTCATATCGGTCAGGCGGTGCTCTTCTACGGCGGGTCTGTGGAATATTTTCGGGACATGGTTTTCAATTACCCCACCTTGGCCGAGGCATACAAGGTTGCCGCGCTCGACGGCCTAAACAAGCTCTGATAAACGACTCGCCGCAGATCAGCCCGACACTAGCAAGAAACTTTCCGTTCTTCGCGCCGGCTTATGGTTTGCTGGATAAAGAGCCGCGCCGCTATAAATTCGTGAGCATGGATCGTCGCTCTTCCCGGCAAGCCTGGGTGAATTCCTTGAGAGGATCAACTTGACGTTCGCGTACTAATTTGTATTCGTCTTCAAATGTTCTGGGGGGACGGCGATAGGAATCGACAATGGCTTCTGCGATTCTTTCGGCAGCTAGAAGGACTCTATCGCCAGCGATCAGTCTTATGCGACCCACCAGCGAGTATAGTCCGATCAACGCGGCGGCGTTCTCCAGGGTTTTTCCCAGCGAATCGATATACAGGTTCGTCGCTTCATTGACGAACTGTGAATACAGCTCTTCGCGATGCGCCGCCTCTCGCGATATCAAGTCGCGGTGGGTCTGATTGCGCTGCGTAAAGTAAGTTGTCGCGAACGAAGCGAGGCCACCCACTGCCGAGCCCATGACCCCGGCCAATGCAGTGATCAATGTAGAGTCAATAGTGGCATTCATAGCGGTCTCCTGATTACTTCTGCTCGATTTGGAACTCTTTTGAGCCTTGCCTCATCTGCCGCAAATGCAGCTCGTGTGCCAAAAAGAAGGGCTGTCCGTCAATGCGCGAAACAGAAGCGTTTAGCACACCTTTTGCTCAGGGCGAAAGTTTGAAAAGTGTCGTTCCTCACCTAACGGTCGAACCTGCCTTCGACAATCTCGACTCTCGACGAGCCGCGCTTAAGCTCGCACTGAAAAATCATGTAGTTACGGCTTTATGGGTTTGGCATGAGCCATGCCTTTACGTATGGGTAAGCAACAAGGGTCGGATGCTAAAGATCTCTATTATCGAGAGTCACAGTCAGCGCCGGGTTATCGTGGAGGGCAAGCTCATCGCTCTCTGGGTCGCTGAGCTAAAAACGGCATGCGAACGGGCCAGAGCGGATCTTGAAGACCGCGAGCTCGTCATCGATCTGAAGAACGTAACGGCTATAAACCCGGATGGCGAAAACTTACTGCTTGAGTTGATGAACCAAAGAGTCAAATTCCGCTGTGGCGTGTTTACCGAACACCTCTTAAAAGAACTCACCCGTAGAAGACGCGGAAGTATTCAGAACGCAGATTGAGACCAAATAATGTGGGCCTTGACTGCGAGAAGGTTCTGCGCTCGACGACCTGGACAAGGCCTGACCAATCACGCGCGGCGCTGTCGAATGTGCCCTTCGACAGTCTCAACTTTCGACACGACTGCTTTCAATCGGCCGCTGAAATTCATCGAGTTGCAGCTTGATAAATTTGGCATGAGCCATGCCTTTACGCATGCGCAAGCGAACAGGGCGCGAGCGGCGCAGACAGGAGGTGCTTGATTGCGGGGGCAAGCCGCTCGCGCGGCCTGGGCCGCTAAGGGAAGAACGCCATGCCATGAATTCGGCCGTACAGAAGGAAACCGCAGAGACGTATGAAACTAAGAAAGAGCACCCTCATTTTCACCGCGATCGTTGGGTTGTGGTTAGCCACGTCATCGCACGCAGGAGTCACAGAAACCGGGGACCTCTGTTTGCCGCAGCAAATTTTCAGCGCTGCGTCCTCAATGCACGCCCTGGTTCTAGTTTCCGTTGCTTCCGTGGTTCTTGACGACGAAACGCTGGGCAATGTCGTTGCCTACCACGATCCCAACACCAAGAGACCGGCGGATTATTTCGAGTTGTACGACAGCGAGGGCAATCTCCTGGCAATTGGTTGGTACGATCGATTCGGCATCCGAAGAATAGCCGTGGACCGGGGGCTGTTTGATGAGGCAGAGGAGCCGCAAGGAGTCTTTGTGACACTTTTGGATGGAGACTCAGTGTAAGGAGCGCATCACATGAGGTTTTCGCTGATACCATTGCTGATCTTCAGCGATATAATTTCCGCCGAGACTCAGAGATCGCTACGAGAGCGTCGGCTCCAGGACGCTGCCAAGCGTCTTATGAAAGAGCACGGGCTCACTTGTCGTGAGGTTGAAGACCTCCTGGACATCGTTCTTTGCAAGGAGAGCTGAAAAGATGCGTCATGCTGCACGATCGTTGGCAGCACTCCTGCGCTCTCGCCGGCTTCAGCCGGCCAGTCCGGATCTGGCCGAGCGAATTATTCGCAAGGCGAAGCGGATCCAACAACGCACTCAAAGCAAACCGCGCCAGAACTCCATTGTTTCGAAAGAACCAACTCAGAAGAAAGAAGATTTATGAAACACCGCGAGTGCCGGAACCCTTGTGTCTTTGGAGTTTGCTCGATAAAGCTAAAATGATCGTAACCCATCACTATAACACGGGTCTCATGGCCTTTGAACCAATTGAAAATTACGGCGTGATCGGAAACATGCAGTCGATTGCGCTGGTAGGGATGAACGGCTCGATCGATTTCTTGTGCTACCCGGAATTCGATTCTCCAACGGTCTTTGCTGCGCTCCTCGATGATCAGCGAGGCGGCCGATTTGAAATTCGCCCTCGGCTCACGAACGTGCGGGTACGTCAGCTTTATTTACCCGATACGAACATCCTGCTTACGCGCTTCCTTGCCGAAGAAGGCGTCGTCGAGCTCACGGACTACATGCCCATTGAAAAGGATGGTGAGCAACCGAATGAGATCGTCCGGAGGGCATCGGTAATCACAGGCACCGTGCACTTCACCATGCGTTGCCAGCCGCGCTTCAACTATGCAGCAACTAACCACGAGCTCCAGATTTCAGATCGCTGCGCGAGGTTTTTTCCGGCTCACAATAACTGTCCGCCAATGTCATTGTATTCTACGGTCGCGATCGAGGGACGATCCCAAGACGTAATTTCCGAGTTCGGTTTGCAGGCGGGTGAAACGGCAACTTTCGTTTTTGGCGGACTGCGCGCTGAAGGAGAGCCGCCGGAGATGGATCTCCTTGGGCGGCGGTTCCTCGACACAGGTCAGTTTTGGAAGACGTGGATTTCAAAATCGAATTACAAAGGCCGCTGGCGAGAAATGGTCCAGCGCTCAGCTTTAGTCTTGAAGCTGCTCATTAGCCGACAACACGGTTCACTCATTGCCGCACCCACGTTTTCTCTACCTGAGAGTATTGGAGGGGTGCGCAACTGGGATTACCGCTTCACGTGGCTGCGAGACGCGACGTTCACGCTGTATGCCCTCATTCGATTGGGTTTTGTCGACGAAACAGAAGCATTCATTGATTGGCTAAAAGGAAGGCTGATTGACGATGCCCAGAGGGGTCCACTCCAGGTTATGTATGGGCTTGATGGCAGGCAGGAACTCGACGAGATTTCGCTGGATCATCTTTCTGGGTACGAGAATTCGCGGCCGGTCCGCATTGGCAATGCAGCCTACCAACAGCTACAACTCGATATTTATGGCGAGATGATGGACTCGATTTATCTAGCAAATAAATACGGTCATGGGATCTCTCATGCCGGATGGCAGGGTGTTCAGCGCCTGTTAGAATGGCTGGGAAAAAACTGGCGCCGCCCTGACGAGGGGATCTGGGAGGTTCGCGGCGGGCCAAGAGAATTCCTCCATTCACGGGTGATGTGCTGGGTTGCTTTTGACCGCGCATTACGCCTGGCTTTGAAACGCTCGCTCTCGGGACCTCTCGACGTCTGGCAGCGCACGCGAGACGAGATTCGAAACGATATTTTTACAAACTTCTGGGATGACGAGCTGCAATCGTTTGTGCAGGCTAAAGGGACAAAAGATTTGGACGCTTCAGCGCTGCTGATGCCGATGATGCGATTCATCAGCCCGGTCGATCCAATGTGGCTTTCGACGATGCGAGCGATAGAGAACCGCTTGATAGAAGACACGCTTGTGCGTCGTTACGAAGTTGATCGCACACATGTGGACGGTCTGCCGGGCACGGAAGGAAGCTTCACCCCCTGCTCGTTTTGGTATGTCGAATGCCTGGCTCGCGCCGGCGAGTTGGAAAAGGCGCAGTTGCTCTTTGAAAAACTGCTCGGATATGCCAATCACCTCGGGCTCTATTCAGAAGAGCTCGGAGCAAATGGCCGTCATCTCGGCAATTTTCCCCAAGCGTTTACGCATCTGGCGCTAATCAGCGCAGCGACTTATCTCGACCGTGCCTTGTCAGGTAAAAACGATGCGGTCTGGCGTTGAGATCAAGTGAAGGATGAGGGATTGTAGCGCTGCTGAGACCTCGTGCTGATATCCGAGCTGATCGAATATCCGTCAGCCGCAACAAACTTACGGACGGGCTGAACGGCGATGTAAGGCCGGCCCGTGGCCGAGCCGACCGTTAACTCTCCCGAGGCTATTGCAGGGGTTCGAGCGTCAGCGCGGCCAATTCGCTACGGCTAGTGGCCGAGAGGTTTCTGCTGTCGTATACGATGCTGGCGCGGGTGATCTTCCCTTCGGTGTTGATCGACAGAGAGACAGCGCCTGTTCTAACCGGCGAAGACGAAGAGGCCCATTCGAATCCTCCGCCGGCATCGCCCCCAACGACATGCCCAAGTTTGACTCCACTGCCAAAGGGTGACTTGTGATTTACGCGGGCGAGATAGCGATTGATTGCAGGCAACCCCACAATCCTCATGTTCAGGCTAAGATCTTCAAAGACGCCGTCGTAGCTAAAAAGTGTGGCCGCGCCCTCCGTGTTGCCACCGGATACCATCTCCACAAACTTGGAGGCAACGTCGCGTATCCGAGCACTGGTAGCGGCTGGCTTGCTTCTTAGGGCAAGAGGCGGGTCAACTGGCGTCCGTTTTATCTTCTCGAAACGCTTGCCGTCATAAGCGGCGCTATCCCAATAGTCGGCCCACCTCGTGATCTTTCCGTCGACCACGTCGACCGCCCCCAAGACGCGCATGTCGCCACCAAACAATTCGGGTGTGTCAGTGAACTCCAACATGACACTGCCGGTGCCGCCGTTCACCTCTCCGAGAATTCGGGTAGGATACGATCTACCCTCGCCCCAGGTCGGCATGTGTTGCGCCCAAACTTCCTTCAATGCGTCATAACCATTCAGCTCCCAGCCCAGCGTCGCATCGACATACACCGAGAGATCGCGAGATATGAATTCCATGGTCGCGTTGCAGTCGCGCTGGGTTCCGAATGCGCAGGACCACCGAGTTCATGAAATCTGACGACTTTTGCCATTGAGTTTTCCCCTAGGTTTTTATCATTTGTAAAACGGTATCGCCATGAAAAGTACTTCTCTTCGTTCCTTACTGTTTCATTTTTTTTCATTAAACAACGAGCGAAAGGCGTTTGCTTGCGTTTGGTAATCCGCATTCTCGACGGCACGATATGCCTTCGTTCCCTTCTCTTTATTGGTAATCAGCGAAGAACGGTCCACGTTTTTTAACCACTGCTGAAGTTCTTCTTTCGTCGGATTGACGCAGTAAACGGGAGATCCAGGTTGTTGCCGCCACGATTCAGCGATTGTTCCGGCATCAACAGAATCGAAGCCGATCCGATCAATGAGTTGAGCGACTGTTTCTTTCGCCTTGGGATTGTCACCGGAAATCGGAAGAGCAACACGATCTCTGCTTCCGTGGAGGCGTCCCGCCCCTGCCAAAGACTTCGACCCAATCGAATTGAGGACCTTGATGACGGGCCTCCCAATCTGCTTCTCAACCCACGCACTGTCCGTAAGTCCACTTTCTATCTCGTCGATACGCCCGTCGCGCCACGAATAATAGTTGCCGACATCAATAACAATGGTTTCTTTCTTTGCTTTCTTTAGAAGTCCTTTCGGTAGTTCTGGAATCGCCTTTTGAGGGACAACAATGAAGAGCATATCGACATCTTGAACGACCTGTTCAACTGAAACAGGTATTGCTCCCGTATTCGCTGCGAGATCTTTTAGTGACTCTGGGCCCCGTGCATTTGCCATTTTTACTGGATAACCTGCATCTCTCAATTTCCTGATAATCACTTCACCAATATCTCCCGTTCCGATCATTCCAATGTTCATAGATTCTCCTTTTCCTTATTGAGACCGAGTTGTTTTGATTAATGAAAGAGTTTTAGCTGCCCGCAGCCTCCAATAACTCATTGGCGTGTAATTTTGCCCAATCCCTTAGCAACAATGGCTCGCGACCTAGAAGTTGCTTTGTATCGTCTATTACTCTTCCAATGTATGCCATTCTTCCGTCCTCGACCTGTTCGAACAATTCGAATCCTCCCTTTGCATACGCTCGTTCGAATGCGGAACCAGGCTGTACGGCATGGTTTTGGAAACCTTCGGCTTTCCGAACTGCTGCTGTGAACTTACGGCCGGTAGCCGCAGTTAGAGTTTCAGCCACTTGATGCGGAGTAAGCACGTCCGCCGAAAACCAATAGTCCTTTCCATTGTGCTTTTCCGGGCCTTCCATGAGAATTACGGCTGCAGCTTCTGCTAAGTCTTCCAAAGCAGTAAACCCAATAGGTTTGGAAGTGTATGCATTGTATACACCACCCTTGATCGACCATACTGACAGAAAACTCTGCATAAACATGTTAGGATGTAAATTCGTCCATGCAACGCCACTGGCGCGAAGATATGCTTCAATCATCTGATGCCAGGCGAAAACCGTAGCGTAGGCGTCATGATCTCGCGTGAATGCGCCCAGGTGCACAATATGATTTACACCGTTACGTTTTGCCGCATCGATAAGTGATTTGCTTTGCACAAGCATGTCAACTGTATAACCGGTTATTAGAAAAATGCTGGTGATGTTTTTCAATGCCTCATCGAAAGTTCGTGGATCATCGAGATTGATAAAGCGCGATGCTCCAAATTGATCTGCGAGCTCTTTCAGGTTCGCTTTCCTTCGCGTGCCTACCGAAAAGTTTGCTCCACTCCTTCTTAAATTTCTTGCGACAAGTTTTCCTACTTGTCCTGTTACACCCAACACGAGCAGGTTGTTTGAACTGTTCATTTGAATCTCCTTTGTAGTGCGATTTAGACTTCTCAATTCAGTTTCTCTTTTGGGAAGAGGCCTAGCGCCAGCCGCCGGAGGCCGAAATGAGCTCCCCCGTCAGCCAACTGGACTCGTCGGAGGCCAGGAACACTGCGATCGGCGCGATGTCCGAGGGCTGCCCGACGCGGCCGAGTGGCGTCAGGGCAATCATTTGCTTCTCGTAATCACTTCCGACTCCGATAATGCCGGCCGCGCGAGCGCCCTCGGTTGCCGTCGCCCCGGGGTTGATTGAGTTCACTCGAATCTGTCTCGGCCCCAACTCCTTTGCGAGCACCCTTGTGATTGCGTCGAGGGCACCCTTGGTTGCCGTGTAGATCGACAGATTGGGCGGGGTCACTTGCGACGCCATCGAGCCGATGTTGATGATGCTGCCACCCCGCTGCCCGAAGTACTTGACGGCCTCACGAATCATCAGAAGCGGACCGAGTACATTGGTGTTGAACTCCCGGTGGAATTCTTCCTCAGTCATCGCCTCTATTGGCCCGAGTTTGTAGACCGCGGCATTATTCACGAGCACGTCTAGCGCGCCGTAGACCGCTGTGGTCTCGACGAACAGCCGCGCTACGTCGGCTGACTTAGAAACGTCGCCAGGGACCACGATGGCCCGGCCGCCAGAGGCGGTGATCGCCGCGACCACAGCTTCCGCGCCGCCCCGGTCGGAGGCGTAATTCACCGCAACCGACGCCTCGGCCGCCGCCAACGCCTTGGCGATCCCCGCCCCGATGCCCTTGGACGCCCCGGTTACCAGAGCCACTTTGCCTTCCAATCTCGACATGGTTCGACCTCCTCTCAAGATTGTGGTTCAGTGTTGCATGATTCATACATGAACCACTCGATCCAAAAAAAACTTACTGGATGGCGTCCAACGCGCGTTTTAGCACCGGGGGATCGATCGCGGAAAGCTCTTTGGCGACATCTTGGAGCACCGCGTTGACCACGGTCGCCCCGGTGGCATGCCGTTCACGTCCGAGCGCGGTCACTTCCGCGCGCACGGCCCTCCGGTCGGCTGGATGATCGATCCTTTTCGCCAGACCGTCCGCCTCAAGTCGGTCCACCAGCTGGGTGACGTTGGAGCGCACACACGTGAGCTTCTCGGCCAACTCGCTAAGGCTAATCGGCTGATCTTGGCCGACTAAGACACCCAGCGCACCAAATTTCGCGCAGGATAGCCCCACCCCCGCTAGTACCTCCTCCAAGCGCTCCTCGACTCGCTGAGCGGCATGGATTAGCGCGGTCGCGACTGCATCGTTCATATCTGAATAATACAGCCGTGGCCAATCTTTGTCAAGAGCCGTTCTGTCTGGCGCCCCACGCAGACTGGCGCCTCCCAAGGCTGATCGAATGGGCGCCGATGCCTGCCCCAACGTACCCCAGTCATGTCCCTCCAGACCACCAGCAATATCAGCATTGGCCAAGTCCGGCGGGTAGAGGTTCGGCGAATAAGCCGATCCGGCCTCCAGAAGCAGGATGCGGCGCGTGCCGTCTTCGCCGAGACGGTTTGTCAGAACGGCGCCGCCGGAACCCCGCCGACGATCAAATGTTTCAGTCATGGCTTGTAACCCGCTGTGGTCAGCGTTGGTCGCGCGTACCCCAAAGAGCGGTCCACTTACTTTCCGTAGGCCTGGGCGATCTGGCCGACAAGTTTTGCCCACGGCATGTCCATGGCCCCGTAGACTTCGCCTGCCTCTGGCCGCGCGTTGTCCTTGAGGATTTCCACCATCAAGGTCGCGTAATCTGAGAGAATGACGCCTGCCTGAAGCATCCGCAGCAGTCCGACCTGACGCTTAGTCTCGCTGAACGTTCCCGAGGCATCGACCGCCACATAGGCGTCCAGCCCCTTACCCACGGCAGTTATAGCCGGAAAAGCCGCGCAGACTTCCAGCGAGATGCCGGCGAAGATCAGCTTTTTGCGACCGGTGGCCTCGATGGCGTGAGCCACGCGCGCGTCGTCAAAGGCATTGACCGAAGAACGGTCGATGATCTCGATGCCAGGCAGTGCTTCGACGAGTTCGGGGAACGTCGGACCCCACATGCTGTCGCGCGCCGTCGTGGTAACGATGATGGGGAGCTTCAGCGCCTTGGCCGCTTTGGCCAGGGCTACCACGTTGTGCTTCAGCTCCCCGGTCGAGTAATCACGGACGCCGGTCATGAGGCCGACCTGATGATCGACGAGGACGAGCGCTGCATTTTCGGAAGTGAGGCGCTCGTAAGTGTGGGTTTGATTGTTCATAGCATTCTCCTTTTACGCGCTTGGTTGAACTTGGGATTCAGTCGGTCAATGCGGCCGACAGTTGCGTCAAGGTAGCTTGTCGAAAAACAGATAAAGCGCGGCAATCCGGCCGTCCCGAGCAATGATGAAATCAGTCCCGGCGTAAGCTGGCGCCTCACCAGGGCGACCCGATACCCATTGGACCCGCCCGACGTTGCCCAATTCCTCGGGCCCGGCAATTGGTTGATATCGAAAGTCAGGGTGAGTAGCCCTGATCGCGCCGGCGACGCGATCAATCTCGTCGCGGCCACGGTAGACGTTCCTGCTGGGATCGTAGAATACGCAATCTTCGGTGAAGATCTCGTCGATGGCCGCGCGCCGACGCGCGGGGTCGTTTTCACCGAAGACATCGTGAAGATTGCGGGTCAGCAAGGTCGCTATGCTATAAGACATGGCTGTCTCCTCTCGAATCAGTAACTCGAACGAGCCCGACTTCGACCTAGACGCGACGGCGTGCTCGTGCATCCTCTACCGGCGTACCGGCGCTCGGAACCACTTGAGCTGCGAACAAAGGGTGATACGTCCAACGATGAGTCCAAGCGAGAAACAGTGCGAGCGCAGCGACAACGATGGCGAGCGGTAAGCCGCCCGGTGCCAGGAAGACATGGAACTCAACGATGTGGACGATCACCGGCGCGAGGATGACGACCCCGAGCGGCACCATGCCGAGCAGCAGCAGCGCGCCGCCGACGAGCTGCGTCGCGAAGAGCGTCGGAAGCATGAACCCGCTCGCCGCCAGGGCGCCGAAGAACGCGATGGCCGCTTGTGGCATCTCGGGCTGCGGAAGGAACGGAAGAAAGCCATTTAGCCCAAACACGACGAAGATGATCCCGAGCAGGATTCGCGCGATCAACACAGCAGTCTTCATTGGAGCAGTAAACATCTTTTTGTCCTCCTCAATTATTTTCGGATTCGCTGACTGGTCATGAGTGCATTATTGGCATTTGCGCGCTTCTTTACTAGACGGGATAAATGCAAAACATTATTGCTTTGATGGAAATATCCCAATAATCTATGCGAAATGAAGAACTTAAGAGCCCCCTATTGCTTCGTAAAACTGCTTCAACACGGCACCTTCACAGGCGCGGCGAGGGCGTTGAATGTTCCGTTATCGACCTTGAGCCGTGAAATCGCGGCGCTGGAGAGAGAGCTGAAACACCCGCTTATTTATCGAAGCACGAGACAGCTTCGACCCACGGATGTCGGGCAGAACTACTTTGAAAGATGGCGTGAGATCATCGAGCAGATTGATTTCGCGCACGCCTCCTTCGAGGAGAGTCTGAATCAGGAACCTTCCGGGACTTTGCGCATAACGACGCTTCCTGGAATGGGCGATTTGCTTGGTTCGAGTCTGGTCAAGGATTTTTTACCACGTTATCCCAAGATCAAACTCGATCTGCTGGCAACCGAGAGAATGGTTGATCTGATTCAGGAAGGATTTGATGCAGGGATCCGGGCGGGGCGATTGCCAAGCTCAACCTATCGAGTGAGAAAGCTCGGCGAGCAAAACTTTCAACTCTATGCAAGTGGTTCGTACTTCGAAGGGAAAGAGCTTCCCCGGAAAGTCGCGCAAGTAAGCGCTCATCCCGCGGTTGTTTTTCCGCCGTGTGCGCCCGATGACACCTGGACTCTGGTTTCGAAAAACAAAACGGCAAGAGTGCGGATCCATCCGATCATCAAGATAAACTCTATTGAGGTGACTCGAGACGCAACAGTAGCTGGCTATGGAATTGGACTCTTACCGACGCATATCGGTGAACCCTTGGTGACTGAAGGATCACTTACACCCGTTTTGCGAGGCTGGGGAACAGTTGCAACACCAATCAATCTGGTGATGCCAGCGCACTCAGAGCGATCACCTAAAGTCACCGCATTTGTCGATTTTGTTTTTGCCAATCGAAAGGAAGCACTCGGCCTGTGAGAAGTGCTGCTCGGAACGGCGTGGCGAGTTTCACTTGATCGAAAACGGATCGTGCTATGGTTCTAGCGGCTATCGGCTCACTATACCTGTGCGATGCCGCCATCCACGAATAATTCAATTCCTGTGACGTAGCTCGCGTCGTCGGATGCAAGGAAGACTACCGCTTTCGCGATCTCATCGGATGTACCGATTGCTCATGGTTTGGGGGCTGCGAGATCGCTTCGGAGCGGAAACACGAGACGTTACGGTCGATTAATGCTCGCAGTGAAATTCGTCTTTCGCATGCTAGCTGCGAACGCAGAAACGGCGGTTTCTGGTATTCGCAGTTTCATACCGAAGTGGAGCAGCAGATAGAGTAGATCGCCAAATCCTCCGCCGCGACTCTGATGGGAATGAGGAGCGATACCGCGACGCTAAGTTCAGCGTATTTGCGCTTGCTCATGTTGACTTCACTGAGATGAAGTTGATAGCTTTCCAGTCTGTACGATTTTTATCTCTGATCCTGAAGCCCAACGACCTGCCCCAACTCTATTTTAGAAAGCTGCCAAAGTTTTAGCGTCGGACGAGTAGGCAAACGCGTGCCCAAAACGTGCCCAAGCCAAAAGTAGAAGGCTTGAAACTAGTTGAAATTACTCAAGTCAGAAAAAAGATTTTTTGAGCGGAAAAGATAAGCTAAGTTGTTGCTGCAAAAATAGAAAACATCATTTTCAAGAGAAAATTCCCAAGCTGGACGTCGCCGGTTCGATCCCGGTCGCCCGCTCCAAAATCTTCTAATAAATCCTACAAGAACTAGCGCAATTGCGAAGCCGTCGAAACCGGCCGATTTTCGCTGGCGGTGAAGAGTTTCCAGACTTCTCTACCAACTATCACTGTGGACTGCCTCATTGGACTTTGAATGGTGAAAAACCATTAGCATTCCCCCGGGCTACTCTCATACTGCTTTCGGCCTCATACCAATCACGACGTTCTTCGAATGTCACCCGATGGCTTGGTTCTTGACGGTGCTGGACATCTTTTCCGCATTAGAGTAATGAGGGTCAAACTGGATGAAGGAAGGGCGAAAGTAATCTCGCTTTTCTCTGGGTGTCTTTAGGGCGGTGCGTCTTTATTACGTTACGGGCAGAAGCCGTTAGGCAGCTAAACTGGCACTTAGAGATTTATCGAGCTTAACACAAGTAGGGGATGATATGGGAAAAAGATTCGTCACGATAGCCGTAATGGGTCTGATGCTTGGCGGCGCGCCTGGGACCTTCGCCCAGCGACCTCTCACGATTCGGCTGGGAGTCCATGGGGCGGTGCAGGGGGCGCCCGATGTCATTGCGATCCGACAGGGATATTTCAAGCAGGAGCATCTAGAAGTCGACTGGCGGCGCTTCGGCGTCGGCCGCGAGGGTCGCGACGCCATGATCGCGGGTGCCATCGACATCAACGCGACCGCGACGACGCCTTTTCTGATCGGCCTGGAGAAAGGAGTTCCCTACACGGCAGTCGCCGTTAACTCCCTCTTCTGCGGCACGAACCACATCGTCGTGCGAAAGGACTCCGACATTCAGAGCATCTCCCAGCTCAAAGGGAAACGGATTGCCCTAGCCAGAGGGACGGTCACTGAATACATCTTCGCGGCGAAGATCGCTCCGGCTTACGGTCTTAAGCCCGGGGACTACGAGGTTGCCAACATCGCCGATCAGAAAGATCGGATCCCGACGCTGGTCGCCAAGGCGGTAGACGCAACCGGCATTGGAGATCCGTATGTCGCAGTTGCAGAACACGAAGGGCTGGTTCGGAGCCTTGGAGACTTTTGTAAATACGACACGCTTCCGTTTATAGCGACCGTGACCAATAAGGTGATCAAAGAGAATCCCGCTGCGGTCGTTGCGTATCTGAGAGGATGGCTGAGAGCCGTGAAGCTTCTCAAGGAGCAGCCGGAGAAGGCGGCTGAGGTCTATTGGCAGGAGCAGGAGGCGGCAGGTCGCAGCGTGCCGGTATCGGTCCTCGACAAGACATTGCGCCGGATGCGTTGGGAACCTGAGATCACGCCAGAGATTGAGAAGTACCTGGGAGACCAAGCCCAGGACCTCTTGAAGGGGGCAGGGGAAGGGCGTCTCAATTCCATCCCGGACATTAGCAAGGCCCTCAACAAAGAACTGCTTCGAAAGGCCAAGGCCGGGCTTTAAAATTTTGTTCTCCTGCTGAGCATGCGACGTGCACTGGTCCCCGTTGCTGAGGCAGTTCTTCCCTTTGTTGTCGTTGGAATTTTATGGGAGGCCTTTGCGCTTCTCGGGCCGTTCCCGCCGAAGCTCTTTCCGGGGGTCGAGACCATCTTCTCGACGTTTGTCCGTCTCGTGGGCAACGGAATTCTTCTTGTCCATGCTTCCAGCACGCTGCTCCGACTGATCCTCGCATTTCTTCTCGCAACGTTAATCGGAGTCGGGTTAGGAATCATCATCGGCCGGTACCGCTGGGCGGAGGACTTCTTCTTGCCGCTCGTCAGCATCGGCAATCCCATTCCTGGTCTGGCCTATGCGCCACTGTTCGTCCTGTGGTTCGGTCTCGGTAATCTTCCAGCTATTCTTCTGGTCGCATTCGCCGCGGCTTTTCCTATCGTGCTGAACACGTGGACCGGCGTGAAAGCGGTGAAAGAGATCTGGATCCGAGCGGCGCAGGCGATGGGTGCCGAGGATCGCCAGCTCTTCTGGAAGGTCGTCCTGCCTGGCGCCCTACCCTATATCTTAACAGGCTTGAGATTGGGGTTGGCTCGGGCCTGGCGAGTGCTCGTTGCCGTCGAGATGCTGACCTCGGTCAGGCTCGGTCTCGGTTGGCTGATCTTCGGCGCGCGCGAGTTCCTGAACACGGACGTCATGATGGCCGGTATTGCGGTCATCGGACTTATAGGATTCCTGCTGGAGAAGCTGGTCTTCCAAAAGCTCGAGGAGTTAACGCTGGTGCGCTGGGGGATGATGGAGGCATGATGCCGCGCCGATATGCGTCGCCTCACTGCGTTCTCAGTCGTCGCCGATCCTCACGTACAAAACCACGTACGCTCCGGTCGGCTCCTCCATCGGGCCTTGTGATGCTCGCATCTCGGCGCGGCGTGAGAGCATAGAATCATGCTAACAAGAAACTCGATGCGGTCCATTCTGGGAGCGGCCTTCTCTCTCACCGTGGCATGTCTCATCTGGGAAGGATTCGCCCGGAGCGGGCTCTTTGCTCCTGCGTTAGCTCCGTCCCTAGTTTTGATCGGCTCAGCCCTTGGTCGGATGGTTCTCAGTGGGGCGATGCTTCGTCATGCACTCTATACGCTTTACCGTGTCCTCTTTGGATTCGTCCTGGCGGGCGCCGTCGGGGTTCCCATCGGCATCTTGATGGGACGTTTTCGCCGCGTGGAGCGTTTCTTCCTTCCTCTGGTCAGCGTTCTCATGCCGATCCCGTCGCTGGCGTGGGTTCCGGTTTTCATCCTCTGGTTCGGCCTGGGCAATGCGGCCACGATCGCGCTGGTCTTCTACGCAGCGACATTTCCGGTGATCTATAACACCTGGACCGGGGTGCGTTCGGTCAACCGGCTCTGGATCCGATCAGCGGAGGCCATGGGGGCCGATGAGAAGGCGCTCTTTCAGAAAGTTGTCTTACCGGGGTCGCTCGCGTTCGTTATCACCGGTTTCCGACAAGCGTTCGCCCGGGCGTGGATCGCTGTGGTAGGCGGCGAGATGATCGCCGCCACGAATTGGGGACTGGGGTGGGTGATTTTCGACTCCAAGGAATTTCTCAATACCGACGTGATGATGGCGAGCCTTGCGGTTATCGGTATCATTGGATTCGCTTTTGAGCGCTTGATCTTTCACACGATCGAGCAAAGAACGGTAGCACGTTGGGGAATGGTGAAAGCGATTAAGGGCTAGCACCGTCGCGAAATTCTTTCCCGTGATAGTGATGCTCGAAGCCGCTCCAAATAATCTCCTCGCCCTCTCCCGCGACGGGAGAGGGAAATGGATGATGTACGGTCGTAAATTTACTTCGGTTAAAGGCTAGGCGATGCATCAAATCGAATTACGCAACATCAGCCTTGAATATGAATCCGCCGACAGCCCGGTGACGGCGCTGCAAGATGTCAGCTTTAGCGTCGAGCCCGCAGAATTCTTATGCGTGGTCGGCCAGAGCGGCTGCGGCAAGACCACGATGCTCAATGTCGTCGCCGGCTTCCTAAAGCCCACAAAAGGAGGGATCCTGATCGGCGGGAAGGCCGTGACCGGCAAGGGGCTCGACCGCGGGATCGTGTTTCAGGACTTCGCCCAGCTCTTTCCCTGGAGAACGGCTCAGCGAAACGTGGAGTTCGGGCTGGAGATGAAGGGAATCCGAAAGGAAGAGAGGGAGGAGATTGCCCTTCGATTTCTCCGGCTCGTGAATCTCGAGAAGTTTGCTCGATCCTATCCACACGAGCTCTCGGGTGGGATGCAGCAGCGCGTTGCCATCGCCCGCGCCCTTGCGTACAATCCAGCGGTCCTTTTAATGGATGAGCCGTTTGCTGCGCTCGACGCGCTCACTCGCGAGGAGATGCAGCGTTTCCTGGTGGATGTTTGGAGAGAAACCAAAAAGACCGTGATCTACGTGACGCACAACGTGGCCGAAGCGGTGTACTTGGCAGATCGCGTGATCGTTTTTTCGCCGCACCCCGGGACAGTCAAGGCGCAGGTCAAGATCGCGCTGCCGCGACCGCGCGACACATTGAGTGTCGAGTTTCTGAAGTATCAGAAGGAAATCGTTCATCAGATCGTTGAACGCAAATAATTTTAGATTTTCGATTGCCGATTTTAGATTAGAATACCAATTCCATCTACAAGTAATTCTGAATCAATCGAAAATGCAAAATCTAAAATCGAAAATGGAAGGGAGATAAGCAAATGGAACAAAGATTGACCCGGCGTGAGTTCCTGATTCTTTCCGGTGGCGGCCTTGCAGCCGCACGAGTTCTCGGACCTGAAGCTCTCTTTGCCCAGACCACCACCATTCGCCAGGGGTTCCAGACTAATATCTGGGGAATGCCCACCTATTATTTGCTCCGCTCGGGCGCCCTTGAGAAGCGCGGGCTCAAATTCGAGGAGTTCGCCGTCCCGTCGGGGAATCTGACCATGCAGCAGATGGTGGCGCGACAGGTGGATCTCGGGACCTACGCCGGCCAGTCATTCGTGATTGGCCACGATAAGGGCGGGCTCGTGGCGATCGCACAGATCGAAAAGGTGGGAAAGACGGCGCGGGTGATGGCGCGGAAGGAATTGAAGATCACGAAGGTTGCTGACCTCAAGGGATTGAAGATCGGCAACCAGGTAGGCTCGTCCACCGGCAACACCTTTGTGGACATCATTGCGCCGCGGGCTGGGCTAAAGAAAGAAGACTATCAGGAGATCAAAATGGACGTAAACGAGATGGTCGCAGCCGCGGCTGCCAAGGCCATCGATGCGTTCGTCACGGTGGATCCCTACTGTACCATCGCCGAGGCCGAAGGGATCGCCACCACGGTCGTGAGCCTGTACGACTACGACCCGATGCCGGTCTTCATGGCCGCCACTCCAGAGTTCGTCGAGAAAAATCCGCAGGTGGTGGTCGAGTATCTCCGCGCGTGGCTCGATGTCGGAAAAGATTTCAAGCAGAATCCCGCGAAGGTGGCGGACGTCATCTACGGTTTCTTCACGTCCAAGGGCTACAAGATGTCCCGGGAAACGTTCAGCAAGGCGATGGCGAACGTCGAGGTGGATGTCGGCTTCCCCACGAACGTGCGGACCTACCTGCAGCAGATAGCGGAAGGGCTTTTCAAAGAGAAAAAAATCGGCGCCATTCCGGACTGGAATAAAGCGCTCCGGCCGCAGTTCATGGAGAAGGCCCGAGGCTAATCTGAGGTGGGAAGCCCTTCGACACCGAGGTCAGACGCCAAGCGCTGCAGATCCCTGAAGAGCGTGTCGTTCATCGGGACGCCGGTGGCGCTGCGCTCGAGCCACGTGGCGTGGCTCTGCTCGCCAGGGACTCGGATGCGCTCGACGCCGGGCATCCGTCGTGAATTTCTCATATCGCGAATCACTTCATCGACATTGCGCTTGAACGTCTCGACGGACGAGAATTGGGCGATATTAAGCGCCACTATGACCTGCCCAGTATTCGTCGGCGTCTTGTCGTCTTTGTTGAAGTCGATCACATCGCGGCCGAATGCGGCGCCGTTCAGCGTGCCGGCGAGCAAACCAAAGATAAGAGCAAGGCCATAACCCTTGTAACCGCCGATCGGAAGCAGAAAACCTTCCTCAGCACGCTTGGGATCCGTCAAAGGTCTACCGAAGGCATCGATCATCCAGCCTTCAGGCAGCTGCTCGCCTCGTTGGGCTTTGGTTTTCACCTTGCCATAGGCGGCCACCGTGGTTGCCATATCCAGGATGATGGGTGGTTCTTCAAGAGCCGGAATCGCGAAGGCGATCGGATTCGTGCTGAGCAGAAGGTCAATGCCGCCCCACGGTGGAAGGTGGTTGGCGCTGCCGACGGCAATATAGATGCCGATCATGTCGCGCTCGAGCGGCATCATGGCGTAGAGCGCTGCGGGTCCAGCGTGATTGCTCTGCCGCACGCCGACCCAGCTAACCCCTGCGTGCTTGGCCTTGTCCATCGCGACCTGCACGGCAAATCGCATCACTAAATGTCCCATACCGTCATCGCCATCAACCAAAGCCATCGCTTCTGTTTCCTGAACGACGCGGATGTTCGGCCCCACGTTCAATCCGCCGGCTCTGATGCGGCGAACGTATTGAGGCAAGCGGAAGATTCCGTGGCCGTCAGCGCCGCGCAGGTCAGCAAGGATCATCAGCCGCGCCACCTGCTCGGCATCCGACGCGGGCAAGCCGAGGGCTGTGAGCGCGCGAGCGACGAACGCTTCGAGATCTTTTGAATGAAACCGACGGTCCGATGAGAGACTTTGGGCCATAGTACAAAGATTCAGCTGTCAGCAATCAGGAGTCAGCTTCGGCTGAAAATTTCGGGTTTCGATGTCCAGTTTCGCGCAGCGCCTCCTCCCTTAGCGTCCTTTGCGCCTTTGCGGTAGGGGCAGGCCCCTGTGCCTGCCCGGATGGGCAACCACGGGGGGTTGCCCCTACATCATTTGTCCAAACGACTTTTCCATCGCGCCAAGACGCCAAGACCGCAAAGAATGCCCTACTTCTCCTTCGGAGGTAGCGGACTGACGAGATCACGATCGGAGAGGTGAGCGACTGTTTCTCCGGTCTCCGTGAATGTTCGGGTCACCTCGGCGCTCCCGTAGATCCACAGGATCGTGAGTCGTGCTGCTCCGATATTTATAAACCGATGCGGCTTATCCGCGGGGACAAGCGTTGTATCGAAAGGGTGCAGGCGGTGGCGTTGTCCATCAACCTCCGCTTCGGCCTCCCCTTCGAGAATCGTCACCTGCTCATCGCAGTTATGCGAATGCAGCGGAACTTTCGCGCCGGCTGGAAAGCGGGTCAATCCTGTCGTCATGGTTTTGGACCCGATCTCTTTGGTGACGAGAGGGATCGTCTGAATCCCATTGCCGCGGTCGACCACCTGCAACGAATCGATTTTCAGTATGTGAGCCTCTGCCATGGCGAATATCTCCTCTCGGAAAGCTTGGCTTTGTAGCGGAGTCTAACAGCGAGTTTGACAGGCCGTCAAGTTCGGTTCTTCAAAGCGCCCAAGAGATTGACAACCGTTCCTTAAATGACTTAGGAATCGATATCTGCAAATAAGGCGCCCGAAAAGTCAAAAGGAGGCGACCCATGGTAAACCGTAGCACGTCGAGTTTCGGTCTGGTGGGCACCGACTGGCAACAGCGCATCAACTGGGAGCGGCTGAGGAAGTACCGCTTGAATCGCGCCCGGGAGGCGATGAAGCGCAATGGCTTGGGCGCGCTGCTGGCGATGTACGATGAAAACGTCCGCTACATCAGCAGCACCATCACTCCCGGCTGGTGCCGGCTGAAGCCCGGACTTCGCTACGCTCTCCTTTGTGAGGGGGCCGAACCCGTCCTTTTCGAGCAAGGCGACATCGGCATACAGATCAATCGCCACTGCCCGTGGATACCGCGCGATAACGTGCGCTACGCCTACTCGTGGATCAAGGGAGCTGTGGGAGGCGCATCGCGCCAGCAAGTGAAAAAATTCACGACTGCGATTGTGGAGGAGATGAGGAAATACCACGTGGAGAAAGCTCCGCTCGGCGTTGACTTCATCGACATCAACATGATCAGCGCCTTCAAGGAGGCCGAAATCAACTGGATCGACG
>Ga0209690_1000247_pt1 | contig 28270 bp, 26 predicted proteins | sample GraSoiAngelo_150_FD_186164 | JGI IMG/M metagenome (GOLD analysis project Ga0209690, IMG submission 186164) | Grasslands soil microbial communities from the Angelo Coastal Reserve, California, USA - 14_1009_09_40cm (SPAdes) (version 2) | ecosystem: Environmental > Terrestrial > Soil > Grasslands ... | reverse complement strand
AAGCGCCGTTTGGTTTGGAGCAAACCACTCCGGATACTACTCTGTACACGATCGAGCGAACTCTACCGACCGGCGCAATCACACCAGAGCGACAAATTGGCATTCAGCTTTGGGGAAAACCGTTCGCGACCATCTGGTCTGACCAGGCAGATCTGCTCACATATTACGCCGGCATTTTCAACGGAAACGGGCGGAACATCACCAATAACGACAACAACAACTTCATGTATGTCGGGAGGCTGGAGTCCACCTTGTTCAAGGACGTTTTTGGAAAGGGATCCTTCCTCAAACTTGGCGCCGACGTTCTGAACAGCCGCGATGACAAGGGAACGAATATCTCGCAAAGCTTGACTCTACTGGTGAATTCCGACGGTTCTCTTTCGCCCTTCGTCCTGCCAGGAGCAGACGAGCGAACCGCCTGGAGCGTGGATGCGTGGCTCAAGATGGGTCCGTTTGATCTTATTGGTGAGTTTCTTCAGGAACGCGTTCACCCGCGTACGGTCAATGGAGTCCCTCCAGGTTTTGACAGATTCACGACTGACGGATTTTACGTTACCGGCGGCTATTTCCTGATACCTAAGAAGCTCCAGGCCGTGGTTCAATGGCAGCACTTAAATCCCGGGCAAAAAGGGAATGATGGCATTTCATCCATCCTTGGTGGCCTGAACTACTACATCCACGGAGACGACCTCAAGCTGATGGTCAATTACATCCATACCTGGTCCGATTTCCGCGAAGCGAATCCGGAATTCGGCAAGGACGACTTCGATGAAGTTATCGGGCGCATGCAGGTAATGTTCTAAGCGACACCGTCATTTGAATTCCCACAGGTTAGGTTAATCAAAGCCCGCCGGGACAGCCACCCCGGCGGGCTTTTCATTGCGGCAGTCATTCTCGCCACGCAAACGTAACAGTAATTTTTTTGTCACTGTCTCGCGTTGTTCTTACGGTTGCTCTTGACCCGGAATGCAGGCGTTCACTTTTCCTCGAAGGAGTTCAGAGCGAACTTTCGCAGCGCAACAACGATTCTCTTTTGGCAAATCCGCTGAGGATTTCATCGCGCCAAGACGTTATCGCACCGCGTGGATCTCCGATGCGCACCTTGGTACGCGTGGCTGCAATGCCGCTGCTCGTGGAATCGCGGCGCGTTACTCGAGATCGGTTTAAACGAAAATGCGCAAACTTCGGCGTCTCGGCTAGTCCCGCTCATTCTTGAAGACGGTTTCCCGCGAATTGACGCGGCGATGGAGAGCAACACTTCAGAAACATCAAAAGCTTTCGCCGTCGGGAACTGATTACGCCCTGATATCTTGTCATCGCGCGCAACCTGCGTGAAAATTGACGTTCCGTGGCTCTGCGACTGCCGAAACAGAATTATCAGGACATCGAGCGCGTCATCGAACTCGATTTTGTGCGCGCGACAGAAGCTGCAGCGCTCAATTCGCTGCGCTGGCTCGGGCGCGGGGACAAGGAAGCAGCCGACGCAGCCGCCTGCGACGCCATGCGCGGCATGTTCGATCTCATGAACATCTGCGGCGAGGTGGTGATCGGCGAAGGAATCAAGGACGAAGCGCCGGGAATTTTCAAAGGCGAACAGCTGGGCACATGGATTCCTGGCTCGCCGCAGTTCGATATCGCCATCGACCCGATCGATGGCACGACCAACATCTCCAAGGGCGCGCCGAACTCGATCAGTTGCATCGCGGCGGCCAGTCCCGAGCAGGGAGTGAAAGTGGCGCTGCGGGATATTCCCTCATTTTACATGTCTAAGCTGGCGTACGGCCCGCGGGTGATCGAGTACATGAAAAAACGCGGCGATTCGCTCCACCTCGAGATGCCGATCGCGGAGATGCTGGCGATCGTGGCGCGCGCGGTGGACAAGCGCGTCCAGGATGTGGCGGTGATGATGCTCGACAGACCGCGACACAAGGAGATTGTTGAACAAATTCGCGCGGCAGGTGCCTCCCTGCGCATGATCGGCGACGGCGACATCGCCGCGGCCATCGCGCCATCGCTGCCCGAGCCGGATGTTGATCTTTACATGGGCATCGGCGGTTCGCCCGAAGCGGTACTCGCGGCGGCGGGAATCAAATGTCTCGACGGCGACATGCAATGCAAAATGTGGCCGCGTGACGAGAAGGAACGAAAGAAGTTGATCGGGGACGGTTACGAGAAAGATCTCGAGCGCGTCTATTCGGCGGACGATCTGGCCAACGGCCAGAACATCATTTTCTGCGCAACCGGAATCAGCGACAGCGCGCTCCTGCCGGGTGTGCGCGCACGGGGTGGCGTCACGGCAGTCACCCATTCAATCCTGATGCGGGCCAAGAGCAAGACGGTTCGTTTCATTCGAGCACGGCACAATCTGCAGACAAAAACGATCCGACTCCGCTCGGATAATCGCGAACACATCATTTGACGTACTTCTCCTTGATTACAGCAATCGTTGCGCTCGGAACTGAAGGTCTGGTTTTCCTGTCGCTCATGGAAATGCCTCCCTTCGGTAAAGGTGGCAGCGATATCATTTGGGGTTTGCCATTCTTTGGATTGGTCGTTCTTGTGCTCGCGACTTCTGGGCTCCTCGCAGGACTCAACGCCAGACGAAACTCAATACGAAGCGGGAAAATGGCTACGGTCGGGTTCTTGTTAAACGGTCTTAGTCTCGTAATTCCAATTTTGGTGCTCGTTTTAGCAGTTGGTCGCCTCCTCATTTCCGCCGGCGGCCTAACGAATCGCTGAACCAGACCTTAGGATTTTTTTGGCCGTATGCCGAATTTGGCCAGCGCAGGGATTGTCTTCTCCATCGGCAGGCCGACGACGTTCGTGAATGAGCCTTCGATTTTTGCAATGATCTCTGCACCGGTTCCTTGCGCAGCGTAGGCGCCAGCCTTGTCGAGCGGGTCCACTTTGGCAAGGTAATTCTTAATCGTTGCGCGGTTCAGGCGGTGAAAGCTAACACGCGAAGTATCATGAAAGACCGCCGATCTTCCCGATGTCTGGTGGTAAATTAAAACGGCCGAGCAAACTTCGTGAGTTCGACCGCTCAGCCGCCGGAGCATCTGCGCGGCGTCGCTTAAATCGGCCGGCTTACCGATGATTTCGTTCTCGAGCGCGATGAGCGTGTCGGCTGCGATCACGACGGCGTCGGGACGCGTTTGTGCGACGAACATTCCCTTGCAAATGGCATTCCAGAGCGTGAGCTCGCGTAGTGTAACAGTGACATCAAATTTTTCCGCGAGCCGCGGTGGTGCGATTTCGAATTCAAATCCAGCGTCGGAAAGCAATGCAGCTCGCCTTGGTGAACTCGATGCCAGCACAAGTGAAGGCATGGCTCGCTAATTGTAGCGGCAGGTGTAGCGCCTGCAAAATCCGAAACATTGCGTCTGGCACGGCTGCCGCTACAGAACGCCTGCTCCGGGACCAAAAACCCTTGCGTTAGGGATTCGGCGAAACAGGTGGCGCCGCGTTTTTATTAAAGATGTCCGGCAGCTTTGTTTCTTTAAAATTAGTAGGCACGGTAAACTGGCTATCGGCTATCGAATCGAGGCTTACACCTGTAACGGTGCTTGTAATTTCCGTCGGGTGCCCTGCGGCGCTGTCGCCGTGCTCGCCTGCCGGGTTTTCCTTGCCGACGATCATGCGCATCCGGATCGGCAGGCCGGAGAAATCGCGAAAGTCGGGCATTTTCGTGTTAGCCGCATCCCAAAACTCAGATTTGATCAATTGGAGTTGCGCCAGGACGGCAGCGCCGTTGGGATAGTTCGGTGCGATCCAATACATCGCCTTAAAATCGGGTCCATCGTAGGTGTATTGCTCGGTCTCATAGCCGTTGATCGTTTCCCGTTGGCCAGTGGGTGTGAGTCTAGGTTTGTCGGAGCCTGCTTTGTTGCTGCTGAACTTGTTTAACATGTCGGCAATAGCTCTCATTTTATCCGGCGAAATGCGGACGACAGTCTTCCGGTCATTCAGCAGATTGATCAACTCGCCAGTTCTTCCGTCGAAAATTGCAGTGATTTGCGGAGAAGCATCAATGCGCGCTTTGTCGCCTTTGACCTTGATGGTCATGTTCGTAGCAGCGGCGACCGCACTGGGAGTTGGTTGCTCTTTTTGACCGTGGCTCGCCGGTTGTACGGTCGTTGAATAGACGATCGTAAGGTCCGCGCGGAGCGGAAGGATGACAAAAGCAGTCAGAACGAGCGAATAGAATGCAGTCTTCATATCTCAGATAACTACATCGCTGCCGTCGATCCGGATAGCTGCGTCCAGCCGCCAGTTACGCCGACTTCTGCGTCTTCAGCAGCTTGATCGCGTCTCGTAGCTCAGCAGCGCGCTCGTAGAGTTCCTTTGCAATCGCAGTTTCCATCTCGCGTTGCATGATCTCTAATTTCGAAAGCGGGCGCTTGGCCTTCACTTCCTCAAGCCATTCGTCGAGAAAAGCAATCTCCGAGCTTTTCGACACCAACTCCGGAAAGTTTGACTGTTGCAGAAAATCCACAATCGCGTCACGGCCGCGCTCAATTTCGGCGATGGCCTCGGCAAATTTTCCCTGGCCAAGCAGAATGGATGCCTTGGCTCGCGTATTCATCATGAGCACGTAAGGCCGGAACTGCTGCAGGGCCCAGGAAAAGTCCTCGCGATTTGTGTGCTCGGCGACAAACGTAAAAAGATCGAGATTGCGTTGCGTGTCGCGCACCACGCCTTCGAAATCGTTGATCTGAAAGAGGCTCAGATAACGATGATAATATTGGATGCCTTCCTGTTGAAGGTCCGCGCATTGCTCAGGTGTGAGCTCGTAGGTCTCGCGTTTGTGCTCGGTGCGGGCGGCCCGCCTTTGATGATATTCCAAGAGCGACTCGCAATTGTGCGGACGCCGGCCATCTGGCCGTCCGGTCATCTCCATTTGCAACACACCGAGATCGACTCGCAGTTGCAATTTCTCGCGACCATCCAGCCCAGCGATCTTGCGCACTTTGATGCTGCCGCTCTCATGCGGCCAATCTTTCAAGATGGTATTGAGATCCAAACTCATCGTAAACAAACATCGAACACTTCGCATTGCCTTGTCAATAAATCGTAAGGATGGCTCGCTGCGGTCGCCGCGGCGACACTCTCTGTAGAGGCAGTCGCGCCGGCTACAACCATCGGTTTGGCAGGCGACACGCCTGCCGCTACAGTTTGCATGATGGAAGACGTAATCGACTCGTTTATTCGATTCCTGGCAGTCGAGCGCGGTCTTTCTGAGAATTACCAGCTCTCCACCCAAAGGTCTCTGAGCGACTTCGCGCATTGGTGCGCTGCCAGTAAAAAAATCGATAATCCGCATGCTGTAACTCTACCGGTCATCAGCGAATATCTCGCCCATCGCAAACGAGCCGGCCTTTCCGCCTCTTCGATTAAGCTCATCGTGGTTGCATTGAAGATTTTTTTCCGGTTTTTGGCAGGGAAAGGAATAGTTGAACGCGATCCGGCTGAGGCGTTGGCGCTCCCGCGGATCGAGCGTTATCTCCCGGAAACCCTCAATGAATTACAAGTGGAGCAATTCCTGGAAAAGATCGACACGAAAACTGTTCACGGCTTGCGCGATCGCGCGATGATCGAGTTGCTTTACGCAAGCGGTTTGCGCATTTCGGAGCTGGCGAATGCCCGGCTGGAGAATTTCAATTTTGAAGAGCGCATCGTGCGTGTGACGGGAAAAGGTAACAAGACCCGCCTGGTGCCGGTGGGCCGAAAAGCGTGCGAAGCGCTGGCAGCCTATGTCTCCGTGGAGCGGCCGAAACTTGTGAAGCGGCGTAGCGGCAGCGAAATTTTTCTTTCCGAGCGAGGCACCAAGTTAACAACGGCGCGCATCTGGCAAATCGTGAAAAAACACGCGCAGCGGGCCGGACTGGAGAAGAACGTTTACCCTCACCTTCTCCGACACAGCTTCGCGACCCATCTGCTCGGAAACGGCGCCGATTTGCGGATTATCCAGGAGATGCTGGGCCACGCCGATATTTCGACCACGCAAGTCTATACGCATGTCGATCAGCAGCGGCTTAAAGCTGTGCATCGGCAATTTCATCCCCGGGCGTAATTTTCATTCTGTAGCGGCAGCCGTGTCGGCTGCAGAAATCTTTAGAGCAGCGATTATTTAAATTTCGTAGCGCGACGCCTGCCGCTACAGTTCCGCTTCCATGAGACGTCTGATCTTCCTAATCCTCGCGCTCGCTGCCGCGGCATTCGCTGGTTGGTACTACTGGAAACTTTCCCAACAAATTTCGAGCGCTCCGGTAAGCGCGCTTCTGCCTCGGGACACAATTTTTCTGGCACACATGCCGGACTTCAATCGAAGCCGCGACGAATGGTATCGCAGCGATATTTACCAGCTGTACCGTGAACCTGCGGTCCAGGATTTTCTGCGCAAGCCGTTGGGCAACGTTCCAACCCCGAACGCTTTCGGGGCTCAAACGCTGCGGGAGATCGAACAGCTCGACCCGAAGCACGCCTTCGTCGCTTTGACCTCCATGGATAACAACAATCCAAAATTCGTTGGAGGTTTTCGTTTTCGTGCCAGCCAGGAAGAGGCGGAGCAAATCATCAATAAATGGCGCTCGAAATTGTTGGAACAAACTCCGGCCGCGAAACGCGAGAAGCTGCAATACCAGCGCCGCGAAATCGAGCTTGTCACGGCGGCTCCGTTTACTCTCGCGACGACGTATGACCGTCCCTGGTTCTTTGCGGCAACGGACGTGACAGAACTAAAGGCACTGCTCGATCGCGCCGATCACCGAGCTAAGAATGCGGAGGCTACACTCGAGAAAGACGAAGCATATCGCGAAGCCGTCTCGCACCGGCCCTCGAATTACGCAGCGTTCTTTTATCTGCAGCCAAAAATATTTTCCGAACGCCTTGCAGCATTGCGCGCTGCTGTTCGATCAAGGCCCACTCCCGGCGAGGCCACGATGCTCGAAAAGATGCGCTGCATCGCCGGTTCCATGCGGTTCGAGAACGGGAAAATACACGACGTGCTTTTCCTCGGGATGCCGAAGCTGGAGCACGAGGCCACACTCACCCGGTCTTCCGTCTCGCTCGGGACGAAAGAGACGTTTTTTTATCTGTCGATGCTTCTTAATCTCGGTGAGAAAATCGACACCCTGAACCAGGCGGCGGCCTTTGCTGGTACGAAAGTTTTTCAGGCGCTCGCCGATAGCGGGATCGCCGCTGATGATTGGAAGGCTGCATTTGGCCTCGAGCTGGCATCGCTGGCGGACTGGCCGTCGAGTGCGCGTTGGCCATCTTTGCTCCTGACACTGCCGGTCACGGACGCGGCCAAAGCCGGCAAGATCACTGATGCCCTCATACGCGCCGATGAAGGTGCGACTTGGACGCAGACGGAGAAGGACGGCGTGCGCTATTTTTCGAAACAATCGGCTGCGAGTTTCGTGGCGATCACCCCAACAATCGCCCTGTCGGATCGGATTCTTGTAGCTGGTCTTAACCCAGTCTCAGTTGAAGAGGCAATGAAACGCAGCGGCGCCGGCTCGTCTGGACTTTCAGATTCCCAAACTTATAAAGCTGCTGAGAGATTGCTGCCGGCACCCACGAATTTTTTTGCGTACATCGATACCGGGCTACTGTATTCCCGGCTCGATGCTTCGTTGCGTCCAATGCTGTTAATGGCTGCGGCTTTCATGCCAGCAGTGGCTGGTTCCGTCGATCTTACGAAGCTCCCATCGCCGGAGATCATTACGAAGCACCTGAGTCCCATCGCCTCGTCGCAAAGATACGATCACGACGGCTACGTGGCCGAGTCAGTCGGGCCAATCACACTGGATCAATCAGCAATCGGCGTTGCTATTCTTAGTAGCCTTGGCACGGCAGCACGACAGAAAGCCGGCGTAAGCGGCTGGAGCGCTTCTGCGACGGCCACGCCGCAGCCGACACCCAGTCCGTCCCCGACGCCATAGGCAAGGCGTGACCGCCCGCCTACCCCCAGCTATGGCGGGCAAGCCGGGCGCGCCGGGCTCCTGCTGTGTCATTTCGGCACTTTTTTTGCCTTTCCAGCCGTACGCGCGAAGAAAACTGCTGCAGTTTATGGAAAACGTGCTATCCTTTTCGCCCTATGGCTATTCTAAAGAAAAATGCATTCTCCCGTCGTGTTCCTGACCTGGTAACTGAGGAGCTGGTTGCTGTCCTCTCCCGGCGCTCTTCTTTTGAGTTTAAGCAGCTTTTCGACATCGTGCACGAGAATCTTCGGGCGCGGAACGCTGCAAGCGGCGGTGAAGAAATGCTGCGGCTGCGAGCTTACGAGAAATTACAAAACCTCGTGGCGCGGGGCGCGGTCAAGAAGAATGGTAAGAAATACAAGGGCTTACCATCGGCTTTGGCCAATGCGATTGCCCAGCAGAATGGTCATCTCGCCGGCGTAAGATAAGCCGACTTTTCACAACGAATTGGCTTCAGGCCAGATTCCCGGGATGCTGCGAGAATATTTGCCGGTTCTCCTGCAAATCGTCGTCGCGATGCTGTTTGCCGTTTCCGCTCTGCTCGTCAGCATATTGGTAGGCAAGAGCGGAAAACGCACCCGAGCTAAGGATATGGCCTATGAATGCGGGATGATCCCGCAGGGGGAACGGCTGCCGCGTTTCAGCGTGAAGTTCTATCTGGTGGCGATGCTGTTTATCCTCTTCGACCTCGAGATCGTGTTCATGTATCCATGGGCGGTCGTGTATCGGGATGCAATCAAACAAGGCAGCATCATTTTCTGGAGCATGCTCAGTTTCATCACGATCCTGATGGTGGGCTACGTGTACGCGCTTAAAAAAGGCGCATTGGATTTCAGAAAGTAATCAGCTTCCTCTGAGTTCTCCCACGGCTCCCCGGCTTCTGCCGCTCACGTTGCTGTTGAGCGCGCTTCTTTGGGTGTTCACCACAACAGGCGGACGGCAGATTTTTGTCAAGGAGGTGCTCGGCGGCGCCTATGACTCGCAGGCGGAACATTTTCTGCGCGGGAACGTGGACGTCGATGCGGAGGCGATCGGGCATGAAGCAATGATCGTGAACGGCGAGGTGCGCATGTACTTTGGACCGTTCCCGGCGCTCCTCCGTATTCCGTTGAATTTCGTTTACCCTGCGGGACACGGGAAATGGTCCCGGATTTCAGGATTTTGCGCGGGGGTCATCGCGCTGTTTGCCTTTGCCGGCCTGGTGCGCACAGCTTTGTGTTCATCGTTGCTTTCATCGCGCGCCCGTAACTGGCTGGGCAACGCGTGTTTGATCGGCTTCGCGTTCGGCTCGCCCTTACTCTTGCTGCTTGGGAATCTTTCTATCTACGATGAAGCCATAATCTGGGGACTCGCCTTCTCGCTGGCTGCGCTTCTTTTCGCTTTCAGATCGCGACTGGTCGAGGGCAGCGCCCTGACGCGGGCGTTGCTGGGATTGTCGCTGTGTGCCGGTGGTGCTTTACTGTCCCGAGTCACGTTCGGCGCGCCTTTCATCCTGATCGCCCCGTTTCTAGCTCTAAAACTTCAGCGGGAAAATCGAATAGCTAATCTAATGGCGCTGGCTCTCCCGCTTTGCGCCGCACTCACTTTTTATGTTTGGCTAAGCTACGCAAAATTCGGCAGCCTCACCGGAGTGAACTTCGACTACTACATCAACCCGGTTCATAGCGAATTTGCCCACAAATTTGGTGTGTTCAGCCCGCGTCGAATCCTCAACAGCTTCGCTGACTACTTCAGCCTTCGTTTTCCATCCCTTCAGCGAGAGCCGCCATTCTTAGCGGCAGATCGCCATTTCTATGAACATCCGTCTCTCTATTCGAACGACTTTAGCGAAGTCTATCTTTCTCTCCCCTGGTGTTCTGGCTGGCTTATTTTCGGTGCCATTATGGGAATTACATGCCTTGTTCGACGCAAAGGTGCCGACGCATTCGAGCGGGGCGCGACTGTGGCTCTGTTTGGCCAATTTCTCTGCATCCTATCATATTTTTTGCTCGCCCAACGTTACGCCGCTGATCTCTATCCTTTCCTGATCTTCTGTCTCGTCATCTTTCTCGGTTCGGGTGGAGTAGCCTTGCTCCGGTCGCGCCATGTAATAATAGGACTTATCGCTCTCTCGGTCATCGTGAACTCGCTTGCGACCGTTTCCTGGCTAGTCAACGCTGATCAAAACGTGCCGCCGGAAACGAGAGCGGCCTGGGAAAAACTCTTGGGGCGACGTTACTCGAAAAGTGAAAGTGAGAAATCATGATGGCTCACGAACGGCGTGACACTGTCCGGCAATTTCGGATCGCAGCCGGCCTGTCGCTGTTGGCGGCGGTCGCCTTTTACTTTTCGACGAATGCGACGCTGCGCGATCTGGATTACACCAGCCAGATCGCTTCGGCTCTGCTGCGTGGCCACCTGGGTCTTCGGGAAAAGCCGCCCGATTGGCTTAACGAAATGATTCCCCACCAAGACAGATACTATTCAGCCTTTCCGCTGGGAGCAGTGCTTAGCATGGTTCCGATCGCGCTTCTGCAAAAAACGGGCGTGCTCCACAATTTTCCCGGACACGCTTTGGCAGCGTTGATTGCCGGCTGTTGTGTTTATTTCTTTTTTCAACTCGCAAAGGCATTCGGAGCCGATTATTCCAGCCTCGAAGGCAGCCGGCTGGTTCGGCGGATTTTGTTGGCGTTGTTTCCCATTTTTGGGACATGGACGTGGTGCAACCTCGGGTTCGGCGGCGCGTGGCAAATCGCTCTCGGTCTCGCTTTGCTGGGAGAAACTGCGGCGCTCTATTTCACCTTGGTGCAACCATCTCCTTTCGTCGCAGGAGCGTTCTTCGCGCTGGCTTTTGGCAATCGCACTGAGCTGCTCATCACGCTACCTCTTTATCTTTATTTTCTTAGGCGCCGTTTAAATGGAGGCGCGGTCAGTTGGTCCCGCATTCGCGGGATCAAACGAGAGCTCTGGGAAAACGGACCCATAGCGATCCGATTTCTAAGTGTGCCAGCAATCCTCGCGCTCCTGACGGCCGCCTATAACTTCGCGAGGTTCCATTCAATTTTCGATTTTGGCTACTTTCACATCCCCGAAGTACGCCAGGAACCTTGGTACGAGCACGGGCTGTTTTCGATCCATGCGATTCCCTGGAATATCTACACAATGCTTTTTCAAGGGTTCGAGACTATTTCCTACTTTCCTTACATCCTCCCAAATGGATTTGGCTGCTCAATCTTTCTTGCCAGTCCTTTCCTATGCCTCCTCTTTCGCCCGGGTGGACGATATAAGGTGGCTGCATGGGTGGCGATCGCCTTCTTGACGCTCGTGCTTTGGTGCCACGGAAATCCTGGAAGCTGGCAGTTTTCATATCGCTACGCCATGGTTCTTCTCCCCTGGATTTTTCTTTTGCTGACAGGCAACGGCCCAGCAAAAATAACTGTCAGCGAGATCTCGCTCTTCGCCGTCTCGGTCGCAATCAATGGAATGGCCACCTGGCTATTTCTTTGGACTGACCAAATCCAGCCCTAGCAATGGATTCTGTAGCTGGTAGAGACGGACCGCTGGGCCGTGGGGTAAAAAAGCTGTGAGCCATGTTTGACGGAAGAAATCGCGCGTTTACGGTTTGCGCCTGTGCTGGCCGTTAAATCACGGAGAAGTTGGGTATGCTAGCTCTGATTTATTTCGGATTGGCCGTTTGTCTCGGTGATTTTCTTTGCCGGCGCTTTTATCGCTTTGTATCCGTCGCACACCGGTGTGCAGCAGCCATCCTCGTAGGGCTAGTGGTTAGCTCATGGTTCACTTACCTAGCCGGACTAGCTTTTTTGCGGGCGTCACGGCCGCTCCTATGGGGTAATCTGTTGTTCTTCGCTACAGCGGCCGCGGTGATGGGCTGGGCTGGGTGGAAACGTGGAATTTTTAGAGGCGCTTTGGGCAGCGGTCGCAGGTACCCTACAACGGATTTATCCCTGCCGCGGCCCAAGGGTTCAAGTGTAGCTGACTGGCTACTCATTGCCGGATACGTAGTCCTCGTGTCGTGGATGATGTTTGCTTCTTTTAATTCCAAAGGGAGCAAGCTGCAGATCGCCAACCCTGAGTACAGCGACTTCGGGCCAAATACCGCGATCATGCAGAGCTTTGCCGTGGGACATAATTTTCCCACAGAATATCCGCACTTCTCAGGGGACCGCATTCGCTACCACTTTTTGTTTTATTTTCAGGCGGGAAATCTTGAATTCCTCGGGCTTGATCCGGCATGGAGTCTTAATCTGCTTAGCATCACCACGCTGGTGGCGATGCTCATCCTAGCGATGGTGCTCGGCGAAGTGGTTTTCAATTCCCGCGCAGTCGGGCGCCTCGGTTCTCTCCTCTTCTTCTTTTTTGGCTCGCTCTCTTACGTCCCGTTTCTTCAGAAACAAGCTTCAGTGCGCGCTGCGATTCAAGCCATTAGGCAACAGCGCGAGTATCTCCCGAGCATCTTCCCCTATCGCGGTGAACTCTGGGGTACCTGGTCGCAGGTGACTTTTCTCAATCAACGGCATTTCGCCAGCGCCATTGGGATACTGCTGCTCGTCCTTGTTTTTCTGGTTATGCGCTATCGCACGCTACCGGCGAAGCAAACTAAAACGCATCCTTCTCCTGATACAGTCACGCCGGAAGCGACCATATTGCCAGAAACTCTACCGGACACAGTCCCCAACGGCGCGAGTCGGCTCGAAAATCTCGTAGAATCAAAAAATGAGATGCCTTACGTCTCAGCACCAACAGAAGCAAAGCAACCAGCTGTCGTTACCACAGAAACTTTTCGCGCTACCCTGCCAAGCTTCATCTTCTCAGGCGTCCTGCTTGGTCTGCTACCGATGTGGAACAGCGCAGTCTTTATTGCAGCAACAGCTGTGTTGGGAGTTCTGTTTCTCTTATTTCCTCTGCGAAGGCAAATGTTGGTGCTGGCTGTAACCGCAGGCCTGATCGCGCTGCCACAGATGCTCTATTTGAGCACTGGGAGCGGTCGCGCACAAATGCCGCGGCTGCTTCACTGGGGTTATATGGTTGACCAGCCAACCGCCGAGAATGTGGCCAAGTATCTCGGCTTCATCTTTGGTTTTAAATGGCTGCTTATTGCACTGGCGCTGATTTTTGCTAGCTGGTTCCAAAGGCGCCTGTTCCTGGCAGCTTTGAGCCTGCTTGGAGTTGCGTTTTGTTTCCAGTTCACCATCGAAGTGTTTGCCAATCAGAAATTTTTGCACATTTGGGTAATCATCGCCAACCTGTTCGTCGCCTTTGCTCTGTGGCGTTTATGGCGTCTCTCACTGGGCGAAACTACGCTGCCCGGGAAATTCGTTGCGACTATTCTCTTCCTTTTGGTCATCCCGGGTGGCGTCGTTGATTTCTTTCCAATCCACAACACCGGCTGGAGCGAAGTGACTTATAAGAACGATCCATTGATCGATTGGCTCAAGAAAAACACGAAGCCGCGCGATATCTTTCTAACGGATCGCTTCGTCAATCATCCTATCTTGATGGCCGGACGGCGGGTCTTGTATGGCTGGCCTTACTACGGATGGTCAGCCGGTTACAACGCGAGCAAGTACGACAGGCTTTACACAGAGCTGTTCGAGAGCAAGGACCCGTGGAAAGTATATCATCTCTTGAAAGAAAATGGCATCAGTTACGTGGCCTACGACAATGCTGTTCGGCAGGGTCAGTTCATCAAGCGTCCAAACCAACAACTTTATGCCACTTATTTCCCAAAGGTGTTCGAGGACAACAGATACAATGGGCTTGTAATTTACAAGGTGCCGGATACACCGCCTCCTCGGCTCAGTTCACTGCCTGAAGGCGTGAGTAACGTCTTTGAAGGCGGAAGGGGCGCCGGAAAGGGGGAATTTGATTCGCCGACTGGAATTGCCGTTGATGGCAACGGAAACATTCTGGTCGCCGACACGGGTAACGGGCGGATCGAGAAATTCTCGCCGACGGGCACGTTTCTCAGCATTATCGGAACGAAAGGAAGCGGCCAAGGGCAACTAGAACAGCCCAATGGGATCGCCATCGATCGGGCGGGCAACATTTACGTAGCAGACGCTGGTAATCACCGTGTGCAGAAGTTAGCTCCAGACGGTACACTCATTGCCGAATGGAAAGGCCCTGACCTTGGATTCTACGGTCCACGAAGGATCGCCGTTGGCCCCGATGACTCCATTTACGTCGTCGATCAGGGCCACACGAGAATCGTTAAGTTTAGCCCCGATGGACAGGTGCTGGCGGTTTGGGGCAGCAAAGGGACTGGCGACGGTCAGTTTGACGACCCCACTTCGGTCGCGGTTGATCCCACAACCAATAAGGTTTACGTCGCCGATCCGCGTAACAAACGGATACAGGTTTTTGACTCGAATGGGAGGTTTCTAACTAAATGGGTAATCCCCGAATGGGGACAGCCAGCTGGCTTCGAAGATTTGGCTATAGATTCGAAAGCAGGCCGATTGTACGCATCGAGCGCCCACACCGACGCAGTGCTTATTTTTGATTTGAATGGAACCAGGCTTGGCAGTTTGACGCCGAAGGCCCCTGATCGGCTCCAAGGGCCATCAGCGCTGGCGTTAGCGAATCGGAAGCTCTACGTCCTAAACATGCATGGGAATAGTGTAAGCGCGATCGATCTGTAAACGGATAACAACCCGTCGCATCGCATAACGCTACGCCGTTTTAGCGTTTTGATTCTGCAGACCCGATGCCCCAGCCTTATGATCCTATCTCAGAGAAAATCGCGACTTCTTACACCCCGCGTTCTGTTACTCGGCTTCTCACTTATTAGTCTGGTCATTTGCGCCCTGGGCGCGACGGCGCACTACCGGAAATTGGCTTGGGGAGATCCGTGGCAGCCGATCGGATGGCTGCTTAGCATGCTCTTTTTGCTTTGCGCCTTCCTGCCAGACCCACGTGGCCTGGCGACCGGTTTCAGATCTTTAATAAAGCCAAAAACAGCATTCTTTCTTTTCTGGATCCTGTTCTTTGTAGTTTCGCACCTCTGGAATTTCCGGACCGCGCCGTGGAACGGAGACGCACTTTTTGACGAGTCCGGCAATGACCTCGGGTATCTAAAAAGTAACGTTATCGGTCATCCATATCAAGCGGCCTGGTTTCATGGCATTATTTCGCGAGAGACCCTGTTTCATTACTATGTGTGGGGTTTTCTTAAGCTGTTCGGGTTTAATATCCTGTCGTATGAAGCAGCGCTTTTTGTTATTTGGCTGACGGCCTTTGTGTTCGCGCTCTTGCTAGTTGACCTGTTCTTTGGGTCGTACATTGTCACCTCAGTCGCCGCGCTGAGCTTTAACTTCCTCCCCTTTGCATTCATTTACACTTTCGTTGGATACCGTTACCCGATGACGGTGGCCTTAGCCGTGGTCTCTCTGTATTTTTTGCACTTGGGGTTTAGAACCACTTCTCGTTTTTACCTTTCGCTGGGCGGGATTGCGGCAGGGCTTTGTTTAGCCAGCTCCATACCCGGCAAGCAATATCTGCTGGCGCTTGTGATCGCTGCGCCGCTGTACGCTGTGTTTTATTGGAGGAGCTTAAAGCGAACCGTCGCGTGGAGCTCGCTGGCTGTTATCGTTTATAGCTTTTTGGCGGCTGCCACGCCAATTCTCTGTTACATCATCTTCAATCGCGAACACTATACATATTATGAAGGCACGTACATTCACCGTTTCTGGGACGCGGTACGGGGAACTCCGGCCCCTAATGATATGCGATATTATGTGACTGGGCTCTGGAACTGTTTTTTTGCTGCCCATTTTTGGCCTCGGCTTTTGTTTCCGGATTTTTTGCCTATTCCGTTGCCATATTACTGGCTTTTACTGCCCGGCTTTGTGCTAGCTCTTTGGCAGAAGCGTTTTGAGGTCGTGCTGCTGGCAACGCTTCCAGTCGTAGGAGTATTTGTTACGGGGGGACCTGCCGTTGAGCAGCGGCTGTTGCTTGCAATCCCATTCTGGATCATCCTGATGAGCTTCACGCTTGCTGGGCTGTTGAAGCTTCGGCCGTGGCCAGGCGTGCAAATTGTGCTCGGCGTTCTGGCAGGCTTAATACTGTTGAAAGGCTTGGGTCCTTCGATTCGATATATCTATAGCAAGACGAAGAGCCCGTTTGCGATTCACCACTATGCGCAACATCAGGTCGCTGTGTCACGGTTCTTAAAACATGTCGTAGCCGGCCAGGAACACCCAGGTCCCCCTCACCTCGAACGAGACGAGTTTAATCGGATTAAAGGCATCCCCGATCCTTCTTACGACACATTCATCTGCCAAAATGATGCTTATTCAATCATTCATCTATTCTTGCATGATTACGATGCCGGTAAAATCCTCTCTTTTTGTTCCGAATTGCCATTTTTCGCGGTGATGAGCGAGCAGGATGTATGGAACGCTAATAAAAGGGCCATTCTCAGTTATGTTCCCGGCAACAAAGATCTGAAGCTGATCTGGGAAAGAGATCCAAAGACGCAAAGAATCATCCGAATGTTCCAATCGCTCCGCGATCTCGGAACTGAGGACTCTATTTCGTTTTCCTTCGGCGGAAGAGTAAGGACGTTTTACGTCTTAAATATCGGTAACAAAAACATTCGTCAGTTCCAGGAACGCGTGAGGGTATTGCCTCCTACTCCTGTTCAAGTAACACCGGAGACATCACCTACTCAGCTTAGGTCCCTGCCTGAAGGTGTAACTAACATGTTTGAAGGCGGCAGAGGAACCGGAAAAGGAGAATTTGATTCACCGTCTGGAATCGCTGTTGATGCCAGCGGAAATATTCTGGTCGCGGATACGAATAACGGGCGTATCGAAAAATTCTCGCCGACCGGCACCTTTCTGAGCATTATAGGAACGAAAGGAAGCGGCTACGGCCAGTTAGGCGGACCGAACGGTATCGCCATCGATCGGGCGGGCAACATCTACGTGGCAGAGGCTTCCAATCACCGTGTGCAGAAACTAGCTCCGGACGGGACATTCATCGCCGAATGGAAAGGTCCGGACCTTGGATTTTACGGACCGCGCCGGATCGCTATTGGCCGGGATGACTCAATTTACGTCGTCGATCAGGGCCATGCGCGAATCGTTAAGTTCGGCCCTGATGGGCAGGTGCTAACGGTTTGGGGCAGCAAAGGGGCTGGCGACAGTCAGTTTGACGATCCTACTTCGGTCGCAGTGGATCCCATCACCAATAAAGTCTATGTCGCCGATCCGCGTAACAAACGAATACAGTTATTTGACTCACATGGAAAGTTTCTAACTAAATGGTCAATTCCCGAATGGGGCCGGCCAGTTGGCTTTGAAGACCTGGCCATAGATTCAAAGGCGCGTCGATTGTACGCGTCGAGCGCCAACATGGACGCGGTGCTCACTTTCGATTTGAACGGAACCAGGCTCGGCACGTTGACGCCAAAGCCCCCGGATAGATTCGAGGGGCCATCAGCCCTGGCCTTGGTGAATCGGAAGCTCTACGTTCTAAACATGGGCGGGAATCATGTGAGCGCTATCGATCTGTAACAAACAGCCAACTCTCCATGCCCGGAGAGATCATCCGTCGCTGCTATCGCGAGAATCTTGATTCACCCCACCAACTTCGATTGATTCCTTTACAATGTAACGAGGTCGGCCTTTTACCTCTTCATAAATCCGAGCGAGGTATTCGCCGATAATACCGAGGCTAATCATCAGCAAGCTTCCGATGATCAGCTCCAGGAGAATCACGGTAGCAAAGCCGCTGACTGCGCGACCTACAAGCTTAAGATACAACGTCTCCAGCCCCAGCAGAACGGACAAGCCCAGGAAGACCACACCCGCAAATGTCACCAAATGCAACGGAAACGAGGAGAAGGCAGTGATTCCGATTAGAGCTAGCTTAAGTCGTTTTAATACTGACCACGTTGAACGACCGGCCGAGCGTGGAACGACTTCAAATGGAATCTGCACGGTGGTGAACCCCATCCAGACGGTCATTCCGCGAAAGAACACGTTACGCTCGTGCATCTTTAGCCACGCATCGACGGCTTTGCGATTCATCAGCTTGAAATCCGATGCGCCTTTAAAGTGGAATCCGGACAATTTGTTCAGGATGAAGTAAAACAGCTGGGCGCCAACTTTACTCGACAACGATTCGCGTCCGCGTCTGCGCTTGACCGCTTCCACAATGTCAGCTCCAGAGCTCTGCCACATGCGCACCATGTCTGGAATGAGCGACGGTGGATGTTGTCCATCGGCGTCCATGACAATGACCGCGTCACCTCGAGCGTGCTCTAACCCTGCGCACAAAGCGGATTCTTTGCCAAAGTTTCGGCTCAGTCGTAGACCGCGCAAAGCGTGGCAGCTTTTGGCTTCAACTGTTATCGTCTGCCAAGTGTCGTCGGGGGAGCCATCGTCAACTAGGACAAGTTCGTATGGCAGGTTACACTGGTCGAGTGACGTGCGGACTGCTGCAAGGAAGGCAGGCAGATGAACGCCTTCACCAAATACAGGCATAACTACCGAAAGAAGCTGGCGCGCTTCCGTACTATGCGCTCGAAACTCTTCCATACGCAGCGACTGTAGTAGCAGGCACCCATACCTTGGGGCGCGCAAGCAGGGGCGGCATCGTCAGGCCAAATTTAGCTGTGAGCAAACCCAATGGAAACGCGTGTGGGTAAGGAAGCCTGCGAACATTGGTTAGTCCAGCTTGGTGCATCAACGCGCTTAACGTCCGGAAATCAAAGTAAAGCACATGCTCAGGTGCCTTGAAAGACGGCCAACGTCGGCCCATGGCCTTCCTCAATGCACCTCCTATGTCTGGCGTTGCGATAACGACGTGGCCGCCGGGCTTCGTATGATTGGCTAACTGTCTGACGAACGTCAATGGTTCGTAAACGTGCTCGATCACTTGTGTTGCGATTACACAATCGAATTTGGGCTCGGCCGGGACCTGTTCAATCCCTTCGACAAACACTTCGGCGCCTGTTTTACGCGCGATCTCTGCGCCTTGCGCTGAAAATTCTGTTCCGACACGGCGATCGAACAATGAACGCGCCTCATCAAGCAGATATCCATAGCCGCAGCCGACCTCCAAAAGATCGCCACCAGTTAAACCGCGTTTGGCGAGGTTGTGCAGGAGACGTTTAAACGTTGCCCGCAACGCTGATTCCTGGGCGGTGTAGCTCGTGTCCGCGTAGCCGCACGCGCCGCCTTCGTAATACGATGATTGGCGATAAGCCTCTTGCATAGCGCTCTCGATGAGCCGTGGATAAAGGTAATGGAATCCGCATTCTATGCAGCGCGCCACGCTGTAAGGGCCGTGCAAAGGAAACGGAAACCGACGCCGGTCGCTCTGGCATAACGGACACGCGGGATATTCCAGATTTGCGGAGATCTCTGCGGCTTGTTCCTTCAAAGTCATCTACCTGTCAAATTATCCATACTCGAGCCGTCCGGCGAGTCAGCATTTAGTAATCACCGCACCGCCGCTGAACCGCTTCGCGTATATGCGCCGAAGGGCGTCAATCAAGCGACGCTTCTCTTGCTTCGCTCGGGCAATGGATTCTGACTTGCGCGCCGCATCGGAAACGCCTATTAGCTTTACCCTCATGGTTCATCATGTCGTCCTCTATAAGCTTAAACCCGAGGTCACCCCAGCCCGTGTGGAAGCGATGATGATGAATGCGCGGATGCAGCTTCTCAAAATTCCAGAGGTCCTTAGCATCAAGTGCGGGAAACGAATCGATCCCGAATTGGACTGGCCATTCTTCATCGCCATCGATTTTGAGTCGATGGACAAATACGCAATCTTTCGCGAAGACCCGATCTTCGTGAAGTTCACGGAAGAAATCATTAAGCCGAACACCGAGGATTCCCTGGCGCTGGATTTCGAGATGGATCCGGGCAAGGACGTCCAGTTCTCGTAATTGTGGGGGCAGCCGTGTCGGTTGCGCATTCTGGTAAAAGCAGGCGACACGCCTGCCACCACAGCCATTGCTATTTTTGCGCGCTGCGCGTAATCATCGGTCTCTGTGCGGCTCGGTTATCTTTACTCCAGGTATCCTGTCATTTCGCAAACATTTTGCGATGCGGAGATGCTAGCGCTGGAGCGGCTCGGTCTCGAACTGGAGATCGGCTCGGTCTATCCGCCGCTTACTAGTCTGCGCCACGAACACGTCTCCTGCTTGCGTGCCCCCATTCATTACGCGCCGCCGCAGGAAATCCTGAGAATCTCAGAAAAAAACGCGAAGATTGCCGGCAGATGGCCGCGCGATCTGGTCGAGCAACACGAGCGCAAATACGGGCCGGGCGTCAAGGCAGAGCAGCGCGCGCGCAATGCCCTCTATTTCGCAGACTTCTTCGCGCGTAACCAAGTCGATCATGTGCACGTTCATTTCGCCAATCGCGCAGCGCATACCGCACTTTTCCTGAAAGAAATTTCCGGGATTCCATTCAGCGTCACGGCGCACGGGCAGGATTTCATGAAGGACCTCGGCAGTGACGATCTCCTTCGTGAAATCTGCGCCGCCGCGGAGTTCGTCGCGGCTGAAACCGATTACAGCCGCGAGCTGATTTGCCAGCGCTGTCCGGATTCCGCCGCGAAAATTCATCGCGTTTACAACGGAATCGATCTCGAACATTTTCCGACGCCGGCTCAGGGCACTACAAATCCCGTGCCGCGCATCATCAGCGTGGGCCGGCTCGTCCCATTCAAGGGGTTCGAGTATCTCGTTGACGCTTGTGCCGAGCTTGCACGCCGAGGATTCGATTTCGTCTGCCATATTGTTGGCGACGGCCCGCTACGGGATAGGCTCGGGGCAAAGATCGACATGTTGAATCTCTCGTCGCGAATCAATCTGCTCGGCTCTCTGTCGCAACGGGCGGTGTTGGAAAAAATTCAAGCGGCGGACATTTTCGCGCTCGCTTCTGTGATCGACGCTCAAGGGGCAAGCGACGTTTTTCCGACGGTGATTCTCGAAGCCATGTCCTCTGCGCGCCCGGTTGTTTCTACCCGCCTTGCTGGAATTCCCGAATTGGTAGTAGACGGCGAAACGGGCGTATTAGTTTCGCCTGGCGATACTGCTGCGCTGACGTGCGCGCTCGAACAGTTGTTGCGCGACCCTGAATTGCGATTGCGCTTCGGCCGTGCCGGGCGGGCGCGGATTGAGCAGCATTTCCGAATTGAAGACACTGTCGCGCCACTGCTCAAACTCTTCGAGCGCACATCGACCAACTCGGCCAAATCTAGTCAGCGCCACGCTTCGCACACCGAAGCGGCTACAGGAATCGCGTATTTGATCGACCGCTGGCCGGACAGTGATTTGCCGCTCCTCGAACGCGAGCTCGAGGAGATGAAGCGGCGCAATGTGCCGATCGCACCGTTCGTGTGCGAATTGAATTCCAGCGCCCGCTTAGATCGAGCAATGAAACAAATGGCGTCGTCGCTTGAATTTTTGCCGGACGCGACTGTGATAGAAGCAGAATGGCGGGCGGACCCTGCGCTGGCGCAAAGCTTGGAAGAAGAACGAGCACAGCAGAGGAACCGGGTGCCAAGCGCAATTTTTTTGCGGCAGGCGCGTTTTGCTCTCGCATTACAAAGACTCCTTCGAGAGAAAAACGTGTCGCACGTCCACGCTACGAGTTCCCGTGCGCTGGTCTGTGCGCTCATGTTAAAAAAACTCCTCAATGTTACGGTGAGCGCCACTATTGAGCCGCGGCCAGAATTACCCCGAGACTGGATCGAGAACGCCTTGTCGCAGTGTGTGGCGGCTCGTTTGTGCAATCGCAAATTGCTGCATCAACGCAGCGGTTCATTCCTTGTTGATAAGACGACATTCCGTTCTGCCCCGCGGAAGGCGCTCGGGCTAATCACTCGCAAGACCGGGATCGATTTGACCACAGGAACGCGTTTCTGGCAGGAATGGGCGAAGCTGCTTTTGCGCTGGAGCTGCAGCGATCGAAAATCAAAAATCGAAAATCCAAAATGAAGAAGGCCATTCTTCTCGCCGGTGGCGCGGGAACACGTCTATATCCGCTGACGAAAATCGTCTGCAAACAGCTGCTCCCGATATACGACAAACCGATGATCTGCTATCCCCTGGCGACTTTGATGCTCGGCGGCCTGCGCGAGGTGCTCATCATCTCGACGCCAAAAGATTTGCCGATGTTACAAGATTATCTGGGCGATGGGGCGCAACTCGGTATTCGCATCGAGTACGCCGAGCAGCCAAAGCCGGAAGGGATCGCGCAAGCATTTTTGATCGGCGCGAAATTTATCGGCGACTCAGGCGCATCGCTCATTCTTGGCGACAATATCTTCTACGGGAAGCTCGACTTCTATCGCGACGCACTCGCCATCGAGCAAGGAGCATGCATTTTCGGCTATCAAGTTCGCGACCCGGAGCGCTATGGCGTGGTCGAGTTCGACGCGGAAGGCAAAGCCATTAGCCTCGAAGAAAAGCCCAAGCAGCCGAAAAGTCCTTTCGCTGTGCCTGGGCTTTACGTTTACGATGATCAGGTCGTCGATCTTTGCCGGACGCTGCGCCCATCGGCACGCGGCGAACTCGAGATCACCGACTTGAATTTGCTTTATCTTCAACGCAATGAACTGCACGTGAAGCTGCTCAGCCGCGGCATGGCGTGGCTCGACACCGGCACCACTACGACGCTGCTTGAGGCAAGCAATTACATTGCCACCATCGAGCATCGCCAGGGTTTGAAAATCGCGTGCCTGGAGGAGATCGCACTCCGCATGGGTTTCATTACCCAATCAAATCTCGCCAAGATCGTCGACGGATTACCTAAGAACGAATATCGCGAGTATCTGCGAATGGTTTGCGACGAAGGACCGAGCGTCGGACCAGAGCCGGTGGGGTAGATTTTCCACGTCTCCTGTAGAGGCAGGCGTGCCGGCTGCGATGACTTCGATTTCGCAGGCGGCACGCCTGCCACTACAGGCTCATTCCGGTTGCTCGCGTAGCAGATGGTTCGCGTCGGCGAGCAATTTCGTCATCGCATCCGCTTCCGCGGCATCATAATAACCGCGGATTTCACCACGTCGATCGACCAGCACCATCCGCGTGCTGTGGACGGGAATTCCCTGAGCGTCGCTGCCGTCTGAGACCGCAAGTTTAAAGCCGTCATGCGAAAGTTTGTAGATTGCAGATTTTGGTCCCGTGAGAAAATCCCACCGGCCCGGCTCAGCCTGCAATCTCTCCGCGTAGCTGCGCAGAACTGCCGGCGTGTCTTTCCCTGGATCAACACTAAAGGACACCAGATGCACATCCGTTTTTTCCAGCGGCTTTTGCAGCTCGCTCATTCGGCTGCTGATCATTGGACACGGCCCTGGGCAGGTCGTGTAAATGAAATCGGCGATCCAGATTTTGCCGGCTAACTGCGGTGAACCAAACGGCTGACCGTTCTGATTGGTGAGCTGAAATGCGGGGACCGTGCCGTAAGAAGAAACACTGCGCTGCCGGAGCGCTTTCACTTCCATCTGACGTAGCCACAGCAACAGTCCCAGCGTGATCAGCGGGATCAGGATCAGCGTCACTTTCCAAGCGATGCCGCTCCGCCTCGGCGCACGATCTGTGGTCACAAAAGTTGTGTTCATGATTTCGTCAGAACGAGCGCGCCGAGTAACAGCGGCAGATAGACGATCGACGCGATGAACAATGAACGCGCTGCGCTGGCAGTACGCATCCGTAGAAAGCGCATCGCAACGGCAGTGAATAAACCGCCGAGCAAAAGCTCGACTCCGAGGTAGACAAAATTGGCGATCCCAAGAAAAGCAGGCAAACCCGCTATCACCAAGAGCAGGATGCAGAAAAAAACGCTTTGGCTGGCGCTACGTTCGCCGCTGCGGTCATCGCTCGAAATCATGCGGAAACCCGCCCGCGAATAATCTTCGCGGTACATCCAAGCGATGGCGAAGAAATGCGGCAACTGCCACAAAAAAACTATCGCAAACAGACTCCATGCCCCCGCGCCGATACTTCCGCGCGCAGCCGCCCAGCCGATCATCGGTGGGATTGCGCCAGGAATTGCGCCGACCGCGGTGTTCGCAGTGCTGGCGCGCTTTAGCGGAGTGTAAGCAAAAATATAAATCGCGATCGTTATCGCTGTCAGCGCCGCGCTTAGCGCATTGCAAACAATTGCCAGATATCCAACTCCGAAAATCGACAGAACGACGCCAAAGACGAGTGCTTGCAGCGGCCGCATTCGGCCGGCGGGTATTGGGCGCATTCTCGTGCGGCGCATTAGCGCGTCGGCTGTGCGTTCCCACCATTGATTGAGCGCCGCTGCGCCTCCTGCTGCTGCGGCTGTTCCAAAGACGACATGAAAGAGTGCCATGTAATTGATTGGCGATTCCGATCCGAGATAAAAACCGACCGCAGTCGTAAGCAAAACAAGCAGCGTCAATCGCGCCTTGACAAGCTCGGCGAGATCGGCAACGACACGATTGCGCGACACCGCAAGATTCGGATTTTCAAGCGCGGCCGTTTTCATGCGGGTACATGCTTCTGCGCGCCCGGTGGTCGCGCCCCTTCAAACTGCGCTTGTGAAGTTCGCCAGCAAATCGCAGAAATGGTCACGCCAAAAGATAGCATGACCGCACCTAGGGCGACATGCGCCGTCGCCACATCGGCTGCTTTGTTACTCCAGATCGTCCAGGCGCCCAGCGCAATCTGGCAACCGACCAACACGACCCAAAAGATCGACAATCTCTTCAGCGCAACAAACCGGGGCGCATCTCTCCGGACGCGAAGACAAAACGCGATCACAGCAATAGCGATAACGAAGGCGAGGAACCGGTGCGCCATTTGCAACCAGATTTGGAATGCAGTCACATCCGATAAGCCCCGGGCGTCGCGCCACGCGTTGATTTTTGCTAGTGCAGTTGCACTCGTGTCCGGCAGCCACGCACCGTTTGCAGTGGGGAAATCGAGAATCGCGAGGTCGCGGTGTTGATGGCGCATCGTCGCGCCGAGCGTGAGCTGCACGTAAATCGCAGTTGTGATTGCAATCCCAAGCGTCTTAATCGGCGCGAACTTTCGGAAATCGAACTGTTCATTTGCGAGCGTCCGCCAAAATCTTGTCGTCACCAGCGCAACGAAGACGAGCAGCCCGAGAAATGCCTGCGCAATACAGGCGTGAAAGATACCGATTTCATCTTTCATCATGGCGACGCGAAGGCCACCGAGAATTCCCTGCGCGATCACGCCACCAAGCGCGATCACGCCGAGATTGCGCACCCATTGCCGATCTTCACCGACCCAGAGCCAGACCGCGAGAATAATCGTCAGAAAGCCAACGAGCGATCCCATTAGACGGTGCGTGTGCTCGAACAGAATTCCGCCGACCCATTTCGAGATGGGAAACAAGAACATGTTGTAACCGAATGTGGTCGGCCAATCGGGCACAGCGAGGCCGACGCCTTTACTCGTGACCATTCCACCGCTGCAAATGAGCAACAGCGTCGCGACGCACGTGAGCCACGCGAAACGAGTAAGCCAAGTCGTTGAGCCCGCTGAACGCATCGCATCAAATTAACCGCGGATTACGGGGATTTCGCAGATAAATTGTAGCCGTCGCCCTGCTGGCGACGCGCGCGCTTCGCAAAGCGAAGCGGCTACAGCTGACCCGGACTCGGCGATGCTGCAGGTTGAGGTGGTTTGTTTTGCGGCTGCTGCGGTGTGCCTGGTGAGGGAGCAGGACCGCGCTTGCCGGCGTTCTGAGGTTTGGGTGCGCCCGGCGAGGCGGGTTTGTTTTCCGCTTGAGCGGGTGGTTTGTTTTCCGGCTTGGGTGCCGGCTGCGGTGCACCTGCCTGCGGGGCACTTTGCGCGCCACCAGAAAGTTCGGCGCGTTCTTTCAGCCACGCCTCGTAATCCTGCGGAGTATCGACCACGAGCGTGCCTTTCATTCCGTAATGGCCAAGGCCACAAAGTTGGCCGCAAATCACTTCGTCCGTGCCGGTCTTGATTGGCGTGAACCAGATCGGAATGAGCGAACCGGGAATTGCGTCACCTGCGATCCGCATGCTTGGCAAAAAGAAATCGTGGATTACGTCCTTGGAGGAAAGCTCGGCAATCACCGGGCGATTCACTGGCACATGAAGTTCGCCAGTTGTCACTATGTCGTCTTTCCCGGCAGGATCATTCGGATCAAGGCCCAGCGGATTTGAGTTGCTCACAAAACCGACATCGCGCCTGCCAAACTGCCCATCCGGTCCGGGTAGGTGATAATTGAAACTAAACTGCTGCGCCACCACGTGAACAACCAGCGCGTCTTTGCCTGGCGGAAACTGATTCACCCGTTTTGCCCATAGCGGAATGGCAAACCCGAGGAGGAGCACCGCTTCGATCAATACGACGGAGAATTCCAGATGCGTTGAAATGCCGCTCCTTACGCCCATGTGATCCGCACCCGGTTGGCGGCGTTTTCGGAAACGAATCAGGACGAAAATAAAAAATGCCGACCAGCCAATGAACAGCGCACCCATGAACCAGTGGCAAAACTCGAGGATGTGGTCGATCTGATATCCGTGCGAGGAGGCGTTCGGCGGCTGCCCCAGGAATTCGTTGATCAGCGCGAGGCTACTCATATTTGCTCAGATCTTCCTCGGTAATCTCCTGGTGAGGTTCGACCGGCATGCGCCCGTGGCGCCACAGATGAAAACTGAATGCGCCGATCCCACCGATGACGGAGAGAACTGCGCCGAACAGAAACCAGATCGCGATCGCCATGTGCTCGGTCGATTTTCCATCTTTCGCGCCGTAGCAAAACGGACACGCCGACGCTTGCTGAGCCGCAAGCAAAATTCCCAAAATCAAAACCGATAGAATTTTCGCCTTCATGTGATGATCCGCAGCCGTTTCATTTTCCTGTAGAACCAGCCGCCGTAAACGATCAGCGCAATCGCAGCGGCAACCGACGCGATCGCGCCCGCAAGATAAATCGGCGCGCCCTCCACCAGGTCGACCCAGATACACCAGACGCCGGTCCCGAGTGCAAGCAGCGTCGAGAAAATTATAAAAACAATATGGAACCCTTTAAGTGACATTTAACGAACGACCGGGTAGTCGTACCACGCCAAAAAGATAAGCCAGAAAAGTCCGAGCACAAAAAAGCCGGTGAAAATCAGGATGCGGTAAATGAGCCGTTTTTCTGCGGCCAAATGCATGAAGACCGCAGCCACGGCGCCCGCTTTCAACGTCGCCACCAACATGGCGATGCCGATGTTGGCTTTACGCGTTCCGAAATCGACATAGGAGAGAGCCACCGTGACGGCAGTAAACGTGAGCAGGAGCGCGCCTACCATCAAATAACCTCTAACGTGCTTTTGTATGCCGTGCGCGTACTCCTCGTACTCCTTGGGATCTTGCGAAATATCAGGCGGATTGTTCATGGCTCAGAGCAGGTAAAAAAGCGGAAACACAAATATCCAGATCAGATCGACAAAGTGCCAGAACAGGCCGCTTACCTCGACGCGATTAGCCAAATGCTCTGGGTTGCGCTGGTAAAGTTTTTTGCTAACCGGCAGCCACATGTAAATGAACACGAGCACACCGCCGAGCACATGCATGCCGTGCAGACCGGTGATGGTGAAATAGCTGGCGAAATACGCGCTGTGCGTCGGCAAAAACATCGTCGCGCGCTCGACGTCTTCCTTCTCGATCGTCGCGATTTTGTCAGTGACCGGCAGCGGGAAAAAGTGCGGCCGATCCATGGCAGGATTGGTGGGCTCGGCGTTGAGCGGGTCGAGCGCGACTTCGTATTCCTTGATCTTGGGATCGTTTAGCGCCGCGCGATTGTGCAAATGGCCAGTGATCTCGAGCCGCGGCGGCAGACCTTTGGCGGCGGCATATTCGTTTCCCAGATACTGCTCGTACTTCCCGAGCGCTTCCGGCTTAATGTAGGCGCCGAAGTGATCAAACTTCTGTGGCCATTCGTAAGCCAGCTTGACGACAAGGAAAATCACGCCACACGAAATCGTCGCCAGCATGTACCACCAATAGGCGCGATACCTTCTCATCTTCAGCGACGCCCATGCCAGCACCACAGTGACCGAGGACAGGATCAGGATGGCCGTGTTCATCGTGCCAACGGGAACATTCAACAGGCCGTGCGGCCAAATGCCCGGCGGCGCATCGAGGCGCAAAAAGATATAGGCGGAAAAAAGTCCGCCGAAGAGCATCACTTCGGACGCAAGAAAAAGCCAGATGCCGACCTTGGCGTTCCAGAGACCGGTGTCGGGACGAGTAGAGATTGTGTACGGAATCTCCATCTCTTCAGTCTACACAAGGACCG
>Ga0209690_1000246_pt1 | contig 28357 bp, 33 predicted proteins | sample GraSoiAngelo_150_FD_186164 | JGI IMG/M metagenome (GOLD analysis project Ga0209690, IMG submission 186164) | Grasslands soil microbial communities from the Angelo Coastal Reserve, California, USA - 14_1009_09_40cm (SPAdes) (version 2) | ecosystem: Environmental > Terrestrial > Soil > Grasslands ... | reverse complement strand
GCCGGATGGCAGCGCTAGCGACGTGAGCCGTCCCGCCATCGAAACCAGTTCCACCCAGTCCGACCAAACTGCACCGGCTCCGATGACCGCTCTCTCGGCTACGGGTTTTTCAGGGGGATGTAGCTAGATTTTTTCCAGGACGACGATCGGGATCTCACGTGAGGTGAGCTTCTGCTGCTGGTCGAGGTACTCGATGAGCTTCGCAAGCTCAGTTCGCTCGGCCGGATCGGCAACCCGCGCTTTGACCTGAAAGTTCTCGGCTCCGACCTCGACATTCGCCACGGGATTGGCCTGCAGGTTGGCGAACCAATGCGGTGATTTCGGCGCTCCATTGTCCGAGGCTATGATCGCGTAGCGATCGCGGTAAGAGCGATAGCCGACCACGACTGTGCGTGGCGCGAACGATTTCGAGCCGGTCGTGGTCAGGAGGAGAAGCTGCCTGCCCTCCATCGGGCCGCTGAGCTTGCCACCGGTTGCGCGGAACTCCTGAATGAGCTTCGCATTGAACGCCTTCATGTCCGGCGGGATCTGCGGTCGCTGCGGCTGGCTCGACATGTCTTTACATCACCACGCACAACAAGTATGGCCTGGCCCGGTCCCGTTCCCTACATAGGAGGTTCTAATGACTCAGAGCACAGTGGTTCTGTTGGTGGTCGGCGTAGTGATCGTGCTCATCGTGGTCGGGCTGATCGTCGCGCTGACCAAGCTCGGATCACGATTGCGCCCACTGCCGGATGAGTCGCGCGACCGGTTTGCGCGATCGTGGCACGCGATCGAGGGTCGGTTTATCGAAGATCCGCGAGCGGCCGTTCAGGAGGCTGACAAGATCGTGGTCATGATCTTGAGCGAACGCGGAGCGAAACTCGACGATAACAAGCGACTACCGGACGACATGCGCCTCGCGAGGGAGGCCGCCGCCAGCGACGAGGGGCGGCAGGGCACCGAAGGAATGCGCCGCGCGATGGTGCAATACAAGCGCATCGTCGATGACGCCGTCGGCCCTTCGCGACTGAAGAGAGAGGACTACCGCAGGGAGGTTGCTTCATGAGCGACACGCGTGACATGCGGACTGAACGAGACATGCGCAGCGACCGGGGCATGCGCAGCGACACGATGGAAAGAGACATGCCGGTCGAGCGCGAGCGGTCGCGCGAGGATCGGCGGCCCATGCCGCAAACGACGACCGAACCGATGCGGACCAATCCCGAAGCCACGCCCAAAACGCGTGTGGCCGAAGGCAAACCCGCGATGGGCACTCAGATGGACATGTGGCCTGACATGGACGATTTTCGCCAGCGTTTCGAGCAGATTCAGTCGGAGTTCATCGACGACCCGAAGTCGGCCGTGAAGAAGGCCGAGCACCTGATTGAAGAGGCCGTCGAGCGCATCACCAAGACGATGCGCGAGCGGATGCAAGCGATGCACCGCGACGTGGACGAAAAGGACGGCGACACCGAGCAGCTCAGGCTGACGATGCGGAGCTATCGAATGTTCATCGAGTCGATGGGGAGCCGCCGAGCGGCCTAGCGCTCAGTGCAGTAGGACCTGTCACCGCTGGTCAGTCGCGACCGCTTGGTTGCGAATGACCAGCGTGGCCAGGCCTACAGGCCGGTCGCTGCGGTGACCAGGACCTGCGCGCCGCGGCGGTCGATGCTGATTCGGAGTTGCGCGCCGGCAGGTTCATCACCGCCGTTTCGCATCACAGGCTGCAGCTCGACGTAGTCGAAGCCCGCATCCTGAGCCCATCGCGCCAACTCACTCAGCTTCCGTCCGAGTTCTCGCTCGCGTTCCGCGACTACCGTTTCGTTGACGACTGTTTTTGTTTCGCTCAATTTCAACCCCGGCCCGTGCCGTAGCCCGTACAACGCGCAGCCTACGCGCAAAATTGCGCGCGGGCAATTTATTTAATTCAATTCGGCCGAGAGGTGTTGATTTCGCCCGAGAATTTCGGACCACTCAGTCCACTCTGCCGGAAGAGCGCAAATCATGAAGGTAGATGGCCTACTAATCGCGGCAGTCGAGCGAAATCGCACAACGTGGCAAAAAAGTGCCCCGCGAGGGATTCGAACCCCCGACCCTCTGTTTAGAAGACAGATGCTCTATCCACTGAGCTAGCGGGGCGGCACGGCTATTCGGGAGAATACCCGCAGGGGGTGGCGGGCAACACGAGCGAAAAGCTCCAGCAGCTGAGGCAGATCCTGGCCGAGGTCACCGACCTCAACCGCGCCGCGATGCTGCTCGAGTGGGACCAGGAAACCTACATGCCGGCGGGCGGCGTGCAAGGTCGGGCCGACCAGCTGTCCACTCTCCTGCGACTGTCCCACGTGCGATTCATCTCCGACGAGGTCGGCCGGCTGCTCGAGTCACTGGAGGACGAGGTCGCGGGACTTGCTTTCGAGTCCGACGAGGCCAGCATCGTGCGCGTCACCCGGCGCGACTACGACCAGGCTTGCAAGCTTCCCCCCGACCTGGTCGCCGAGATCGCGCGCGCGGGTTCGGTGGCCAGGCCCGTGTGGGAGAAGGCCCGGCACGACGAGAACTTCACCCTGTTCGCGCCCTATCTCGAGAAGAACGTCGAGCTCAACCGCCGCATAGCCGACGCACTCGGCTACAAGGACAAGCCGTATGACGCCCTCATCGACCGCAGCGAGCCCGGTATGACTACCGCCGAGCTCGCGGCCATATTCGCTGAGCTCAAGCAAGCGATCGTGCCTCTGGTCGCGGACATCGCCCGCCATAGCGAGGCGGTCGATGACAGCGTCCTGTATCGCGGATTCGACCCGGACCTGCAGCTTTCGTATGCGCTCGATGTCGTCAAAAGGCTCGGCTATGACCTGGTGCGCGGACGCCAGGACATTTCCACGCATCCCTTCTCGACCGGCTTCGGCCCCGGCGACGTACGCATCACCACACGTGTCTCCCGCGACTTCTTCAACGAGTGTCTCTTCGGATCGATTCATGAGTCCGGACACGCCATGTACAACCAGGGCATGAGCACCGAGATCGACCGCACGCCGCTGTGGGACGGCGCCTCGCCCGGCGTGCACGAGTCGCAGTCAAGGTTGTGGGAAAACGTGGTCGGCCGCAGCCTGCCGTTCTGGCGCCACTTTTACCCAAGCCTTCAGGCGGTCTTTCCCGAACCCCTTCGGGGTGTGGACGTGACGGCGTTCTACCGCGCGGTCAACAAATCGCAGCCCTCGTTCATCCGCGTCGAGGCCGACGAGGTCACGTACAACATGCATGTCCTGCTCCGCTTCGAGCTGGAGAACGAGCTGCTGGAAGGGACGCTCAAGGTCAAAGACGTACCTGAGGCATGGAACACGCGCTTCAAGTCTTACCTTGGTCTCGACGTCCCCAACGACCGCGAAGGCGCGCTGCAGGACATTCACTGGTCATTCGTGAGCTTCGGCATTTTTCCCGGTTACACGATCGGCAACCTGATCAGCGCGCAGCTCATGGAGAAGATCCGGGCAGACATGCCCGATCTCGACGCGCAGATCGAGCAGGGTCAGTTCGCCACTCTCCTGAGCTGGCTACGCAAGTACGTGCATCGGCACGGGCGCAAGTTCACACCCAACGAGCTGCTGGAACGCGTGACGGGCAAGCCGCTTACCGCGGCGCCCTGGATCGCTTACGTGCAGAAGAAGTTCGGGGCGCTGTACGGACTCCAGGCCGCGCACCGTTCGTAAGATCCGAGCCGAAGTCGATCGGCGTCCGCGCTTCACGGTTCACCTCGAGCCTGAAGATGTCCGGCCGGCCGTAATGCCCCGCCACGTCCAGCGTCCGCTTGGCGGCTGACGACGTCGCGGGGTCGCAATCGGCGTAGATGATGCCGTGCTGCGCGTGCAGCGGACCGGCGACGATGTTGCCTCGAGGATCGACGACCACCGAGTCGCCGGGGTTGTACCAGTCCGCCAGGTCCGGAAAGATCTGGGCCCGTTTCGGAAAGTCGGTCGGGATGTCCTTGCCGCGCATCGCGCAGCCGTTGCCGAGCACCCAGCACCGACCCTCGGCCGCGATGTGGCGCATCGACGAGATCCACGTCTCGCCCTCATCCCATGTGGGCGCGATGTATATCTCGCATCCCTGCGCGAACAGCGCAAACCTGGGGAGCGGCATGTAGTTCTCCCAGCAGATCAATCCACCCACGCGCCCCATCGGCGTCTCGACCACGCGCAGCCCGCTCGCGTCGCCCTGCCCCCAAACCATGCGCTCCGGGTTGGTGGGGACGAGCTTGCGATGCCGGTTCAGGATCGTGCCGTCCGGCCCGATCAGAACGACGGTGTTGTAGAGCGTTCCCCGGCTGAACTCACCGTCGCGCTCGTGAAGGCCGACCGATACGGTCAGCTTCAGCCGCCGCGCCGCCGTCTGCAGAGGCTCGAGGTCACCGGCCTTGAGGTCGACCGCGTTCTCGATCAGCCGCCGGTGGATCTCCGCGGTCAGGCTGTAATCGCCACCCGGGCGCAGCCTCCAAAGCCACTCGGGATATCCGGGTAGCCAGGTCTCGGGAAACGACACCAGCCTCGCTCCCTTGGCCGCGGCCTCCTCGAGCAGCGCAACGCCACGTTCAAGAGTTTTCTGCCGGTGCAACGTGACCGGCGGATGCTGGACGACCGCAACTTTGTGCGAGCCGGCGCGATCAGGCACTGCTCACAGGGTAGTCGCCGGCGCGAGCAAGCATGCCAGGCAGGCCCTTGCCCAGCTGCGTACCCAGCCAGCGGGACGTTTCGATCACGGCGTCCAGGTTGATGCCGGTGTCGACGCCGAGGCCGCGCATGAGGTAGATCAGATCCTCGGTGGCGATGTTGCCGGTCGCATTGGGAGCGAAAGGGCAGCCGCCGGTCCCGCCGACCGACGCGTCGAGCGAAACGACGCCTTCTTCCACCGCGACCGCGGCGTTCGCGTAACCCGTATTGCGGGTGTTGTGAAAATGGGCGCCGACCGCTGCGCCCAGGCCTCGCGCGCCGCGTACCAGCCCGTGCACCTGGGGCGGCACGCCCACCCCGATGGTGTCGGCAAGGCAGACCTCGTCCGGCGGTACGGCCATCAGGTGCTCCACGATCTTCAGGACACGCTCCGGCGGTACTGGGCCCTCGAACGGGCAACCGAAGGCGACGCTGATCGTCACAGTGATCGGCATGCGGTCGCTCCGCGCCCGCGCGACCAGGGCGAGCGCCGTCTTCAATCCCTCAGCGGTGGTGGCGTTCTGGTTGCGTCGACCGAACTCGTCCGTGGCGGCAAACGCGTAGTGCGCCTCGTCCACGCCCGCGGCAACCGCCCGCTCGTACCCCTTTTCATTGAGCACGAGGCCCGCGTAAACCGTGTCCGACCGGCGGTGAAGCGCCGCCATCACCTCTTCGGCGCCGGCCATCTGGGGCACGAGCTTGGGGTTGACGAAGCTCGCTGCCTCCATCCGCTTCACGCCCGCCGCCGCGAGGCGGTCGCAGAGCTCGGCGCGGACCGATGGCTGGAGCGTCTTGGCCTCGTTCTGCAAGCCATCACGAGGCCCGACGTCGCAGACGATCACATTAGATAAGGTAGAGGCCCGTCCCCGACCGCGCGCTACCCCTGGATCAGGTCCGACATCGGAGTCGCCTTCGCCGTCTGACCCAACCGTTTGACCCCGAGCAGGTCCTCGATCGTGGCCAGCAGCGAGTAATGCGTGTAGGCGCGGGTGCTCGAGCGGTGGCTCATCCCCGGGGCGATCACCAGTGTCAGCACGCGATTGTCACCGTTCGAGTCGTCTTCGTCCCAGGTGATGAACAGCACGCCACCGGATTTCCACGCGTCCGAGGCGGTGATCTGATCCACCTGCTGGCGAAGCCAGGCGTCGCCCACAGAGACATCGCAGTCGTGCGTGTCGTGGCAGCGGTCAGGAGTGATCCAGGAGAAGCGCGGGGTCTTGCCCCCAAGATCGCCCGCCAACTCGCTTATCGGTACCACGTTCGATGGGCACGCGCCCCCGTAAAAGGCAAAGGGATTGTGACCTGGGTCGTACGGTAGCGGGCTGTCCAGGCACCCCGCGTCTGTCATGCCATCCATGTAGGCGCGCCAGCTGATCCCCGCCCGGGTCAGCTCGCTGCCGATGTCCTGTCGCGGGAGGGCGCGGTAGCTGTCGTCGTCTATCCCCCATGTCGAGCCTGACGTGAGTGCCAGATAGTTCGGCACGCTGGGGTGCGATACGGCGTGGTAGTTGTCGGCCACTCGGTACTTCGCCGCGACCGACGCGATAAAGGTTCCGCTCAGCGCCTGTTGGGCCGAGTGATTCTCCATGACGATCAGGAACACATGGCGCGGCTGGGAGGAAGGCGTCGATGTCGACTGCGCGCACGCCGCGAACAGGACGGCAGGAAGCGCAAGCAAGGCGCGGCGCCGCATTGATATCGAGGTTACGCCGAGGTTTGCTCAGGAATCTCTAAGCCGACGATGGCGACGTCCCGCGCACCGACCTGGATCGTGCCGCCTTTCTCCGGGCCAAGCTCAACGTTCGCCGCCGAGTCACCGTGGTTCAGCAGGAACGTGAACTCCCCGCGGCTCACAGCCTCGACTCCGGGTGGCGCCTCGATCACTGGGTTCACGCCCGCCGCGCCGCAAACCAAGCGCAGCAGGCGTGACATCGTGCCCCGGTCGAGGCGCGTGCCGAGGTAGGTGGCGGTCCCCTTGCCGAAGTGGTTGCGGGTCACGGCGGGGCGAGCCGCGAGGCTGCCGGCGGCGAACGTGGCCAGCACCTCTGCGCCGGCCGGCTCGATCAGCTCACTCCAGAGCTCGCCTTCGGCCGGCGATCCATCCTCGAAGCGAACCGCCAGGCGTGTGTCCGCCGGCAGGGGGAACCAGTCGATCACCCGGACGCCGAGCAGATCGGCCAGCGGCGCCGGGTAGCCGCCTAGCAATATGTGCTCTTCCGCGTCGACGATGCCGCTGAAGAACGACATCGCGAGGTGACCGCCATCCTGCACGTAATCGCGAAGGTTGGCGGCGGCCTGGTCAGTGACCAAATAGAGGTTGGGAGCGACAACCAGACGATAAGCGCGCAGATCATCGACAGGCCGCGCGAAGTCCGCGGTGACGTTGGTGTCGAACATGGCGGCGTAGTAAGACTCGACCTGATCGAGCAGCCGCAGCCGGCCGGATGGCTTCGAGGGAAGCTCGAGTGCCCACCACGACTCCCAGTCGAACACGATCGCCACGTGCGCCTTGACACGCGAGCCGGCCAGGCGATCCAGGCCGCGGATCTCTCGCCCAAGGGCCTTGACCTCGTGCCATACAGGCGACGTGTCGACCGGGCCGTGGGAAACCATCGCGCCGTGAAATTTCTCCGCGCCGGCTGGCGATTGCCGCCATTGAAAAAACATGATCCCGTCCGCGCCACGGGCCATCGCCTGGTAGCTCCACAAACGCATCTGGCCGGGCGTTTTCGCCACGTTGACCTCGCGCCAGTTGACGCGGCTGGTCGTCTGCTCCATCAGGATCCACGGCTTGCCGCGACCCAGCGAGCGCATGAGATCGCCCGCCATCGCCGCCCGCATACCTGACTGGGGATCCGACGGATCGGGGTAGGAGTCATTGCTCACGACCTCTTCGCGTTCGGCCCATCTCCAGTAGTCGAGCGGCTTGAAAAAGCTCATGAAGTTGGTGGTGATCGGAATCTCCGGCGTGTGCCGCTGCAGCGCCTCACGCTCCAGCTCGTAGCACTCGAGCAGCTCGTCTGAGGAGAACCGCATGAAGTCCAGCTGCTGCGATGGGTTCGGCCACGTCGGCGTCCTTCGCGGCGGCAGGATCTCCCCCCAGCTCGAGTATCGCTGCGACCAGAAATCGGTGCCCCAGGCGCGATTGAGCTCGGCGATCGTGCCGTGTCTTCGCTTCAGCCACTCGCGAAACGCCTGGGCTGACACGTCGCAGTAGCACGCGGGCACGTGGCACCCGTACTCGTTGCCGACGTGCCACATCGTGAGCGCCGGGTGGCCGGCGTAGTGCTCCGCCATGGTTTCCGCCAGCCGATGCGCCGCGTGCCGGTAGACCGGGCTGCTCGGGCAGTAATGCTGGCGGGCGCCAGGCCACAGGCGCACGCCGTCCGCCAGCACGGGCAGCATCTCGGGATGCGCGTGTGCCAGCCACGGTGGGGGCGATGCGGTCGCCGTTGCAAGGTCGACGCGGATCCCGCCCTCGTGCAGCAGATCCATGACGCGGTCGAGCCACTCGAAGCTCCATTCACGCTCGGACGGCTGGATGCGCGACCAGGAGAAGATGGCCAGGTTGACCAGGTTGACGCCGGCTTCCTGCATCAGGCGCACGTCTTCCCTCCAGACGTCCTCCGTCCACTGGTCGGGGTTGTAGTCCCCGCCGTAGATCAGCGGCGGGATCAGCCCGTTAACCTTTGGTGGCGCCGAGGGTGAGTCCACGCACGAACTGCTTTTGCAGAAGGATGAAGACGAGGATCGGCGGGATCGCCGCCAACACGGCTCCGGCAGCAAGCATGTTGTAGTTGGTGAAGAACTGCCCCTGCATGTTGTTCAGCGCGCTGGTGATCGGGCGTTTGTCGCCGTGGAACATGAGGATCAGAGCCCAGAAGAAGTCGTTGTACATCCACGTGAACTCGAGCGTCGCCAATGCCGCAAGAGCCGGACGGCAGAGAGGAAGGATCACCCGCCACCAGATGTGAAACACGTTCGCGCCGTCGACCAGCGCGGACTCGGTCAACTCCCTTGAGATCGTCTTCATGTAGTTGCTCAGGACGAACGTGCAGAACCCCGTCTGGAAGACGACATGGATCAGGATGATGCCGATGTACTGGTCATAGAGCAGGTCGTTGTCGCTGAAGATCGCGAACGAGAATGTGCCGATGTCGATCGAGCCGAGCGAGGGGATCGGCGTGTGAAGGTACAGCCAGTAGAGCGGGATGATGATGACCTGCGGCGGTAGCAGGTTTCCTGCCGTGAACAGCATCAGCACGATGAGGTTGAAGCGCCAGCTGAACTGCGTGACGGCGAAAGCGATCACCGACGCGAGGATCAGGGCCAGCGCGACCCCAGGGATGACGACGACCAGAGTGTTCAAGTAGTAGTAAGGCAGCTCAGCGTCGTTCCAGACGGTGATGTAGTTGCTCAAGTCGAGCGTTCCCGGTAGCGATACAGATCCGCTGTGGATCGTCTCCGAGAACGGTCGGAGTGAGGAGTAGACGGCCCAGGCGAGCGGAAAGAGCCAGAGCCCGCACATCGCGATCAGGAATCCATGCAGGAGCACGCGCCGCGGCGACAGGGGCGCCGACACGATCCCGCCGGGTAGGGCGACCGTCATGACCTCTCCGGACGCATGACGCGCGAGAGGTAGATCACGATCGGTACGAGAGATATCAGCAGCAGGACGACCGCGATGGCGCTCCCGAAGCCGACCAGGCTCGCCTCGCTGATGCTGTTGTTGGTGATCAGCGTCGACAGCAGCTCGAGGCCGTTCTTGCCGTGGTTGATGATGTACGCGATGTCGAAGGCACGCAGCGATTCGATCGCGGTGACAACCACGATGATCACGTTGATCGGCGCCAGCACGGGGAACACGATCCGGAAGAAGATCTGACGTTCGGTCGCTCCGTCGATGGCGGCCGCCTCGCGCAGCGCCGGGTCGACGCTCTTGAGCCCCGCCAGGTACAGAACCATGATGTAGCCGACGTGCCGCCAGCTCGCTGCGACGAGGACAGCGAGCAGGTTGATGTTCGGATCGCCCAGCCAATCGATCATGTGACCGGTGCGGTTCAGCGGGAAGAAGTTGTTGATGAATCCTTCGGTCGGTGCGTACTGCAGCTCCCAGATGAATCCGACCACCGCGAGCGACAGCACGACGGGCAGAAAGAAGATGCTCTGGTAAATCCGGGTGCCTCGGATCTCCCGGTCGAGCAGGACGGCAAGCAGCATCCCAAGGGGCGTCGCGACGAGCCCGAAGAACGCCAGCCAGATGAGGTTGTGGCGGACTGCAGGCCAGAAGAACAGGTACTGCGTGAACAGGACCTGGTAGTTCTTGATCCCGTTGACGTTGGCGGCGGTGATCTGACCGTAGCCGTTCCAGTTGGTGAAAGAGATAAAGACCGAGGCCACAGTTGGGCCCCAGATCAAGATCAGGTCGAGGGCGAGCGGAATCCCGACCATCAAGAACAGCTGCCACTTGTCGACGCCGGTCAGAACGCTGTAGCGCTTGCGGCCACGAGAGGCCGCGGCCCCCGCACCGGAGGCTTCCTGCTTCCGAGCGGGGGCCGCCGTCGTGGAGTTCCCCACGACCTGATTATTCCGTGTGTCAGGCCTCCTGGGGAAGCTGGTCCCAGAACTGCTGCATCTTGCCCTGGAGCTGCGTTGGATCCGCCTGCGGTTGCCGGAGGAACGTGAGCAGGAAGCTCTGCATACCGTTGGCGCCGGCGAAGTCAGGCCGCGAGTCGCGGTCGAAGAATTGTGTGATGCGCTTGGCGTTGCTGATGATCTGTGCCGCTTTGGTCTGCAGCGGGCTGAAGGACGACTTGTCGGTGTCCGTTGCCGTCGGGATGAAGCCCGGCGCGTTCTTGAACAGCAGCAGCTGACTCGAACCCTTGGCGTAGAACTCGAGGAAAGACTTCGCCGCGGATAGGTCTTTGCTCAGATTGGGCGACTTCTTGCTCATCATCACGACGTCGATCGGCGCGTCGAGCGCCTTCTCCGCGTCGTACTGCGTGCCGAGGTCCGGGAAGGGGAAGAAGTCCAGGTCGTCGAGGTCGCCCGGACCGCTGAACTCCTGGGAGAGGAACAGGCCGAAAACGATCATGCCGGCCTTCTTCTGGACGACCGTGTCGGCGCCCTGCTGCCAGGTCGTGCCAGCGAAGCCGGACGGGTAGTACGGCGTGAGCTCGGCCCACTTCTTGTACGTGGCCGTCACCCGTGGATCGGTCCACTTCTGCTTGCCGGTGAGCAGCTCGATGTGGAAGTCATAGCCGTTGAGCCGCAGATTGATGATGTCGAAGGTGCCCTGCGCCGGCCAACCATCCTTGTCACCCAGCGCGATCGGCGTCAGGCCGTCCTTCTTCATCTGCTGACAGAGCTTGATCAGGTCGTCCCAGCTGGTCGGAACCTTGTAGCTGTGGGCCTGGAATACGCTCTTCCGGTAGAAGACCGCCCACGGGTAATAGTCGACGGGAATGCCGTAGACGTGTCCATCGTTGCCCTTGACTGCGGTGCTGAAGGCTTCGGTGTAGTTGCCCTTGACCTTGTCCCACACATCGTCGATCGGCGTCGCCAATCCCTTGTCGGCGAAGAAGCGCATGCGGTGCCCGGAAAACCAGGTGAAGACGTCATCCGGCGTGCCCTGCAAGTACGAGCTGATCTGATCCTGGAACGTGTTGTGGTCGACCGTGTTCAGCTTCAGGGTGTTGCCGGTGGATGACTTGAACGCGGCCGCGATGGCGTCCATGCCCCGTTTTTCGGCGGCGTCGGAGTGGTTGCTGCCCATCGTCACGGTGCCTCCGGCGGGGGTCGCGCTGCCGCCGCAGGCGGCGATGAACGCAGCCAGGCTCATCGCGCCTCCGATCTTGAGCATGTCGCGCCGGGACACCGCAAGGTCGAATGGCAGCGTGGTGTCCAGGAAGGGCAGGTCGACTCGGCGACCGTTGTTCGAATCAGCCATGGTTGCCTCCTCAGCGCGCGCCCGGGGCGCAGTGGACCGGATCGCTCTCTGACGCGAAAGATACTCAACCCGGTCCGAATTGGCCAGGCTGGCGAGGTCTACGAGATCGGAGTCAGCCTGACGATCGGAATCTCGCGGTCGGTTTTGGTCCGGTAGCCACCATACCGCGGCGCGGTCTCGACCACTTTCGCGTACGCGGCCTCCAGCTCGGCGCCTTTGAGCACGGTCGGGCGGACGTGGAACTTCCGGTTCCCCACCTCGAGCCAGACCTTGTCGGGGTTCTTGGCCAGGTTGATCAGCCACGCCGGGTGGGTCGAAGCTCCACCCTTGGAGGCGATGACCAGCCACACGTCACCGTTTTCGTTGAAGCCGCCGAGGACTTGCGTGCGCTCTTGGCCGGTCTTGGCCCCGACGGTCGTCAGCAGCACGAGTGGGAAGGGTCCCATCTTCGGAGGCTCGGGCCCGGCGTTCTTGCGGTAGCGCGCGATCTGTCCCTTGATGAGCGGCCGTACGTAGCGCACCAGACCCCAGGGTGCGCGGGAGCCTCGAGTGCCGCGGGCGGGGAGCTCCAGCGGCTGCTTGTGATCGGCCATGGCCAGAGCTTAGAACGTACGGGACGCGACCGGAATCCCCGGTCAGCCGCGACCGGGGTTGTCCGCCGAGGCGGTGACCACCGCCGCATTCGTCGCCTGGGCGGCGATCGTGCATGAGACCGTGGTCGTCGAGTTGTAGCCGACGTCAGGCTGCACGGTCGCCTGGCATGTGCCAAGAGTCTGCTTGGAGACGGCGTCGACCATCGTGAAAGTGACCGTCGACGGCGCGCGCGCGCCAGAGATGCCCCCGATGTTCTTCAGCTTCGCCGCCACCACGCAGCGCGAACCGCAGGCCGAGGCGTCGACCGACACCACGGTGTAGACGGGCGGCAGCGTCGACAGGTTGGCGAAGTCGATCACGTCTGCCGGCGCGGTGATGCCGAAGTCGCGGTCGACGTTGCTGTAGCGCAGGTCGGCGTCCTGGATCGAGTCCACGGTGACTCCCTTCTTCAGGTGGATGCGAAGCAGCCGGTAGGGAGCTGTCGTGGCGATGAAGACGTCGGCCCTCGTCCCCGACAGCTCGACAGCATCGGCGCCACCGACGTTCTGGTCATCGGTGCGCTGGGTGACCGCCGAGCCTAGGAAGGCCGTCCGGAACAGGTCGCCTTCGGTAAGGTCGGACAGGGCGGGCACAAGGCTCACGCTGTCCTTCCACCACGCGTTGCCGGCCGCCATGGCCAGGCTCTGCGAGAGCGCGTCGCTGCCCAGGTGCTTGGCCAGGAACTCCTGTCCTCGAAAGTACGCCTGCGGACCAACGATGATCGCCTCGACCTTTTCGGTCGCCGAGCTGACGACGACGTGCCGGGAGCTGGGCCGGGTCACCTGGAGGTCGATCGTCCACGCGGTTCCAGCCGACGTATAGGTGCCCGCGATCTCGAAGCTCTTGGCCGATGTGAGCATGCCGGCGACGCCGTTTTCGAGGGCCCGGGTCGCCGGCAGCCCGAACGGGTTGCAGGCCGCGAGCACAGCCACAGCCACGGCGGCGGCGATCGAGCTTGCGACGGAACCTGGTGCGCTCACGGCGACTAATTCCAGTAACGGGTGGAGTTGAATACGCGTTACCCGACCATGGCGCCAAATCGGCGGACCGTGAATATCCGCGGCCGCGAGTATCCGGTCCTGCTCCCGAGCCTCCGCGACCCGCGTCTTCACGTGGCGGCGGTCCTCCTCACGCTCCAGGTGCTCGGCCAGACCGTCCTCGATTTCCGTCTTTCCGTTGCGCAGATCTTGATCTGCCTCGCCACCGGCGCCCTGATCGAGTTCGGGTATGGATTCTTCAAGGACAAGGTGATCATGTGGCCCGCGAGCGGACTGCTCACGGGCAACAGCGCCGCGTTCATCCTGCGAGTGCCGGGCACGTTCCATGGCCAATGGTGGAGCACGCGAGGGTACTGGATCTTCATCGGAGTGGTAGCGGTCTCGATGGCCTCCAAGTATCTGATCCGGTGGCGGGGCCGGCACATCTTCAACCCGTCGAACCTGGGCCTGGTGCTGGCGTTCGTCGCCCTCGGGCCCCAGTACACGGAACCGCAGGATCTGTGGTGGATTCCCATGGGGCCCTGGATGATCGTGACCTACGCGATCCTGATCGGCGGCGGCCTGGCGATCGGATGGGAGCTCAAGCTGCTCGGCCTCGAGCTCGGCTACATGGTCGCGTTCGCGATCTTCGTCGCGCTTGCCCTGGCTCCAGTTCCAGACCACTGCATGATCGCGAGCTGGCACGCGACGCCGATATGCGGTCGCGAGCTGTGGCAGATCCTGGTCACCTCGCCGGAGCTCCTGATCTTCGCCTTCTTCATGGTTCCCGACCCGCGGACCGTGCCCGACGGCCAGCTCGGCAGGTTGGTCTTCGGTGTCCTGGTCGCCTTCGCCTCCGTGCTGCTGATCGGTCCGACGACGCTGGAGTTCTGGACCAAGACAGCGATCCTCGCCAGTCTGGTCTTCCTTTGCGCCGGCCGGTTCGCCCTGGCCCGGCTCCTGGAGCCGATCGAGGAAGCAGGCGGGGTGCGGGAAGGCATCCGCCGCATGGGCTGGGCGGCGCCGGGCGCGGTCGGCGTCTCCTTGCTGCTCATGGCCGTCCTGCCCCTGTCGGCTGAGGCTTCGCTGCACAGCCCCGAGCCGGCGCCGGAGTTGCCGGACGGCTCGACGCCGAAGCTTTCCCTGACGGTGGGGGCGGCGGGCCAGGACATCGGGTCGTGGACTTTCCAGAGAGCGGGCAACGCGCTGCCGCCCGCTGGCGGCACCTCGCCGACGTCGGCGTCGGGGCGGGTCTGGATCCTCCCTCCGATCCCCAAGGTGACGATTCCTGACAACGTGCACGCCTTCGATCCTTCTCTCGATCAGGCGACGGCCAATTCCTGGGCACACGACGCCGTCCTCGACCTGATGATCGAGTCGGAGGCGCGCCGCGCTCACGACATGACCATGGCGGGGCAAGGCGCCACCGGCGACGACGCCTTGAAGGAGTTCACCGACGTCATCCGTCAGGACATCAGCGCCGGCAAGTACGTGCAGAAGACCTACAGCTTCGACCGCGTGCAGCTGACGCTGTTCCTGCCGAAGTTCAGCACGCAGGCGCGCCGGTTGGTCGGCGTGACGCTGCACGGGACGACGACGCTAGTGACCAGGGACGCGTCCGGGAAGGTGCTGTCGCAGCAGACGCTGTCCTACGCGAAAAGCTGGGGTCTAGCCGGCGACACCGACCACCTGGTCCTGGTCAACGACTACACCGACCTCACCCTGGCTTAGCTGCCGGCGGGATCCCGTTCGGCTCGTAGATCGCCGGAGGCTCGATGCCGAAGGTGTCGGCGAGACGGACGAAGAGGTTGAACAGAGCCGCATCGTAGGCAGCCTCGGCGATCTGCTCGTCGGTCCAGCCTGATTCGCGCAGGGCCTGCACCTGCTCATCGGTCACGCGGTATGCGTGTTTTGTGATGGTTTCGACGAAATCGAGCAGCAGCCTATGGGGCTGGTCAAGCCCGGCGGCGTCGAGGTCGCCGCTGCGCAGTGCCTCCGCGACCTGCCCGAACGTCTCGCCCTGCAACTGCAGGAACCAGCTGTGCGAGCTGAGTCAATACCGGCACTTGTTGAGAGCCGAGACGTACGAGGCGATCATCTCGTGCTGCGCCCTGGTCAGCGCGCCGTCGGTGAAGTGGAGGCCCGAGGCGGCGTTGATCGCGGCCAGGAAGTCGGGACGAAGGCTCATGGTGCGGAGGATGTCGGGCACGACCTTGGCCACACTGCGAGCTTTGCTCTGGGTGTAGACGTTGGCCAGTGGCCCTTCGGCGTCGGCCTCCTCGATCATCTTGATCCGAGCCATATGAGGCCGATAACGGGCGGTCACCGCCGAGCGTTACGCCGTGACCAGGCCGTCCCAGGTCCAGCGCGGCATCGGCTGATGAGGCTCGACGTGGGTGCCGGCCGGCGCATACGAGTTGACCTCGCGCGTCGCCCAGTGGATGTAGTCGCAAAGTGCTCGCCGGAAAGCGGTGTCCTTTGGCAGCTCGGCGTCATCCATCGCCTGGATGAAGCAGGCTTCGAACCGATCGCCCATCTCCTCGGGCGCGCCCTCGCCGGCGTGGATCGTGAGCATCCCGGAGTGGCCGCCGAGGTTGGTCGAATAGCTGGGCGGCCCACCGAAAACCTCGGCCCAGTAGGCGGCCAGGTTTTCGATGTGACGGGGGCTGACGTGGTGCGAGAAGGGATGGTTGAGCTCGGGGTCGGCGAGGCAGCGCTCGTGCGTGGCCGCCGCGAGCGCGAGGAACCCCTGCTCGCCCCCGGCGAACTCATAGATGGATGGCCGTGACATTCAGCAAAGCTTATGCATGATGCGGAATGGAGGTGAAAGCGACGATGAGCGAGGATGAGGTCAGCCGCCTCCGCACCGAGAACGCGGAGCTAAGGCGCCTGCTGACAATCAGGGGTCAGGCTTGACGCCGGTCGGTTCGACCGGGGCGTGCCCCGAAGGTGCGGGCTCGGCGCCGCCGTCCGGGCTTGGGGCAAGTCCGCTGCGCGGGTAGGTCAGTCTGCTTGAGAGCGCCCTGGACAAGCCCTGGTCCCAGACTTCGCCCAGAAGGCCTACTCCTTTGTCGTCATCCGTCGGAGTGAAGACTCCGAAGTCGGTCAAAGCGCAGTCTCGCCGCGGCCTGACGGCCCGCGCCGACCAGGCCGCATTTCGCGAGTACGCTGTCGCGCATGAGCGTGCGAGCCGGAAAGGCTGTCGGCCAGATCTCGGCCGATGGCCAGTTCCGCTGGGACGGGACTCAGTGGGTGCCGATTCCGCCCGCATATCGAGAGCCGACGTCATGGTCGCGGCCCATGCAGCTGATTACGGCGGGGTTGTTTCTGATCTCGGCCATCACATCTGTGGTCGTCGCGTTCGTCTTCATCAACCACGACTCGATGCTGAAGGCAATCCAGGCGTCGGGGCCTCCGTCCGGAACCGACGTGGAGACGGCCGCCAACTTTGGGATCGCGGTCGCCTACGGGGTCGTCATCTTTTTTGCGATCCTCCAGGTCGTGGCAGCGATTGGGAGTTACCTCGGCTGGCGCTGGATGTTCTGGGGAGCGCTCGTGCTCTTTGGCTTGAACTCGATAGGTGCCTTTACCAACCTCGGCCCGATCAGCAATCCCAAGACCTCGGCCATCCCTTTCAGCGGTCTGCTGATAAGCGAGCTGTTCGCCTTGCTGAGTCTGGCGATGTTCGTATGGATGCTCATCGCGGCGGTCAGGTTCGGGCCCTGGGCGATGAAGAAACCCGGCCGCTAGGAGGCTCTGGGCATCCCGAGGCGCGGTGTGGTCGTGCCGCCCATGGTCTCGCGGAAAAGACGGATGTCCCGGCTGGTCAATGGTGGCGCAGGAATCCTCATCTTCCTGCTCGTCTTGCTCATGAGCTACGCGCTGTGGACGGTGTATGAGAACACGCTGACCCTTGCCGCCCTGGATCAGGGCTCGGCGACCACCACCAAGCCTGCACACCCCAGGTGAGCTCTCCCGGACCGCGGCTCGGGCGCTCAAGGCCTACGGCGGCGAGGCGGTCTGAAAGGCGCCACCGCGGTCGAGAGCAAGGTGACTGTGTTGGGACTCTTGTTTAAACTCAAGGGCATCAACATCCCGCCTCACGCGAGGATCACAGTCGACGTTCAGCGTCCTCATACCGTCATCGAACCCGTACGAGGCTCGTGACATTGGTGTCCTCGACGCCTTCACTTTGATGATCGTGGCGCCCGGTGGCGGGATCCTCGAGCAGCGCGGCGACGCCAGGGAGCATCTCCAGAACGCAACCATCACCACCAAATGGGACCGATTAAATCTCGTCTACTTCTTGGGCTATGCCTTCTGGGGCTAATACACGCTCCCCTACCAGCTAAACTGCGATCGCGCGTGGCGGGTGGATACGACGTCGCAATATCGGGGTCGGGACCCGCGGCACGTATTGAGCTGATTGTTCAGGTGCTGGCTCCTGGCGCTCGCGCGCTCTCGACCGGCGAGGTCGTCAGCTCCGCCGATCTCATCGTCCTCGCGGTACCGATGCACCGCTTCCGAGAGCTTGGACGTGAGCTGTTCGCCGGCAAGATTCTCGCGACCGCACCGGCCGGCACGAGCGTGCTCGTGCAGGAGTGGTTCTCATCCGCGCGAGTCGTGAAAGCCTCAACCACCTCGGCGACTTGAAGTTCGATAAGAGCAGGCGCCAACGGGGCAGTCGGGCCGCATCGCCATCGCAGCGGCCGGCGATGACCGCGGCGCAGTTGCTGTGGTGCTCCAGCTGATCGACATCCTCGGATTCGACGCCACCGATGCCGGGACGCTCAAAGGGGGGCTTGCGCTGCAGCCGGGTGGCCGGATGTTCGGAGCGGGGCATAGCGCCAAGGAGTTGTCGAACCTATTTCGCGCGAGGTCTTCGAACTCGCGGGTTAAGAAGAACCTCCGATCAAAATCAGTGCGACTCAGGCCGACTTCAGATGCGGCAACGCGTCCGCCAGGGCCGGTGCCGGCAGCGCCGAAGGACGCTTGATGACAATGAGCGCGACTATCGCCGCAACGAAACTGACGGCGGCGCCGATCAAAAATGCCTCGTGGTACCCGGCGACAACGGCACCGGCTCCTCGAGAATGGGACAGCCTGGCGACCGACCCAGCGATGTTGACCAGAATCGCCAGTCCCACCGCCATTCCGAGCTGCTGGGCGGTGCCGATGAGACCGGATGCGATTCCCTGATCCCGATCAGGGACGCCGGCTGTGGCGGCCATGGTGGCGCTCACGAAGGCTAGTCCTACGCCGCCCCCAGTAACCAGCATGGCGGGGAGAAGCACGCTGACGTAGTCGCTTTCGAGGTCGGTTCGCAGGAACAGGAGCATCCCCGCCCCCAGCACCAGCGTTCCGAATGCGATCAAGGTCCTGGCCCCCAGCTTGGTGCCGATCTGGGCCCCGAGGTTGGAGACGACCATGATCAATACCGTCTGGGGCAGCCAGGCAAGACCTGCCTGGATCGGTGAGTATCCGAGGATCTCCTGCAGATATAGCGAGTTGAAGAACACGGCTCCGATCATCACGACCGACACGAGCGCCGCCACCGAGTTGCCCGCCACCACGGATCTCAGCCTCAGCATCCGACCCGGCAGAAGGGGTTGGCTGCTCCTCTTCTCCACCATGACGAATGCAAGCAAGAGCGCGGCAGAGCCAGCCAGGGCGATCAGCACTTTCGTCGAAGCAAAGCCTTGCCCGGTCGCCAGGGTCACGCCGTACGCGAGGGCGAGAACGCCGCCCGTCAGGCTCACCGCCCCAGGGACGTCCAGGCTGACCTTTATGCCACGGCCAGCGACGTCTGCCGGCAGCAACGGAGATAACAAAATCGCGATGAGCCCCAGGGGTACGTTGATGAAGAGCGTGAAGCGCCAGCTCAATTCCTGGGTGAGCACGCCTCCTAGAATCAACCCGGCCGATGCTCCGCCGGCAGCCATGGCACTCCACATCCCAAGCGCACGATTACGCTCCCGGCCTTCCTTGAATGTCGTTGTCAAAAGCGACAGTGCGGCGGGTGAAACCAGGGCGCCGGCAAAGCCCTGGATCAAGCGAGCGGCGATCAGCATTCCGCCGGACTGGCTGAACCCGCCCAGCATCGATGCCCCGACGAAGAGGACCAAACCCGTTAAGAACATGCGTCGCCGGCCGACGATGTCAGCCAGCCGACCGCCCAGCATCAGAAGGCCGCCAAAGGTGACCGCATAGCCTCCGACCACCCATTGGATGTTCTCAGCCGACAAACCCAGAGTTCGCTGCATCGAGGGCAGGGCTACATTGACGATCGCGATGTCCAGGATCAGCATGAACTGCGCAGCGCAAAGCAGCGCGAGTATCAGATTCGACGAATGAGTCTTGATATCAACAACCAGTGTTGTCATTGGCCCATCCAGATCAGAGACCGTTGGCGAAGGTCGAGACATGACCCCTGGGACCTCACGCCTTCACTCGTTTCCCTGATGCCGCGGACCTCTGGATGGCGGCGATGACCTCGTGGCGCCGCACGGCGTCGGCGAAGTCGGGCACGGTGTGGGTCCCGTTGTCGATGTCTGCCGCGAAGGCGGCGTAGGCCCGAGCGACGTTGAAGGCAGGCGCTCCTTCCAGGTTGGTGAGCTTGGGCCATCTCTGTGTCAGCGCCGTAGGGACCGCAAGCTGGGCGGGGTCGTTCCGCCCCTGGGCTCCCGCGACGGTCAGGGGAAAGATTTCAGGGAGCGCGGCGGCAGCGGTGATCCGGAGCGTTCCGTCGCTTCCGTTAATCTCCCATAGGAATCCGGTACCGCCGGCCACCGCCTCACGGATGTGGATGCTGGCAGTCGCCCCGGACGTCAGGGTGCCAACCACAGCGATCTGGTCGGCCGCCGTCTTCACGATCTGCTCCCCGGTCTCTTCGATGGTGATCAGCGGTCTCCGAACATCCGACACGGCCGAGAGGTCGGCGAACTCGCCCAGTACGTAATTCAGGATGTCGAGGCTATGGCCGAAGGGGACTGTGAGCAGGTTGGCCCCGTTCGTCTTGTCGAGCATGTAGGCATTGGGCTGGCCTACGACGTCGCCCGGGATCGACAGTCCGACCATGGTCGTTGACAGAACCTCGCCCACGTATCCATCTCGGAGCAGCTCTTGGACGAACTCGATCGCCGGGGCCTGGCGTGCCTGCAACCCGACGACCGTGCGCACTCCATGCTTGGCGGCGAGCGCCGCCATCGCTCGCGCGTCGTCGAGGTCGCGGCCGAGCGGCCACTCGCAGTAGACGGCCTTCCCTGCAGCAAGTGCGGCGGAGACGAGCTCTCGATGGTGTGGGACCTTGACCGTAACGGCGACCACGTCGACATCGGGTTGGGTCACCAGCTGCTCGTGGTCTGAGAACACCGCGCTGACCCCGAACACTTGGCCTGCTGCGCGCGCTGATTCCGCGCTATGCGCGCTGAGCGCGGCGATCTCGTAGTTCGGCAGCGCCCGCAATGCCGGGATGTGGGCGGTGGTGGCCCAGCCCCGAACAGGGCTGACCCCGATGATCCCGACACCCAGCGTTGATTTAGGGATTGCCACGGCTGATGTGGTCTCGCCTGCTCTTGTCTGGTGCATTCAAAAACCGAGCGCCTCGTCGACCAACACCACTGTGATCCGCCCCGGGGTGATCTCCCGGTTGATCACGACAACCTTGTTCACGGCGCTGTGTATGCCATACGCAGCCTGGGCGCGAGCGTCTTCAAGCCGATACGCGTATTCGTTGATGCGGAGGAGACCTTCCTCGATGTCACGCACGATCTTCTGCGTTCCGACGACGAGAATGACTCGTCCAGCGCCGCTGACATAAGGTCCGAGCTGGCTGCCGCTCATGGAAGCCGCGAGCAGCGACCCGGTCTCAGTGACCGCGTGGACGCTCCCGAGCATGACATCTGGCGCCGCGCCCAGGCGGCGAATCTCATTGGCCTCGGTCTCGCGATCCATGCTCCAGATCCGCGGACGGAGCGCCGCGTAGCGACCGGACTTTTCGATCTCGTATGTGATACCCAGCACGTCGAGCGTTTGCGATGCCCCCTCGTGCACCTGGGAGGCATCGGGGATGAGGTCGAGGACAATCCGCTTTGCCTCAGCGGCGTCCGACGCCCGGATGACCGTCATTCCATTCGCTTCGAGGGCGGCCATGGTTGTTTTCACTCCGACGTCGTCCGCCTTGGTGCCCCACCGCCGGGTCAGCGATCCATCCGGGTCGACTTCGACTTCTGTGATCATCTGCAATCTCCTGCTGGTAAGCGATATACTTGCGTTTGCAAGTATGTTACCTCCTGGTGATTGCATATGCAAGTAGTTTCGAAGCCGGACCCGGCGACCCGGTTCGAGCGGATCGTCGCGAGGGTGGTGCCGGGCAGACGCGGCTTGCAGGCATGGGACGCATTACTCCGCGCCCACGCCACGCTCCTGCGCCAGCTTGAGACCGATCTCGAAAACCAAACCGGTTTGGCCCTGGCTGACTTCGACGTGCTGGCTCAACTGGCCATCGCTGGCGGCTCGCTGCGGATGACAGAGCTGGCCGACCGGGCCCTCATCTCACGCTCCGGTATGACTCGGCGCGTCGCCCGGCTGGTTCACGAGGGACTGGTGCGTCGTGCCCACGCCGATGGCGACGCGCGGGGGATCGTGGTCCAGCTGACAAAGTCCGGATTGGACCGTCTGACCGTCGCAGCTCCGGTCCACCTGCGTGGAGTGTCAGATCTATTCCTCGCGAAGCTGGACAACCAGGAGCTCGCCGTTCTCGAGAGCGCCCTCGCCAAGGTCATCCTCGACTGCACCTTTGGCTAGTGTGGGAAGGCGCCGGCCTGGAAGAAGTCCAAGCATCCGTCGGGCAGATCTGATGCACAGGAACCGGACAGCCAGTCGTGCGTCAGGTTCGGAGCTCCAACACTCAAGCGCTCAGGGGAGACGACTCAGCAGGCGATGCGGCCTGGGAGGACCGAATGGCAGCACGCAGGGCGGGAATGGCCGGCATCGTCGAGCGAATGGTTGAGGAAGGACGGCTTGCGGACGGATGGACTGGGCGAGAGGCAATCTTCATGGTCGCTCTCACGTCGGTTGACACTTATGAGGACCACAAAGCCCCTGTTTGTGTTTCCCATATGGGTCTACCTCCTCGAGCCTGGCCCGACCCGGCGAACTCCGGTCAGCCTGTCGTAGTCAGGATCAGAGCTGACGATCACGGGACAGCCGGAATCGAGGGCATGAGCCGCGTGAAACGCATCCCGCGGAGATAGACCCGGGTCAGACATTAGGTCCCTCGCTCGACTGGTGACCGAGCGGTCTGTCACGGCAATTTCAAAATCCATTGCGTCGACAGCCTTCCACAGGCGGCGAAGTCGGCCTCGCATGCGTCGCATGACGGACGGCGCTGACTTCCGAAACGTCGACATTGGACTTGTGTCACCTGCGTCTCGAAGCCACGCAAGCGCCGCCCGGTAAGCCAGCTCGTCGAGAACGAGCCCGCTGATTACGCCAGGGTCGTTCCCGAGCTCTTCATCGACAAGCCTGCGCCAGCCATCGAGTCGTGGGTCTGGATCGGTGCTTGTTCTTCGACTGTAGGCGAATAGAAAATTGGTGTCGACATAACAACGCGTCACAAGTCGCGGTTCGCTCTTTCCAATCCAGGGTCCGTGGTTTCGTCCCAGTCCCCTCGAAGGATGCTATCTATCTCCTCTTTTGTCGCCTTGCCAGCGACTCCCGCAAGTGGGGCCCACCGATCCTTGTGCGATGTACCGCTGGCGCGCCGCCATAACGAGCCCGGCTCGACCCCAAGCGCGTCAGCCAACCTTCCAATCGTCTCGAGATCGACCCGTGTGGCTTGGCCCGTCAGTATGTTTCGGGCGGTCTTGATATCGACACCGGCCTTCTCGGCCAAGCGCCGAGCATTCCAGCCTTTCCTCTCAGCCAGCTCGTCTACACGCCATTTGACGGCCACGGGAACATCATACCTTTCCTGGGAGGATGTTGGGGTGGCTAGCGGGACTTGAACCCGCGACACCCAGATCCACAATCTGGTGCTCTGCCTACTGAGCTATAGCCACCGCGGCGCGTCCGAACGAGGCGGCCTGGGGAAGGAGACGATTCTACCGGGCCTGATGTACCAGAATTGAATTGATGCCGAGCTCCGCCGAATTCGACCAGATGATCAAGTCGGGCGAATTGATCGAGTCGACCAAGGAGATGACGCCCGAGTACCTGCGGGAGCTCAAGCACACCCTGATAGTCTCGGGCGACACGGAGCTGATCTCCGCCCCCGCCTACTACCTGGCCGCCAAGCGCGCCCCCTCGATCAATGCCTTCATGACGGGCATCGCCATCATCCAGGACGAGCTCGCGCACGCCCACATCGCCTACCACATCCTCGAGGAGCTGGGCGAAGACCAGGAGAAGCTCATCTTCAGTCGCGACCCCAAGAGCTTCCGCTATCCGTACGCCTTCGACGTCCCGCTCGACAGCTGGACCGAGCTGGTCGTCGCGAACGGCTTCTACGACCAGGCCGGCTTCTGCCTCCTTGGCGACATCCACGACAAGTGCTCGTACGGTCCGTGGAAGCGTGGCTTGAACAAGGTGATGCTCGAGGAGAACTTCCACCTGCGCAATGGCCGCACATGGATGAAGCGGATCAGCGCCGCGGGCGGCGCGGCCAAGGATGAGCTGCAGCGCGCCGTCGACTGGATGTTTCCGCTCAGCGTCGAGTGGTTCGGCCTGCCTGACTCGAAGAAGATGCACTCCACCCAGCTCGAATACCGGCTGAAAGGCCTGACCAACGATCAGCTCCGCCAGTGGTGGCTGTCGACGGTGGTTCCCTACTGCGAGCAGATCGGCGTCAAGGTCCCCGCGCACAAGGAGACGCACGACGGCAAAGACGTTTGGGAGCTCGACTACCCGTTTCCTTGCGAGTTCGATGCGGAGAGCAAGCGCTGGGACTTCAAGCAGCCCATCAGCTGGGACGACGTGCTCGCCCGCTGGCGCGCCCGTGGCCCGCGCAACGTCGAGATGGTCGCGCTATTCCAGGAAGAGTTCCACAACTTTCGCAAGACACACAAGCGCGACTCATGACCCAGCGGTACTGGGCTGCACTTGCGGAGGTCGAAGACCCCGAGATGCCGGTGAACCTCGTCGACCTGGGAGTGATCTACGGCATCGCCGAACGCAATGGAGTGGTCGAAGTCGACCTCACATTTACCGCGATGGGCTGTCCCGCGTCTGAGTTCATCGTCGACGACGTGCGTGATCGCCTTCTCAAGGAGCCGGGGGTGCGCGAGGTGCGCGTCAACGTGGTGTGGGATCCGCCCTGGACGACGGCGCGGATGACCGAGGCCGGGCGCGACGCGCTCGAAGCCTGGGGCCTCGCGGTTTGAGCACCGGATACAAACGAGTCAGTGGGGACGCCGTCGAATACGAGGTCTTTGCCCGCAAGACGCGGGTCGAGCCACTGCACCAGGTCGGCAGCGTCGTCGCTCCCGACGATGACCTTGCCATGGCCTACGCGCGGGCCACCTATGACGAGGAACGCTGGTGCGAGATGGCGATCGTGCGCAAGGACCACGTGATCGAGCTCTGGCAACCAGGCGAACCTTGAGTCTCTCCGACCTGGTACTTAGCATCGCCGACAACAAGCAGATGCTCGGTCTTCGCTACGCGGAGTGGGCCACGCGCGCGCCTTCGCTCGAGGCCGACATCGCCGCGGCGGCGATGGGACTCGACGACCTCGGCCACAGCCGCGTTCTCTACGGCTGCCTGGAACCTTTGGGCGCCGACCCGCGTGGCGCCGATCGGGAGTCGAACGCCGCCAGCCTCCGCAACCTCGCCTATTTCGACGAACCGTGGAGCGAATGGAGCCACTTCGTCGCCGCCAACGCGATCCTGGACAGCGCGTTCACGGTCATGATCGAGGCCTGCGTCAACGGCTCTGTCGAGGTGCTGCAGCACCGGCTGCGGAAGATGCTGATGGAGGAGCGCTATCACTTCCTCCACGGACGGAGCTGGCTGCGCTCAGGCATCGACAAGGGCCCGCTCGACCGCGCGTGGCGGGAAGCGATCGAGTGGTTTGGGCCGCCGGACGGAGAGACCGCCTTACTACACCGCGAAGGCAAGCTCGCGATGGGCCCGGCTGAGCTGCGAGCGCGCCTCGAGCAGCTGCTCGAGATGAAGGCGCCGCGGGTCGAGATCGATTGGCAGGCGTGGGACCCCGTGCGCCGCCGCGGCAAGCCCGGCGCGATCGACGAGCACACCTTCGGCATGCTGCGGGGCCTCGAGGAGAAGAAGTACGCGCCGCCCACAGCCGCGAAACAAGCCTCGAGCTGACCCCCGCTGTCCGCACTGCGGCAAGAGAGACGCGGAGGTCATCTCGCTCTTCGGCACCCAGGCGATGACGCTCCAGTACCGATGCCGCAAGTGCGGCACCGTGTTCGAAGCGATCAAATACGACTGATCAGTCCTCGCGATCCCCAGACTGGCGGCGCCGCATGATCGCCAGAGGCAGGCCCGCGAGCACCACGACCACGATGAGCACCGCGACGAGGATCGGCAGGATCTGCCCGCCGCCCACCGTCACCGACCCAGGCGGAGGTGAGCTCGATTTGTATCCTGCCGCGAAATAGCCGAACGTCGCCGTGCCCTGCTTTGTCACGATGGTGAACGGCTGGCCTGGCTGCGAAGGGAGCGCCGTCCAGGGCCCTCCCGGATCCGACGCCTGGTAGATCTCGGCGGGGTCCGGCTCGAGGTTGGAGTAACGCAGCACCAGATTGGCGGGCTTGCTGGGGTTCAAGGCGGCGCTCGCGGTGACGTGGTACGCGTTGGTGACGAGCCGCAGGCCGGCCGGCTGCGGACAGGTGTCGAGCGGCTTGATTTCGACCGTGATCGTGGTCTTGCCGCCCACCACGAACGCCCCGGGGAGAAAACCCATCACGAGCTGGCCGTCGTCGGTGAACGCCGAGTCGGCTTCGCTGACACCCACTCTGACGGGGATGTCTGCATGTCCCGAGCTCGGCTTGATGTTGGCGCCTGCCTGAGGGGGTGGGCAGGTGAAGTTGTAAGGCTGAGGCGGCCCGAAACCGTCATAGAAACCGGGCGCGACCATCCACGCCGCCAGTGAGTACGCGATGACCGCGATAGCCAACGCCGCTGCCCGCTTCACAGCGCGAGGTCCGCGATCGCGTGGCCGATGACCGGGGCCACCAGGTCTTTGCACGCCCACCGCCAGAGCGCCAGCAGCAGGCCGGCGGCCGCGACGGCGCCGAGAAACTGCGTCGGATGCGACAGCACATGCGCCGCGGTCCACAGGGAGGTGCTGCCTATGATCGCCAGCGGCGCGCCGCCGAGGTCATCGAGCGCGGCGTACAGGGCGCCGCGGAATGCGAGCTCCTCGCCGATCGACACCGCGATCGCCGCCCAAGCCAATCCCGCGGGCAGCAAGGGCGCGACGCCTGGCCGGACGGCGGCGGGGAGCAGCAGGACGGCACCCAGCGCCAACCCGCCGAGCAGACGAAGACCAAATTTCGAGGTGCCCAGCCCTAGGCGCTCGGGCGGCCATCCGAGCGCGAACGCCGTCAGCGCTGCCCCACCAAGCGCCAAGGCCGCGACCGTGAGACCCGGCTGCTGAGCCATCAACGCTCGCGCCCATTCCACGAGGAGGACCAATAAGGCGATGAGGCCCGCGCGGAGCGCAGACCGAGCGCCGACCGCTGCCGTCAATCGGTAGGCGCCGGCTCTGCCGGCGTGGTAGTGAGCCTTTCGGGTGCTGAGTACACGTTGAAACGCTCGCCGCGCAGGAATCCCACAAGCGTCTGGTTGAACTCTCGGGACAGCGCTACGGCGAGACTCGAGGGGGCGCCGACCGCGGCCACGATCGGGATGCCCGCGGTGATCGATTTCTGCACGATCTCGTAACCGGCGCGGCCACTGACGACCAGGATGGAGTCGCGGGCGGGCAGCCGGTCGTCAAGGAGCATGCGACCGACTACCTTGTCCACAGCGTTGTGCCGGCCGACGTCTTCGCGCATGCAAACGACGTCTCCCTGCTTCCGCCGGTGCGCTCGAACACGCCCTGGCCTGAGCGCAGCCGCTCCACCAGCATCGGCAGCAGCTTGGGATCGATTGCAGGTCCCGCGGGCAACGAGGCCAGGTCGCGCCGCAAGTCTTCGATCAGGACCGCACCGCACACACCGCACGCGGAGCTCGACAACATCGAGCGTTCCGGCCGGCGGCGCGGAGCACGAGCCATGTGAATGTCGACCTGGTTCGAATCCATGATCGACGCGTCGAGGCGAATGCCCGCTTCGGTTTCGCCCGACTCCGCGCTGATCCTGATCGTCTGGATCTCGGTCAGTGACCGCGCGATGCCTTCGGCGTAGAAGAGCCCGAGCGCAAGCTCGACGTCCTGGCCCGGGGTACGCATCACGACCGACAGTGCATTTCCGTCCAGCACCAGCTGCAGCGGCTCCTCGGTGACGACCGCGTCCGGTGAATCGGTCCACTTGCCTGCGTTCCACCTGCGGACGTGAAGGCCTGGGGCTGCGGGTTTGGCCATCAGCCTTCAGCCACCCGCAGCTGACGAGCCGGGCGCGGCACTGCGGTCGTGATGGAAAAGCCACGCCAGGAGGTAACGCGTTCCGGCTTCAGATCCATCACCGGTGGGACCTCGGCAACCTCGATGCCGTAGCGCTCAGCGATCGCCGCTCCATCGTTCGACGCCGCAAAAGATCCCCGGACGCACGCACCCACCATCCTCGAGGGCCGGAAGCGGTGATGCGACTCCACCACCAGAGCTCCCGGTGCGCCGGAGCGCGGCCGCCCGCTGGTCGGAGCAACGCTCACCTGACCGTGGTCGACCTCCCAGAACGCCGGCCGGACGACGGGAAGACCTCCTTCGATCCAGCACGCGTAGCCTCGCGAGACGCCCGCGAGGCGGCGGCTGACTTCGGCCGGCACCGCGGGCACGCGCGCGGCTTGCGCCGAAGGGAATGGCGCCCCCTTAACGATGTCGGCGTCGCCAAGACGCATGCGTAGCACGACGCGGTTGTACGGCATCCACTCGCGCGGAAGGCGCGCGAGGTCCAGGGCATAGCCGGCGACAAACGGCGCATTGCGAA
>Ga0209690_1000245_pt1 | contig 28585 bp, 27 predicted proteins | sample GraSoiAngelo_150_FD_186164 | JGI IMG/M metagenome (GOLD analysis project Ga0209690, IMG submission 186164) | Grasslands soil microbial communities from the Angelo Coastal Reserve, California, USA - 14_1009_09_40cm (SPAdes) (version 2) | ecosystem: Environmental > Terrestrial > Soil > Grasslands ... | reverse complement strand
CGCCACGCGGGATCTTCCCAGAGCAGCGAGCGGCTGCCGAACTCGAGGGAGCGCACGGCTTTACCGAGGGCGGCCTCGAAGCTGCGATCAATCGCCATCACCTCGCCCGTGGCCTTCATCTGCGTGCCGGTGCGGCGCTCGCCGAGCGGGAACTTGTCGAACGGCCAGCGGGGGATCTTAACGACGATGTAGTCGAGCGCCGGCTCGAAGGCGGCTGTCGTCTTGCCGGTCACGCGATTGGGGATCTCGTCGAGCGTTTTGCCGACCGCGATCTTTGCGGCAACCCGCGCGATGGGGTAGCCGGTGGCCTTGGAGGCGAGCGCCGAGCTGCGCGACACGCGCGGGTTTACCTCGATGACGTAGTAAGGTGGACGGCCGCCGGTATCGGGCTCCCACTCGGCGATCTCATGCCGCGGGGCGAGCGCGAACTGGATATTGCACCCGCCCTCGATGCCTAGCGCGCGGATGATCTTGAGCGAGGCCGAGCGCAGCATCTGGTATTCCTTGTCTGAGAGTGTCTGGCTGGGGGCGACGACGATGCTATCGCCGGTGTGGACGCCCATCGGGTCGATGTTCTCCATGTTGCAGACGGTGATGCAGTTGTCCGCGCCGTCCCGCATCACCTCATATTCGATCTCTTTCCAGCCGAGCAGAGACCGCTCGAGCAGGACCTGGCGGATCGGCGAGGCGGCGAGCCCGCCGCGCGCCACGTGCTCGAGCTCATCGAACGTGTGCGCGATTCCTCCACCCGTTCCGCCGAGCGTATACGCCGGGCGCACGACCGCCGGCAGGCCGATTCGCTTCGCGACCGAGCGCGCCTGATCGAGATCGGTCACGATCTCACTCTCGGGCACGGGCTCGCCGATGCTGAGAAGCAGGTCGCGGAAGAGTTTCCGGTCCTCTGCCGCGCGGATCGTCGCGATGGGCGTGCCAAGAGAGCGCACGCCGAAGTGGTCGAGCACGCCGGAATCGGCGAGAGCGACGGCGAGGTTCAGGCCGGTCTGCCCGCCGAGCGTGGGCAGTAGTCCGTCCGGCCGCTCGCGCTCGATGATTCGAGAGATGATATCGACGTTGAGCGGCTCGATGTAGATGGTATCGGCGATCCCCTCGTCGGTCATGATCGTCGCCGGGTTCGAGTTGACGAGGACGGTGTGCACGCCCTCCTCTCGCAGCGAGCGGCAGGCCTGCGAACCGGAGTAGTCGAACTCGGCCGCCTGCCCGATGACGATCGGACCGGAGCCGATAATCAGCACGCGGGAGGGCTTAGACGTCATCGAGCCAGCGCATTTGGCCACCATGCGGTACCAACTGCCTGATGTCGCTAAGCGTAAAGGTGTCTTCGTCGAGAGGGTTCCGGGCATACGGATTGTGGTACAGGGTGAGGGCGTATTCAAAGGCAGTCTCGCCTCGGTTTGCGCGCAGGTGCCCTACTGCAGCACATCGCTTGTGATTGCGGGGGCTGAAGAATCCGTCCGGCTCTCGGGTATTGCGAGCCCGATCGGGGTAGAGAGTTCCCCTGCCGTCATGAGGGATACTCAACACTTCGTGTCCAAACAAGGCATCTAAGAAGGAATCATGTGTGACAGGCAGGTATTGAAAGCTTCGTAGGATGACCAAGGAAGGGCGTCCGTCGTCTGGCAACTGTTCGTACGCCTTTGTGACACTGGCTTTGATGTAGAAATCGTCCTTCGACCAGCCGCCAAACCCGCCCTGCATCTGAGCAGCCGCTTTCGTGCTGAGAGGAGAATGTTCCATTCGCATTTCTAAGGAAAGTCCGGATTCGCTACGATACTCGACCACCGCGGGCGGATGTATCCCGTCAAGAGTTTTCCTCAGCCAAGCCCGGAAGTGCCTCTCCGAAAAAGCGGCCTGAGTTTTCACTCGCGTCGAGACAAGGACACTTTGTGGTGATGATTCGAGACATTCCTGCGTGATGTCCCAAATGCTACTACTTAGCCGTGATCCGGCTCGCTCTTCCGATCGGTCGTAGATCGCCTTGACCTCAACGAAAACTGGCGGATTGGTGACACATTCGAAATCCCCTGTCCTCGCAGTTCGGCCAGATGGGCGCGGTGTGTAGGAGATACCTCGACTTGCTAGGAAATACCCGGCTTCAAGTTCCGCCAGTGCGCTCGATCGTGTTTGGAATTGAGTTGAGCGCAGCCTATCGCGCACGTCATCATCCAGCAGTCCGCGCCTCAAAGCATCCGAGATGAGGCTGTCGATTTGCGCTCTATAACCGACTAGGTGCTGATCGTTCGCGCACAGAATAGCCCAAAAAGTGTCTTTGATTGGACGTCGCGAACTGCAGTACTCGCCGATGTACTCGTGGGTGAAAATCGTTCGAATGCCTGGATATTCTGCAAGGCTGGGTGCTTCGTCCCTCAAAGCGGCAGCTCGTACTCCATGCCCTGCCCAACGACCTGCGCGAGCGAGCCGATGTCGCTGAAGAAGGAGAGGGCCGGTTCGTTGCCTTCGGGCAGGGTGCCGCGCAGCTTCTGGTAGCCGGCGGCGCGGGCGAAGTCCGTCGCCATGAGCGCTAGCTCGCGGCCAACGCCCTTGCGGCGGACGGCGCGCAGGAGCCAGACGCCCATCACTGCTTCCTCGGGGTCGTCTTGGTCGGGAGTGAGGGCGGCGAAACCGCTGATCTCGCCGGCGTTGTCAGAGACGAACATCGCGCCGCGGTCACCGTACGACGAAAGTAGCTGTGCGACGCCGTCCTTCGTCGGGCGCTGGGGCAGGCCGCTGTTTGTCGCGAGCTCGTCCCATACGGCGGCGCCGACGGCGGCGATGGCAGCGGCGTCCTTCTCGGTCGCGCGACGGTACTCCGGCTCAGCCATCAGGCGACACTTCCTTCCGTCGACTGGAACTGCTCGATCATTTCGAGGAAGCGGTCGAAGATGTAGACGTTGTCGAGCGGGCCCGGCGAGGCTTCCGAGTGGTACTGGATTGAGATCACCGGCTCCGTACGGTGGCGGAGGCCCTCGCAGGTGCCGTCATTAAGGTGCACCTGCGAAACCTCGAACTCGCTCGAGAGGCCGTCGGGATCGACCGCGTAGCCGTGGTTCTGCGAAGTGATGTGGACACGGCCGGTCGCGATATCCTTCACAGGGTGGTTGGCGCCGCGGTGGCCGAACTTCAACTTGAAGGTGCCCGCCCCGAAGGCGCGCCCGAGCACCTGGTGGCCGAGGCAGATGCCTAGAATGGCCGCCTTGCCGATCAGTTGCTTGATCGTGGCGACCTGGTAATCGAGAAACGCTGGGTCGCCCGGGCCGGGAGAGAAGACAATGCCGTCGGGCTTTAGCGATAAGACCTCCTCCGACGAGGTGATGGCAGGGAGCGCCGTCACGCGACAGCCGCGGGCTGACAGCAGGCGGAAGATGTTGTACTTTACACCGCTGTCCACCACGACGACGTGGCGGAGACGCCCCGAGGTCTTCGACGAAAGTTGCTGTCTGCCATGTCCCTGTGATTCCGGCGAGATTGCCTTGTTCTGTATCCGATGGGGCGTCTCTACGATGGGAGGCCACTCGTACGGATCCTCGGTGCTTACCTCGCGCACGAGGTCCGTGTCGCCGTAGCGGGGGACGGAGCGCAAGCGCGCGAGCGCCTGCTCAGTGGTCTCATCGCTTGTAATCGCGCCCATCATGACGCCGGCGGAGCGCAAGTGGCGCGTCAACGCTCGCGTGTCTATGCCAGCCATGCCGGGGATGTCCTGTGCGGCGAGGTATTCATGCAAGGTCATGTCGGAACCCCAGTGGGATGGGATGTCGCACACCTCATGGACGGCCAGGCCGCGCACCTGTATGCGCTTCGATTCGACCGACTCGCGGTTGACGCCGTAGTTGCCGGCGAGCGGGTGGGTGAGGACAAGCACCTGGCCGGCGAACGAGGGGTCGGTGAGCATCTCCTGGTAGCCGGTCATTGCCGTCGAGAAGACGACCTCGCCGTGAGAGCGAGCAGCGACTCCGAACGGTTTACCTTCAAAGACGGTACCATCTTCGAGGACGAGGAGGGCCTTAGCGGCCATCGAACGCTATCCTTCCGCCGAAGATCGTGGCGACCACCCGCCCGTGAAGCGTTCGCCCTGCCAACGGGGTGTTCTTCCCCTTGCTGGCGAACGCCTCCGGCTCGACGGTCCACTCCGCCTCTGGGTCGATGATCACGACATCGCCCGGGGCGCCAACCGTGAGTGTGCCAAGACCGTCGATGCGGCGGTCGAGGCCGAGCGCACGCACCGGGCCGATCGTCACTGCGCGGACGGTGTCTTCGAGTGGGAGCGCGGTCAGCGCCAAGCCGAACGCCGTCTCGAGGCCGCTGATCCCACAGGCGGCGGCGTCGAACTCGCACAGCTTGTCCTGGATGGCGTGCGGCGCGTGGTCCGTTGCGATGCAGTCGATCGTCCCGTCGCGCAGGCCCTCGACGCAGGCTTCGACATCGGCTGTGGTGCGCAGCGGAGGGTTGACCTTCGCGTTCGTGTCGTAGGCGAGGCCGCCGGGCGCTTCGCCGGAGCCGATGATCACTTCTTGTGTGAGCGCCAGGTGGTGCGGCGTCACTTCGGTTGTGACTGGGACACCGCGCGCCTTCGCCTGCCGGATGATCTCGACCGATCCGGCGGTGCTGACGTGCGCGATGTGGACGTGCGAGCGGGTCGCCTCCGCGAGGGCGATGTCGCGCGCAACCGTCGCTTCCTCTGCTGCGGCAGGCATGCCGCGCAGGCCAAGGCGGGTGGACACCCAGCCTTCATGCATGACGCCGCCGGCTGAGAGGATCGCGTCTTCGCAGTGATCGATGAGCGGTACGTCCAGCATTCCTGCATACTCTAGCGCGCGGCGCATGAGGTGCGGGTCCGCGACCGGCGAGCCGTCGTCACTGAAAGCGACTGCGCCTGCCTGCGCGAGCTCGGCAAAATCGGCCAGCTCCCGTCCTGCGCGGCCGCGGGACACGCACGCTATCGGAAATACTCGGACGGCACCGTGCGCCTGAGCGGTCCGAAGGACGAACTCGACCGTACCGGCCGAATCGACGGGTGGCTCGGTGTTCGGCATCGCGCAGACGGTCGTGAAGCCGCCGCGAGCGGCCGCTAGGGTGCCCGTCGCGATTGTCTCTTTGTGCTCGAAGCCCGGCTCGCGCAGGTGCGTGTGGATGTCGACGAAACCGGGGCAGACGATCAGGCCGCGAGCATCGACGCTCTCGCTCGCGTCCTTGCCGGCGTTCGCGCCGGCTTCGGCAATGCGGCCGTCGGAGATTAGCAGGTCGGCGACATCATCGATCCCGTTCGCCGGGTCGATTACGCGGCCACCACGGATGGCCAGGGTCGTCACGGTTTGGCGCCCCTCGCGATGAGATACAGGACGGCCATGCGTACCGCCACGCCGTTGGTGACCTGCTCTTCGATGACAGATTGAAGGCTGCTCGCGAGCCCTGGCGAGATCTCGATGCCTTCGTTCATCGGGCCCGGATGCATCACGAGGGCGCCGGTCCGCGCGCGCGATATGCGCTCCTCGTTCAATTGGTAAAGCGTAGCGTACTCCCGAAGAGACGGGAGCAGGCCGCCCAGCATGCGTTCTTTCTGCAAGCGGAGGGTCATCACAACTTCTGCCCCTTCGAGCGCCCGGTCGAGGTCCGTTTCGACCCTTACCGGCGGAAGAGCAAGCCCTTCCCTTGAATCCCCATTAGGGCTGCTGCCCCGGCCTGCTGCGGGCGTACGGATAGCGATGGGAAGCAGCGTGGGCGGCGCGCAGACGACGACTTCCGCTCCCATAGCCGAAAGCGCCCAGATGTTGGAGCGCGCGACGCGGCTGTGCTCGATATCGCCGACGATGACGACGCGCCGTCCGCGGATCTCGCCGAGGTGGTTGCGGATCGTGTAGAGGTCGAGAAGCGCCTGCGTCGGATGGGCGTGGGCGCCGTCGCCGCCGTTGATGACAGCGGACTGCAGGTGTCGAGCCACGAGGTAAGGCGCTCCCGCAGCCCAGTGGCGCATCACGAGAACGTCGGCGCCGACGGCCTGGAGAGTGCGGACCGTATCGATCAGCGATTCGCCCTTCTCGACGCTCGAGCCGCCGGCGGAGATATTGATTACGTCAGCGCCTAGAGCCTTGCCGGCCAGCTCAAACGAGGCGCGAGTGCGCGTGCTCGCCTCGTAGAAGAGCGTGACGATTGTCTTGCCGCGCAGTGCGGGCACCCGGGGCACGTCGCGGCCCATCACTTCTTTCATCGCATCGGTCGTTTGCATTACGGCCTCAAGCTCCGCAGGCGTGAAGTCGTCTACGTCGAGGAGGTGGCGCCGTGTCCAGACGCGCGGGGGTTCGGCCACCGCGGGCGCTGCCGCTGAGGCCAGCTTTTCCTGTGTCATACCTCGCCCTCCATCCGCATGATCCTTACCTCATCACGGCCGTCCGTCTCTTCAAGCAGGACCTCAACGCTCTCCTGCATAGCGGTCGGGATGTTCTTGCCGACGTAGTCCGGCCGTATGGGCAGTTCCCTGTGTCCGCGGTCCACAAGGACGGCAAGCTGTATGCTTGCGGGCCGGCCGAAGTCGGTCAGCGCGTCCATGGCGGCGCGGATGCTACGGCCCGTGTAGAGGACGTCATCGACGAGCACCACCCGCCAACCGTCGATGTCGACCGGGATCTCAGTTCGCTGAAGATGCGGCCGCAGTTCTAGCGAAGGGATATCGTCGCGATACAGCCCGATATCCAACTCGCCGACCGGCACAGATTCGCCCTCGAACTCATGAATAGCCGCAGCGAGCCGATGCGCAAGAGGGACGCCACGGGTGTGCATGCCGACGAGCGCCAGCGACGACAGACCGTGATTGCGCTCGACTATCTCGTGCGCGATCCGGCGGACGGCGCGCCGGATGTCATCGGCCGAGAGGATAACGCGGCCGTCGAGGGGAATGGGTCCGGTCAAAGAAAAACCCCCACGCTGAAGCGAGAGGGCAAGTTCAGCCATGCTATGTGATTGTCGCCGCGTGTCGAAGCAGGCACTTCTTCGCTCCTTGGCGGCCTCACTGGACCGCGTTAAAGGTTGACGAACGCTTTCTAGCCTTCGAAAGGGTATCACGGGACGTTAGGCCGTGCAACGCTCAGAGCATGTCCGGTATGATTGGCGGCGCCGGTTGTCGACAACAATGGAGGTGCGTGAATGGGCGAATTCGTGAAGGTGGCCACCGTCAGCGAGATCCCTCCCGGAGAGATGACGATTGTCGAGTTGGACGGGCAGGAGATCGCGATCGCGAACCTCAACGGTGAGTTCGTCGCCTTCCAGAACGAGTGCACCCACAGGGGCGGCCCGCTGGGCGAAGGGATTCTAATGGGCGATGTGGTTGAGTGCCCGTTCCACGCCGGTCAATTCAACGTCCGCACGGGAGAAGTTGTGAGCCCTCCGCCGGCCGAGCCGATTCCGACTTACCCGGTGCAGATCGAGGGTGACGATATCAAGGTGGAGAAGCCCTAGCGAATGGTGATCAGCTTGGGCCGCCGATCCAGGAGGAATACTAATTCAGGTTGGGCAGCACATTGCTCGCGTCGAATAGGAAGACCAGCCCGACGACGAGGCTGAACACAGCGGCGAGCGTGCCTGCGCCGACGTAAATCCACTTACGTTGGGCTGAAGAAACGAACCCGGCGGTGCTCACGACCGTGACGACCGAATTTGAGATCAGCAGGCCGACAAGGAACGCGCCGAGCGCGACGATCCCTGCCGCCTGGCTTTCCGCGCCGACGGCCGTAGCGATGACGAGCGCCTGCGTGCCTGTTTCGGCGCCGATGCCGTGGATCACGCCGATACCGACGGCCGTGCGCACGCCGTAGCTCCGCATTTCATGGACGTGCTCGTGCGGGTGACCAAAGAGCCGCTCACGCAACGTGCCCCATAGGTTGCGCACCCCCGCAAAAACGAGCATCCAGCGGCTGCGAAGCTGGAAATCGCCCCCACCGCGGAAATAGCGATAGAGCGAGTAGAAAAGGTAGGCAGCCAGAAACAAGAGAGTTACCCCGACTACGCGCTGCATCACAGGGTCTATCCAATCGGGCAGCACTTCCTTGGCGAGGATCGCGGTCATGCCGAGGATCAGAACGACCGTACCGTGGCCGAATGCGTACATCGTGCCGAGAAGGAGAGCCGGCCGCTGCCGCTGAAGCATGACGCCGAAAGTTCCTTGACGATGTTCGCCCGGAAGCCCATCGTGGCTGTGGTGATGAGGATGGTGGAGGGGCATATTCTCGTGCGCGTGGGGATCTGCCGGCGCCGTTGCCATCGCTACTAGCTGAACGGCCGCGATCCCGGCAGTCGAGGCCTCTGCGGCCTCGTGTTCGTGCCCGATGGCATGGTGCGACTCGTCGGTAAGCATCAGCCCAGGCTCTCTCATAAGGACCGTCTCTTCTTCGTCGAGAGCGGCGGTCGTGCTGGTGATGTCCGTGATCGCCGCGATGTGGTCCCAGTCGATACCGTGCCGGATTCCGAGGGCGAGCGCGGCGGAAACGATGCCGACTGAGCTGCCGACTGAGAGCAGCGGCAGCGTCTCGACGAGAAGGCCCGTTTCCACGATCAGCTCCGGCAAGTGCTACAGACGCCGAAGATGGCGAAGTGACCGAGGTCAGCCTGAAAGCCCTGCTCGTCGTAAAGCGCGGTCGCGAGGCTATCGAGATAGCTGTTGTCGAGCGAGCTGACGCCGCCACAGGAGCGGCAGATGAGGTGGTGATGGCGGTCGCGGCCGATCCACTCGAACTGCGTGTCGCCGGCGCCCATGTCGGTCTCGCTTACGAGCCCGAGCTCGGCCGCGGAGCCGAGCGTGCGATATACCGTGGAAGCGTCGACGTATGGGTAAGAGCGGCGCACCTCCTCGAGGACGGCGGTTGCTGTGACGTGCTGCCCGGCGTGGCGCAGAGTCGAGAGGATGAGCATGCGTTGAGGGGTGATCTTCTGGCCGGCGTCACGGAGGACGACAGCGGTCTCGGTTTCACAGCTCATAGGAGTTTGTTTCTACGTTTTTCGGTTTCCAGGCGGCGGATTGTAGCTGCAAGCAGTTGCAATCGCAGTCTATAGGAGAAGGCGCGTGAGAGTCAACGGAGGTTTGCGCGGTGTGATTATCCGCCGGCGAGCGGCGGGATGAGAATGACCCGGTCGCCTTCCTTGAGCGCGTGCGATGGGTCGGCGTTGGTGTTGCCGACGATGATGACGCTCGCCAGCTCTTCGGGCATCCCGAGCTTGACGACGAGGTCCTTCACGCGCGCGCCGTCAGGGATTTCGTAGTCGAAGGTGTCCTGGCCGTTGGGGGAGTACTGGTCGAGGTAGGCCTGTAGTTCGACGCGGACTTTCATGACGCCTCCGTCATTCTGAGGCACGAAGAACCTGGCGTGGCAAGGCGTTTGTATCGTGTTGGAAAGTCCGCGCCCCTGCGTTGTGTCCCGAATGGGAACGACGAGTGACCGTTGGGAGAGGGACAGATCCTGCGTTCCTCAGGATGACGGAGAGGGACCGCGCTGGCTTGCCGTTCATCGCTTGATTGTCTCGTAGGCGAGCATGCCGTAGTTTATTCGCTCGCCGCCGAGCATGTGTTTCCATTTCGAGATGTCGGTCTTGCGGCGGATCATCGCTTGGACGACTCCAAGGTCCTGGATGTGCTCGGCCCGGCCGATGACGACGGCGCCCACGATGCGGTCGCCGTCCAGCAGCAACTTGCGGTAGATGTTGGCGGCCGGATTGTGGAAGACGATTGCCTCGAGGCCGGGGCGGCCAGACTGCCCGTCGGGGTCGCGGAATTCGCCGACGGAAGCGGAGGCGAGGCCGAACAGCTCGGTGACGTTCCAGCTCAGGCTGCCGGGGTAAGTCTGAGCGTCACCCGCCATGTTGGCGCCGGCGACGCGGCCCTGGTCGATCGCGGTCGGCCAGATAGCGTGAACGACCCGCTCGCCTGAGAGGAAATCGTGCGTCTCAGCGCAGTCACCGGCCGCGTAGACATCCGCAACGTTCGTCTCCTGGCGCTCGTTCGTGAAGACGCCGTTGGCCAGCTTGACCTCGGAGCCGGAGAGGAAGTCGACATTGGGCCGGACTCCTGTCCCACAGACCATCATATCGGCGTCGTACGACTTGCCGCTCCCGAGCGTGATTCCGTAGCCCTTGCCGTTCCTTGCCTCGATGCCTGATACCGAATCGCCGAGGAGGACGTCGATCCCCTTCTCGCGCATGCCGCGCTCGAGCGCCTCGCCGCCGGTGCGGTCGAGGAGCTGCGGCATCACTTGATCCGCGATCTCGACGACGGTGTACTTGAGGGGAGCGGCCTTGATCAGCGCGCTGACGGTGAGCAGGCTGATGAAGCCGGCGCCGATGACGAAGCAGGTCTTCGCCTGCTGCATTTGCTCTTCGAGCTTGCGTGTGTCGGCGAGCGTCCAGTGGTAGCAGACATCGGCCTCGTCGATACCCTGCACAGGCGGGACTCGAGAAGTGGAGCCGGTGGCGATGAGCAGCTTGTCGTACTCGACGTCGCGGCCGTCTTCGAGATGGACGGTCTTGTTGGCGGTATCGAGCCCGGAGGCGCCGGTACCGATGATGGTCTCGACGTTGTTGGCCCTGAAGTACTCCGGTTCCTGTAGCGTGATCTGCCGGATGTTCTTCTCCTTCGAGAGGATGTAGGGGAGGGCGACGCGGGAGTATGCCGGGTCGGGCTCCTTCGAGATCAGCGTGATGGCGCCGGTCTGGTCGCGCTGGCGGATCGCGTCGATGGCCGTGAGGCCGGCGGCGGAGTTGCCGAGGATAAGGCAATGAGTCATCTCACCGCTCCCGGGCGAGACGATTCCTGAATATTAACCAGATGGCGAGGCGAATCAGCACGGTCGCACCCATTAGGCCTCCAAACACGATCCAGGCGTATGACTCGCGAAAAAGAATGGTTCCGAGAACAATCATAACGAGGCCGCTGAATAGCTCAGATCGCCAGCGGCCCGGATGGTGCTCGAGTTGCTCTTGCTCGGCCCTTACAAGCGAGTGCCAACCTGATGTGACTGATTTCATGAGATCCCCAGTTCGGCAAGCTTCGCCGCGCTCGGGTTGCCGTCGTCGTCCCAACCTCGGAGGCGGTAGTACTCCTCGAGCATCGGGGCCAACTCGACGACTTGGTTCTGCACTGCGCCGTTGGTCAGGGGCTCGCGCGTCATGCGTGGCGGGAGCGAGTCGTCCTTGCGGCTGAGGCCGGCCTTGTTGTTGAAGAGCCGCTCGAGGTTCCAGATCCGCTCGCCCGCCTGCATCCACCCCTCCAGGCTGAAGTTCTCGCCGGTGCAGGCGTTGTACATCGGGAAGAGCTTCTCGGGCTGAGTGGCGCCGAATGAGGCGAAGGTGCAGACGCCGACGGCGTCTTCGGCGGCGGCCTTGTCCTGGAGCTGGACCTGGACGGCGGCCTTGCCTTCGGTGGCGAAAGGGTCGAGGCGCTGGTCCTGCGGGGCGAACCACTCGACGGTCATTGAGTAGCCCCGCAGGTGGCAGGCCCCGCGGTTCGAGGTGGCGTAGCCGAGGCCCATGCCCTTGGCGCCGCGCGCGTCGTAGGCTGCGAAGTCCTGCTTCTTCGAGCCCATGAACAGCTCCGGGTGGCCGTAGTGCTCGGCGAGGCGGTAGCCGCCCTCGGCCAGCAGACGCGAGAACTTGCCGTTGGGGTAGGACATCATCTCGAGGCAGCGCATGACGGCGTCGGCATTCCCGAACTTCAGCTCGGTGCCGACTTCGGCGAGGTCTTCCTGCGGAATGTCGCCGCGCTCGGCCAGCTCCATGGCCGTGGCGACGGTGCCGCCCGCCGAGATCGTATCGACGGCGTAGAGGTTGCAGAGGTAGTTGGCGTAGAGAACGGCGTCGAGCTCGCCGACGCCGCAGTCGCTGCCGAGGCCGAAGATCGTCTCGTATTCGGGGCCTTCGCCCCGGCCGCTGTACTTGCCGCCGGGCTTGATTTCGGTCACGCGGGCGCAGCCGATCGGGCAAGAGTAACAGCCCTTGTTCCGCCTGAGGACCGTGGTGGCGATCGTCGGCCCGGAGATTGCATCGGCCTGCTCGAACTGCCCCACTTGGAAGTTGTTCGTCGGCAAGATGCCGACAGAGTTCGTGAAGCCGACCGTGGAGGCGGTCCCCAGGCCGCGAAGGGCTTTCGACGTGGTCGGTGAGGCATTGATGTCCTTCATCGCCTCGAAGACAAGGCGGCCGAACTCGAGCGGATCGGCGCATTGTACGGCGCCGGTGCCTCGGACAACGATGGCCTTGACGTTCTTCGACCCCATAACTGCGCCGACGCCCGAGCGGCCGGCGGCCCGGGACTTGTCGTTGATGACGCAGGCGACGCGATTCAAGTTCTCACCAGCGGGGCCGATGCCGGAGATGCGCGCCGACGGATCGGTCTCGGCGCGGAGCGTGTCCTCCGTCTCTTCTGTGGTCTTGCCCCAAACGTGCGCGGCATCGCGGATCTCGAACTTGTCGTTCTCAATCCAGATGTAGACGGGCTTGGGCGCCCTGCCTTCGAGGATGACCATGTCGTAGCCGGCGAACTTGAGCTCGGGGCCCCAGTAGCCGCCGGAGTTCGAGCAGGCGACCGCGTCGGTGAGCGGGCTCTTGCAGAGGACCATGTAGCGCCCGCCCGTCGGGGCGTAGGTGCCTGTTAGGGGGCCGGTGGCGAAGATAAGCTTGTTCTCGGGGCTGAGGGCGTCGACGGTCGGGTCCATCTCTTCGTAGAGGTAGCGTGTGCCCAGGCCGCGGCCGCCGATGTATTCGCGCGCCCACTCCAGGTTCAGCGGCTCTTTCGTCGCGGCGCCTTTCGTGAGATCTATCCGGAGGAGCTGTCCTGTCCAGCCGTAAGGCATCGGGGTTCTCCTTGCCCGTCTGGGCTAGCTCGCCGCCGCAGCGGGCTTCTCGGCGATGTCCATGCGGACCATCCACTCGATCGGCTCGACCTCAGCGTACTCCAGGGCGTCGTACGTGCAGATCTTGACGCACTGGGGGTCGCCCCCGCAGAGGTCGCAGTTGTGGGAGACGTTCTTGTCCTCGTGGAAGCCCATCACGCTGAATGGGCAGGCAACCATGCACATCTTGCAGCCGATGCACTTGTCGTCGTTTATCTGGACCATGCCGTTGGCGCCGCGGGTGATGGCGTAGGTGGGGCAGTTGCTGAGGCAGGGGGCATCCTTGCAGTGGAAGCAGGTCACCGGCAGGTAAACCGCCTCGTCGACGAAGTCGTGGACGAAGATACGGGTCTTGGCGGGCTGGAAGGCGCCTTCGTGGAAGAAGGAGCAAGCGCCCTCGCAGAGGTGGCAGGCGACGCAGTTCTGCGGGTGGGCGAGGACCATCTTCACGGGTAGGCTCCCTTCAAGCGACTCCCTGCCATGCGACCCTCAAGATACGTTTCGGAATGTACGGTGTCAACGCGAGGTTGCCCGTGCCATCCGTCCCTTGGAGTTTGCGTTCTTGACGTCTACTCTGTAAGCGGAGGCCTATCTCGCAGTGAGTAGAACGACCGACGATCGCCACCATGGGGAGCCGGCACTCGCATTCAACCCCCGGAACGATCAAGCAGAGAACGACCAAAAGATTCGCGCGCTTCCACGAACGAAAAATGCCTTAAAAGCAAACTTTTTTGGAAAGCGACCAAAACCGCACCGCGAATGACGCGTCTCAACCAAACAGAAGCCGGCGGTTACATCGCCCGCGGCTTGGCTGTATACTCACCGCGCAGCAAGGAGGTTGCTAGATGCCAATGGTGAACGCAAACGGAGTCGACATCCACTATCGAGACGTGGGCGAGGGGTTTCCCATAGTCCTCATTCACGGGTATACAGGGAACTCGCGGAACTGGGCGCTGGTCGCGCCGGCGCTGGCGGAGCACTTTCGGGTGACCTCGGTCGACCTGCGCGGGCACGGACTGTCCGCGAAGCCCGTGAGCGAGGACGCATACGCGCTCGAGATGATGGCGACCGACGTCTACGAGCTGCTGAAAAGCTTGCAAGTCAGCGAATGTGTGCTTGTCGGTCACTCGATGGGCGGGATGGTCTCGCAGCTGCTCGTGCTCGGGCATCCGGAAGCCGTGCGGGCGCTTGTGCTCGTCGATACGGCGGCGGAGGTGCCCAAAGGCCTGCTCTATGAGGAGCGCCGGAAGCAGCGGCAGAAGCTCGTGGAGATTGCGAAGAACGAGGGAATGGAGGCGGTCTTCGAGGAGCAGCTGAAGGTCACGCCGATTCCTGAGGCGTTCACGGCCAACCGGGAGTACATTGACGTCTGGCGGCAGCAGTTCCTGATGACATCACGTGAGGCCTATATCGCATGCGCCAACGGGATGTCCTCGCGGCGATCGCTATTGAGCGATCTGGCTGCCATCACAGTCCCAACGCTCATCATCTGTGGCGAGCACGACGAGCCGTTCCTGGAGCCTTCGCAAGAGATGCACGAGGCGATCGCGGGGAGCGAGCTCGTCATCATCCCGGGCGCGGGACACGGGCCGCAAATGGAGACGCCGGGCGAGTTCAATCGGGTGCTTCTTGGGTTCCTGTCTAGGGTGCCTCAAACAAGTCCTGTTTGAAAGGGCACCGGCCCCGCGATGAGCCATCAGAGGGAAGTGGTTATTGACGCTCTCACACTAGTCTGATATGTATGGCGCATCCTAGAAACACGACGAACAGTCACTCCAGTCGGAGGAGCGAGCATGGGTCGCGAAGAGATGCTGAAAAACGTGGAGATATTTTCTGAGCTTGGGCGCCGTGACCTTGAGCGCGTGGGCAAGCTGATGGTCCCGCGACAGATCAGGGCGGGTGAAGTGATCATCAAGGAGGGCGATCAGGCGGCGGGGTTCTTTGTCATCAACAGTGGCAAGGTCGAGGTTGTTCAGGACGTGGACGGTAGCAACCCCCAGCAGCTGGCAACGCTCGGCCCCGGGGACTTCTTCGGCGAGATGGCGCTGTTCGAGGGCTTTCCGCGAAACGCGACCGTGCGCGCTATGGATGATACCGAATGCCTGGCGATGACGCGGTGGGACTTCACCGCCGAAATGAAGAACCACCCGGAGATCGCGGTCGGGATCGTGCATGTGCTCGTGCGGCGGCTGCGCGAGGTTGAATCAAAGCACACGCATTAGATAGCCGTCAGCAATAAGCTCGCAGCTGTCCGCCAGCAGTGGGCCGCCTCGCGGCTAGTCCAGAATTGCGCCTTGAGCACGCAGCTGCCTCTGTAGGACCGGTACATCAAGCTGTTTAACGTTCAGGCCTGACTTGACCGCGAGTGCCGCAGCGGTGCCGGCGGCCTCGCCCGTAGCCATGCAGGGCGGGATCTCCTTCGTTGCGTGGTGGACGCGGTGATCGACGGAGATGCAGCGGCCGGCGACGAGGAGATTGTCAAGCGAACGCGGCAGCAGGCTCCGGTAAGGGATGTTATACACGCAGTCGTACTTGGTCCAGTGTCCGGTGCGGGCGATGACGTCGTCGAATTGCCGGTCTAGATCTTCGCGTATCATCACGTAGTCTCCTTGAAGGCGCCTGGACTCCGTGATCCCGAGCTGATCAGCCATTAGCGAGACGGTAGCGTTCTCAAACCCGGGTACAGAGCTGCGCAGGCGGGCCGCCTCGTTTATTACCATGTCGCGGCAATCGGTCAACGCGTTTGAGACTTCGGCGGGATCTGTCGCGTCAATCTTGCGATTGCCTCGTGCTTCGCCGCCCCAGGGGACCAGTACCCGACCTCCGCCCGGCGTGTGGAAGAAGAGGCCGCGGCCGGGAACGGCGGCCGGGTCGACGTTGGACATTTCGAACCAGAGCCAGGGGTGCACGCGCTCGAGTTCGTACGGCTCGTCGGCGGCTGCGAAGATATCGCCGTCGCCGGTGGCATCAATGACAACTTTGGCCGCGATTGCTTGCCTTCCGGCTTTGTTCTGGATGACGATGGCTTTGATCGTCCCGTTCTCTACGACGGGCTCGCAGGCCCATGTCTGGTAGAGAACGCGAACGCCGGCATCCTTGAGCATGTGATCGGCCGCGTAGACGAACTCGTGGGCATCGAAGGCGACGGAGTAGCGAACGCGGTGTCCTTGGGGCGAAGGACTGCCCCAGACGAGACCCCATTGGGCATAGTGTTCGACGAGTTTTGGGTCTAGGTCGTTCCATTGGTTGCGCGGCGGGTAATACACGGCGTTGCGAGCGTCCATGCGATCGACGATCTCCTGACATATGCCACCGACTGCTTGATGCCCGGCGCCGTCATCCATGGTCAGGAGCAGGATGATGAGTCCACCCGTGGCGAGGCCGCCGATGTAGCTGAAGCGCTCGACAAGGAGGACCTCAGCGCCGTTGCGGGCGGCGGCAACGGCAGCGGACAACCCAGCAGAGCCGCCACCGACGACGAGCACGTCAACCCGTGACGTTACGGGGACGCGAGACTTCGGGAGGTCGATGAATTCTGGTTTCGGTCCGGCGGTCACGGGCGGTTATGGCCCGGGAAGAAGCCGGCTAGGAGGCGGTGCGCCACTGGCCCTTGCCGTGCCGGGTCTTGCGGGCGGCCTGAGCGTGCAGAAGTGTGCCTTCCGCCACGACGTCGACTGCGTCCATCTTGCTGAAGGCGTAGGGGAGGAACTGTTCTGGGTCCACTTCGCATAACACTTGGGCGCTGGTGTACACGTCGCCTTCGGTGTAGACGGCTTCGATGACCTGACGAACCGGTATGTCGGCGACCGGGTCATGCGGAGAATCGCGGAAGACCAACTCGCCCCGTCCGCGTCTACCGACCCTAGTGTTCGTGTCTGAAGTCACGTGAATAAGCCGAGGAGGCGAGTCGAAGCCCACGCCGTCGACGCGAGGAGTGAATTTAAAGTGGAAAGTGGAGCTTTCACGCCGGCCGGTGGCGGCGGCCCCTGTCATGCGGCCGCGCAGGCTTATCAGCCGGATTTCGTTACGCTCGGCGTAACCCCAAACGTGCTCATCCTGTTGTTCGAAGATTATCTTCGCTAACTTTTTGGGCTCACCATACAGTTCTCGACCGAAGACAACAGCCTCCGATGTCGAGACGGGCATCGTGACGCAATAGTTGCCAATGATGTCTTTGTAGCGGGCCTTGATGTAGAGAGCGGCGCCGAGGAACGGCCCGACGCAGTTCGAGTTGCCGATCTGCGCGACCCAGGCGCTCCCGAGAGGCTCGGGCGTCGGTTCCAAAGGTGGAGGAAGTAGCTGGCGAACGGTCTCGGGCGTCGTCTCGAAGACCACGGTGAGGTTCTGCGTTCCGAGGAAGTGGCAACGCGAGAACGTCTTCTGGATACGCCGGATTTCCTCGAGCGTTTTGACGAACCGCAAGTACTCCTCCTGAATTGGGTTCATGATAAAGGATGCATCCTGGGTGTCCAAGCGTTGCGTTTTACGTACGAACGTCGTGAAGTGCGCGCGCGTGCCGGTATCGATAGCTGAGACCTGTTTGCCATAATGGGACGCGTATGTCCCCGTTCCAGGCTCCAGCCTGAGCATGTCCGCCGAAGCCGCCGAGACGATTGCGGCGCCGCCCGGAACGATCGACGAAGAGCACCTCATCCGTTCGGTCATCCGGCTGGCCTGGCCTGTCGTGGTGCAGCAAGTCAGCTTCTCGATGGTGCAGCTCGTCGACACGGCGTTGGTGGGGCACCTGGGCGAAGATTCCCTCGCCGGTGTTCGTCTGGCCGGCCAGATCTTCTGGTTCTCGCAGGCGGGCATGATGGCGCTGGCGGTCGGTTCAACCGCTGTTATCGCGCGGAATGTCGGGGCGAACCGGCCGGAGCTGGCGTCCCGAACGCTTCGCAACGCGATCATGATGGCATTGGCATGGGGCGTGGTTATTGGGGTGGTGATGTGGTTTCTGGGGAACTCCTGGTTGAAGCTGCTTGGCGCCGAGCCGGAAGCGCGCCACCAGGGCACGGTTTACCTGAAGGCGGCGGCAGTGGGTATGCCCTTGTGGTCACTCACGTATGCAGGAAGCGCCTCTCTTCAGGGGGCAGGCGATACGCGGACGCCTATGGCCATAGGCGTCTTAGTCAATGCGACTAATATCGTGATCGCCTATACGCTGATCAATGGCCGAGGGCCGTTCCCTCGGCTCGATGTGCTGGGATCGGGAGCGGGATTCAGCGGCGCCGCGATCATCGGCGGCAGCCTCGTCCTTACCGTACTTGCTTCGGGCACCAGGATCATCCACTGGTATCCCTGGGAGGCGCTGAGATTTGATCGGGTGGAAGCGGGACGTGTGCTAAACGTAGGCGTGCCCGCCGGCCTGGAGCAGATACAGTTCAACATTGCCTTCATGACGTATACGCGCATTATCGCGACTCTCGGCACGACGGCGCTGGCGGCGCATGGCGTCACGCTGGCGATCCAGAGCCTCACCTTCAACGTCGGCTTTGGGCTGAGCGTGGCGACGACGGCGCTGGTAGGCCAGAGCCTTGGGGCGCACCGTCCAGACCTGGCCGAGAGATCGACCTATGTTACGATGCGCTACTCGCTTGCGTTCATGGTCGCGCTGGGCGCGGTGCTGATGATCTTCGGCGGCCAGATAACTGACCTCTTCGTTGGAGGGAAGAATGCGGACGAAGTTGTCCACATCGGCCGGCAGCTGCTCTTCGTGTTCGCCTTCGCTATGCCGGCGCTGGCTGTGAGCCTCTGCCTCGGAGGCGGGTTGCGCGGCGCGGGGGATACAAGGGCGGTACTCCTGATCATGGCGGGGACGACGTGGATCGTGCGCTTGATCCCGGCCTACCTTCTGGCCATTACCTTCGGGCTGGGGGTGCCTGGAGCGTGGGTGGCCGCCGTCCTCGACATCAACTCGAGAGCTGTGCTCATGTTCCTGCGATTCAGGCAGGGGCGCTGGAAGGAGATCAAGGTCTGACGGCACTTCGGCGAAGGGCCGCATGCTAGAATTATCCGGCCGCGATGATTGTATACACACTCCGAAATTGTCCCACTTGCGATAAGGCGCGCAGCGCGCTTCGCGAGCGAGGGATCGAGTTCGAGGAGCGACGGGTAGACGAGAAGGCGGAATGGTGGGACGAAGCGCTTAACTACGGCATTACAGTGCCGGTGATAATCTGGGATAACGGCGACGTAGAGATTGGCTGGGAAGGCGAACACGGGTGAGAGATAACGTGACCGGCAGGTCTGCCGGCGCCAAATGAGAAGCACCACGGAGCCCTTCTCGCGGACGAGGAGATGCAGCGAGCCACGCATATTAGCGTCTACAACACCTTAACCCGACGCAAAGAAGACTTCAGTCCTGTTGAGCCGGGCAGGGTAAAGATGTACACCTGCGGCCCCACAGTCTACCGGTATGCGCACATCGGTAACCTGCGCTCATACCTGATGGCGGACTGGCTCCGCCGCCTCCTCGAAGCGCAAGGATATCGCGTGAAACACGTGAAGAACATTACCGACGTAGGCCACATGCGGCAGGACATGGTAGAGCGAGGCGAGGACAAGGTCATCGCGGCGGCGCTGGCCGAAGGCAGGACTCCGGAGCAGATAGCGGCGCACTACACCGAGGCATTTATGGCTGACGAGGCGAAGCTCAACATTCTCCCCGCGCACGAGTTCCCGCGCGCCACCACGAATGTGCCCGAGATGGTGGACCTTACCAGGACCCTCGTTGATCGAGGCTATGCTTATGCGGTCGGGGGGAATGTGTACTTTGAGGTGGGCAGATTTTCGGAATACGGTAAGCTCTCGCGACAGCAATCGGCCGGGTTAGAGGAGGGCGTCCGTGTGGAGGCGGACCCCCTTAAGCGCGATCAGCGAGACTTTGCGCTCTGGAAAGCCGCGGAGGAAGGCCGCATGCTGAAGTGGCCGAGCCCATGGGGGGATGGATTCCCCGGCTGGCACATCGAATGTTCAGCGATGGCGGCCAAGTACCTGGGTCCGGAGATCGACCTTCACACGGGGGGAGTCGACAACGTCTTCCCGCATCACGAGGATGAGATCGCGCAGAGTGAGGCGGCGTTCGGTCGCCGCCATGTGCGCTACTGGATGCACGGGCAGCACCTCCTCGTCGATGGGTTGAAGATGGCGAAATCTACGGGGAACACTTATGAGATCGGCGACCTGGAGAAGCGCGGGTTTGAGCCGCTGGCGTTCCGCTACCTTTGCGCGACGGCAAGTTACCGCGCACGCCTGAACTTCACGATGAGGTCATTAAGAGCGGCACAGAAAGGGCTCCTGCGGCTGCGCGAGAAACTATCCGCAGACGGCGGGCGAGCGACGAAGAAGGGCACGAAGGAAGGCGAAAGACTGCGTGGAGAATTCTGGCGAGCTGTCGCCGATGACCTGAGTTTGCCGAGGGCGCTGGCGGTGGCCTGGCGGGTCGCGCGATCGCGGCTGCCCCGCGCGGTCAAGCGCGAGCTACTGATGGATTTCGACCGCGTTCTCGGGCTCGAGCTCGTCGCGCCTAGGCCGTCTGCTTCCGCCATCCCCGTAGAGGCGGAAGCGATTGCGCACGAACGAAGCGAATTGCGGCGCCGGAAGGCGTATACCGAGGCGGATTCGATTCGGGAGCGGATTCGTGGAATGGGATATGAAGTCCGTGATGCGAAAGGCAAAACAGCTCTGGTGCCGGTCCCCGTCTGGGCCAAGGCGGAGGCGTCAATCTCATCGAGCGGAGATGTTGATTCTCATCTTTCGGAGCCAGACAGTGTTGGTTTCACCATTGGCGTCGTGGCGCGGCGGGGATGCGAAGAGCTCCAGCGGTGTCTGACTTCATTGCTCCAATGGGCCGGCGGCGTGACCGCGGAACTGGTCGTTATCGACAACGGACTCGAGGAAGCGTGCGCGGGGCGACTGGATGGTCTAGCGGCGAAGGACGCGCGGGTGCGCGTGTTCCATGCGGACCACTTCCTTGGTTCCGCGGCAGGACTCAACGTCGTGCTCAAACAGGCGCGCGGACGGTACGTCGTTACGCTGGACACGAGCGTTGAGGTGGCAGGCGACATTTTCACGCCGTTACGGGAGCTTCTGGAAGACTCACGAGTCGGGATCGCCGGCCGCTGGGGTGTAACCAGCGAGGACCTGCGGTCGTTCGAGGAAGCGGAGGATTCCGGCGATGTTGATGCGGTTGAGGGATACCTGACGGCATTCCGGCGCGATCTGGTCAACGAGACTGGCCTGCTCGATGAGAAGTACCGGTTTTACCGGCACCTCGACCTCGATTTCAGCCTGGCGGCGCGGACGCTCGGTTACCGGCTGGTGATCAATACGGGCCTCCCGGTCGTGCGACACGAACATCTCGAGTGGGCGGCCACGCCGGAAGAAGAGCGGGACCGGCTCAGCAAGCGCAACTTCTACCGGTTCCTGCGAAAGTGGGGCGAGCGCAGCGACCTGCTGGTCGTGCAGGCGCGCTAGCCGCCGTCCGCGCGGAAGCGTTCGTCCAGCGAAGCGCGAACACGGCGCTGCTGCCGGCGCATGGCCGAGCGCACGGCCGCCATGCGAGATTCGAAGGTCTGGCGGATCGGGGTCCAGCGCGAGGGGTGGCCCTCAATGGGGACGGTCCAGCGCAGGGCGAGAGCCGCCCAGGAGAGGCCTGCGCCAAAGCTGGTCAGGACGATATTATCGCCCTCGTCCACGCGTCCGGAGGCGATCGCCTCGCACAATGCGATCGGTATAGACGCCGCGCTCGTGTTGCCATAGTGGCCAACGTTCGAAAAGACCTTGTCCTCCGAAAGCCCGAGCCTGCGCGCGGTGGACTCGATGATGCGGAGGTTGGCCTGATGCGGAATGAAGAGGTCAATGCGTTCCGGCTCCAAGCCAGACTCCCTAATCACTTGTTCGGCGGCCCGAGACATCATTTGCGTCGCCCAGCGGAAGATCTGAGAGCCGTTCATGCGCAGGTAACGCCCACCGCTGTTCGAACCGTTGCGACCGTTAGAGGCGTAACGGGAGCCGCCGCCCGGGATCATGAGGAGATCAGCCCCTGAGCCGTCAGAACCCATGGTTGACGTGAGGATTCCGGGCTCGACGGCGGCGCGCAGAAGAACGGCTCCGGCGCCGTCGCCGAAGAGGACGCAGGTGCTGCGATCGCGCCAGTCCAGATGGAGCGAGAGCTCGTCTGCGCCGATGACGAGCACGCGGCCGGCGCGCCCTGCCTCGATCTGTCCGGCGCCCATAGCCAGGGCGTAGACGAAGCCGGCACAAGCGGCGTTCAGGTCGAGCGCGCCGGCCCGGCGTGCCCCAAGCCGGTTCTGCACCAACGAGGCTGTGGAGGGCATGATGTGATCGGGCGTGCAGGTGGCGACGATGATGAGGTCTACATCGGACGCGTGGGCTTCGGCGACCCGCAAAGCGCGATGGGCGGCTTTAACGGCCATATCTGAGGTCGCCTCGTTGTGACCCGCCAGCCGGCGTTCCTCAATCCCGGTGCGTGAGGAGATCCACTCGTCGGAGGTGTCGAGGCCCATTTTGACGAAGCTCTCGTTCGGGACGATGCGGGAAGGCAGGTGCATGCCCCAGCCTTCGATCTGTGCGTACGGCATCAGAAGTAGCCTACTGATCCGAACGGGCTTGCCAGCGGACTCGACGCGGTTTCATTCGTCGGTCTGGTGCTGGAGAGCGCGGGGGTCTCTCCACTCATGGCGCTACCCTCCGTCCTCGAGGTGGAGGGAGGAAGCGGCCATCTGCCAGACCTCTTCGGGCGTGAAGAACGTGGTCCGGTAATCGTTCCAGCGATCGGTCTTCTCGTCGTAGCGGCCGTCGTAGGCTTCCTGTACGCCGTCGTAGATGTCCTTGACGACCCGGCTGGTGGTCGAGAAGCGGACTTCGGCGCCGCGACGCCCGGCCTCGGCGTTGAGGACGGCGACGATTCCTTCCGAACCCGACATGGCGCCGATGACGCTCCGCTCGGCCTCTGTTCGGCCGACGAGAGCGGGATCGTAGGCGAGGTAGATGAGGCCGCCCGGCGCGTTCGCCTGCTTGGCGACGCCTGCCTGGTGGATGCCTGCCTGCGTTGTGAAGACTTCCCCGACGATGGGGGCAGTTCGCGGGACCGGGATGAGGTCTTTTTGGATCAGAGCCACGAGCTCCGAGAGCACCGTGAGGTCGAAGCCGGGGTCGCCGTAAAGACGGATGTAAGCGGCGACGACCTGTTCGAGCGACGTGTTGCCGGTGCGCTCGCCGAGGCCGGCGAATACGCTGTTGACCTTGCGGCAGCCGTAGCGCCAGGCGGCGACCGAGTTCGCCGTGGCGAGACCGAAGTCGTTGTGGCCGTGGAACTCGAGCTCGGCGCCGGTCTCCTGCTGGAGCGTCGAAATGAGCTTCGGGATGCCCTGCGGCATGGCGGCGTAGGGATCGGGCACGCCCCAGCCAATCGTGTCGCAGACGCGGAACTTCGCCTTGCCTTCGGTTTGCTCCATCACCGTCTGCATGAAGGGGATCACCCAGCCGTAGATGTCGGCGCGGGTTGTGTCCTCGAGGTGCACGCGCGGCGTGATGCCGTACTCCATGGCCGTAAGCACGGGCTTGAGGTACTTCTCGACCGCCTCTTCCTTGCTGTGGTAGCCGAGCTTGTCAAAGATGTGGTGGTCGGACGAGGAGGCGAGCATGCCGGTCTCTGTGACGCGGCCCTGGCTGACCTCGTGCAGCTCTTTGACGTCCTTCGGGTTGGCGCGAATCCAGGTCGTGATCTTCGGGAAGTCGTAGCCGCGCTCAAGCAGTTTCTCAAGCACCCATTGGTCGCGCCTCTGGTAAATGAACGTCTCGACCGCGTAGATTCGACCCGTGCCGTTATCGAGACGGTGCAGGAGGTCGACGTAGCGGAGGCGCGCTTCGTTCGGGAAGAGCGGGATACGCGAGTCCTGCGCGCCGTCGCGAAGCGTTGTGTCGGTAATGAGCTTGGGTTCGGTTTCGGGTGCAGGGAGCGGGGCCGGCTCGTTTTCGAGCTGGACGGGCGGCATCCCGCCGTCGAAGTTATAGTAGACGCGTTCGGCGTTGATCTTACTCTTGGTTACCATTTACCTCTTCGCAATACGCTTAGCCGAATCGAGTTCATTGTAAGGGAAACGCGGGAAAGGTGAAATGGATTAAGGAAAATGATGGACGATGGAACGGATTGTCTGTCAACGGAAAGCTAACGGATTAACGGATGACGTGGTGGCTCAATCTTCGAGCCGTGAGCCGGTCCATTTGCGGACCCGCGATTGCTCCTCGCCGCCGGTACGCCATGTTTTGACCGTCTGGTCACCGTTCGGACCGTACTTGATGTACGCCGCTTCCTCGATGTCGAGCCAGAAGAGGTGATACGGCTCTTCCGGACGCCAGCCGGTCGTATCGAACGTCTGCTGGGCGCTCCGCTCGCGTAGACCTTTGTCCGTGACGTCGACGCCGCGGCCGCCGAGCTTAACCTCGCCTTCGGAGCCATCCTTGTCAGAGACGACCGAGTGCACGAGGCAGCGCGGGTCGCGGTGGAGGTCAAGCGCCTTCTTTGACTGCCACATCATGCCGAGCAGCAGGTGGTCCTCGAAGAGGTTCGCCTCAAGCGGGCTGATGCGCGGCGTGCCGTCCTTGCGGATCGTGCCGATCAGCGCGAGGCCGGTCGCGTCCAGCCGCCCTTTGAAGAGCTGAGCGAGTTCGGGGGCGGCCTGGGTGAATTCAGTCCAGTTCATCTCGTCTCTCCGGTAGGAATGTCGTTGTCTTGCCGGAGGTTATACCACGTGTTTGACACCCGCTTGTCAGTAGCGAGCAAATCTTCCGCTGCTACTCTCTGATCGCTCCCGTGGGGCTCAGGAGGTGAAGCTGGGTAGCTTCATCGGCGGACCCGCCTGCCCGTCCGCTCTATCTGGTCGCCGAATCCCGACGGAGTGCTGAATCCGAGCAGCTTCACTTCCTCGCCTTCGATCCAGTAGCTGTGAGGGACGCCGCGTGGCAGGAACACGAAGCCGTTCTCATTCACCTTGAAGCACTGTCCGCCGCAGTCGAACGTTAGCGAGCCCGAGAGCACGTAAAACATCTCGTCCTCCTCGTGCGTGTGGACAAGAGGCTCTTCCCCAGGTCGGGTCGTGACCTCCCAGACCGACAGCGCACCGCCGGTCTCCGCTGCTGCCGCCTTGATGGTAAACAAGAGGTCGTGCCACTCGTAGGTGCGTCCTTCGCCTTCTGCCCGCGCGTAGGGTTTCGTCGCTCCAATCTCCGCCACATCTAAGAGCTGCGAGCTACCGGAAGGAAGCTCAGGATTACCGGAACCATAAGTACTGCAAGCCCGACTCCGACGATAATATCGGCGAGCCTCTTGTCACGTCCGTGCAAATCGCCTTCCAGAATGACGAGAGTCGTCGCAAAAGAGACTAGAGCACCGATCGTCGAAACGATGAATACGATCCATGCCAGCTTGGATAGATGACGTTGTTTCCAGTAGCCGTACAAGACAAGGCCCCAAACGCCAGGCGCAAGAAATAAGGGAGCGAGATCCGCAACATCGCTCATCAGCCTGCACTCGGTTTGGCGGCTCGTTTCACGTCGCAATCCGGGCGAATCAGTCCTCCAGGGTACTCGTATCCCCCTCCGGCAGGCCCAATTCTCGCGCCTTGAGCAGGCGGCGCATGATCTTGCCGCTGCGGGTCTTGGGCAGCCCCGGGACGAACTCGATCTCGCGCGGGGCGATCATAGCGCCGAGGCGGTCGCGCGAGAATCGGATGAGCTCGCGGCGGAGCTTTTCGTCGGCCTCGTAGCCGTCTTTGAGGGCGACGAACGCCTTCACGACCTCCATCGCTACCGGGTCGGGTTTGCCAATCACGCCGGCCTCCGCGACAGCGGGGTGTTCGATGAGCACGCTTTCGACTTCGAACGGGCCGACGAGGTGGCCGGCGGTGTTGATGACGTCATCTGCGCGGCCGACGAACCAGAAGTAGCCATCGGCGTCCATGCGGGCGCGGTCGCCGGTGATGTACCAGCCGTTCTGGAAGCGGGAATCGTACAGGGGCTTGTTGTTCCAGTAGGTGCGGAACATTGAGGGCCAGCCGGGGCGGACGGCGAGATTGCCTTCCTCACCGGGCGGCATGAGCTTGCCGTCTTCGTCGATGATACCGGGCTCGATACCCGGGAATGGGCGGCCCATGCTGCCAGGGCGGATCTCCAGAGCCGGATAGTTGGCGATGAGGATGCAGCCGGTCTCTGTCTGCCACCAGTTGTCGTGGAAGGGGAGACCAAGCACCCTCTCGGACCAGACGACGGCCTCCGGGTTCAGCGGCTCACCCACGGACATCGTGTAGCGCAGGCTCGACAGGTCGTGCTTCTTCGGGATATCGTCGCCTGCCTTCATGAGCATGCGGATCGCAGTCGGAGCCGTGTACCAGACAGTGACCTTGTACTTCTCGATGAGCGAGTACCAAGTGTTGGCGCCGAAGCCGCCCTCGTAGACGAGGCTGGTCGCGCCGTTGCTCCACGGCGCGAACATCCCGTACGACGTCCCTGTCACCCAGCCCGGGTCGGCTGTGCACCAGTAGACGTCCTCGTCATGCAGATCGAGGACATACTTTCCGGTGGCGTACTGCCCGATAATTGCGTTGTGGACGTGCGCGGCGCCCTTCGGTTTGCCCGTCGTGCCGGAGGTGTAGTGCATGACGGAGTAGTTCTCGGGGTCCGTAGAGACCGTCTCGAAATCGTCCGATTGTGAGCCGACGACCTCATCCCAGAGGACGATGCCGTCGCCCGGCTCGGCTTGCTGGCGGCGGGTGACGAGCACGATGTGCTCGAGGTTGGGAAGGTCGCTGCGGATCTCCTTGACACGCGACCACAGCTCCGGCGCGGTGACTAGCACCTTCGCGCCACTGTCGGCGAGACGGTCTTTCACCGCATCAGGGCCGAAGGCGGAGAAGAGCGGTCCGATCACCGCGCCGAGCTTGAGGGTGCCAAAGGCGGTGAAGTAGCACTCGGGGATGCGCTCGAGGAACATGAAGACGCGGTCACCCTTCTCGACGCCGAGGCTGCTCAGGCCATTCGCGGCCTTGTTCGCCTCGCGGGCGAACTCGGCGAATGTGTAAGTCTCCCGCTCGCCGTTCTTGCCTTCCCAGAGCATGGCGGGCTTGTCGCGCCGGTCGCCCTTCGCGTGGCGGTCGAGGCACTCGTAGGCCTTGTTCAGCCCGCCGCCGGGCACGCCGTCTAGTTCGTTTCGGACGGTGTCCCAGGACCAATGTCGGCGGGTCTCCCCATAGTCACGTAGGTTGGGGAGCACGGGCATCTGGTCGACCGGCGGCTTGGTGATTGGGACGTATTCCATGGCGTCTCCTCAGTGCTGAGTGCCGAGTGCTGGGTGGCGGGCGCGTTCAATCTAGCGCAGGCGCTAGGGGGCGTCAAACGGATTGTCTGTCAACGGATTCGAGGAACGGATTAACGGATCTATTCCTTTGCCGGGAGCGCGCGGTGTACCTATCATGGTGTCGTATGGACCTCGAGATCGGCGGTGTGAGCGTGTTCGTCGCCTTCGCGGCAGGGCTGCTGTCGTGCCTTTCGCCGTGCGTGCTCCCCCTGGTCCCGGCGTATCTCGGCTACTTGACTGGGGCATCGCTGGAACCGGCGCCTGCAGCTGGCCGCTCAGCCGGCGTTCAGCAAGTGGCCCTCGCGGGGAGCGCGGGGACGACCACGGTTGCGATGCCGGCTGCGAGCGCTCCGCCGTCGCCGTTTCTGCATGCGGTGAGCTTTGTCAGCGGGTTTTCGCTCGTGTTCGTCGCTTTCGGTGTTTCGCTGGGCATTCTCGGCTACTTCTTGCGAGACCACCAGGAGATCATCCTCAAGGTCTCGGGCACGCTGCTGATCGTGATGGGGTTGCACTTAGCCGATGTGATCACGATTCCTTTCCTTGAGCGCGAGCGGCGAATCGACGCGCCTCCGGGCGCGCGGATCGGATACGCGCGCTCGTTCGTCGTCGGCTCGACGTTCTCAGCGGGCTGGAGCCCGTGTATCGGGCCGACACTGGGTGCGATTCTTGGGCTTGCGGTATCGAGCGGGACGGTGGCCGAGGCGGGCGTTCTACTGCTCGTCTATTCGGCCGGGCTTTCAGTGCCGTTTCTCGCGATGGGGCTGGCCTACAACGGCGTGCGGCCGGTCTACGAGCGGGTCAAGCGCTATTCCGGCGTAATCAATGCGGTGAGCGGCACGATGCTCATCCTCGTCGGGATTCTCGTCTTTACGGATAGTCTGGTGGACCTCAACGGCTGGTTTGACTTCGGGTTCCTAGGCGATATCTCGGGGAAGGCGTGAGGGCAAGGGCGGGGCGTCGCCTTGCGGGGGGCGGGTTTCGTGCCGGCTTGAGGTTTAGCCTGCGAAGACGACCTTTTGGACGGCCGACCGCAATCGCGAAGATGAGGCCAAACCCGCCCTTACACGGGTGGAGTCCACTGACGTATACTGCTCGCGACGAGACCTGAGCGTTCGCTAAGGAGGAAGCCCATGAGAGACGTTGCCGTGATCGGCGCTGGGATGACCAACTTCGGGAAGTTCCTCGATCGCAGTATGAAGGACATTGCCGGCGAGGCTATCACGGGTGCGCTCGACTCAGCAGGTGTCGACAAGTCGAAGCTCGAGGCGGCCGTTGTGGGCAACGCGACAGCGGGGCTGATTACCGGACAGGAGATGATCCGCGGCCAGGT
>Ga0209690_1000243_pt1 | contig 28644 bp, 24 predicted proteins | sample GraSoiAngelo_150_FD_186164 | JGI IMG/M metagenome (GOLD analysis project Ga0209690, IMG submission 186164) | Grasslands soil microbial communities from the Angelo Coastal Reserve, California, USA - 14_1009_09_40cm (SPAdes) (version 2) | ecosystem: Environmental > Terrestrial > Soil > Grasslands ... | reverse complement strand
TAAAAACTTCTGGATACCCGCTTTCGCGGGTATGACGATTAAGGGGGCGGATTTCTTTTGCGAACTTTAGTTTCCGGACACTAGAAAAGATTCAAGGAACGATTTGGGAGGAGTTATGGACGTAACCGCAAAAATCGCCGAGTTTGTAACGGAGTTGAAATACACGACCATCCCGACTGCCGCCGTGCAAACGGCGAAGATTGCCGTGCGCGACTGCCTTGGCGTAGCGCTTGCCGGCAGCAAGGAAGAGGACGCAAAAATTTGCGCCCAGATTGCGCGCCAGGAAAATGCCAGAGAGGACGCCACCGTAATCGGTCAAGGATTCAAGACTTCCGCGTTGCAGGCCGCGTTCGCCAACGGCACTGCGGCGCATGCGCTCGATTTCGACCACAGCTTCACTCTTATGGGCCAGCCCACCGCTCCGATCATTCCCGCGATCTTCGCTTTGGCGCCAGTGGTCGTCAACTGATCGAAGCCTATGTCGCCGGTTATGAGGTCACCGGGAAGTTGGCTCATTCACTGCGCGACACCGCCCATGACGGTTGGCACGCGCCGAGCACCTTGGGTTCTTTTGGCGCTGCCGCCGCGTGCGGAAAACTGCTCGGTCTCAGCGCGTCGCAAGTTGAGATGGCGCTCGGCATGGCGGCGTCAATGGCCAGCGGGATCGTCGCTAATTTTGGCACGATGACCAAACCATTGCACGTCGGCCTCGGCGCGCGTAACGGCGTCTTGGCCGCCAAACTCGCGCAAGGCGATTACACGGCGAATCCCAAAGCGATTGAATCAGGATTTGGTTTTTACCAAGTATTCCATCAGGGCGCGCCGATTCGCGAGCAACCGATCGAAGAGCTTGGCCGGTCCTTTGCACTCTTGCGCGACGGCCTGCGAATCAAGCCCTATCCTTGCGGTGGCCTCACCCATCAAGTCATCGACGCTGTGCTTGAGTTCAGGGCGAAGCATGGCCTGATCCCGGAGATGATCGAAGCCGTCGATGTCGACGTCGTCAAGCACACCTTTGATAGAATCGTCTTCCGCGTTCCCCAAACCGGCATCCAGGGAAAGTTCTGCATGCATCGACGGCAAAATCGGATTGGATATTTTTACCGACAGCGCCGTGCGGGATGGAAACGTTCTGAAACTGGCGGAACGAGTACAGATGAATCTAGATACCAATCTCAAAAAAACCGATCTGGGAGGCCGCCCCTGCCGAGTCACGATCCGTTTGAAAAATGGCCAGAGCTATTCACGCGAGGCGCAGCACGCCAAGGGCGGCCCCGAATTTCCCATGACCGAAGAGGAACTCAAAGAGAAGTTTACCGAATGCGCGCGGCGGGCTTTGAGCCCTGACGCGGCGCAACGTGCGTTGGTTCACATCGAAGGTTTAGATCGCTTAGATGATCTCAGGACGCTGTCGGAGATTCTTATGGGCTAAGTCCGTGTCGCACAGTTTTCCTCATGGGGTCGAGAAGCAGGGATTTCAGCCGGCCCCATTTATTCTTGCGGTTTCATCTGCTTTATTTTCTCACGTACTTCCGCAAATTCCTCGTGCCGGTTTCGCCCGCGTAGAGGTTGCCCGCGGCGTCTACCACGATGCCTTCGGTCGTGCTGGTAGGCTTCTCCACGGGGCCGAGGGCCGGGATAAAGACGGTGACCTTGCCGTCCTTGACGCTGCCGATGCGAATGCCCGGCCTGACGCCCGGGTTATTCTTCGCGTCCGACTGATGATCGGCTACGTAAAGGATATCGTTGCGGTCGATGTAGACCCCGCTCGGCCGGCCGAACTGCTTCCACTCTGCGAGGAATTTGCCATCCTGGTCGAAGATCTGCACGCGATTGTTGCCGCGGTCGCCGACGAAAATCCGTCCTTGAGAATCGATGGTGATGGTGTGCGGCGTGTCGAACTCGCCGGGGCCCGAGCCTTTCCTGCCCCACGTTTTGATGAACTTTCCGTCTTTCGAGAACTTCACGATGCGCGCGTTGGAGTTCCCGCCATGCCCATCGGCGACGAAAATGTCGCCGTTCGGCGCCGTCACGACGTCGCACGGCCGATTGAACGTGTCAGGCCCGTCGCCGGCAACCCCGGCCTTGCCGAGCGTCATCAGCACCTTTCCTTCCGGGTTGAACTTGAATACCTGGTGGCCCTTGCCGTCTTTGCCGGTCGCGTCACTCGCCCAGACGTTGCCGTCCCGGTCGACGTGGAAACCATGCGGCTGATTGAATATGCCCTCGCCGAACATCTTCAAGACCTTGCCCGACGGATCGAGCTTGATGATGGGGGCGAGGTTCGAGCCCTCACAGGTTGTTCCGCCGCACCGCTCGAACGCCCAGATATTGCCATCGCGGTCGATATCGACCCCGATGGTCGCGCCCCACTTCCTGCCTTCGGGGAGTTGGGCCCAGCCCTCTTCGATACGATAAGGATTGTCCTGCGCGTGTGCCTGCGCTGCGAACATCGTAATCGTGACAATGGCTGCGACGAGAAAAAGGATCATTCGATTTGCATGGCACATGATAGCGACCTCCCTGGTATTATCGTGATTGCCTGCCGTTACTTCGGCGCTGCGATTATAAGCCGAGCGGCATCCCTTATAGCAATACTATATGGGGTCTACATAAAAATCTTCGTCAATGTAGTCTTCCGTTATTGTCCACGAGGCGCGAGATGGCTGAGCTGAGAAACTTGCGCATTGCCGGTAATCAAAACAGTCCTTCTCTTTCCAGCTTTCTAACGATGCGATCGTCGACCAACTCCTCGGCTTTGAGGCGGCCGAATTTTTCATTGGTAAGAGTCAACACTCGGATGCTGTTGCGGATGCCTTCTAGGTTGGGATAAATCCGCCGCGTGTACATTTTGCGCATGAAATCGTAACCCGGCAAGGCATCATCCGGCTTCGGCAGGCGCAGCCATTGCGCCAGACTCTTCAGCACCGCGGTTTTATTATCGGGCTCCTGGATAAACGCGATCGCTTCCACCAGCGCGCGGAGCACGCTTTCGACGATCTCCGGGTGCTGCGCGAGGAAACTTTTGCGCGTGAATAGCCCGCTGTCTTGAAAGGGAATATTCAGCTCCGCCACGTCGGCGAGAATCGGATAGCCCTGGCGCCGGAGAATCGAGGCGTGGGTGTAGCCCAACAACGAGCCGTCGATGACGCCGGTGGCGATCGATTGGGCGCGCACGCCGGTATCGCCGATGATTCTAAAGGTGATGGCGTCGCGTTTGGGGTCGATGCCCCAATGTTCGAAGGCCAGCATGGTGAACATCCAGTTGCCGCCGCCGAGGCTCGCCACGCCGATCTTCTTCCCTTTCAAATCGGCGGGCGTTTTGATGTCGCGGCCGACGGCGAAGGCGCCGACAAGTCTGTTGATGAACGCAGCGACGAAAACGCCATCGAGACCGTTTAAAACCGCGCCGAGGCTCGCGCCTGAGGTGGTGCCGTAGTAAAACTGCGAGTCCCCGGCCGTCAAGGCCGACAGGGCGAGGGGCGCGTTGGGCATCAACACGAGCTGCGCGTCCAAGTTGTATTTGCGAAAAAAGCCTTGATGATTCGCGACGACCAGCACGCCCTCACGCTCGCTGAAACTCGCCGGAGTGATCACCACTCTCTGCGGCGTGGCGGAGGCGGTGAGGGCCGTGTCGGGAATTGCGTAAAGAAGCAACAAGGCGGTGAAACAGAATAATGAGCGGATCTTCATGAGCGCGGCTCGCTTTCGTGGAAACTTTCCACGAATAGTAGGAGCGCGCGATGACCGATGTCAACCAAGATTTAGAGGTTTTCCCGAACCACGACCCGTTTCTCTGACTGTTAGTGCATTTCCGTTACGGCCGCGAGCTTTTCTATCTCCGAACGACAAAGCCTTCTTATTACGAACCTTAGGGTGAAAGAGACAGAAAGCATTAGTCCTAGTGTGATCAGCGACGTTGCAAGTGCTTCAGTTCTGTTGCCCAAAGCCCGAGCAACGACGAGAAAGAATCCCAGGCCTGCGGTCGCAGCCCACAATTCACCAAAAAGCATGCCCACGAATGCGTAGGGTAAAGCATTGTCTAAAGCCAACAAGATGCGACTAACGACTGCCTGGTCGCGAAGTCCCCATAGACTTTGAGCGAATGGCAGAAAACTAACAGCGCCGACTATCACGGCTCTAAGCCAGTGGTTAACTCCAAGCCATGGCATTAACATAATCGCAACCACAATTGGTAAAGTATTACCAAACACAAAGAGCCAAGACACACGGAGCCTGAGGCCGGCCGCCGCACGCAGCACCCTCACGGCAATGAAAGCAAGGACCCCGCTCACTAAAAGACCTTCAGTTATCTCTTGAGCAGAAACTGCCACATCATGCCACAACGTCGACTCCATATTAGCGATCATTGAACCGGTTGTGAGAAGCCTGTAGCTGGCTCTGATCACCAGCCAAAATGGAGCAATCGCAAAGAAATCTCTTAGAAAGACATAAAACCGATCCCAAAAGGCAAAACACAAGAACCATAGTATTCCAGCGGCCAAGAATGTGATCCAATTTGAGTCGCGAAGTTGACGCACAGTAGCAATGCTCGTCATCTCGGCGGTTTTCTCAAAATCATTGCCGGTGATGCGCTGCAGAAGTAATAAGAAGCCGCCCACCAACAGAATCGTAGCAACGGGTCGAGCCATCCATGCGTGACCGGGGTATGGAAACCACTGCCAGCCGTCTCGGTAAAGAAAGACTTGTGCGAGGAACGAAAAAAGGACTGCCTGCAGCAGAATCGAACTTGCGATAACTGAAAGTGCCGAGCGCTGATTTAACTGCAGTATGTATCGGGCAGAAAGGTGATAGTAACAACCGGCAAATATAACATTGGGAGAGATTGCGATGACGACTCGCAGGATTCGCTCAGCCCACAGTGGCGCTTGTAAGACCTCACCCCAGCGAATCCACCATATCGGAGCTGCCCAAGCAACGAAGAAAGGCAACCACATACCAAGTCGCAAGAATCTTATTGTACTTTGTGTGCATCTTTTGCTTTTTAAAGCGAGTTCCGCGATGCCAACCCCGATTCCTCCTCCGACAGTTGAGGCCACGGCGGCTTGAAGCATCGTAAGCGCAAACCCACTCAGAAAAACTGGATCGAACAGGACAGTTAGGACGGAAACGAGAAAATCCCAGGTGAGTGCGAGGATGCCGGCCAGGACGGCCAATATAATCAACCAAGGCCCGACGCGATCAATCGCTGGTTGTGGGACGGTACTCTGCTCCATTTGTACCTAGTATTTTGTCGTTTAACAGCTGCATGAGTCCACGAATTCTTTTGAGCGGCAGTTGTAATGTTCACGCGTAATTCAGCGGAGCTATAGCGAGATCGTAGCGGTTCGTCAAGATTACGAGCTAAGAAGGTTGTCTGTCTCAGGCCCGCGGTGGAGAAGTGCTGCGTGCGTCGGGGTCATATTGCTCTAGCTAGCTATTGTCCGAAAGACTGGCACCAATTCAACGTATCCTTATACGGGATACGGGACGCGGACGCGAGGGGCTGCAGCCTACTTTGGAGTACAACGCCATCAAGTCGAAAGGTCGCTAATGCGGTTCTCCGAGTTGTATGTCGCCGATTTGTTGGCTGTGCGGAGAAAAGGAGTCAGGCTTGCCTCCAAACGATGTGAGGTTGACATAATAGCTCGTTAGCGCATAGAAAATGAGAATGGGCCGCGCGGGTGCTGCGCCCGCAGGTGCGCGCTCGTGCTGCTGCAATTCAATTTGACAAGCAAGGAGGTATTCCGATGCTGACGCTCTATTTCAGTCCCGGCGCTTGTTCCTTGGCCTCGCATATCGGTCTCGAAGAAACCGGCGCGCCTTACGAGGCAAAGCCGATCCTGCTCGCCAAGCAGCAGCAGAAGACCGAGGCCTATCTGAAGATCAACCCGCGGGGAAAAGTACCGTCGCTCAGCGTTGACGGCAAGGTCCTTGTCGAGAACACGGCGATACTCACTTACCTCGCCAGGCGGTTTCCGGAAAAAAAGCTGATGCCGGCCGATCCGGCCGAGGAAGCGCGCTCGATCGCGACCATGTGCTGGTTCTCCAGTATCGTGCATCCTTCGTACCAGCACTCTAGGCGGCCCGAGCGCTTTGCCGACGGCGAAGCGGCGCAGGCCGCGGTCAAAGAAACCGGGCGGAAATCGTTCTGGGCCAATTGCCAGGAGATCGACTCCATGTTCCAGGGAAAAGACTGGATCATGGGGAGTCAGTACACGGTTGTCGATCCCTACGCGCTGGTTTTTTACGGCTGGGGCGTGGCCGGCGGATTTCCCATGAAGGAGCTCAGCGCCTACACGGCATGGCGGGAGCGCATGATGCAGCGCCCGACGGTGCGGAAAGTCGTAGAGTCCGAGCAGAACGTTTCGACATAATAGCTCGTTATCGAATACGCTCTGCCCAAATAATGGGAAGTGGCCTGTCTGCGTGCCTGCCTGAGCGAGTACGCTCGCAGTCAGGCGACGCAAAGGCAGGCGAGTGCGCTTTGTCTGATAGCTGTCGCTTGCGCGCCCGCGCAGGCAGGCAAGCTGGAAGCCCGCGAACGGAGCCACACGCCAATTCTTTTCGTGGAGGGACACGATGTTCGGTAGGGATGCGATGAAAATTGAGGCCATGGCGGGACTGGCGCTCGTTGTGCTTCTGCTTTCGGGGAGTCCTCCCCTCGCGCAGGACACCACCAGATCGAAACACGACATCGGGCGGATCGAAAAATTCAAGACGGTCGTGGTCGACGGCGTCGAGAAACGGCGCAAGCTCGCGCAAGTCATAAACGACACCGTCTTCAGCTTCGGCGAGCTCGCCTACCAGGAATTCGAGACCTCGAAATATCTGACCGGGCTGCTCGAAAAGAACGGTTTCTCCGTCGAGCGGGGCGTGGCGGGCATACCCACCGCCTGGGTCGCGCGCTGGGGCTCCGGCCGTCCGGTGATTGCGCTCGGCAGCGATATCGATTGCCTTCCAAAAGCCTCGCAGAAGCCCGGCGTCGCCTATCGCGAGCCGCTGGTGGAGGGAGCTCCGGGACATGGCGAGGGCCACAACTCGGGACAGGCCGTCAACATCGTCGCGGCGCTCGCGGTGAAGGACCTCATGGAGCGGGAAAGGCTTTCGGGCACGCTGGTCATCTGGCCGGGTGTGGCCGAGGAGCTTTTGGCCGGCAAGGCCTTCTTCGTCCGCGCCGGCATGTTCAAGGACGTGGACGCCGTTCTCTTCACCCACGTCGGTGATGATCTCTCGACCGCGTGGGGTGCGCCTCGGGGCAGCGGTTTGATTTCCGTCGAATACACGTTCGAGGGCGAGTCTGCTCATGCTGCGAATGCGCCGTGGCGCGGACGCAACGCTCTGCGCGCCGTCGAGCTGATGAACATCGGCTGGGATTTTCGGCGCGAGCATCTTCGCCCGGAGCAGCGGTCGCACTACGTGATCACAGACGGCGGCGATCAGCCCAATGTCGTGCCCTCGCGCGCCTCGGTCTGGTATTTTTTCCGCGAGCTCGATTTCGAGAACATCAAGAAGAACTACGAGATCGGCAACAAGATCGCCGAAGCCGCGGCGATGATGACGGACACCAAAGTGACGCGGAAGGTGATCGGCACCGCCGCTCCACGCCACTTTAACAAGACGCTCGCAGAGACTCTGCAGACAAACATCGAGCGTGTTGGAATGCCGCAGTGGAGTGAGGACGAGCAAACCTTCGCCAAGGCGGTGCAGCGTCTGGTCGAGGGCAAGGAAGATGGGCTCAACACGGCAGTCAAAAAGCTCGAGCCGCCGCCCGCGCGACCGGAAAGCGGCTCCTCAGATGACATCGGCGACGTGTCCTGGGTCGTCCCCACCGTGACCTTCCGCTATCCGGCCAATATTCCGAACCTGCCCGGCCACAATTGGTCCAACGCCATCGCCATGGCGACGCCGATCGCGCACAAGGGCATCGTTGCCGGCTCCAAGGTGATGGCCATGACGATGATCGACCTCTTGCTGCGTCCAGAGCTGATCCAGGGGGCGAAGGCCTATCTTACCGACGTCCAGCTCAAGAACCACAAGGTCCTGCCGTTGCTGTCGGAGACCGACCAGCCGCAGATCCACCTCAATCGCGAGACCATGGAGCGATTTCGCCCAGCGATGCGAAAATTCTATTATGACGCGAGCAAGTACGACACCTATCTCGATCAGCTCGGCGTGAAGTTTCCGACCTTGGCGAAGGCTCGGTGACCGAGCAGGGCGTAGCCGGCCGGCGCGGAAACCGCGCGCAATCGCGTTGGCCACGCCTTGCAATCACGCGTTGTCGTTTTGCATGACGCGATGCTACAAACGACCTTTCAAATTGTTAACCGTTATCCCGCAAAGCCTTTCCGATAGCGCGCCGCGCCCATGTGACCCATTCCAATCGTGAGAAGTCCGAGGACTAGATGGATTATCTGGATGACCCAGTGAAATTCGCCGACCATCAGCGATGACTGGATCACGCCGATGACGATCGTGACTGCGCCGACGACCAGAGCGCAAGCCGCGATTACCCAGTTGCCGGCTTTGGAAAAGGCCTGCCCGATTCCGATAACCCAGAGTGCTCCGACCGCCAGAAAACGGAGCAGCATATGCATTTGGAGTAGATACAAAGCGGTGCCGGTCCAGTAGAACAAGCCCAGGATTAATGCAAGTAATCCAGCCAGACTCAAAACAGCGGATGCAATACGAATCACCATAGCGGCAAAATTTCTCCGTTGCGATCAGGTTTTGGTAAAGAGCTTTTACGCGAAGCGCGAAAGGCCAGCTACAAGACCAGTCTTGTAATCACACCTTGCCGTTTTCCGAGAGGTGAGCTAACCCCAATTTCACTGACAATAAGTTAAGCAACAGGCATCGAGTCAGCTTTCCTGCTTGGCATACTCACAGCGCGGGCAGACTTGAGGAGAGGTTCGTGCCAAGACCGGCCAGCCACATTCGTTGCAACTCACCACCGGCTCTCCCAACATCCCTCGAACCATCGTACCGCAGCGCCTGCCGCCGCAGGGGCCGGTGCCGACTCCGGTGCGTTTGCTTACTTGCTCGAAGGTATTAGCGCCGGCTCGAATGGCTTTGAGCACGGTGCCTTTGCGGATCTTGTTGCACAGGCAGGCCGGTTTGAGGTTTTCGATAACCGCTTGCTCTCTGGCCTTTTGCTCTACTTCGTCGATGGGAAACTCCTCGGAGACAAATCAGATTTAGAGATAGTGTAGCACTTATCGTGAAGCGAATCACTTCTCGCCGACGACGAGTGATGATGTGAAGGGTGGCGGGAGATCAATCTGCTTTACGTGCTTCAGGCCCGCTTTCACCAGCCAACTTCGCACTTCCTCGAAGGTATAACATCTTCCTGATTGAGTGGTGAGTAACATCAGGAGCGAGAAAATAGCGCCGACGGTTGGATGCGCTTGAGTTGAGTCCAATATGTGATCTTTGATGACGATCCTGCCGCCACGCTCGAGGTTAGAGTATAGTTTTGCGATGAGCCGCTGATTCTCTTCGTAGCGTTCACCATGAATGATGTTGGACAGGAAGATGAGCTGGAAGCTTCCAGGTATGGGATCGCTGCGATAATCCCCAGAAACCAATTTGATGCGATTTTCTAATCCCGCATCGGCGACATATCGCCGGGTGATCTCGAGGGTTGCGGGGAGATCAAAGATCGTGGCGCGAAGTTTCGAATATTTCCGGCACAGGGAGATCGGGTAGGTGGCCGGCCCGGAGCCGACGTCCAGCAATTCCGTCACGCCGTTCCAGTCGAGGGCCGACGCGACAATATCGGCGTCGCCGCGCGCTTTAACCAGCGAATCCATAGCGTTAATGAAGCGTTCCGTTTCTCTCGGGTCGTCTTGATACATGTTCGCCGGCCGGGCCGGCTGTCCCGAGCGCACCGCATCGCTCAAACCTTCCCAGCAGTCCCACAGCGAGCCATCGAAAAGAATCATGCCGCCGAGGTAGTGAGTAGAACTTTTGACGAGATACTTCGCCGAAACGGAAGCAAGAGAAAAGCGTTGGCCGCTCTTTGCCAGGAGGCCAAGAGCCGTTAGCGCATGCAATAATAAATCGGTCGCTCGGTGGTCCGTAGCCAGCGAGGCAGCGATGGCGGGGGCGTCCAATTTTTGATCGCCGATGCAATCGAAAACGCCGAGCTCAACCGCTGTCTGGATGATCCTTGCTTCAACATGGCCGCTCGCCAGGCGAGCCAGATCGGAGAATTCCATCTTGTTAGAGCCGCTCGATGATCCGATAGCTTCGGCTTTTGGGCTTGAGCGGCGCAACGATGCCGTTTTTCACCATACTGCGAATTTCGCGATAGGCGGTATCCCGGTCGACCTCGGCGATCTGCTGGTATTCTGCGGTCGAAAAGATTTTGCCATGGCAGTAGGCGTAGGCCAAAAGGCGTCTTTGGCGAAAGCCGATCTCCGAGGCGCGAAACTGATTCAGCCATCTGAGGGTGTCGTCATCGTACACCGGAGTGTTGCGCAGAGTTACGACAAAGAAAAATCCTTCGGCGGCGAACTCCGGAGGTCGCAGTCCGTAATGTTCCATCTCTTGAAACATGCGGGGAATGCCTTCGCCCATCTCCCTCAGATAACCGAGGTCGGCGAGCACCCTCACGATCAATGGATTGCGGGAAAAGTGAAGGCTCTTGTGCTGCTGCAACTGCTCGAGGGTCACCGGAGGCGGTAGAAGACCGGGGCTACGAACCTCGACCCTGTCGTCGAACATCCAGACCTCAATGGAGGCTCCGGTAATGGCGTAGTCTCGATGAGCGACGGCGTTGATCAGCGCTTCTTGCCAGGCAAACGTCGGATATTCCAGCCGCTCGCGAAAAAACAGGTCGTGTAAGATCGTCCGCTCGCGGATATGTTCCTTGATCCGGCCCACGGCTTCATCGATCAGGCGGACCAGCGGCGCCTCGAAACGAATACGCTTGACGACATTGAGAGCGGAGCCATGCTGACGCTCGCTGCCCTCGTACTTCACAAAATCGATGCCGCACCGAGGATGCCACAGGCTGGGATCTCTACCGAAGAGAAGGAGTCCAGCCATAGTAGGCATGGGACCTCCTCGGGAGTTGTCCAACAGATGATAGGGCTGAGCCAAAATCTGTGGCGCCTCTCGATCATCGTGCGTCTTGCTCGTGAGCGCTTCAACCGCGTCGGGATCCAAAGCATCCCATGTGGCGTTCAACGGTTGTTGCCTTTCGTAAACCACGGTTCGTTTGGCTTCCTTGAGACTTTGGATTTGTTCAGATGGAAGCGACGGCGTCTCGGTGGCGATGCGATAAAAGGAACGTCCGCCGGTGACGCGATAGACCTCGAGGCCGGGAGCGACCTCAAATTTAAGCAGGAGGAGATTTCCCAAGCGAATCTTTTCCGACGCCGGATGGAGGCCCGGCGTTAGCAGGTTTTGCGAAGCTTGGAGCAAATTTTGAACTTCACTGGGGTCGTGCGGAATGCCGGTGACGGTTTTATCCGGCTCGACGCCCACCAGAAGGGTACCCCCGTCGGCATTGGCCATGCCGGAAACGATGCGAACGATCTCTCGGGCTAGATCTTCTTCTCTCTTTTTGTGAGGGCCGCGCCGATATTCATAGGCGCTTAGGAACTCGAGAAATTGCCCACGTTCCTGTTTGAGGAGGCGTCCGATTTCCTCGCCATGCATAATGAGGGCTCGTTGCCGTTTAATACCCGCCTGGAAAATTGAAGCCTTCAAATCCCTCGCTTAAGGAGTCGGAGGATGCGCGGCATTGAGTCTGACGGTTTCCAGCACCATCTCAGCGGAAAGATACAGATCCTTCAGGTCGAGCCATTCCTTGACCGTATGGATGTCGCGCATGCCGGTCGAGAGATTGGCGACTTCCAACCCCTTTTGGTTAAGGACGTTGGCGTCACATCCGCCCCCGGTTGCCATTGTCTTGATTTCGACATTCAAGTTCTTGGCCGCAGCGCGCACCAGTTGGACGATCGGCGCCTGATCGGGGACGTCCATGCGGTCGTAATCACGTTCGATTTTAGCTTCCACCCTCGCTCGAAAAGGCTTGCCATTCAGTTCCAGTTCGTGACGAGCGGCGGCCTCTTCCAGGCACCGGAGCATATGTTGGGTTTGCCGGTCCAATTTTTCCTGGTTGTGACTTCGCGCTTCGCCTTTTAGGATGACGGAGTTCGGCACGATGTTGACCGCTATGCCGTGGTCGATTCTACCGAGCTTCATTTGCGCGATGCCCTCGGCCGCCACTTTGACGGCGCTGATTCCTTTTTCCGGGCAAACTCCCGCGTGAGCTTCGAGGCCCTGAATGTGAAACTCCATACGGTTGGCGGCAGGCGCTTTGGTAAAGAGAAATCCGACAGAGTCGCTATCCAGGACCAATCCGGCGCGTGCTCGCAGCCGGCTTACGTCGAGGCACTTTGCGCCGATCAGACCGGCCTCCTCGCAAATCGTAAAAACCACGTCGATGCTGGCGCAGGGCAAGCGCTTCTCCTTGATGATTCTCAGAACCTCGCAGATAATCGCGACGCCGCTCTTATCGTCGCCGCCAAGCACGGTTCTCCCGTCCGTGTGTAAGATATCGCCGTCGAGCATCGGCACGACGCCTTCGCCAGGAGCCACGGTGTCCATATGGGCGGAGAGCAGAAGAGGGCGCGCCAAAGGAGTGTTTCCTGGAAAATAGGCAATCAAGTTACCCACGTTGCCACCCACCTTTTCTCCTGCGTCGTCGATCCACACGGTTGCCCCCAACTCTTCCATTTCCCGTTTGAGGCGCATGGCGACGTCGAATTCCTGCCGCGACAGACTGTCGATCTTAATCAGCTCGATGAGAAGATTCTTGAGTCTTTCTTGATTGATCAAAACATTAACCTCTTGTGTCACTTGCCAAGTCGCCCGTCATAGGGAGCCGAGCCACCGGGCTCTCGAATGACGTAACTCTGCCACAGGTCCCACACCAATTCCAAGACCTCAATAACGGTATCCTAGAAGGACTAGAAGGCAAGGACTCTTTTTGATAGTGTCCGCTCGGTTCTCTCCGGTCTCCGATCAAAGGCTACGCCCAGGTAGTTTGTCAGGAGGGTTTCTTTATGAAGATGCGCCTGGTCATGACCTCGGGTTTGGGCTTCGTTGTTTTTCCTATTCTGCTATTCTTTTCTCACTCGGGATTGGCCGCGGACAAGCTTATCGGCTTTCACTCGGCTCGCACGATGTCGCAATCGATGCCGTGGATTGCCGAGGAAGCCGGGCTATTTCGCAAATATGATCTGGACTTTCAGCTGGTTTACATTTCTTCCGCACCATTGGTGACGGCTGCGATCCTGGGCGGCGATGGCCAAGTCGCCATCAGCGGAGGTGAAGCGATCATACGCGCTTTCGCCCAAGGGGCGACCGATCTGGTATTCATCGCGAGCGCCAAAAACACCCTGACCCACAGCATTCTCGCCAAGCCTGAAATCAAAAGAGCGGAGGATCTCAAGGGCAAGAAACTGGGCGTGTCCCGGCTGGGCAGCAATTCGCATTATTTTGTGATTCAGGCTTTGAGGAAGAACGGCATGGAGCCGAGCGACGTGAACTTCATCCAGACCGGCGGCCAGGTCGAGAATCTCGCGGCATTGTTGAGCGGGGCGGTCGATGCCGCGACGATGACTGGACCGTCTGGAGGCACCAAGGCCCTCACGCAGGGTTTCCGGTACGTTGTGTATGGGCCCGACCTCCATATTCCGTTCGCGGCGGCGACCTTGGTGACGCGCCGGTCCGTCATGCGTGCGCGCGGGCCGGTGATTGAGAAGTTTGTGCGCGTCATGGCGGAAGCGATAAAGATCCTGTTCCTGGATAAGGAATTGACTTACAAGGTTCTCGCCAAACAGTTGCGTATAAGCGACCGAAAAATCCTCGAGGCCGCCTATGACGAGGAAATCAAAGTCATGGAACCGAGGCTGGAATTCAAGACGGAAGCCTTTCAGGCGATTCTCGACGAGACCGCAAAAGTCGACGCGCGGGCAAAAAAGATCAAACCACAAGACCTCGTCGATCGGCGCTACCTTGACGGGCTGGAGAAGATTGGTTTCTTCGACAAGCCCCCGTCGGGAAAATGAGCAAAAGTATAACAAGGGACGGCGGGGTTGTCATCATCGAGAAAAAGACGTTTGTCCGGTAGTGCGGTGCTCCGGTACACGGGCTTTGTGAAATTCTACGGAGAGGAAAAAGGGCGCGATTATATGAAGAAGCTCTCCGCTCAGAAAGCGGCATTTCGCGACAGCGAAACCGGTCGTCACTTCCGAACTCACGGAAGGGGGCAAACTTTATGCGGCGGACCCGCGTTGGGGCGATAACTACAGTAAATATGTGGAAGGGTTTAGAGATCTTTCTCGAGTCTTAGGCTCAGATTTCCTGCAAATTATGGCAAGGGTAGCGGTTTACCCAGGGAAATGACGAGGATAAAACTCTTCTTTCCCTTGCCCAGGTTGTTGCCTTCAGCATCGTATTGGCTTTCTTCGCTGTCGAAGTCATTGTCGTTCGAGACGGCGACGGTGTTGCGGTCGACCACTGCGACGCCCTCGATCTTATCGGGCATCTCGTCAAACTGCTTTAGATCGAGCACGAGTGACTTCGGCAGCACACGCACTTCAGCCGTTGCGGGGTCTTCTAGGGCTTCGAGGCTGGGCGTAATCTTTGCGTCGTCCCATTTAGTATTGAGAATGTCGGTGGCCTTGCTAAGGTCCACGCTGTACAATCTAGCGACGAGATCGGTTCGCTCGAGAACCAGAAGGGTCGTTGGATTAAGAAAAGCCACTCCTGAAAGCTTCATCTCATCAGGCGAGGTTTTCGGGTTGGCTTCGAATTCTTTTGCCGGCTCGAACCGGTAAACGTATTCCGCCGTCATTTTTTCGCTTTGAATGTCGAAAACAATTACCCGCGTATTGCGCGAGGCGTCGCCTACCGTCTTATCCGGATTCCAGAGCGGGCTTTGCAGCACGGCATAAAGAGTTTTTTGGTCGCCGCTCAAAGCCAAGCCTTCAAAGCCACGGTTAATCTTTCTTTTGCCGTAAATGACGGGCAGGCCCGCCGCGACGGGATAGTCTGTGCCGCTTAGCTTAACACCCTCCGGTATGTAGCGCTTCAGCACTTTCCCGGTCCGATCGAGGTGCAAGAGGGAAGGGCTGTATTCCTCGGCCACCCAGAAGTCGCCGGTGAGAGTGCGAACCAATCCCTCGGTATCGAGACCGTTCGCATTGAAAGATAATTGTTTCTGGCCCGTGTAATCGTAGGGCGTCTCGTCGTAGCCTTGGATGTTGGGCATTCCGGTTACGGGTTTCCCGGACTGGCCTACAATGGGTATCACCTCGAGAATTCGGATGGCGTTGCCTTCTGTTTTGACCCTGAGAATCACCGGGTTGAACTCCGGCACCCAAAAAGTGCGGCGGTTTTTCCCGTCCACTTTGATTTGTCCGTTCGGTCCCCGATCGGTGATCATCCAAAACTCACTGGGCGCGTCGTTGGGGCCATGCCAGAGATCGCTACCGGCGGCGCCAAGGAGAATCTTGTGATCGTTGGCAATGCTTTCAGGAAAAAGCACGTTCTGAAATGTCTGAAGCGGCGTAGCGGGGAAGGTATAGACGCCGATGATTTTGTTTTGCGCCGCGATTGGTTGCGGCAACAAAAGAGTCACTAAGAGAGTCACTAAGCCCAGGTAGAGAACGGTTACGATCAGTTGCCTTGCTTGCTTCGCTCGTTGATCGGACTGCACATGAGCCTCGGCTGCCGGATTTTGCTGGACAGAAAGATTACCGTACATTTGTTAACGCAGAGTTAAGGCAGTATGAACTTGTGGTTTCAGAAGGATGGCCGATGGATAAAATGTCCGGGTCGCAGAGATGCCGTCGCTTTTTTAAAGCATCACGGTTTGTAGAAGTCACGAGAAGAATCACCGTCGGGATTTGACCGTAAGAACCAGACTATCGTTGACCAGATGAAGGGGTATATCTCCGGGATACCAAGCTTCCACAAAAGGAATATACATCTCTTTTCGCTCCACCTCCTGACGGGCATGCTGCCAAGAAATCAAGGATGGCCAGGCGTTCTCAGCAATGAATAGGAAGCAGATAGCCGTACTCTTATTATGAAAGGCTTTGCGAAGGTAATAATGTATCAATGCATCTTTGGTGTAAGCGTTTGCGGTATTACTCAGATCAAACAGACTAACCCAGCCGCGCTTGAGACCGTAGCTGTTTTCGGATTTTCCAAATGGCGAAATAAACCGCGGTCGCTGCTTGCTATCTATCCAGCCGCTCCGGCTGATATCCTCAAAAGTCGCCTCCTCTGTCACATGAAACACCCGCCCGCGCAGCAGAGGCAGCACCACCGGCTGCAGATCGGAACGCTTGCATTCAATTTTCTTGAGCACGACTTGCAAGTTGGCACCCAACCTGATTAGCGGAACAAGCGCTAGTTTGAAACGCAAGTGACATGCCAAGCCGAAAATCGTTCGCTGCTCTAGATTTTGCGGTCAGTCAGCAAGGTAGAAATTACTCTTGACGCGTAAAAAATGCCCGGCATCGAGTGCGGGCATTCCAGAGCGGAATGGCGCCATCCGGCGTGAGGCTCCGGTGAATCAGCCTTCGCTAATTCGTAGCGGCGGGCAGAATGGACGGCTCGGAGGGAACGATCAGCCGGGCTAATCGGACTTCGGAAACTTTGACTTAAACCAGCCGGACCGCGGCGCGCATATTCAATAACCCCATTGAACCAAAGATTTCTAAAGCTAAAATTTATGCATGGGAGATTTCAGTGAGTTTTTGAAAGCGGTGTTGTCTCACTGGGGTTGGCTGACCGCCGGAGTCATCGGGCTTCTTTTGTCTGGCAGGATCGGTCTAGTCTGGAATGACAAAGCGAAAATTGGCTGTATTGTAATTGCCATCGGATGTTTTATTGTCGCTCTTTATCTTGCCCTGGCCGAACAATACAGAGCGTTAAACGAATACCTCCGATCGGGCTAGTGCGTTTTTCGCGCAATAGTTTCAGGCGAGGACAGAGTTTGCCAGGAGAATGGTTAGACCATGCAGCCGGTAACCCTGATATTCCTGGCGGGCGTTTAGCTGCGAAGGTTAAAATTTTGGTAGCGCGGCTTTTTCTTGTTCCGAGTACCTCGACGTCGCGGCAAAATCTTCCAGCCAAATCGTAATATTGCCACTCGTCTCACGCTTAAGAGTGAGACCGGTGGTTCCGTCGTTCCAAACCGCTGTTGCGGTGTCGCCCTGAGGCGCCCCGTACTTTTCTGAAGTTTGCTTGATTAGCTGTTCCCAGCCGCCTAGTCCGAAATCGCGATACTCGATCATGATCAATGCCAATCTACCGGCGATGAAAAGATCTCCCATGTTGACCGCTCCCTCGGGCAGCGTTCCGGAATATCGATAGTAGTTTCCATCAGGACCGATCTTGCCGGCATAGTCGCCCTTTTTGGCAGCTGTAAACGAGGCTTCATTATCCCCCAACGTAAGACCGGCGTGATTTCTTTCTAAAGGCCGGCGCGCGTTAGGCTTCGGCTGACTCGGATTGATAGTTTTAGGCTGGCCTGGTCCAGTCGCCTCGTAATGGACGGTGCCCTTTTCGTCCACCCACTGCTTGAATTGGGCGAAAACAGGAGTAGGGGAACAGATTGCCAGGATCGCAACAACGGAAATTATGAGTCGCATTAGCCCTGATCCTTTCTCGGTCGCAACGACAAACGAGGAGGGGATGGGGTGATGCGGAAACCGTTACCGCGCGCGGCCGTGATCGCGGACAGAAGCAAGAAATCTGCTTAAAGCTTACAGCGTCCTGGAATGGGATCAAGGGGTCTTTCCATGCCAGATATCAATTAGTCAGACGCTGGCGCACGCTACGGCGCGCCCAGATGAGCAGCAAAAAGGAGAGGCCCAACGTGTAGGCGATGTCCCACAGAATTAAAGAAGAGAACTGACCGTTGAAGGCGGCGCGGGCCAGTCGGACAGGATGGAGCAAGGGGAGCGCTTCGGCAACCCATAGCCAAGAGGGTGACAGTCTCTCTTTCAAGGGGAAAAAGACATCGGAGAATAAAAACAGCGGCGTGAGAAAGAGTGTAAAGTAGAAGCTGAATAGGTCGATGTTGGGAATCCGCAGTGAGAAAGTCATTCCGATTGCGGCAAAGAGCAATCCGGTCAAGGGAATCACCGGAAGAGTCCAGAAAGACGACGGCAGCGGCGTCAAGCCAAAAATCGCAAGTACGAGAAAGAAGCAGCCACCGTAAATGCAGGCGCGGGTCATCGCCCAGAGAACTTCTCCGCCGAGAATGTCGTCGGGCTCGATGGGAGTCGTCAGCATGGCGTCATAGGTCTTTTCAAACGTGAGCCGGACGTAAATGTTGTAGGTCACTTCGAAGCTCGCGCCATTCATGGCCGCGACACAAACTAGACCCGGAGCGATGAACGAAAGGTAAGAGACTCCGCTCATCTCAGAGATGTAAGCGCCCAGCCCGATGCCGATGGAAAGAAGATAGAAAACCGGCTCGAAGAAATTCGGCAGCAAGTTCCATTTCCAGGTCCGGCGGTACATGGACGCGTTGCGCCGCCATACGGCAACTGCGTACCGAGGTGAAATGCTCACGAGTTCCCCTCGAGACCGGTTCCGGTCAAGGAGAGAAAGACATCTTCCAGGTTCGTGGGCCTAACGACGATGGGACGGCGGTCGCCTTGATCGCGGCGGCGAATATGCTCGATCAGGCTCGTCGAATCATCGAGGTAAAGCATCAGACGGCGTCCGACTCGCACATGGCGCATGGATCCAAAACCGTCCAGCAGTGACGCTTCTTCACCCGAAGAACAATCGAATTCGACGGTTTCTGGCGCCAAAGTGGCGGCGATGAGATTTTCCGGGGCGCCCTCACGAATGACTTTACCGGCTGAAATGATCGCGACGCGGTCGCAAAGACGCTGCGCCTCGTCCATATAGTGGGTGGTGATGAGCACGGTCGTTCCGCCAGCGCGCAACTCGCGAATGCGCGACCAGAGCGCAAGCCGCACCGCCGGATCGAGGCCGGTGGTCGGTTCGTCCAAGACCAAGAGCTCAGGTTGATTCATCAGGGAGAGAGCGATGGCGAGCCGCCGCTGAAATCCCCCCGAAAGCTGGCGCACGGGGAGATCGGCATGGGAACGCAGCTCGAAAAAGTCAATCAATTCCTCGGCACGCCGCGAAAGCTCCGGCTGGCGGAGCAAGTGATAACGGCCGAACACGAGCAAATTCGCCCTGGGCGAAAGCGCTTCAATCAGCGCGTTCTGCTGCAAGGTTACGCCGAGCCGGGAGCGGACGGCGCGCAGGTTGCGGCCGACGTCCATGCCAAACACGCGAACCATGCCGCTCGTGGGGCGCGTCACGCCGTAGATCATCCGCAGGGTGGTGGTTTTTCCGGCGCCATTGGGTCCCAGAAGGCCGAAACAGAGGCGCGGGGAAACTTGCAGATCCAGGCCGTCGACGGCTACGCGGTCGGCGAATTTTTTGGAAACCGCCTTTGCTTCGACGACGGGAGAATCAGGCGACGACAATGAAATCCCTTTCTTATTGATCGCGCGGTGCGTGTTACGGAAACGATCACGATATGATTATCCCTCTCCTGAAAGCCTGACGTATCTTTCACGTGATCGCAAGAATGAGAAGGCTGGTTCGCCAGTTCGCGATAGGTGATCGAGGATTCGTCACACGGCCGCTGACCCCACTCGTGGGATTGGAACTTTCTTCGAGGATAGTTCTTTCACCAACCGGTCGCAAAGTTAATGACGTTGCGGGTGAATTCCTCGGGATGCTCGCGATAGTGAAAATGGCCCGCATTGTTGACGATCAGCATGCGGGCCCGCGGATTTTTCTCCGAGATCATGTCGAAGAGCGCGAGTCCTACAGCAGGGATCGCCGAAGGATCGTTCTTCCCCCAGTACAGAAGCGTGGGCGTCTGAAGTCTTCCTTCCTTGATCCATCCTCTCATCTCCTCCGCTCCCTTGGCGATAATTTCTTCATATCGCGTAGCCGCATCGCCGCGCATGGCAGCGTCGGTCTTTTTGCCATTGGCAAGGCTGGCCATATAGACCGCGGCCGACAAGAACTCTTCGGTGATGTGCTCCCGGTTTTTGGACAGCGCCTCCAGAGAAAATCGGACTTGATCTTTCAGAGTAGCTCCAGGACTACGCGCCCCTGCTCCGGTTCCGAGTCCAATGGCCGCGCGCCGCTCCGCGACGTTTCCTATCGGCGGAGACAAGGTCGCGCTGTCTGCGAGGATTAGAGTTTGAACCATTTCGGGATGCTCCAAAGTCACCCGGGCGGCATGGTAGGCTCCGGTGGACTGCCCCATGATGTGAAATTTTTCGAGCTTCATCACTTTGATGAAATTGTAGAGATGCTCCATCTCGGCGGTGACGCTATAATCGCCCTTCGGATTCTCCGTCATGCCGTGACCGAGCCGGTCGGGCGCGAGAACGCGAAACCGCTTGCTCAGCCCGGTCAGTATGGGAACCCAGGTATTGGCGCTCGATGTCCCCGAAGGTCGCGCCCCATGAATTAATAAAATGGGCTCGCCGCTACCGACATCGTAGTAGCGCGTGCGCACTCCGTTCACGTCGACAAATTTTGCCTGGTGGCCGCCGATGGAAGCGGAAGGAGAAACGGCGCCGGCCGGGACACTTTGAGCCGCACAGCCAACTAAGAGGCTGCAGAAAATGGCCGATCCGCTCCATTGTGCGAGGGCGTGCAGACATACAAAGCTGCCGCTTCTAACTTCGTTTAGTTTCATGGTCTTTCCTCCTTCAGATCCTCGACTATTGAATCATTTTCGACAGATGATTTCGTTGCGCGAAAAATAAGCCAGGGAATGCCAGGGGGTCAAGCGGATTCGGGCAACGTCTGTCCAACGATGCGGTTACCGTCGAGACGTGGTAATATCGCCTTTGCAAAACGTGCCGGGGCTGATAAAAGATTTATAGGACCTTTCATTAGAACCGAAACGAGCCTCCCAGGAGGACAAATATATGAGCGAAAATATCGTTTCGACTCCGACTCGTGAACGGTGCGTCACCTCCTACGCGGCGCGCACGCAGTATAAGCCCGGTGAAATCCATCCGCCGCATATCAAGGTGAAAGACGCTATCGACATTCATTGCCACGCCCACGAAGGCCAGCAGAACCCGTTCGACCTCGCCAAGCGCGCTTCGGAGGCCGAGATGAAAGGAATCTTGTTCAAGAGTATTCCCGGCGATGAGCCTGCGAAAACGGTTCGCGCTGTACAGGACGACGTCAATCGCTGGGCCGAGCAGGAAAGAGTCGAGCCGGTCAAATGCTGGGCGGGCTTTGTTTGCGGCAGGCAGATGTCGCCGGTTTCGGCGCAAGAGGCAGGTCAAATGATCGATGGCGGCATCGTCGCGATTTGGCTGCCCGTTTTCACCCACGCCATCACACTCAGCACCGTAGGCAGCTATCGTCGCTTTGTCGAAGGCAACAACGCGGCTGGATGGGTCGGCCCGATTCCGTGGGAGAAGGCGCTCAAGCTCGGCCATTACAACCTGGACGAAAAAGGCGAGCTTAAGCCTGAGATCTGTGAAATCGTCCGGATATGCGCCGACAAGGGCGCGGCACTATTCTTCGGCCATGCCACCCATAAGGAGATCTACAAGATCGCCGAGGAGGTCGACAAGATCGGCCTTAAGCGAGCCGTGATCGACCATCCTTTTAGTCCGTTTCTGAACCTGTCGCCGGATCAAATGAAAGAGCTTTCGAAAATCGGGATTCTCTTCAATTTCACCTTCGACGAGCTTTCACCGCTTCTCGGCGTCGATCCGCAGATCATGTACAACACGATCCGCGCCGTGGGTCCGGAGCATTTCACACTATCGAGCGACGCGGGCGAACCACTGTTTCCCGATTCGGTCGAGGCGATGCGTCTCATTCGCGGCTACATGGAAGCCTTCGGACTGACGCCGGACGAGCTTTACACCGTCTGCACGCGCAATCCCGCCAGAGTCGTCGGGATGGAGTTAAACTAGAGCTTCGGTTTGGGGCTTCAGGTTTCGCCACGGACATGCTGGGAGCGGATTGCAGGCCGACAATTTTTTCCGCGGCGATACAATTGAAAGTTAGAGCCGAGAAAATCGCTAGATCTGAAACACCGGTGACTTCGTCTTCCCATTTTCAACTCATCTTCCCTGGCTCACTTCTTTGGTCAGAAGCAGAAAGCCTTATGTGTTAAACCGTCTCAACTCAATCATGCCTAGGGGGTGGCACGGACTGTAGGACGGCTGAGGAGACGATCCATCCACGCTTTCAGGTGGGGGAGACTGTCATCGATGACCGCCTTGTAGCGCTCCTTTCGGACGAAGAACGGGATATAGGTGATATCCGCGACCGAGTATTTATCGGCGATATATTCCCGACCGCGCATTTCTTCATCCAACGTGGCGAGGTATTGTTTGAGCTGCTCGGTCGATTTTTCCACTTCGTAGTCATGGGCTATATTGCCGCCCGCGTGCTGCAGCCGGGTGTTGCAGTAGTCGACCCAGATTCTTACCCGCGAGCGCCCCAGCGGGTCCTTGGGCATGAGCGGCACCTTGGGGTATTTCTCCTCGAGGTATTCGTTGATGATTGCGGACTCATAGACTACCGCGTCGCCGTCCACCAGCACCGGAACTTTCCCGTACGGGTTTAGTTCCAGAAGCTCCTTGGGCTTGTTCTTAAGATCGCATTCGATCAATTCATGGGGAATCTTTTTTTCCGCCAGGACAAGCCTTGTCCTGTGGGCATAGGGTCAAGGACCGTAGGAAAAGGGTTTCATAGGAATCACCTCTCCATTTGTGCGAACTTTTACATATTCCTTGCGGCTATCGCAACCTTCGACTGAGATTCAGCCGTTTAGTCCCACAGCCCTTCCGGCAGAGGCAAACCAGCGAGATCATCGAAGGTTAACTGCCCGTCCGGCTTGATGTCGAAGCGCTCGAGCACGGCGATCATTTGCCGAGTGTGCTGCGCGGAGTGCCAGGTCGAGCGCTCAAGCAGCTGGTGCATCGGCGGCGTGCCATAGAAGGTCTTTACCTTCTGTTGGCAGGATTTGTCTTCCAGTCGTCTCCACCAGTGCTCAAGCCGCTCGATCACGCGCTTGCCATAGCCTGCAATCTCTTCTCCGGTGGTGAAGGTGCCGTCTTGGGGCGGCACGTTGGCGAGCTGCGCCCAGTATTCCACGCCGTCGACCGCGACTTCGAGAAAGGCCTCGCCGATGCGAAAGATGTGATGGCCCAAAAGCCGAATGGAGCGATCACGATTGTCGATCGCCCGCTCGATGAGCCGTCCGTCGGGAATCTGAGGGATGTAGCGTTGCGCGGCGCGCAGCACGGTGGTCCATTTCGCGATCAGCTCGGCAGGAGGAAGCGGCGTGTGCCCGGTGCCTTGTAAGCCGACAAACTCAGCGACATCTTCAAGGCTCTGGCAGAAAATGTACTGGCCGTTTTTCGCGAGCACCGGCACGGTGCGCGCGCCGAGGTTGAGGAGCTGTTCCTGTCCCGACGGATCGTTCAATACGTCGATACCGATGAAGTCGATGCCCTTTTTCGAAAGAAACTCTTTCGTTCTCAGGCAACTGCTTCAACCGGGTTGGGTGAACAGGACAAATTTGTCAACGACACTTTCCATTGTCGCGTGGGATGAACGGTTAAACTCACCGCCAACTTAACAGCCGCAGGCGTGGGTTTCAAGCTAAAAGGCGTGAGATCTATGTCGAACGAATTGAACGATCCGAGCGCTCGTCGCCGTTGGTTCCAGCGATTCAAGCTCTTCAAGTGGTTCAACTGTTGCTCTCGCCGATTGTCTGAGTTAGTAGGCAGAGTAGATATTCCCGGTCGACTAGGAGGCGCCATGATTCACACTCGCATCTGCGAGCTTCTCGGCATCACACATCCGATTGTTTTGGGCGGCATGGGGACTGCGACCTCAGCGCCCCTGGTTGCGGCGGTATCCAATAGCGGAGGCCTCGGGACGCTTGGAACATCGAGTTTTCGCCCCGACCAGCTCGAGAGCGAGGTCTCAGCCATCCGGGGGAGAACTGACAAGCCCTTCGGCATTAATCATCTACTGTTTCTTACGCAAGATGAAATGTTCCGCGTGACCCTCCGCGCCCGGCCGGCGGTTGTGGCCTTTGCATGGCCTCGTTTGGATCAAGATTTGCGCGAATACTTTAGCCGCGCGCACGACGCGGGGGCTAAGGTTATGTACATGGCCGGCGAGGTACCCCTGGCCGTCAGAGGTGCCGAGGCTGGTGCGGATATCATCGTGGCGCAAGGAACCGAAGCGGGGGGCCACGTGGGTTGGATGGCTTCGATGCCGCTCGTGCCCATGATCGTTCGGGCTGTCGCTCCTTTGCCTGTGCTGGCGGCCGGCGGCATCGCCGACGGGCGCGGACTCGTCGCCGCGTTGGCCTTGGGAGCGGACGGCGTGCTTTTGGGAACGCGATTCATGGCTACTCCCGAAGCGCCGATTCATGCGAACATGAAACAAGCGATCGTTGATAGCGACGGTCACGATACGGTCCTGACCGAGATTCCAGATATCGCCACGGGACGAGTCTGGCCTGGAGCAATGGCACGCGCTCAACGCAACAAGTTTATCGAACGGTGGGCGGGGCGCGAGTGGGCTCTGCGGCAGGGGGCCCGCGAAGCTGGCGAAGCTGCTTTGGAAGCGCGCCGCGCCGGCGACGTTGATAACGCGCCTCTTTACTTCGGCCAGGACGCAGGTCTGATCGATTCAATAAAAAGCCCGGGAGAAATCATCCAAACGATGGTCAAGGAGGCGGAAGCGATCATCACAGGCCCGCTCCAGAGGCTAGTTACTGCTTAGCAGGTCCTTGGACTTAGGTCTGGGTGATGGATCGGGTTGCGAAAAGCAACCGAGTCGTTATTCCTAGCCGAGCTGGCGATTTCGTCACAGCCGATCAGTCTCAGGCTGAAGCACCGTAGCAAGCGGATTATCGGAACGATCTATTGCCCCAGGATTTTTTTTCATTCGCTCGAGCCAACGGAGCGACGTTCTCCAACTGCTCCAGATTTTCCAGCATGCCGAGCGCTTAAGTCTTCATCTTCTCAGTTACAGCGGGGTCGTGCTGGCCGGTGGCCTGCGATGGTGGGTTGACTGCTCATACGCATAGGCGAGCTTGATCATGTTGCCATCGTCGTAGGGCCGTCCCAGAAAAGTTATCCCCGCGGGTAGGTTGTCCCGCGTGAATCCCGCGGGGACCGCGATGGACGGAACGAATACTAAAAACGTATTTGTATGCGGGACGCCTTTCTGATCGACGTAAGGAGGGTTCACTCCGTCTTTAATGAGGGTCGGCTGGTGCTCGACCGACTTGTGTACGATGGCGTCGAGCTTATGATCCGCCATGACCGTAAGCATGTTGGTCATCAACTCGTCTTGGGCCTTAAGATACTCATAATGTTGGGTTGCATCCGAGGACCTCTTCCATCGCTCTTGCGAGCGCCGGGTGACTTTAGCGAAGTCCGGCGACCGCATTGCTTCCTCGCGCGATTTAAACGGTGGATTGGCGCTTCTGTCAAAGTACAGCTTGAACGATTCCACTCCTCCGGTGGGGCTTCCAGCTCGCTTTCCGAGCAACTCCTTGAGCTTTGGAATAGCGATCGGGTCGACGAGTTCGGCGCCGGCGGCTTTAAGTTCCGCAACAGCTTTGTCGAAAACTTCCGTGATTTTTTTAAAATCTTCCGAATCGGGCTCGGAGCCGAGTCCCATCGATTCACGCAAGATCCCGATGCGCGCTCCTTTCAAACCGTCTTGATTGAGGAATTTGGTGTAGCTGTCGGGAATGTGCCCGACGGACCTTGCCGTAAGCGGATCCTCGGGATCGTAGCCGACCATGACGTCCAATAGGGTGGCGAGGTCCTTGACCGTTCGGGCCATCGGCCCGAGAGAACCGGCGATTTCCGGCCAGCCGGCATAAACACCGCCTCGGCTTACGAGACCCGCGGTGGGTCGCATGCCGACGATGCAGTTCCAGGTCGAAGGCCTGCGGATAGAGGCCAGGCCTTCCTGTCCGACTGCGACCGTTGCATAATTGGCGGCAACGCTGGCTCCGGAACCGCCGGAGGAACCGCCGACGGTTCGAGACAAGTCGTAAGGATTCCGCGTCGATCCAAAAAGGGAGCCGTGCGTATCGCCGCCACCGAGTTCACCGAGTGTTGCCTTCGCTAAAATAATCGCGCCGGCGTTTTTCAATTTTTCCACGACAAACGCGTCCCGATCCGGGTAATAGTTCTTGAACAATACCGAGCCCAAGGTGGTGGGCATGCCTTTAACGTCCGCCTGATCTTTGATGATGATAGGAACCCCATGCAGCGGACCGACAAAACGTGAAGTCTTGAGCGCAGCGTCGAGCCGGTTCGCCTCTTCGAGAGCTCTGGGGTTGACCGTGATGATTGCATTGATCGTAGGTCCCTTCTTGTCATAAGCCTCAATGCGATCAAGATACAATTGCACCAATTGGCGCGCGGTGAGCTGTCCCGATTGATAGGCGCGGCCAACTTCGTCGATAGTGGTTTCAAGAATATTGAAGGGTGTGCTCGAAGCCATAGAAGCTCCTTCTTCAGGTCATTCATAGCCTGCATACTTCAGGGCCGCGGTGTTGTCCAGAGATATTGGCAGAAAAGTTTGGAAAGCCTTAAGGCTTTTTTTCCTGGTGCCGAAGTTTGCGGGAGGGGTTGGCCTTGTCTGGGCTTTCCGACTCAGCGCACAGCGCTAGTTTGAATGGGAAGAATCAGGACTCGGAAGTAGAGTCGGCAGGAAGATAGCTTGAATCAGCTCGGTCGCAAATGGCTTCGAGGGTCTCGATAATTTCATTGGCGGCATAGGGCTTGTCGAGAAAAGCTCTCACGCCCGCCTGATGCATCTTGGCTCTGAACTCCGGATCCACATAACCGCTGCTGACGATGATAGCAGCGTGCGGGTTCTCTTCTTTGATCTTCCGAATAACGTCCCAGCCGGCAATTTTCGGCAAGCCGATGTCCATCAGCACGATGTCGATCTCGTGTTTGTGACGGCGGTAGAGATCGATGGCCTCTTCACCGTCTAACGCCGCCAGGACGTTGTACCCGTGATTCGGTAAAGTCCTTCTCAAAAGCAGAACCATGGCTTCTTCGTCTTCCGCCAGTAGAATGGTTCTTTGACCGCCAGCCCGCTTTCGATCCGAGTTAGACGTTTCTATCACCTCATCAGTTATCAGTTTCTTCTCGGAAGGTGCGACTGGCAAATACACCCTAAAAGTGGCTCCGTGTTCGGCCTTGCTTTTCACGTCAACAAAACCGTTATGGTTTTTAACAATACCGTAAACCATGGCGAGGCCCAGCCCGGTTCCCTCGCCGATTTCTTTCGTGGTGAAAAACGGCTCAAAAATACGGCTTTGGACGCCGTCGTCCATTCCCATGCCGGTGTCGGAAACTTCGACACAGACATATCGTGCTGCCTGAGCCGGGCCATCCTGTACTTTGCCACCCTCAACAAGCTTAGTTCTGAGTTTAAGCTTGCCGCCGTTCGGCATCGCGTCGCGAGCATTCACACATAGATTCAGCAGCGCCTGGCTGATTTGGTTCGGATCGGCCATTACAAGGGGTAGTTCGGCACGAAGATCTAAAGAAACCTCGATGGATTTGGGAAACGCCTGGTTGAGCAGATTAGCGAGCGTGGAGATTAAATCATTGACGTCGGTGGGTCCTAAATCCGGTTCGGTTTTCCGCGCCAACGTGAGCAGCTGCCGCACGACGGACGCTCCCCGCTGAATGGCTTCGTCAATGACTTTCAAGTCCTCGGCGACTTTCTCATTGACGGACGGATCCCGAGCGATGACGGATGCGTAACCCTTGATGATATTCAAAATATTGTTGAAGTCATGTGCGATGCCGCCGGCGAGCGTGCCGATGCTCTCCATTTTTTGCGCCTGCAGAAGTCGCGCTTCGAGTTTCCTCTGTTCCTCCATTTCCCGTAAAAGAGAGGCATTGGCTCGCTCCAACTCAGCAGTGCGATCCCTCACTCGCTTTTCCAGCTCTTCATTGGCTTTGGCCAAATCTTCTTTGGCCTGGCGCAGGGCGGCTTCCGCCCGCTTGCGGTCGGTTATGTCGCGGTCGATTTTCGAAGCGCCGATGATCGCGCCTCGAGCGTTCTTGATGGGAGATACGGTCAATGAGATATCAAGCAAGTTTCCATCCTTGCGCTGCCGGACGGTCTCATAGTGATCGATGCGCTCACCGCGCCGTATGCGCGCGAGGATGCCGGGCTCCTCGTCGTATCGCTCAGCCGGAATGAAAATCGTGACCGATTTGCCGATAGCTTCTTTGGCGGTATAGCCAAACAGCCGCTCCGCGCCTTGATTCCAACTCATAATGATGCCGTTCAGATCTTTGCTGATAATGGCGTCATCCGAAGACTCGACGATGGCGGCCAGTCGCTGACTGGCTTGTTCGGCTTGCTTAAACTCGGTGACATCTTGAAATACGTTGATTGCGCCGCAGCGGCGACCGTCCATATCGTACAAGGGGTCGATGTTTACGTTGGCCGTGATCCTGGAGCCATCAGGACGTTCAATCGTGATCTCTTTATGCCGCGTTGTCTCACCGG